>Ga0114129_10001234_pt1 | contig 34058 bp, 29 predicted proteins | sample RhiMetdeltSRZDD1_FD_80071 | JGI IMG/M metagenome (GOLD analysis project Ga0114129, IMG submission 80071) | Populus rhizosphere microbial communities from Tennessee, USA - Rhizosphere MetaG P. deltoides SRZDD1 (version 2) (version 2) | ecosystem: Host-associated > Plants > Roots > Rhizosphere >...
AGCCGGTCCGCCGGCTTCTTGGCTAGTAGCCCCTCCAGCACCGGACGCAGCGTGCCGGCCCGCTGGAACGGCCCGGGCGGCTCCTGAACGACCGCGACCAGCGTGCTGAACGGATCCCCTGTCCCGAACGGTGAGCGTCCCTCCGCCGCGGCGAACAGCGTCGCGCCCAGCGAGAACAGATCCGACTCGGCGCCGATGCTGTCGCCGCGCGCCCGCTCCGGCGAGATGTACGCCGGACTCCCCGCCATGCCGCCGGTCGCCATCGTCGACTCGTCATCGCGTGGCGACGCGATCCCGAAGTCGGTCAGCACCACCCGACCGTCGTCACACAGCTGCACGTTCGCCGGTTTGACGTCACCGTGCACCAGACCCGCCCCATGCACAGCATCCAGCGCGTCCAGCAGCCGCAGACCGATCGACGCGACCTCCGCGACCCGCAGTGGACCGTCCGCCACCGCAGCGCCCAACGTGCGGCCGGACAGCACCTCCATCACGATCCACGGGTCGCCGCCGTCCTCGATCAGGTCGTGCACCCGCACCACGCCGATGTGGTCCAGCCGCGCCAGCGCCCGCGCCTCACCGAGCGCGGACTGCCCCACCAGGACCTGCTTCAGCGCGACCTGCCGGTCCAGCAGCTCGTCGTCGGCGAGCCAGACCCGGCCCATGCCACCACGTCCGAGCAGGCGACGCGGCCGGTAGCGGCCGGCGATCCGCCGGCTCGCGCCCACGCGCGTCGAGCCCACGGTCGGCTCCGCCGCAACTGTTGTCATCGCCTGTCCCGCCCCCCGAAACGGACACGCCGTGCGCGTGTTACCTGTACGGACGCCGGCAGGGGCCGTACAGATACATCGGGCCGCTGGCTCCGGTCAGGTTTGACACACAGTCGCCACCGATATTCACACGGTGTCGGAGAAGACCTCCTCGCGTGCGCGGTCCAGGGCGGCGACGAGGGCTCCGCGCAGGACCGGGTTACCGGTAACGCCTGTCGGGACGACGCTCGGCCCGGTCGGGCACATCCTGGCCGCGGCCCGTTCCACACGGGACGCCAGCTCGGCGCCGCCGGCAGTGCCGACGTCGCCGCTGAGTACGACGAGGCCCGGGTCGATCACGACCGAGACGGCTGCCACCCCGATCGCGAGTCGGTGCGCGAGCTCGTCGAGGTACGCCCTGAAGCCACCGGCGACGGCCGCTCCGACCTGCTCCGAGGCCGATTCGCCGGGCACGCCGTGCCGGCCGGCTAGTTCGGCCATCGCCTCCGGGCCGACCAGCCGCTGGTACGACCCGGACGTCGGGTGCGCGACGTCGGCGGGCAACGGCTCGCCCGGCACCGGCAGCCAGCCGATCTCGCCCGCGCCGCCGAGCACACCGCGGTGCAGCCGGCCACCGAGCATGATGCCGAGACCCTGCCCGACGCCGGTCCAGAGCACCACGAAGTCGTCGTGACCGACGCCGGCGCCGTACCTGTGCTCGGCCAGTGCCACCAGGTTGACGTCGTTCTCGATCGTCACCGACTCACCAAGCCGGTCGCGCAGGCTGGCCAGCACGCCGGCGTGCCAGGCCGGCAGGTCGTAGGAGAAGCGCATGTCGCCGGTGCGCGGATCGACCATGCCCTTGGTACCGATGACGAAGGCGTGCAGCCGGGACATCTCGATCTTCGCGGTCTCGCAGGCTCGCTCGACCGCGCTCTGCACCGTGCCGATCGGGTCGTCGCCGTCCAGCGGGTCTGTCACGACCTCGACGACCACCTCACCGGTGATGTCGGCGACGCCCACCGTGGTCCGGTCCGGCAACACCTCCAGCCCGGCGACGTACGCGGTGGACGGCACCACGCCGTACAGGGCCGCGTTCGGTCCCCGGCTGCCGCCGCGCTCGCCGGTCACCTCGACCAGACCGCGCTCGACCAGCCTTGTCAGTAGCTGGGCCGCGGTCACCCGGGACAGGCCGGTGCGGTCGCCGAGCTCGGCACGGGTGAGCGGCCCGTCCGACAGCAGCAGCTCCAGCGCGGACCGGTCGTTCAGCCTGCGCAACAGCCGCGGCGTGCCTGGGTCTCGGCTCATCCCTGCCTCCATTCGTCACGATAGGCTAACGAGCCATTTCTTTAAAGAAACTTTCTTGTTAGTTTACGGTCACCGCGGCTGAACCGGTGTGACCCCTGGCCCAGCACCGCTGGGCGCACACCGGACCGCGACGAACCGGGAAGGGGATTTGCGCATGAGGAGCTGGAAGGTCACGGCAGCCGCCGCCATCGCGCTGGCCGTGGGACTGGCAGGGTGTGGTTCGGGTGACTCGGGCAGTGAGGACCCGCAGGCTGCCGCGTCGAACGCCGGACCGAAGTTCGCGGGCCAGACCCTGACGGTGTGGCGTCTGGGCGACCCGGTCGAGATCAACAAGAAGTACATGACCGACCTGAACGCCGAGTTCAAGACGCAGACCGGCGCGGACGTCAAGGTCGAATGGGTCCCGTGGCCGGACGCGCAGGCCAAGTGGACCGCCGCGGTCACCGCCGGGTCCGGGCCGGACGTCACCGAGATCGGCAACGACCAGGTCTCGGCCTGGGTCGGCCAGGGCGCCGTCGCCGACATCACCGACGCGGTCGGCGGTAACGCGGAGCTGCAGGAGATCCCGAAGAACCTCTGGGGCTACGAGACCATCGGCGACAGGATCTACGCCGTGCCGTGGGGCGGCGGAACGCGCGCCGTGCTGTACCGCAAGGACTGGTTCAAAGAGCTCGGCATCGCAGTGCCGAAGACCTGGACCGACCTGGTGGCCGCGGGCAAGAAGATCGTTGCCGCGAAGGGCGCCGACGTGGACGGCTTCGCGTTCAACGGCGGCTCGGACGCCAACATGTCGCTGTCCCCGTTCGTGTGGGGTGCCGGCGGCGACTTCGCCGTCAACGAGGGCGGCAAGTGGGTCGGCAAGCTCAACGACCCGGGCTTCAAGGAGGGCTTCCAGTTCTACACCGACCTGGTCGCCAAGGAGGGCGTGTCCCGCAAGTCCGCACTGACCCAGAACTCCGAAGAGATCGGCACCCGGTTCCAGAACAACAAGGTCGGCATGTACGTCACCGGACCGTGGGACCTGGACGGGATCAAGGAGCGCAGCAAGGGCAAGATCGGCGACGCCCAGATGGGGTTCTTCTCGATCCCGGCCAAGGACGGCAGCGGCGTCGCGCCGGCCTTCCAGGGCGGCAACGACATCGCCGTCTGGGAGGACGCGAAGAACAAGGAGCTGGCGGTGGAGTACGTGAAGCTTGCCGCCGGCAAGCAGTTCGGCACCCGGTACGCGAAGGACAACGGGCTGCTGCCGAACTACCCGGACGCGCTGGCGTCATACGCGAGCGACCCGGTGAACGCCGCGTTCGCCGAGACGTTCAAGGTGGCCAAGGGCTTCCCGGCCGACCCGCAGTGGGCCGAGGCCAACGACACCAAGGCGGTGCTGCAGAACGCCGCGCGCGCCGTCATCCAGGGCAAGAAGAGCGTCGACCAGGCGTTGGCCGACGCGAACACCGAGCTCGAGTCGATCCTCAACACCCAGTAAAGGCATGAGCCAGACGACGACCGCCGTCCGGACCGGAGCCAGCAGCTCCGGTCCGGACGGGGCCCCACCACGCCCGCCGAAGCGCCGCCGTACCGGGTGGAGCATGTCGCCCAAGGCGATCCCGTACCTGCTGATCATCCCCGGCCTGCTGGTCATCGCGGTGCTGACCTTCTACCCGCTGTACCAGGTCGTGGTGATGGCGTTCCACAAGGTCGGTCTCGCCGAGATCAGGCCCCGGAACCCGCGCCCGGCCGAGTTCGTGGGCTGGGACAACTTCCAGCAGATCTTCGCCAACCCGCAGTTCTGGTCGACACTGCGCAACACGGTGCTGTTCGCCGTGGCCGCGGTCTCGCTGACGATGGTGGTCGGCACCCTGGTCGGGATCCTGCTGAACCAGCTCGGCAGGGTGATGTCCACGGTCGTGGTGATCGGGCTGATGCTGGCCTGGGGAATGCCGCGGACCGCGGTCGCCGCGGTGTGGAAGTGGATGTTCGACCCCGAGGCGGGTGTCGTCAACTGGTCCCTGAACACGCTGCCGGACTGGCTGACCGGCATGTTGCTCGGCCGGTCGGACTGGACCGGGTACCCGTGGTTCAACGACGTGCTGCCGATCTACATCGTGCTCACCGCGATGGTGGTGTGGCAGTCGTTCCCGTTCATCGCGGTATCGGTGCTGGCCGGCCTGAAGAGCGTGCCGAGCGAGCTGCAGGAGGCCGCGAGGGTGGACGGCGCCGGCCCCTGGACCACGTGGTGGAAGATCACCTTCCCGTTGCTGAAGCCGATCTTCACCGTGCTGCTGGTGCTGTCGGTGATCTGGGACTTCAAGGTCTTCGACCAGCTGTACATCCTGATCCGGACGCTGAACCGGGACGCCGCGAACCTGTCGATCTACGCCTATACGGAGGCGTTCAGCTCGCCGCCGCGGATGGGCACCGGCGCCGCGATCGCGATCGTGCTGACCGCGATCCTGATGGTGATCACCTGCGTGTACGTCCGCCAGATCGTCAAGAACGAGGAGCTGCGATGACCCAGCGTACGCTCACCAGGATCGGCCTGAACGGGCTCGGGCTGCTCGTCTTCGTCGGCTCGGTGTTCCCCGTCTACTGGATGGTGACCACCGCGTTCAAACCGAGCAACGAGATCTTCACCACCGACTTCATCCCGTTCCCGCGTGACCCGACGCTGGAGCACGCGGACCGGGTGTTCACCACCGGCGTGGCCGGCAACTCGATCTGGGTGTACCTCGGCAACAGCCTGGTGATCGCGCTCGGCGCGGTGGTGCTGAGCGGTTTGTTCGCGCTGCTCGGCGCGACGGCGATCGCCCGGTTCCGGTTCCGGTTCCGCTCGTCGTACCTGATCCTGCTGCTGGTGCTCCAGATGATCCCTGGCGAGGCGATGGTGATCCCGCTGTACGTGATGCTGGTCCGGCTCGGGATGACCGACCAGTTGTTCGGTCTGGTGCTCGTGAACGCCGCCGCGGCGTTGCCGTTCGGGATCTGGATGCTGCGCACCTTCATCGCCGCGGTGCCGATGGAGCTCGAGGAGGCCGCCTGGATCGACGGGGCGAGCCGCTGGAAGGCGTACTGGAAGGTGGTCTTCCCGCTGGTGGCACCCGGCCTGGTGGCGACCAGCATCTTCTCGTTCATCACCGCGTGGAACGAGTTCGTGTTCGCGCTGACACTGATCCGGACGCAGAGCAAGTACACGATGCCGGTGGCGCTGAACTTCTTCATCAGCCAGCGCAGTACCGACATCGGCGCGATCATGGCAGCATCCACGCTGATGACGATTCCGGTAGTGGTGTTCTTCCTGATCGTGCAGCGCCGGCTCGTGTCCGGACTGGTCGCCGGGGCGGTCAAGGGGTGACGGCGGTCAACGGCACGGACCTGGGTCTGCGCCGGCTGGCTGCGGGCACGCTGCTGGCCGCGTTCCAGGGCACCGAGGCACCCGAGTGGGTGCTGCGCGAGCTGGACGGCGGGCTGGGCGGCGTGACGCTGTTCGGCTTCAACGTGGCCGAGCCGGCCCAGCTCGGGCGGCTGACCACGGCACTGCGGTCCGCGGGCGACCCGGTGGTCTCGCTGGACGAGGAGGGCGGCGACGTCACCCGGCTCGCGCACCAGGCGGGCAGCCCGTGCCCGGGCAACGCCGCGCTCGGGGCGGTCGACGACACCGCGCTGACCGCCGAGGTGTACCGGGCGATCGGCGCCGAGCTGATCGCCTGCGGCGTCAACCTGGACATGGCGCCGGACGCGGACGTGAATGTCGTGGCCGACAACCCGGTGATCGGGACCCGTGCCTTCGGCAACGATCCGGCGCTGGTCGCACGGCACACCGCCGCCGCGGTCCGCGGACTGCAGGCGGTCAATGTCGCCGCCTGCGTCAAGCACTTCCCCGGCCACGGCGCGACCGAGGTGGACTCGCACCTGGCGATCCCGGTCGTCGACGTCAGTCGCGAGGTGTTGTTCGAGCGCGAGCTGGAGCCGTTCCGGGCGGCGATCGACGCCGGCACCAAGGCGATCATGACCGCGCACGTGGCGGTGCCGGTGCTGACCGGCGCCACTCCCGCGACCCTCTCCCCCGCCGCGCTGACCGGGCTGCTGCGCGAGGAGCTCGGGTTCGACGGCGTGGTGGTCTCGGACGCGCTGGACATGCACGCCATCACCCGCGGCGTCGGACTCACGCACGGTGCGGTGCGGTCGCTCGCAGCGGGCTCGGACCTGCTCTGCCTCGGCCCGCTGCCGACGGCGGGCGACGTCCGGCGGATCATCGACGAGATCGTCGCGGCCGTCGGTGACGGCCGGCTGCCGGCGGCACGGCTGGAGCAGGCGGCGGCCCGGGTCGCCGGCCTGCGCGCCTGGTTCGGCTCGTTCTCCGGAACGGCCGGCGAGCGGCGCGTGGTAGGCCTGCGCGCGGCCCGTCGCGCCGTACGGCTGACCGGTGCCGTCGCCCCGCTGGTCGACCCGCTGGTGGTCGAGGTCGACACCCCGCCGAGCATCGCCGCCGGGCCGGTCCCGTGGGGGGTCGGGTCGTGGCTGCCCGAGGCCGAGGTGGTCCGGGTGGCCGCCGCGCGGGCCGACGCCAACGCCCTGCTGACGCGTGCCGGCGGCCGCTCGCTGGTGGTGGTCGTCAAGGACGCGCACCGGCACCCGGACAGCCGGGCGCTGGTGTCCGCACTGGTCCTCGCCCGTCCCGACGCCACCGTGATCGAGATGGGCCTGCCGATCTGGCAGCCGGACAGCGCGGCCTACATCGCGACATACGGCGCGGCCAGGGCGAACACTCAGGCGGCGATCGAGCTGCTGCGCTGAAGCGCCAGCCGGGCCTGGCCCGCGGTCAGCCGCCGGCCCGGCTCCTTGGCCAGCAGGCCCTCGAGCAGCGGCCGCAGCGATCCGGCGTTGACGAACGGTCCGGGCTCGTCCTGGACCACCGCGATCAGCGTGGAGAACGGGTCGCCCTTGCCGAACGGCGACCGGCCCTCGACCGCCGCGAACAAGGTGGCGCCGAGCGAGAACAGGTCGGACGCCGGGCCGACGTCGTCGCCGCGGGCACGTTCCGGGGAGATGTACGCCGGGCTGCCGGCCATGCCGCCGCTCGGCATCGTGGTCTCGTCGTCGGCGGCGTGCGCGATCCCGAAGTCGGTGAGCACGACGCGGCCGTCGTCGGTCAGCTGCACGTTGGAAGGCTTGACGTCGCAGTGCACCAGGCCGGCGGCGTGCACGGCTTCCAGTGCATCCAGCATCAGGCGCGCGATCCGGGCCACCTCGGCGACCGGCAGTGGGCCGTCCGCCAGCGCCGCGGCCAGGGTTCGCCCTGACAGCAGCTCCATCACGATCCAGGGTTCGCCGTCGTCGTCCATCACCAGGTCGTGCACCGCCACGACACCCGAGTGGTTCAGCCGGGAGGCGGCGCGCGCCTCGCTCAGCGCGCTGTCCCGGACCGCCTGCTCGTCGTCGGAGGCCATTCCGCCGAGGAAGACCTGCTTCAGCGCGACCCGGCGGTCCAGCCGCTCGTCGTGGGCCAGCCAGACCCGGCCCATACCGCCGCGCCCCACCAGGGACAGCAGCCGGTAGCGACCGGCGACCATGTGGCGCGGACCGTCGACGGTCGAGCTGGTGGTCAGCTCCGCCTCGACTGTCATCGTCATGATCGCCTGCCTCGGTCCGTGTCTTGCCCTCTACACGGACCCTGGCCGGAGCTGGTTCAGCGGCCTGGTGGATCCGGTAGTCATGACACGATCCTGCGCCTACGCGACGCGGAGCACATGAAGGAAATGCCTAGTTCGACCCCTCAGATTTCCCGGACCGGCACCTTAGGCCCGCGGGGCAGACCTCAGGCCATGGCCCAGGTACTAGGAGTTCTCGAGGGAGTTGTCGAGCGGTACCCGGGCGGTGGTGTCCAGAAGCTCCTGCTCGTCGGCGAGCCGGGCGTGCTCGACCTGCACCACGACCGAGCCGTCGTCCATCACCAGCGTCATCACGCCGTTGTCGAACCACGGCCCGTGGTCGATCCGCCAGTCCAGGCCGACGTCGCCGACCTTCGCGGCCCGGGCCAGGGCGTGCAGTCCCGCGGTGAACACCTTGGTGTCGAGCAGCCGGTTCCCCCAGCGGATGTACCGAGGTACCGGGTTCCGGAACGGCGACATGGTCAGCTGGTGCAGCGCGGTACCCGGATGCCGGGTGGCGCGCAGCCGGGCCCGCGCGAGGTAGCTGCAGTGCACGTCCCCCGACAGCATCAGCAGCGTCCGCGGTGGTTCGGGCAGCCCGACCGCCTCGGTGATCAGCTCGGTGACGTCGTCGAGCGAGGCCCGGAACGACGCCCAGTGCTCCAGGTCCATGCCCTGCCGGATCCGTTCCCCGAACTTCGCGGCTCGCCGTCCCCAGACGCCGGACGACACCGCCTCGTCCCAGCCCTCCAGATGGTGCAGCCCGGGCGCGAGCAGGAACGGCAGCGTCGAGGCCAGCATCAGGTGCTCGATGTGGTGGTCCGCCTCGAGGGTGTGCCGGCGCACCCAGGCCCACTCGTGACTGTCCACCATCGCCCGCTCGGACGGGTCCAGGTGCCGCGAGCAGCGCGAGTCGATCGCGACCAGCCGGATCCCGCGGGCCTTGGTGCCCAGGTCGCGGTAGAAGCTCCACCGGGTCGAAGCAGGGTCCTCGTCCGCCGTCCAGGCGAAGTCGTCCAGGTACTTCGACCGCTCGGCGTCGTCGGGCAGCGACAGCATCGCGGCGTACGTGGGGTCCTTCTCGAGCTGCTCGGGCGCCAGGTTGCCGACGTGCTGGTAGACCCAGTACGACGCGTACGCGCCGACCACGCGGTCCCGCCACCACGGCTCCGACGTCACCCAGCGGCGCCAGCTCAGCGAGGTGTTCCAGTCGTCGCGCAGGTCGTGGTCGTCCAGCAGCATGGCCAGCGGCACGGTGGAGAACAGCCAGCGCACCGCGGGTGGCGTCCAGGAGTCGTCGTACAGCCAGGTGTACTCCTCGTAGTTCCCGATCTCGTCCTCGACCTCGGAGCCCTCCCGGCCGCCGTGCGCCGCGCGCAGCTTGTCCAGCACCACCTCGGACGGATCGTCGGCGTACATCTGGTCACCGAGCAGCAGCAGCGCGTCCGGCCAGTGCATACGGTCCTGCCCGGCCATCCGCTCCGCGAGCGCGACCAGGGCGTCCGGTCCGAACTGCTTCCAGCCCTTGTCGTCGAACGGTGCGGACCGCCGGCAGGACCCGAACGCGAACCGGAACGTGCCGCCCTCCGGCGCCGGTGTGCGGATCACGCTCGGGCCGAAGGTGTCCGCGACCTCGGCGACCGGCCAGACCGCTGTGCCGTCCAGACTGACGCCGTACTCGGTCTCGGTGCCGGGTTCGAGGTTCTCGACCAGCACCAGCGCGTAGTGGTGACCGTGCACCGACCACGTCCGGGCGCGGTGCCCGAGCACCTCCACCTCGCACGGCCGGTCTGTCTCCACCCAGACGGTCGCGCGGGTGTCGTCGACGTACCGCAGCAGCGGTCCGAGTCGCAACCGCGGGTCCTGCTTCTCCTGCATCCGGAAACGGTACGCGGTGACGCCGATCGCGGCCATACCTACCTCGCGACCTACTGCGCGACCTACTGCGCCGACCTACATGCTGTGCGGGGTCGGAGCTGACATGACGCACCGCGATGATGGGTAGCGCCACGTCGAGGAGCTGACCGGATGGACTGGTTCGCCGCGGAGGACTACGAGCTGGGTCGCACGCTGTTCCAGCGCGGCCTGGCGGTGGTCTACGTGGTCGCGTTCCTGTCCGCGGCCAACCAGTTCCGGGCGTTGCTCGGCAGCGGTGGGCTGCTGCCGATCCCCGCGTTCGTCCGGCGGATGCCGTTCTGGGACGCGCCGAGCCTGTTCCAGCTCCACTACTCGGACCGGTTGTTCGCCGCCGTCGCCTGGTCCGGGGTGGTCGTCGCGGCGGCGGTCGCGCTCGGCCTGGCCGACCTGGTGCCGTGGCCGGCGGCGATGCTGGTCTGGCTGATGCTGTGGCTGGCGTACCTGTCGATCGTGAACGTCGGCCAGCGCTGGTACGGGTTCGGCTGGGAGTCGCTGCTGCTCGAGGCCGGGTTCCTCGCGGCCTTCCTCGGCGACGACGACGTCGCTCCCCCGCTGCTGGTGCTGATCCTGCTGCGCTGGCTGCTGTTCCGGCTCGAGTTCGGCGCCGGGATGATCAAGATCCGTGGCGACAACTGCTGGCGGAACCTGACCTGCCTGTACTACCACCATGAGACCCAGCCGATGCCCGGCCCGCTGAGCTGGTGGTTCCACCGCCTGCCGAGGCCGCTGCACCGCGTCGAGGTGGCCGCCAACCACATCACCCAGCTGGTGGTGCCGTTCGGGCTGTTCGCGCCGCAACCTGTGGCCGGCGTCTGTGCCGCGGTGATGATCGTGACCCAGCTCTGGCTCGTTGCCAGCGGCAACTTCGCCTGGCTGAACTGGCTCGCCATCGTGCTCGCGGTCTCGGTACTGCCGGACGGGTTCTGGGGCGTCGACGATACCGCGGTGAACACCGCCGGCAGCACCCCGGCGGTGTTCACCAGCCTGGTGCTGGCGGTGACGGCGCTGATGCTGGTGCTGAGCTGGTGGCCGGCGCGGAACCTGGTCTCCCGGTCGCAGCTGATGAACGCGTCGTTCAACCGGTTCCACCTCGGCAACACCTACGGCGCGTTCGGCTCGGTCACCCGGGTCCGGCACGAGGTGGTGCTGGAGGGCACCGCCGACGTCACGCTCGGGCCGGATACGCAGTGGCGGGAGTACGAGTTCAAGGGCAAGCCCGGCGACGTACGCCGGCTGCCGCGGCAGTTCGCGCCGTACCACCTGCGGCTGGACTGGCTGATGTGGTTCGCCGCACTGTCCCGCCAGTACGCCGACCGCTGGTTCCTCGCCCTGGTCGGCAAGCTGCTGGTGAACGACCGGGCGGTGCTCGGGCTGCTGCGGCACAACCCGTTCCCGGAAGCGCCGCCGGTCTACGTCCGGGCCCGGATGTACCGGTACCGCTTCACCACCCGGGCCGAGCGACGCGAGACGGGCGCCTGGTGGCACCGGACCGACGTCGGCGAGTACCTGCCACCCGCGCGCTCGCCGGACGGGTGAGGCGCAAGCGGCTCGTCAGGGCCTGAGGGCGGAGCGGAGGCGGTCGAGAACAGACGCGTCCTCGATCGTGGAGGGGACGTGCTCGGGGACGCCGTCGGCGATCTCGCGCATCGTCTTGCGCAGGATCTTGCCGGACCGGGTCTTCGGCAGGCCGTCGACCACCCGGACGTCCTTCAGCGCGGCGACCGCGCCGATCTGGTCGCGCACCATCGCCACCAGCTCGGCGCTCACCTCGTCGTGGTCGGCGGCCACGCCGGCCTTCAGCACCACGAACCCGCGCGGCACCTGGCCTTTCAGCGGGTCCGCCGCACCGATCACCGCGCACTCCGCGACCGCCGGGTGCTGCGCGATCACCGCCTCCATCGAGCCGGTGGACAGCCGGTGCCCGGCCACATTGATGACATCGTCGGTGCGGCCCATCACGTACAGGTAGCCGTCCTCGTCGACGAACCCGCCGTCGCCGGTCAGGTAGTGCCCGTCGAACACCGACAGGTACGACGCGACGTACCGCTCGTCGTCCTGCCACAGCGTCGGCAGCGTGCCGGGTGGCAGCGGCAGCCGCACGCAGATCGCCCCTTCGTTGCCCGGAGCAACTTCCTTGCCGGTCTCGTCCAGCACCCGGACGTCGTACCCGGGAACGGGCACCGACGGCGATCCGGCCTTGATCGGCAGCGGTTCCAGCCCCCGCGGGTTCGCCGCGATCGGCCAGCCGGTCTCGGTCTGCCACCAGTTGTCCACCACCGGGATACCGAGCGTCTCGCTCGCCCACTCGTAGGTGTTCGGGTCCAGCCGCTCGCCGGCCAGGAACAGGTTGCGCAGGCTGCCGATGTCGTACTGCTTCAGCAGTGTCGCGTTCGGGTCCTCCTTCTTGATCGCGCGGAACGCGGTCGGTGCGGTGAACAGCCCCTGCACCCGGTGGTCGGCGATCACCCGCCAGAACGCGCCGGCGTCCGGCGTACCGACCGGCTTGCCCTCGTACAGCACAGTGGTCGCGCCAGTGATCAGCGGCGCGTAGACGATGTACGAGTGCCCGACCACCCAGCCGACGTCGGACGCCGCCCACCAGACCTGGCCCGGCTGGATGTCGTACACGTTCGCGAGCGACCACGCCATCGCCACCGCGTGCCCGCCGTTGTCGCGGACGATCCCCTTCGGCTTACCGGTCGTGCCAGAGGTGTAGAGCACGTACAGGGGGTCGGTGGCGGCGACCTTCGCACAGGTCGCGGGCGCGGACGCGCCGGCCTTCATCGCCGTCGCCCAGTCGATGTCGCGGCCCTCGGTCATCGCCGCCTCGGCCTGCGGCCGCTGCAGGACCACGCACGTCTGCGGGCTGTGCCCGGCCAGCTCGATCGCCTTGTCCAGGAGGGGTTTGTACTCGACGGTGCGGCCCGGCTCGATTCCGCAGGAGGCGCTGACCACCACCTTCGGCTGCGCGTCGTCGATCCGCACCGCGAGCTCGTTCGCGGCGAACCCGCCGAACACGACCGAGTGCACCGCGCCGATCCGGGCGCACGCGAGCATCGCGATGACGGCTTCCGGGACCATCGGCAGGTAGATCAGCACCCGGTCGCCCTTGCCGACACCGAGCTGGTCGAGCGCGCCGGCGAACGCGGCCACCTGCTCGAGCAGCTCGGCGTAGGTGTACGTGCGCTTCGTACCGGTCACCGGGCTGTCGTAGATCAGCGCGGCCTGGTCGGCACGGCCCGCGACGACGTGCCGGTCCAGCGCGTTGAAGCACGTGTTCAGCACGCCGTCGGGGTACCAGCGGTAGAACGGCGGCCGGCTGTCGTCCAGCGCCCGCTGCGGAGCGGTGAACCAGTCGACCAGGCCGGCCTGGGCCGACCAGAACCGTTCCGGATCGGACAGGCTCTCCTCGAACGCCTCGCGATAGCTGGTCATGGCCCTACCCTCGCACGACTCGGGAGGCTCAGAGGTGCTCGAGACTGTCGGCGGTCAGCGTGATCACAGCGCCGACCAGCTCGCGCCGGCAGGCGACCGCGTGACCGGTGCAGGCGAGGAACGCCCCGCCCTCGGCGTCCACCACCCGGTACGCGACCGGTTCGTTGCAGATGACGCTCGGCGCGGTCACCGGCTGGTGGCAGGACAGCACCCGGCAGCCGGCCTCGGGTCCGGTGCTCGTCAGGGTGATGCCGTGATCCGGGCAGACGCCCCAGCCGACCGCGCAGGTGCCGCTCCCGGTCGCCATCGCGCGGACCAGCTCACCGGCGACCTTCTCCAGCTCCTCGGCCGCACGGCGGCACGCCTCGGCCGCGGACTGCAGCGGCTGCCAGTACCGGCCCGAGTCCAGGTCCACGCTGCCGAGCAGTCCCTGGTTGGCGGCATCGATACCGTCCGCAACCACGGCGGCGGCCGCTGCCAGCTGTCCGAGCCGGCCAGGATTGGGCACGCCGTCGTCGACCGGGACGGCCACCATGTGCTCCGTGGTGACCACTTCCGGGTTGTCGGCGTCCTCATGGCCGTTGCGGCGGGCGGTCCGCTTGGCTCGAATCATCCAGTTCTCCCCCAATGAACACTGTCAGCGGGATGTTGTCATGTCAGACACGCTGCGGCCAGCGCGGGCGGCGTGTATCACATACGGCTACAGGCGCAGTTGCGGAGTGCGACGAGTTCCTAGAACGCGTGTTCGACTGCGGTGTAGAGTAGGGCCTCATGATGCAGGGTTCGCTGTTCGACGTCTCCGATGACATCGGCCTCCTGCCGCTCCGGTCGGCCCGCCGTACGACGCTCGGCGACGGTGCCTGGATCGACCTACGGCCGGGCTGGCTGACCGGCGCCGACACCGTGTTCGACCGGCTTGTCGATCACGTACCGTGGCGGGCCGAGCGGCGGCAGATGTACGACCGGGTGGTCGACGTGCCGCGGCTGGTCTGCTTCTACGACGAGGACGACCCGCTGCCGCTCCCGGTGCTCGACGCCGCCCGCTCCGCCCTCAGCGACCACTACGGCGAGGAGCTCGGCGAGCCGTTCCGCACGGCGGGCCTGTGCTACTACCGCGACGGCCGGGACAGCGTCGCCTGGCACGGCGACACGATCGGCCGCGGTAGCACCGAGGACACCATGGTCGCGATCATCTCGGTCGGCGCGCCGCGGGCGCTGGCGCTCCGTCCGCGCGGCGGAGGCGGCCGCACCGTGCGGCACGTGCTCGGACACGGCGATCTGATCGTGATGGGCGGCTCCTGCCAGCGCACCTGGGAGCACGCCGTGCCGAAGGCGACCGGGTTCGTCGGACCGCGGATCAGCATCCAGTTCCGGCCGCGCGGGGTCCGGTAGCCGGAGGTCCGGTGGCTCGTTGCGCCCGGCGTGGCAGGTTCGTGCCGGGCCATCACCCATTCCCGGAAGTTTCTGGCATAATTCCCGCCGCTGCGCCATCTGGGGCGCACGGGGGATTCACAGAAATGGTGGGGGCTCCGCCTGATGTTCATACGTCTTGTCGCCCTGTCCGCTCTCGTCGGCTCGACCCTGGTCCCGGCGACCGCGACCTCGGCACTGCCCGCGGAACCGCCCGGCCCGGCGGACCTGAAGATGAAACAGCTGCCGAGACCCGAACGGCAGCCCGCGAAGGCCGCGTCGTACGACCCGCACACGGTGCTGGTGAGGTTCAAGCCCGGCGCCTCGGCAGCCGCCCGCGACGCTGCTCTGCGGTCTCGCAGCGCGACAAAGGTGCGCACGATCGGCGGCTATGTGAAGGTCCGTACCCTGGGGTCCGCGACCGACCTCCTGCGTCGTCTGAAGACCGACGCGACGGTCGAGACGGCGACGCTGGACTATGCCCGGACGAAGGCAGCCGTGCCGAACGACCCCGGCTACACGGCCGGCTACCAGCGCAACCTCGACGTCGTGCGGCTTCCGGCGGCTTGGGATGTGACCAAGGGCTCGACGTCCCAGGTGATCGCCGTGCTCGACACCGGAGTCGACGTCAGTCATGAGGACCTGGTCGGCCGCACGGTCGCCGGGTTCAACGTGATCGACGGCGACGCGAACGTGGCGGACATCGACGGCCACGGAACGATGGTCGCCGGGATCGCGGCGGCCAATACGAACAACGGCAAGGGAATCGCCGGCGCGGCCTGGACGGGCAGGATCATGCCGGTCCGGGTCTTCGCCACACCGGACAGTGCCTTCGACTCCGACATCGCGACAGGTGTCCGATGGGCCGCGGACCATGGTGCGTCGATCATCAACCTCTCGCTGGGCGGGCCGGGTGAGGCACCGCTGATCCAGGATGCGATCACCTACGCGACCGGCTTGGGATGCCTTGTCGTCGTCGCGGCCGGCAACTCCGGCGCCACCGAGCCGAACTATCCCGCCGCCTACCCGGAGGTGCTGGCGGTCGGCGCGACCGACAACGCAGGCCGGCTGACGGATTTCAGCACCTCGGGCGACTGGGTGGACGTAGCCGCGCCGGGCTTCGACATCACCTCGCCGTACTTCGACCCGGCGACTCCCGCGATCCACGACTACTACGCCACCGGGAGCGGAACCTCGTTCTCCGCGCCGCTCGTCGCAGGCATCGCCGCCTTGGTGCGGACACAGTCCCCGTCGCTCACGCCAGGCCAGGTCCTGCAGCGTTTGAAGCAGAGCACCCGGGATGCCGGGGTCCGCGGCATCGACCCGTTCTACGGCCACGGGTTCCTCGACGCCTACACCGCGCTCGGCGGCGCACGGATCGCCGACCTGTCCGGTCCGGCGGCGGATCACAACGACACACCTGCCAGAGCGACCGCACTGACCAGCACAGCCACCGGAACGATCACCTCCGCCGGCGACGTCGACTGGTACAGGGTCAGCAGCGCCTCGGCGCGGGCTGTGCGGGTGACCGCCACACCGGAGCCGTTCGACCCGCTGTTGTCGCAGAACAACGATCCTGTGATCGACGTCTACGACGCCGACCTGCGTTCACTCAAGCATGTCGACGACTTCCTCTTCGGGCCGGAGACACTCGACGCGTCGCTACCTTCCGGCACGAGCTACGTCGCCGTACGCAACTTCAACGGTTCGTCGGACAGCCGCCCGTACACGGTCACAGTCGCGGCGATCGGGTCGGCGACGAACGATCCCAAGACGGACGTCTGGGTGCGGGACGTGTCGCCGGAGAACATCGGCCTGCAGAACTCACTGGCAGGGAGCCCGACCGTCACCTTCCCGCGGCAGCTCGAGCCCGCGTCGGTCACCGACTCCACGGTGCAACTGGTGGACGGCCGGACCGGTCAGCCCGTGCCGGCCGGCGTGACCTATGACGCGGCAGCCAGGCAGGCCACCATCACACCGACCGCGCCGCTGGCGGACCTGGCGCCGTACCGGATCATGGTCGGCGCGGTCCAGGAACTCGGCGGTGCGACCAACACGGCGCCGGTATCGACCACCTTCCGAGCGGACGTACTGCCGGCTGCCGCCGCCGGGTTCGACGCGACCGGGTGGTGGAACTCGGCCACCCTGCGCTGGAGCCTGCCGTCGCTGAACGACTTCAACCAGGTCATCGTGCGGCGCTCCACCGGCGGTGCTCCCCCGGCCTCGCCGACCGAGGGCGTCGCGGTCTACACCGGCACCGGGACGTCCGCGACGGCGAGCGGCCTCGGCTGGGGTGTGACGTACGTCTTCCGGATCTGGGTCAAGGACAGGGCGGGCCAGCTCAGCCCGCCGGCCGAGACCCGGCTGGGCGGTAGCCGGACCGGGCTCGCGGTCTCGACCACCGCGCTGACGTACGGCGGTTCGGTGACGTTGAAGGGCCGGCTGCTCAAGGCTGACGGCACCGGCGCGATCGCCGGCGCGCCGCTGCGGCTGTACGCGCGCCAGAAGGGCACGGCGAGCTGGCGGCTGCTGCGGACCGCGACCACGGACAGCGCCGGCTGGGCCTCGTTCGTGTACAAGCCGTCGTTCGGGAACGACTTCCAGTGGCGCTGGTCCAGCGGCTCGCCGGACCTGATCGGCTCCGGCAGCAACATCGCCGGTGTCGGCGTCCGCCCGGTGGTGTCGGCGTACGTCTCTCGCACGACGCTCCCGCTCGGCGGCACGGTCAGCATCTCCGGTGGCGTCAGCCCGAACCACTCCGGCCAGGCCGTGGTGCTGCAGCGGTACCTGGGCAGCAACCGCTGGGGCAACGTCTCCTCGGCGAAGCTGTCGTCCGCCAGCATCTACAAGTTCACGCTGAAGCCGGCGGCGCGCGGGTCGTACAGCTACCGCGTCGTCCGCGCGGCGGACGCCGACCACCTGGTGGGGGTCAGCCCGACCCGCAGCTTCCGGGTGAGCTGAGGTCTACGCGGCCTTCCGACCGGGTCGCACCTGTTGCGACCCGGCCGGCGTCACCGCGTGGACGCCGAGCAGCCGTACGCCGAGCCGGTCGCAGACCCGGTCCGCCACGGTGAGCCACAGCCGGTCGGCGGCGGTCGCCCGCGGCGTACCCGGTCTGGCGACGGCGAGCAGCAGGCCGAGGTCGGCGCGCAGCGTGGCCGCGGCCGACACGAACGCGTGCAGCAGTCGCTCGGCCTCGTCCTCACGGCACTGCACGGGCAGGTCGTCGACCACGATCGGCTGCGCGACACGGTCCTCGCCGTCACAGAGCAGCAGGTAGAGCGCGCCGGCTTCGCGGCTCGCCGCACTGACGAAGAGATGGAGCACGTCGTCGAGGAGGGCCGGGTCGGTCACCGGCCTCTCGGACCAGTCATCTGGGAGATCTTCGAAGCTCATGCCCTGCAGCCTGTCGTGATCACCTCGATGCCCGGTGCGGGTTGTCCACAGTCCGTGAAGAACTGACCGACGACACGCCGGGGTGACGGGGTCAGCGGTCGAGAAGAGCGCGCAGGAGGGTGTGGAGGCGGTCCAGGGCGGCGGGGATTCGGGGTTGCGGGATGAGGCCATAGCCGAGGGCCAGGCCGTTCAGCGGCTGCGGGCCGAAGGAGTAGCGGGACAGCGTCTCCAGCGCGATGCCGGCGGCGCCCGCCTCGTCGGCGAGGTGGTCGGCGTCCACCCGCGTGAACGCCGCCAGATGCAGCCCGGCCGCGGACGGGACCGGCGTGAGGTACTCGGACAGGTCGGTAGTCAGCGCGTCCAGGATCAGCGCGCGGCGGGCGGCGTACTCGCGGGCGGCCTTGCGGATGTGCCGGGCCAGCAGACCCTCGTCGATCAGCCGCGCCAGCGCCGCCTGGTTGGTCAGCTCGCTGTGCCAGTCGGTCAGCTGCTTGGCCGCCAGCAGCGCCGGCTGCAAGGATGCCGGCGCGACCAGGAACCCGAGCCGCAGCCGCGGCAGCAGCGTCTTCGAGAACGACCCGACGTAGATCACCCGGCCGCCGCTGTCGAGTGACTGCAGCGGTTCCAGCGGGCGGTCGGAGAACCGGAACTCGCTGTCGTAGTCGTCCTCCACCACCACCGCACCGCGCCGCTCGGCCCAGGCCAGCAGCGCGGTACGGCGGGCCAGCGACATCGGCGTTCCGAGCGGGAACTGGTGCGACGGGGTCACGTACACCAGCGCGGCATCGTCCGGGAGCGCCTCGACCACCAGGCCCTCGTCGTCCACCGGTACGCCGCTCACCCGGGCGCCCTGCGAGGCGAACAGGTTCCGCGCCGGCGGGTACCCGGGCTCCTCGACCGCGACCCGCCGGCCTGGCTCGACCAGCACCCGGCCGATCAGGTCCAGCGCCTGCTGCGCGCCGCTGGTCACCAGCACGTCGTCGGCGCCGGTGCGCACCGACCGGGACACGCCGATGTAGCGCGCGATCGCCTCCCGCAGGGCCGGATGCCCGGCCGGTCCGCTGTACGCGGTGGTCCGCAGCGCCGAGGCACGCAGCTCGCGCACCACCAGCCGCCGCCAGGTCTGCAAAGGGAACAGGTCGGGGTCCGGCAGCCCGATCCGGAAGTCGTACGGTGACGTCTGCTGCTCCATCGTTGCTGGTGGCAACGACTTCCAGAGACTGCGCGGTTGTACGCCGAGCCCCGCCGGCGCGGTCCGCACCCGGAGCCGGGTCAGCGGCTCGGTGCTGACGAACGTGCCGGCGCCGACCTTCCCGACCAGGAACCCTTCCGCGGTCAGCCGCTCGTAGGCGGTCGCGACCGTGTTCCGCGACACCTCGAGCTGCTGGGCGAGCTCGCGGCTCGGCGGCAGCCGCTCACCGGCCCGCAGCCGGCCGTCCAGGATCGCGTCGAGCAGCTGCCGGTAGATCCGCGCGGCCAGGTCGCCCCGACCGGCGAGTGTCACCTGCACGTCCATGACGGGAGGCTACATTGGCCCAAACAGTCTTGACTAGATTGGCGCTTCTGTCGGTCCAATATCGGTCCTACCGTCGTCCTATGACGACCTCATCCCGCACCCAGCGCCCCGCCTCCCGGCTGCTCGCCGGCGCTCAGCTGACCAGCTCGATCGGCGACGGCGCGTTCCTGGTCACCTCGGCGCTGTTCTTCACCCACGTGGTCGGCCTGTCCGCCACCCAGGTCGGGCTCGCACTGACCATCGGCTGGGCGACCGGACTGCTGGCCGGCGTCCCGCTCGGACACCTCGCCGACCGGCGCGGGCCGCGTGGCGTCGCGATCGCGCTGGCGGTCAGCACCGCGGTCGCGGTCGGGTCGTTCCTGGTGGTGCGGTCGTTCCCGGTCTTCCTCGCCGCGGTCGTCCTCTACACCGTCTCGCAGACCGGCCTCGCCGCCGCCCGGCAGGCGCTGCTCGCCGGCCTGGTCGCGCCGGCCGAGCGGACCCGGACCCGCGCACACCTGCAGTCCACCGCCAACGCCGGGCTCGCGATCGGCGCCATGCTGGGCGGTCTCGCGCTGTACGTCGACACCCCCGCCGCGTACCTGACCGTCTTCGCGCTCGACGCGGCCGGCTTCCTGGTCGGCGCGACGCTGCTGCGCCGGCTGCCCGTCGTACCGCGGGTGCTCAAGGTCGCCGGCGAGCCGGCGCTGGCCGTGCTGCGCGACCGCCCGTACGCCGTGATCGCGCTGCTCAACACCGTGATGCTGCTGTACATGCCGCTGCTCAGCCTCGTCGTGCCGCTGTGGATCGTCGAGCGGACCGAGGCGCCGGGCTGGATGGTCGCCGCGATGCTGGTGCTGAACACGGTCAGCGTGGTGTTGTTCCAGGTCCGGATCGCCCGCCGGGTCACCGGGCTGCGAACCGCGACCCGGCTGGTCCGGTACGCGGGTGCGCTGATGATGGCGTCCTGCGCGGTGTTCGCGCTCTCGTCCGGCGGCTCGGCCTGGACTGCGGCAGTGGTGCTGCTGGCCGCGGCGGCGCTGCAGGTGGTCGGCGAGATGATGCTCGCCTCGGGCGCCTGGGAGATCAGCTTCGGGCTGGCACCGGCCGACAAGCAGGGGCAGTACCAGGGCTTCTTCGGCACCGGTACGGCGATCGCCCGGATGGCCGGCCCGCTCCTCCTCACCACCCTGGTCCTCGGTCTGGGCACCGCCGGCTGGCTCATCCTCGGCGCTCTCTTCCTCGCCGCCGCCTGCGCCTTCACCCCCGCCGTCCGGTACGCCACCCGCCCCACCACCCCCCGCGCGACCGCCATCCCCCACCCGGCACTAGCAGCCTGACCCTCCCTTCCTGCCGTTCGGATCTGAGGATGCGGACTAGAGGAACTGGGAGAGGGTGTGGATGAGCAGGCCGGCCAGGCCGCCGACGACGGTGCCGTTGATGCGGATGAACTGGAGGTCCCGGCCGACGTGCAGCTCGATCCGCTCGGCGGCCTCGCGACCGTCCCAGCGTTCGATCGTGTCCGAGATGACCGAGACGATCTCTGCGCCGTACGTGCGGACCACGTAGCCGACCGCCTCCGCGGCGCGGGCGTCGACCCGGTTCCGCAGTCCGGCGTCCTCCTCGAGCCGCCGGCCGAGATCGGTGAGTGCCTCCCGGGCCCGGGCACGGAACGGGCCGTCCGGGTCGCCGACCGCGTCGATCAGCGCGGTGCGGACCGAGTCCCAGACCGCGGTCAGGCTCGGCCCGACGTCGGGGTGGCTGAGCATCCGGCGCTTGAAGTTCTCGAACCGCTGCATCACCGCGGGGTCGTCCTGCAGGTCGCGGGCGAACTGGACCAGCAGGTCGTCGATCGCGCGCCGGGCGGCGTGGTCCGGGTTGTCGCGGACGTCGCCGAGCCAGGCCAGCGCCTCCCGGTGGATCCGGTCGATCACGAGCATGTCGACCCAGCGCGGCGACCAGCGCGGGGCACGCGGGCCGACCACCTCCGCGACCACGTCGCGGTTGTCCCGCAGCCAGCCGTACCCCTCGCCGATAGCCAGGTCGAGCAGTGCATGGTGCGCGCCATCGTCGACCACGGAACGCAGCAGGTGCCCGGCGATCGGGCTGAGCGGCTCGTCGGCGAACCGCGGCAGCAGCGAGCGCTCGATGAAGGCGGTGACGTCGTCGTCGCGGACCATCGGCAGCACCTTGCCGACGGTGTCCGAGACCACCTCGACGACCCGCTCGGCATGGTTGCCGGACCGCAGCCACTCGCCGGCCCGGCGCGACACCTCCGCGGTGCGCATCTTCTCGGCGACGACGTGCTCGGCGAGGAAGTTCTGGCTGACGAACTCCTCCAGGCTCTCGGCCAGGCTGTCCTTGCGGGTAGGCACGATCGCGGTGTGCGGGATCGGCAGGCCGAGCGGCCGGCGGAACAGCGCGGTGACCGCGAACCAGTCCGCCAGCGCGCCGACCATCGCCGCCTCCGCGGCGGCGTTCAGGTAGCCCCATCCGCCGTCGCGGTGCAGCGTTGCGACGTACACGGCGGCCGCGAACAGCAGCAGCGAGAGCGCCACCGTGCGCATCTGCCGCAGGCCTCGGCGCCGGACCAGGTCGGGAGCGCTCAGCGCGATCGTTGCCATGTCCTCGATCTTGCCCTGTTACCGTCAATGACGCCGGTCAACGACATGGGAGGGCATCCGAGTGGACGTGGTCGAGGTCACCAGCGAGGAGCAGCTGCGGGAGCTGATCGGCACGCCGTTGCCGCGTACGGCGAACAAGGCCCGGGCGACCTTGCACCCGCTGGACAAGGACTGGCTGGCGGCGGCGCCGTTCTGCATGATCGCGACCTCGGCCGCGGACGGCAGCTGCGACGTGTCCCCGAAGGGCGACCCGGCGGGCTTCACCCTGGTGCTCGACGACAGCACGATCGCGATCCCGGAGCGCCCCGGCAACAAGCGCGCGGACGGGTTCCGCAACATCCTGAGCAACCCGCACGTCGGCCTGCTGTACATCCTGCCCGGCCGCTCCGACACGCTGCGGATCAACGGCCGGGCCCGGATCGTCGCGGACGCGCCGTGGTTCGACCAGATGGTGGTCAAGGGTCACCGCCCGCAGCTCGCGCTGCTGGTCGAGATCGACGAGATCTTCCACCACTGCTCGAAGGCGTTCCTGCGTTCGGCGCTGTGGAAGCAGGAGACCTGGAACACCGGCGCGGTTGCGTCCCGGGCGCTGATCGCGAAGGCACTGGAGCGGCCGGACGAGACGATCGAGGAGCTCGAGGAGTACTACGGCGCGAAGTACCTGGAGAAGCTCTACAAGGCCTGACCGCTTGGCGTTGTCATGAGACACATGCGACCATGTGTCTCATGACCTCCGCACCCAGCGTCGTACCCGATGATCCGGTGCTCGAGGCCGCCCGGACCGCGTTCCTGCGGGACGGGTGGATCGACATGCGGGCGCTCGCGACCGAAGCGGGTGTCGGCCGGGCGACGCTGTACCGCCGGGCCGGGAGCCGCGACCAGGTGCTCGCCGAGGTGCTGTGGCAGCTGGCCGCGGAGTCGCTCGAGCGGTCGAGGCGTACGGCGTCCGGCCGCGGCGTCGACCGGGTGGTCGCGACCCTGCACGGCGTGATGCACGAGATCGTCACCGCCCCGGCACTGCAGGCCTTCCTCGATCGCGACCCGGAGAGCGCGCTGCGCGTCCTCACCTCCCGCGCCGGCGGCGTGCAGGACCGGATCGTCACCGCGGTGCGGGAGCTGGTCACCGATGAGCTCCGGCCGCCGCGCGGGATCGACCCGGAGGCGCTCGCGTACGCCGTGGTACGGGTCGCCGAGTCGTTCTGCTACGCCGACGTGCTCACCGGGCAGCGGCCGGACATCGACACCGCCGCGCTGATCATCCGCCGGCTGCTGTCCGACGGGGCCTGAGATGACCGTCAGCTACACCGCACCGGACTCGCGCTGGGCCGACCTGAACGGCCCGGTGCACTACGTCGACCACGGCGGGCCCGCCGGCGGACCGCTGATCGTCTGCGTGCACGGCCTCGGCGGCTCGCTGGTGAACTGGGCCGCGCTCGCCCCGAGGCTCACCGGTACGGCGCGGGTGCTGGCGGTCGACCTGGCCGGGTTCGGCCGGACCCGGCTGCTCGGCCGGTCGGCGAGCGTCACAGCGAACAGGCGGCTGCTGCACCGGTTCCTGACCGAGGTGGTGGGAAAGCCCGCGATCCTGGTCGGCAACTCGATGGGCGGGCTGATCACCTCGCTGCAGTTCGGCACTCACCCGGAGACCGTTTCCGGTGCGGTCCTGATCGACCCGGCGCTGCCGGTGGTGCTCGGCAGCCGGCCGGATCCGGTGGTGTCCGCGATGTTCGCGGCGTACGCGATTCCGCCGCTGGGCCGGGCCGCGCTGCGTGCACGCAAGCGCGGTGGTCCCGAGCAGGCCGCGATGGACGTGCTCCGGCTGTGCTGTGTGGACCCCGGCCGGATTCCGCCAGAGGTGGTGCGGCAGCACCTGGCCATGGCCCGGACCCGCTACGGGTACACCGACGCGGACGCGGCACTGGTGGACGCGGCCCGGTCGCTGATGTGGGTGCTGGCCCGCCGCGGCCGGCACCTGCAGCGGCTCAACTCGTACCGCGGTCCAGTGCTGCTGCTGCACGGCGACCGGGACCGGCTCGTCCCGCTGGCGGCCGCACGGGCCGTCGCGAGAGCGAACCCGGCCTGGCGGTTCGAGGTCGCGCACGGCGTCGGCCACGTGCCGCAGCTCGAGGTGCCGGACTGGACCGCTGGCCACATCCTCGACTGGCTCGCCACCGAGTGGGAGACACGATGAAGCAGCTCACCGGACTCGACGGCGCGTTCCTCGCGATGGAGACGCACGCGGTGTTCGGGCACGTCGGCAGTGTCTGCGTGCTGGACCCGAAGACGGCCCCGGAGGAGGTCACGCTCGACTACCTCATCAGGGCGATCGAGGAACGGCTGCCGCTGGTGCCGCTGTTCCGGCGCCGGCTGGCCGAGGTACCGCTCGGGCTGGACCAGGCCTGGTGGATCGACGACCCGGACTTCGACATCGAGTTCCACGTCCGTGAGCTGGCGCTGCCGAAGCCCGGCTCGGACCGGCAGCTCGCCGACCAGGTCGCGCGGCTGCACGCCCGCCCGCTGGACCGGACCCGGCCGCTGTGGGAGCTGTACCTGATCTCCGGGCTGCCGGACGGACACGTCGCGATCTACAACAAGATCCACCATGCGGCGGTCGACGGCGTCTCCGGCGGCGACATCCTGAGCACTCTGCTCGACCTCGCCCCGGAGGGCCGGACGGTCCCGGCGACCGAACCGTTCACCGGGGAGCGGCCGCCGAGCGCGTTGGACCTGCTCGGCCGCAGCGTGCTGTCCGCGCTCCGCCAGCCCGCACACGCGCTGCGGGTCGCCGGCCGGGTCGCGTGGTCCGCACCCGGTACGGCCGTGGCGTTCCGCAGTCTGCTGCCACGACCGGTTGCACAGCTGCTGTTCGGCGAACCGCGCGACCCGCTGCTGCCCGGCGCCCGGCTACGCGCACCGCGGACGCCGTTCAACGGGCCGGTCACCCCGCACCGCCGCTGGGCCTTCGCAGAGCTTCCGCTCGCCGAGGTCAAGGCGGTACGGCGCGCGACCGGCCTGACCGTGAACGACGTGGTGATGGCGCTGTGCGCGGGTGCGGTGCGGCGCTGGCTGCTGGACCAGGGCGCACTGCCGGAGGCACCGCTGGTCGCCGCCGTACCGGTGTCGATCCGGACCGAGGACCAGCGCGGGACAATGGGCAACCAGGTCTCGATGATGCTGGCGGCGTTGCCGACCCAGGTCGCGGATCCGGCCGAACGTCTCGCTGCCGCACACCACGGGATGGCCGCGGCCAAGGAGCAGCACGACGCGATCCCGGCCCGGCTGCTCGCCGACGTCACCCAGTTCGCGATGCCGGTCCTGGCGAACCAGGCCTGGCGACTGTCCGCCCGGCTTCGGCTGTTCGAGCGCGCCTCGCCGTACAACCTGATCATCTCGAACGTGCCCGGGCCGGACGTGCCGCTGTACCTGGCCGGCGCGGAGCTGCTCGCGTACTACCCCGTGTCGGCGATCTTCGACGGCAATGGGCTGAACATCACCGTGATGAGCTACCGCGGCACGATGTACTTCGGCCTGGTCGCGTGCCGCGAGCTGGTGCCGGACCTGGACCGGCTCGCCGGGTACCTGCGCACCGAGCTCGATGCGCTGTCGTCGCTCTAGTCGGTGGCGAAGTCGCCCAGTACGTCACTCAGGGCCGCGATGCCGTCCTCGATCACGGCCGGCGGGTTCGCGGCGTACCCGAGCACCAGTCCGGGCCGGTAGCCGCGCTGGCTGTGCCAGGACAGCGGCTGCACCTTGACCCCGACGGCCAGCGCCGCGGTCGCGAGGTGGGTGTCGTCCAGGTCCCGGTCGAACGTCACCATCAGGTGCAGGCCCGCGGCGGCGCCGTGCACCGTTGCCTCGGGCAACCTTGTCCGGATCGCCCGGATCATCGCGTCGCGGCGGCGGACGTGCCGGCGACGCAGGAAGCGCAGGTGCCGCTCAAGCTCACCGGACCCCATCAGCTCGGCCAGCACCAGCTGCGGCAGCGCGGCGTTGCCGAGGTCGGCGTTCCGTTTCGCCGCGACCATCGCGCCGGCGTACCGCGACGGCACCAGCACCCAGCCGACCCGCAGCGCCGGCGCGAGCAGCTTCGAGACGCTGCCGGTGTAGCAGACCTGTTCCGGCAGCACCGACCGCAGCGCGGGGACCGGCGGCCGGTCGTACCGGTGCTCGGCGTCGTAGTCGTCCTCGATCACCAGCCCGCCCTCGGAGGCCCAGCGCATCAGCCGGCGCCGCCGGTCGCCGTCCAGCACGACTCCGGTCGGGAACTGGTGTGCCGGGGTCAGCATCACCGCCCGGGCGTCGGCGTCGTACAGCTCGTCGACGCACAGCCCGCCCTCGTCGACCGGCACCGGCGGCGTGCGCAGTGCGTGGTTCCGCAGGTGCTGGCGGACGCCGAGCGAGCCCGGGTCCTCCACCGCGACCGCGTCGATGCCGTCCGCCCGCAGTACCTGGGCCAGCAGCCCGAGTGCCTGCGAGACACCCGCCACCACGACCACCTCGGCCGGGTGCACCCGGATCCCGCGGTTGCGGGCCAGCCAGTGCGACACCGCGCCGCGCAGCGCGGGTGTGCCGCGCGGGTCGCCGTACCCGAAGTCCGCAGGCGCCAGCCGGTCCAGTACGGCGCGCTCGGCGCGCAGCCAGGCCGAGCGCGGGAACGCGGCAAGGTCGGGCACGCCGGGCGACAGGTCGATCCGGGCCGGTGCCGCGCGGACGTTGTCGAAGACGGCCAGGTCCGCCGGGTCGCCGAACACGCTGGTTGCCGCGGGCAACGGCCCGTGCCTCGCGGGCGGTGTCGCGGGCGGTGTCGCGGCCGGCGCGGCGACGACGGTGGTGCCGGCGCGACCACGACCCGCGAGGTGGCCGTCCTCGACCAGCCGCTGGTACGCCTCGGTCACCACGCCCCGCGACACCCGCAGCTCCGCGGCGAGTACCCGGGTCGCGGGCAGTCTGCTCCCCACCGGCAGCCGCCCGTCGGCGATCGCCAGCCGGAGCTGCCCGGCGAGCCAGGCGGACCGGCCGCGGACCGGGGCGTCGTCGATGTCCAGCTGCAGGAAGTCCGATCCTGCCGATATGGACCTGCTGCCGGCGTCCGGTATGGACCTTCTCACCGGACCATTGTGACCCCAGAGTGGATCCATGAGCATCGCGTTCCTGGCCACCACGCTCGCCGTCGTCGCCACCCCTGGCACCGGCGTCATCTACACGCTGTCCGCCGGGCTGTCCCACGGTCGCCGGGCGAGCCTGGTCGCCGCGTTCGGCTGCACGCTCGGCATCGTCCCGCACATCGCGGCGACCGTCACCGGACTGGCAGCGCTGATGCACACCAGCGCGGTCGCGTTCCAGGTACTCAAGTACGCCGGCGTCGCCTACCTTCTGTACATGGCGTGGGCAACTCTGCGCGACCGGGACGCGATCACGGTCCCGGTCGGCGAAGCGCCCCGCACCGCCCGCTCGGTGATCGTGTCCGCGGTGCTGGTGAACCTGCTCAACCCGAAGCTCACCATCTTCTTCGTGGCGTTCCTGCCACAGTTCGTCGACACCGCCGCACCGCTGCCCATGCTGCAGCTCAGCGCCGTGTTCATGCTGCTCACGTTCGTGGTGTTCGCCGGGTACGGCGTCTGCGCCGCGGCCGTCCGCGAGCACGTGATCACCCGGCCACGGGTGATCACCTGGATGCGGCGGTCGTTCGCCGCCTCGTTCGTCGCGCTCGGCGCCCGGCTCGCGGCGGCGGACCAGTGATGCGGTTCCAGCACGCTCCGGAGATCTGGTCCGGCTACCCCGAGCTGGTCGCCGGCGTGGTGCACGCGACCGGGATCCGTAAGGACGCCGAGTTCGACCTCGAACCCTTCACCGCGGTGGCGGCCGAGCGGCTCGCGGGCCGGACCGAGTCCGAGCTCGAGGAGATCCAGGCCTGGCGGCGCGCCTTCTCCCGGATGGGCCTGAAGCCGACCCAGTACCGGTGCGCCGCGGAGTCGCTGCTGCGGCGCTTCCGCAAGGACGGTGCACTGCCGCGGATCCACCCGGTGATCGACCTCTGCAACGCGGTCTCCCTCGCATACGCCATCCCGGTCGCCGTCCTCGACCTGGACCAGATCGCGGGCGACCTGGAGGTCCGGCCGGCGACCGGCGACGAGAGCTACGTGACGTTCGCGGGTACCACCGAGCACCCGGAACCAGGCGAGGTGATCTTCGCCGACGACGCCGGCCGCGCCCACGCCCGCCGCTGGACCAACCGCCAGAGCGGCGCGTCCGCCGTCCGCGATACCACAAGCAACGTGCTGATCGTCGCCGAAGCCCTCCACCCCTCCGCGCCGGTCGACCTCCCCCGCCTTCTCACCACGCTGACACACACGATGGCCACTCCACCCGCAATCCTCCTCACCGCCACCTCCCCCTCCGCAACGCTCCCCGCCCCCTGATCGATCGTCCGTCAGTCCGGGCCCGGCGCGACCGACGAACGATGGAAAAGGGGTGCCTGTTGTCGGTGGGGTAGTGGAGGATGTCAGGTGTGACTCTGTTGACGACTGCTGACAAGCCCTCGGTTCGATCGTGGTTGCCCGGGATGGTGGCACTGGCCGCGATCTGGGGGTGCAGCTTCCTGTTCATCGCTGTCGGCGTCCGCGAGCTGCACCCGGCGTACCTGACGCTCGGCCGGGTCGCGACCGGCGCGCTCACCCTGGTCGTCGTCCTCGCGATCAAGCGGGAGGCGCTGCCGCGGTCGCGGCGGCTGTGGGGTCACTTCCTGGTGCTCGGCGCGGTCGGCGCCGCCCTGCCGTTCACGCTCTTCGGGTACGGCGAGCAGCGGATCCCGTCGCTGCTGGCCGGGATCTGGAACGGCACCACTCCACTGGTCGTGCTGCCGATCGCGGTGCTCGTGTTCCGCACTGAGCGGTTCAGCGTGCAGCGCGCGCTCGGGGTGCTGATCGGGTTCGCCGGCATGCTGGTGGTGCTCGGCGCGTGGCAGGCCGACGGCGCCGGGCTGGCCGGGCAGCTGATGTGTTTCGCCGCGGCGGCCTGCTATGCCATCGCGATCCCGTACCAGAAGAAGTTCGTCGCCGGTGCGCCGATCTCCGGCCTGGCGCTGTCCGCGGGCTTCCTGATCGCCGCGACCGCCGAGCTGGCCCTGGTCGCGCCGCTGCTCGCGGGCGGCGCGCCGCCGGTGCCGTGGGAGCTGTCGCTCGAGGTGGTCGCGAGCATGCTGGCGCTCGGCGCGCTCGGCAGTGGGCTGGCGTTCGTGATCAACCTGCGCAACGTCCGGTTGGTCGGGGCGAGTACGGCGTCGATGGTCACCTACCTGATCCCGCTGTTCGCGATCGTGGTCGGCGTGCTGGTGCTGGACGAGCACCTGACCTGGTACCAACCGGTCGGCGCGCTCGTCGTGCTCACCGGAGTCGCGGTGTCGCAGGGCCTGTTCCGCCGCCGGATCCGGCTACCCGTGGCGGCGCCGACGGCACAACCGGTGCCGACCGAGTAGGTACGCTCCCCTGGGGAGGACGACATGAGCAGCACCATCGGCACGAAGCCCGACACACAGGACATGGTGATCGTGCACCGGGCGTTCCGCCGCGAGTTCCGCCTGATGCCGGACCTGGTCGCCGATGTTGCCGACGGCAACGTCAGGCGCGCCGCCGTACTGGCCGGGCACTGCCGCGACATCGCCACCGGGCTGCAGCACCATCACGAGACCGAGGACGACCTGCTCTGGCCGGTGCTGCTGGCGCGGAGACGATGGACAAGGAAGCCTATGTTCACCAGGTGCGCGGCGGGTCGTAGCTCATCACCCAGACCGGCAGGTCCCGGGCGGTCAGCGAGTGCGTGACGGTCCAGCCGGCCCGGCGGTACAGCTCGACGTTGCCCGGGTTGGTGGTCTCCAGGTACGACGGCAGCCCGGCTCGGGCTGCCTCCGCGAGGCCGGCCTGCATCGCCGCACGACCCCACCGGCGGCCGGCGGCGCCGGGATGGGTGGCGAGCACGCCCAGGTACCAGTGCGGCGTGTCCGGCAGCGCCCAGTGCACCGCCCGGTCGTAGTCGCGGAGCCGGGCCATAGCGTCCTCCGGCAGGTCGGGCGAGGCCGACCCCTCGCCGGCGTCCGGCGAGTCCCACATCGCGACCGCGGCGCCGCCGTCGACCACCCAGACCGTGCCGTGGTCCACCCGTAGGTCGAACAGGTACGCCGCGAACGCCGCCGCCTGCCGGTCGAACGCCGACCGGTCCGGGAAGAAGAACCGGAAGGCCGGGTCGTCGGCGAACGCCGCCACCACGGTGCCGACCACACGATCACGATCGGCTCTGGTCGCCGGTACCGGGGTGGGCGCGGCGCTCATGGCCGTACCTGCGTCTGCTCGACCAGGACGCCGTCGCGCGCCACCACCCGGCCGGCCTTCACGACCAGGTCGCGGGCCGGTCGGGTGACCACGGCCTCGGCCGGCCCATCGGCCCGGACCACGACCAAGTCCGCGGTTGCCCCTTCGACCAGTCCGTATGACACCAGGCCGAGCGCCCTGGCGCCACCGCGGGTCGCCGCGTGCAGGGCGAGCTCGATGTCGTCGTCGCGGCGGAACGTGCTGCGGTACGCGAGGTGCATGGCCCGGTCGAGCATGTCGCCGGTGCCGTACGGCCCCCACAGGTCGCGGATCCCGTCGTGGCCGCAGGCGACGTTCGCGCCGGCCGCGAGCAGCCGCCGCACCGGCGCGACCGGGAAGTCGTACACGGCCGCGGTGGTGATCGTCACCCCCGCCTCGGCGAGCAGCGCCGCCAGCCGGTCCTGCTCGGCCGGCGCGGCCTGGCCGAGCCCGTACGCGTGGCTGACCGTGACCCGTCCCTGCAGGCCGAGAGCGACGGTGCGCTCGCAGACCAGGCCGAGCTGCCAGGTTCCGAGCGAGCCGCCGTCGTGCAGGTGGATGTCGACCATCGCGCCATAGGTGCCGGCCAGCCCGAACACGACGTCCAGGTGCCGCACGGGGTCGCCGTCCATCCCGGCCGGGTCGATCCCGCCGACCACCTCGACACCGTCGGCGAGTGCCTGCTCGAGCAGCTCAGCGGTACCCGGCTCGCGCAGGATGCCGTACTGCGGGAACGCCACCTGCTGTACGTCGATCCGCCCGCCCATCCGCCCGACCGCCTCGCGCACCGCGGCCACACCGGCCAGGCCGAGCTCGGGCGCGATGTCGGTGTGGCTGCGCACCTGCGTGGTACCGGCGGCAAGCATCGTCTCCAGCAGCGCGGTGATGCGATCCACGTCTGGTACGCCGAGGCCGGAGCGCAGCCGGCGTTCGGCGCCGATCCGCTCCGCCAGCGCGTCGCCGGCCGGGTGCGGCACCCACGGCCCGCCGTACAGCGTCTTGTCCAGGTGGCAGTGCGCGTCGACCAGCCCGGGCAGCACCAGCCGACCGTCCAGCTCGATCGTCTCGGTGTCACCCGTCTCGGTGTCACCGCCGGCCGCCAGGCCTGGTCCGATCGCCGCGATCACGCCCTCCTTGACGAGCAGGTCCGCCGGCTCGTCGTACCCCTGGATCCGTCCGCCGCACAGGAGCAGGTCGGGCACCGAGAACCTCCGAGAATCGTCATTCGTTGAGGACAATAGCTGGCCGCAACGGTTCATATCGTGGCGTCAACGACACCCCGACAAGGAGAACCGATGACCGAGATCATGCCGTTCCGGATCGACATCCCGCAGCCCGCCCTCGACGACCTGGCCGACCGGCTGGCGCGGACCCGGTTCACCGACGACGTGGCCCCGCAGTACGGCGTGCCGGTCGCGGACGTCCGGCGGTTGGTGGAGCACTGGCGCACCGGGTACGACTGGCGCGACTGGGAGGAGCGGATCAACGGCTACCCGCAGTTCACCACCGAGATCGACGGGCAGAACATCCACTTCCTGCACGTGCGGTCGCCGGAGCCGGATGCGCTCCCGCTGGTCGTCACGCACGGTTGGCCCGGCACGGTAGTCGAGTTCCTGGACGTGATCGGGCCGCTGTCCGACCCACGCGCGCACGGCCTGGACCCCGCGATCGCGTTCGACCTGGTGATCCCGTCGCTGCCCGGGTTCGCATTCTCCGGCCCGACCACTGAGCCCTGGGGCACGGCCCGGACCGCGAAGGCCTGGGTCGAGCTGATGCGGCGGCTGGGGTACGAGCGGTACGGCGCGATCGGCAACGACGGCGGCTCGATGGTGTCGCCCGAGGTGGGCCGGCTCGACCCGGAGCACGTGGTCGGCGCGCACGTCACCCAGGTGTACTCGTTCCCGACCGGCGACCCGGCTGAGTTCGAGGGGATGACGCCCGACGAGCTGGAGGGCATGAAGGTCCTGCAGTGGTTCTGGGAGGAGAAGGGCGCGTTCAACACGCTGCACTCACAGCAGCCGCAGACGATCGCGCACGCGCTGGCCGACTCCCCCGCCGGGCTGATGGCCTGGAACGGTCAGCTGCTGGGCGAGCTGGACGACGACACGGCCATCACACACGTCGCGATCCACTGGCTGACCGGTACGGCGGGGTCGGCGATCCGGTACTACTACGACGACGCCAAGGCTGACCGGGCGACCGAGCCGACGACGGTGCCGCTCGGCCTGGCGCAGGCGAAGTCCGGCGACTTCCGGTCGATCCGCCGGTTCGCCGACCGGGACCACAAGAACATCGTGTCCTGGAACACCCTCGACGCCACCGGCCACTACAGCGCCCACACCGCCCCGTCGGCCTACGCCGCCGACGTCAGGGAGTTCTTCGCGGGCCTGCGTTGACGCAGTGCCGGGCTCAGGTACCCAGTCCCGCCTCGCGGGCTTGGATGATCGCGGCGGCTCGGTCGGCGACGTGGAGCTTGGCGAAGATGTTGGACACGTTGTTGCGGACGGTCTTCGGCGACAGGAACAGCGTGGACGCGATCTGAGCGTTCGATCGACCTGCGGCGACCAGGGACAGGATCTCGCGTTCGCGGGCGGTCAGCTGCGGGAAGACCTGGTCGGTCGCTGCCGCCGGCGCAGCAGCGAAGAACTCCGCGACCCGGGTCGCGATCGCGGGCCCGAAGATCGCCTCGCCCCGGGCCACCGCAGTGATCGCACGGACGATCTCCGCCTGGTTCGCGCCCTTGAGCAGGTAGCCCCGTGCCCCGGCCCGCATCGCGGCGAACAGCGTGCTGTCCTCCTCCGCCATCGTCAGCATCACCACCCCGATGTGCGGACTGTCCGCGGTCACCCGGCGGGTCGCCTCGATCCCGTCGATGCCGGGCATCTGGACGTCCATCACCACCACGTCCGGCTGCAGCTCGGCCGCCTGCGCGACCGCCTCCTCACCGGTTCCGGCGGTGGCCACCACCTCGATCCCCGGCACCGAGCCGAGCAGCGCGGCCAGGCCGTCGCGGTACACCGGGTGGTCGTCCGCGAGCATCACCCTGATCGGGTCGTCAGGCATGCACCGTCACCTCCTGCAGCGGCAGCCGGGCCTGGACCAGGGTGCCTCCGGACGGCGGGCAGGTCACCGTACACGTCCCGCCCAGCTCCGCGGCACGTTCCCGCAGCGACAGCATCCCGACCCCGGCCGCCACGTCCGCGCCGATCCCTGCACCGTCGTCGCGCACCCGCACCTCCAACACCTCGCCGTCCGCGCACACCGTGACCGAACACCGCCGCGCGTTCGCGTGCCGCACCACGTTGACCAGCGCCTCCGAGACGATCCGGTACGCCGCGACCTCCGCGGCGGCGGGGAGTCCGTCGAGCGTGCCCTGCCCGGTGACGACCACCTCGAGCCCGCCGGAGGACAACCGCTCCGCCTGTTGCTCGACGGCCCGCAGCAGCCCGACCTCGTCCAGTGCCGGCGGCCGCAGATCATGCACCAGCCGCCGTACGTCGGCCACGATCCCGGCCACCTCGGCGGCGGACCGTTCCAGCACCCGGTCCGCCTCGTCAGGCGAGGTGCGGGCCAGGTTCCGCGCGGTCTCGATCCGCAGCGCGACCGCGCCGAGGCTCGGGCCAAGGCCGTCGTGCAGGTCCCGGCGCAGCCGGCGGCGCTCGTCCTCGCGGGCCACGACCAGCTCGGCCCGGATCCGCTGCAGGGTGGCGCTGAGCTCGCTGGCCCGCGCGGCGGCTGCC
>Ga0114129_10001235_pt1 | contig 34053 bp, 29 predicted proteins | sample RhiMetdeltSRZDD1_FD_80071 | JGI IMG/M metagenome (GOLD analysis project Ga0114129, IMG submission 80071) | Populus rhizosphere microbial communities from Tennessee, USA - Rhizosphere MetaG P. deltoides SRZDD1 (version 2) (version 2) | ecosystem: Host-associated > Plants > Roots > Rhizosphere >...
CCGTGCTTCACGTGACCCACCAGAAAGCGGGGTCGCAATGGCTGCGCAGAATTCTTTACGATTGCGCGCCTGAGCGCGTCGTGTTCGCCGAGTACGGGATGGTGCAATTCCTTCAGAAACCGGTCCGCTCGGGCATGGTCTATCCGACATTGTATGTGACCAGGGAGGAGTTTGACCGCGTTATCCTGCCACCCAACGCTCGGCACTTCGTGGTCATCCGTGATCTTCGCGACACGCTCGTGTCCTGGTATTTCAGCGCGAAGGTCAGCCACGTAGTCGACAATCCTCTCGTCGCAGAGATGCGCGCCACCATCAACGCGCTTACTCTCGAGCAAGGCCTCATTTGGTTGATGGAGGATCCGCATTTTCAAAAAGCTGCGGCCGTGCAGCGGTCGTGGCTCCGATATCGAGACCGTCTGATCCGGTACGAGGATCTACTCGAGCGCGACCTGGAGATACTGGAGCGCGTCCTGCTGCAGGAATGCGGGGTACCGGTGGGCCGAGCGCGCTTGAGAGAAGTCGTTCATGCCAATCGCTTTGAACAGCTGACCGGGCGCATGCGCGGAACCGAGGATATAGCATCCCACGAGCGCAAGGGCATTGCCGGCGATTGGCGCAACTATTTCACCGACCGGGTGAGGGAGGCGTTCAAGGAACGCTTTGGCAGCATTCTGACAGAGACCGGCTATGAGCGCGCTGGCGATTGGTAGCGAGCACTCATGGCTTGATGATCAGTCCCTGGCCGGTCGGAAGCGTCAATATGTCGACACCAACCTGCCGGGCGAAGTCATCCATCGAGGCCTTCTGATCCTCATAGCCGCGGAATGCGTAATCGTCGAGCACCACGACGCCGCCGGGAACAATTTTCGGCCAGAAATGTTCGATCGCCGCACGCTCGGGGTAGGCGATGTTCATGTCCAACGACAGGTACGCAACTTTGTCGATGTGCACCGCCGACAGGGTGGATGGCACCTTTCCCCGAATGAGCCTGGCGCCGGGAAATGAAGCAAAATTGGCGACCGCAAGCTCGTAGCATTCAAAATACTCCACGTCTTTGGTGCCGAGCCGCAATGCCCTCTCTGCCTCCGACATCTGTTCGACCGGAATGCCGCAATAGGTATCGAACAGATAGAACGTCTTGTTCAGGGAATTGAGATCGACGTATTCGCACACGGCCAATGAAACGAGGCCGGTGTTCACGCCGCATTCCACAAAGTCGCCCGGAAGGCGTGCTGCATATTTGGCGGCCCAGCAGCACACGTAGACGCGATACTCGATATGAATGTCATCCCGACTTCCGCGCGGCCTTGCGATTGCGTGGCCCGAATCCATGCCCCTGCGGTAAGCGGACATGAAACGAGGATCACCAAGGAACTCGAGGTTTCTCACCCGAATAATCATGTTATCGCCGTCGTAGTCGGGCGGCGGCACAGTCCCGAGGATTCGCTCGAGCTCAACGACGCGGGCGCGCAACGCGGCGATCTCTTCGTGCAGGCGAGCGTCATCGGAGCGCGTTTCGACGGCGTTTGCCTCCGTGATGCGCCTTCGTGCACGCCGCAGTATCGAACGGAAGCCCATGGGATTCCGTCATTGACTCGTGCAGATGCCGAGGCGGCCGCAATTGTCGTCGGATCGCGTCGATGCGGCGGCTGTGACGAAGGGCACACTATCGCCTGCCATGCCGCCACGGTACATACTCTATCAGCGCCTTCGCAAGCCGAGTTCCACATGGCCGTCTGTCAAAGACGGGAGTCCTGGCGAGGACATTGTTGAATGGATGTGTCCAGCCACGGTGCGTCCTGGCGTCGCATGGTTCGCAATGCGAGTGCGACCCTGTCCCGAGTGTGGCGGTTTGCCCCCGGGAGCGCGGCGGAGCGTCCGTTTGTCGAATCCGCGCTGTGCGCCGTATCGATCGCGAGCCGTGACGCTACCGGCCATACCGGGTCGGACGACAACGTGGAAGATATCTACCCGTTGTCTTCACTCCAGCACGCCATGCTCATGCAGAGCCTCGAGGGGACGCGGTTCGGGATCAATCTCGAACAAATCCTCGTCGAGCTGCGCGAAAATCTGGACCTGACGGCATTCCGGAATGCCTGGCAACGGGCCGTGGAACGGCATCCGATCTTGCGCACGGTGTTCCAGTGGGAAGGCGAAGGCGGACCGCGCCAGATCGTGCTCCGCCGCGTCACGATCCCGTGGGCCGAAGCGGACTGGCGTGGTCTGCCTGCCCGCGATCGTCGCCGGCGATTCGAGGCATTCCTCAGGAGCGACCGGGAACGCGGCTTCGATTTGGCGGGGACGCCCGCCACGCGCTTCACGGTGGTCCGGGAGGAGAAGCGGCTCTATCGCCTGTGCTGGACCCTTCATCACGTGATCATCGACGGCAGGCAGCTCGTACTGCTGTTCAACGAGGTGTTCTCCGAGTACGAGGCATTGCGTCGCGGCGAAAAGAGCGCGATTGCGACAGCGCCGTCCTACCGGAGCTACATCGACTGGCTGCAGCAGAACGACTGGTCCGACGCGGAGGTCTATTGGCGAAGGAGGCTCAAGGGATTCGACACGCCCACCCGGCTCATCTTTTCCAACGTGCAGCCCCAGACGCTCGCGCGGGCTCCGATCCGCGCCGAACAAAGAGCCACGCTCTCTGGTCAGCTGACCATGAAGCTGAAGACCTGGGCACGAGCAAACGACCTCACCCTGAACACGCTGGTTCAGGGAGCCTGGGCGGTCCTGCTCGCTCGCTATAGCGACCAGCAGGACGTCGTCTTCGGGGCGATCCGCGCCTGCCGGCGTTCGGTGCCGGGGGCGGACCAGATCGTCGGTCCGTGCATCAACACCGTGCCCATCCGGATACGCGTCGACCCGGACCAGAGATTATTGCCCTGGCTGAAAGACGTGCGCGACCAGTGGGTCACCCTGCGGGAATACGAGCACACGCCGCTGACGGTGGCGCGGGACTGCAGCGACGTGCCGCGTAGCGAAGCCCTGTTCCAGACCATCATGAATTTCCAGGATCCCTCATGGGACGCCGCGTTGTCGTCCCAGGGCGGAAAGTGGGGGCGGCGCGCCTTCGATCTCGTCAGCCAGCCCGGTCTGCCACTCGCTCTCGATGGCTACGGAGGAGAGCAAATAAAGCTGAAGCTCCTGTACGACCGGCGGCATTTCGACCATCCGGCCATTCAGCGCATGCTTGGACACCTGCAGACCCTTCTGGAAGGCATGGCAGCCGACCCGGACCAACGTTTGGCGACGCTGCCTCTGCTGACGGAGGAAGAGCGGCACAAGGTGCTGGTCACCTTCAACGACCGCAAAACGAACTATCCCAGACACGCGTGCGTGCACCGTCTGTTTGAGATTCAGGTGAGGTCCAGTCCGGACGCGATCGCCCTGATGTTCAGCGGACAGACGTTGACCTACCGGGAGCTGAGCCAGAAGGCCAACCAAGCGGCGCGCTTCCTTCGGCGCCGTGGCGTACGCCGCGGTGCGCTGGTGGGGATCTGTGTCGAACGGTCGCTGGAAATGGTCATTGGCATGCTCGGCATCCTCAAAGCCGGCGGCACCTACGTACCGCTCGACCCCGCTTACCCGCATGAGCGGCTCACGTTCATGCTCGCGGATACCCAAATCCTCGTACTGCTGACCCAGCAGCGGCTACGAGGGCATCTGCCCAACACGGAAGCGGCGGTTTTCTGTTTGGATTCGGATTGGCCAGCGATCGCCGAAGAAAATTCCGATGACCTTGAGGACGAGATAGGGGCCGAAGACCTGGCTTACGTCATGTACACGTCTGGATCGACAGGCCGCCCCAAAGGCGTCTGCGTCCCTCATCGCGGCGTCGTCCGGTTGGTGAAGGATACCAATTACGTCAGCTTGAACGCGAACGAAGTATTACTTCAGTTCGCCCCGATCTCATTCGACGCTTCCACCTTCGAAATCTGGGGCGCGCTGCTAAACGGGGGCCGACTGGTCATCTTCCCACCTCACCGGTCCTCACTGGAGCAACTGGGACGGGCGATTGAGGACTACGGAATTACGACGCTCTGGCTCACGGCTGCCCTGTTTCAACATATGGTCGATCAGTGTTTGGACAGCCTGCGCGGCGTGCGGCAGTTGCTGGCGGGAGGAGACGTCCTTCCCCTGGCAGCCGCACGTAGGGTTCTGGAAGAGCTCCCGGCGTGCTGCCTGATCAACGGCTACGGCCCGACCGAGAATACGACATTTACGTGCTGTCACCCCGTGACGGAGCTTAGCCAGAGCTGTACCTCGGTGCCGATCGGCCGGCCGATTGCGAACACCACGACATACGTGCTCGACAACAACCTCCAGCCAGTGCCGATCGGGGTGCCGGGCGAACTCTGGACCGGAGGCGACGGCCTTGCCCGTGGTTATCTGAATCATCCCGAGTTGACTGCCGAACGGTTCCTTCCCGACCCGTTTAGCGGCGAGCCGGGTGCGCGGATGTATCGGACCGGGGATCGGGTGCGCTGGCTGCAGGATGGAAATCTGGAATTCCTGGGGCGGTTCGACCAGCAGGTGAAAATCCGCGGCTTCCGCGTCGAGCCGGGAGAGGTCGAGGCGATATTGGCCGGTCACCCGGCGGTAGGCGAGGCCGTGGTGGTGGCGCGTGAAGACACGGCCGGAGATCGCCGTCTGGTCGGCTATGTTGTGCTCCGGACCGAGTCCGATCTTACCGCCGAAGGGGTGCGCAGCTTTCTGAAAGAGAAGCTGCCGGAGTACATGGTCCCATCAGCCGTGGTGCTGCTGCCGGCGCTGCCGCTGACTGCCAACGGTAAAGTAGACAGGCAGGCACTGCCGCTCGCTGGGCACGATGTCTGGGACGGGCGGACTCCCTACCTCGCGCCGCGGACGGTCACGGAAGAAATCGTGGCGGGGATCTGGGCCGACGTCCTCAAATTGGAAGCTGTGGGCGCCGAGGATCACTTCTTCGAACGAGGCGGAGATTCCCTACGGGCGATGTCGACCGTCGTGCGCCTGGGGCAGGCGCTCCAGGTGGATATACCGGTCAGCCTCTTGTTCGACCATCCGACGCTGGCGAACCTCAGCGAACGCATCGATGAATTGCGCGTAAATGCGCGCGCGAGGAAGCGGGCACCGGTCCTTGCTGTTCCGCGCGACCGGCCACTGCCGTTGTCGTTCTACCAAGAGCGGATATGGGGATATTGTCAGGCGACAGATGATCCCCTCCGTTTCTTCACCCAGGTCGTGACCGAGCTTCGTGGCCGTCTGGATATTGCGGCCTTGGAGCGAAGTATCGGTGAGCTATTTCGCCGCCACGAAGTCTTGCGCAGCACGTTTGAAACCCGAGACGGGGAGCCAGTGCAAGTCATCGGTTTTCCGCCGACGATGAGCTTGCCAGTCATAGACTTGGCGGGTCAGCCTGATGTCGAGGATGTGATCCAGCGCTACACGTTGCAAGACGCCCATTGTCCCTTCGACCTGACGCGCGGTCCGTTCCTGCGGGCAACTCTTCTGCGCCGCGACGATCAGAGTCACCGGTTGCTGCTTTCCGTGCATCACCTCATTTATGACGCCAGCGTACGCGACGTCCTATACCGCGAATTGGGCGTTCTCTACGAAGCGTTCCGCAACGGCGAGCCGTCGCCGCTACCGGAGCCAGCCTTGCAATATGGCGATTTCGCCGCATGGCAGCGCCGCTGGTTGGGCGGCGACGGCGAGCTGTTCCAACGGCAGTTTGCCTATTGGAAAAAACAATTGGGCGGCAACCCACCTCTTTTGCAATTGCCGCTCGAGCCGTCAGACCCGGGCAAGCGCGAATTGGCCGAGGCCATCTACCGGTTCCCGCCGATACCAGACAGCGTGTTTCGGCGCCTCGGTACCCTGAGCCGTCGGGAGGGTGCGACGCCCTTCATGATCCTTTTGGCGGGTTTCAAAGCCCTGCTGCATCGCTCCACGGGTCAGGAGGACATCCTCGTCGGCACATACCTCGTCAACCGCACCCAGCTCGAGTTGGAGGGGGTCGTCGGCCTGAAAACGAACCAGGTCGTGTTGCGGACTCAACTATCTGGGAACCCCACGTTCCGGGAGTTGCTGCGCCGCGTGCGCCAAACGACCCTGGACGCCTACGACAACCAGGACATCCCGTTCTCCCAGCTCATGGAAACATTACAAGCGAGCGGCTATTCGCCGCCCTCGATTGAGGCGAACGTTCAATTCGTTCAGTTTCCTGAGAAACAGTTGTTGCTTTCGGAGCTCGATGTCGAATTTCTGATCCCGCCCACTAAAGCGAAGCCGTGGGGGTTGAGCCTGAGCCTGGTACAGAGCGGCGATCAGTGGATCAGGGGAGGAGTTTCTTTCGACATCGATCGATACGATCCCGCCGGCGTTCGCCGGATGATCGCCACCTATGTGACTTTGCTCGAGCAGGTCACCGCCGACCCAGAATTGAGGCTATCGGACCTGCAGGCTCGCTAAAGCAGTTGAGGTTTCCGCGCAAACGCTCTTTGCCAAGTATCATACGCGGGGCAGACGACCTCAGGCGGACACGTCCTGCATGAAATCCGCAGAGTCGCACGTCCAGCAAGCAACGTTGATGCCTTGACCCTCAAACGCAATCGCGGATGCGAATCCCGGCTTGGCACTTACGTCCATAACGGACCAGCGAGCAAAAGCTGCCGAGCCATTAACTGGCAGCAAGCACGCATTATCGTTGGGCTCCTGTCCGATTTCGAACGTCTCAAGAGCTATGGCGAGCCCCTCGCCGGTCGCCTTGATGAATGCCTCTTTGCGCGTCCAGCATCGGAAAAATGCCCTTGTCCGATCGGCGGCCGGAATTCGGAGCAGCGCCGCATGCTCGGACGCCGAGAAATGGCGTTGCGCGATCTCCATCATGCTCGCGACAGGACGCTCAAGTTCGATGTCCACGCCCACGTCACGACCCCAGCAGAAGGCAAACAGAGCCATCCCTCCGGAATGGGATACATTGAAGCGGAGGTCGGCAGCCCCGGTTCTCTTTGATCCGACGAATGGCTTGCCCTGACGACCGTACTGAAATTGAACGTCGCGCGGCGAAATGCCCAGATAGTGGCCGATCAGAAAACGGAGTAAACCGCGAGCTGCCGCGAAACGCACACGGTCGCGCTTGAAATTGAAGCGCTGGGCACGCTGGTGTTCGTCTGCGGAGAGTATGGCAAAGGAATTGTTGTATGCGCTCCGGGGGTCTTCCGCATCATCGGCGAGGTCGAGAGGCATCGCCCATACGTGCAGGTCGTGTGCCCCAAGTCCAGGGCGGCAGGGAGCGCTCACCGGTCTTGGGTGGATGTTCGGCACTGCTGTCCGCGGTTGGAGGAGGTCCATGGCTCGTGCGTGATCGCTTGGAAGGCAGCAAGCCTCCGGTGGAACACCGGAACTTTAGTGCGTCGTGATTCGTGACGCCAGCCTTGAGCAGAACTCCGGATGAATGAATTACAGTAATGCCTTGGGGGATCTACTCTTCGGCGATCTTCCGGTGTGGTGGGCGGCTCTGCGGACGGTTGCAACATTTTTGTGTCGGTTCGGCACCAATGAAGGATCATCCATGCTGATTATCGATGATACGGCGAACGTGGTCAGAGTGGTTGAGGACGGGCGCGAGAAGGCTGCCTATCCGCTTTGGTCTGCGGAAGCATTCGCGCAACTCAGCCGTCTGTGGCTGAAATCCGGATGGTATGTGAAATATACATACAGCTTCACGTGGCTGGGACGCCCCATCTTTCAATTGCCCGAAGATTTGATACGCATTCAGGAAGTGATCTATAAAATTCGGCCTGACCTCATTATCGAGACAGGAGTCGCACACGGCGGCTCACTGATATTCTACGCCAGCTTGCTTCGGCTCATGGGGGGCGGCCGCGTTCTCGGAATCGACGCCGAGTTTCGTCCCGCCAATCGGGCGGCAATAGAATCCCACGAGCTATCTTCGCAGATTACACTGATCGAAGGCAGTTCGATCTCACCCGTCGTATTCAATCAAGTCCAGGCACATGTGCGGCGTGGCGAGCGGGTCCTTGTGATCCTTGACAGCGACCACACCAAAAAACATGTCCTTGCCGAACTCCAGTGCTACGCTCCATTAGTCTCCGTTGGCTCGTACGTCATAGCGGCCGATGGCATCAAAGAACTGGTCGCCGGAGGGCCTCGGACCGACCCAGACTGGAGTTGGAATCATCCCAGGGCTGCGGCTGAAGCTTTCGTTGCGCAGAATCCGGATTTTGTCATCGATGAACCACGGTTCGAGTTCAACGAAGGACAGGTCGACCACTGGATAAGCCAATGGTCCGGAGGATTCGTGAAACGCGTCCGGTAGCAAAGCCGCCAACTGCTCGCAGACAAGCTCCCGAAGATGCTATGTCTTGCGTCAGCCCGATGTTGGGTCAAAATCGTCCTCCTGAATGAGGGAGCTGCGGTTTGGGGGCGTCCCAGAGCTCGATGATTAGTTATGCCCAGAACTTTGAAGACGTAATTCTTGCTCGCGTCTTCAACGGGCAGAACGAAGGATTCTACGTCGATGTGGGAGCGGGAGATCCGGTCTATCTCAGCGTTACAAAGTGGTTCTATGACCAAGGCTGGAGCGGGATCAATATTGAACCGAACGCAGCTCTGTTTCGAAAGCTCACGGCCGATCGGCTCCGCGACGTAAATCTCAATTGCGGAGCAGGTGCCGAGCGTGGGGAAGCGGTTTTTTTTGAGACCGAAATACCCGAGCTCTCCACATTCGATCAGCGATTGGCAGCCAGCGCACAGGTTAAATATGAAAAGAGATCGGTAAGAATTTTGCCTCTGACCGAGATCGTAGACCAATACGCCAAGGATCGGACGATTGATTTTCTGAAGATCGACGTGGAAGGGTGGGAGCGCCAGGTATTGACCGGCCTCGATCTCCGGCGGCACCGGCCAACCGTGATCACGATCGAAGCCACATCGCCGCAAACCCGCATCGAGTCGGCGACCGAATGGGACTCGCTTCTTCTGCAGTCAGATTATGCATGCGTCTGTTTCGACGGTCTGAACAAGTTCTACCTTGCAGGAGAAAAGAGCGACTTGAAGAGACATTTTGCTTTGCCTCCCAATGTATTCGATGATTTCCAGACCGATCGCCTGGTGAAGACAGAGGCCTGCCTTGCCGAGACGCAAGCCTACCTCGCCAAGGCAAATGCCTATCTCGCTGAGACACAAACCCATCTCGCCAAGACGCAAGCCGAACTCGTCAGGGCAAATGCCGCCCGCCCCGACCTGACGCAGCTTCATACCTTGTTGACCGAGGTCGTGGGCAATACGACGCGTTCGACCTTGGCCGATTCGAAATCCGGCTGCGGGCAGAATGTCGAACAAGACGAAAACATCGAGGAGTTACATCGCTCGTTGGGTCACGCGACAAGAATCCTCCACTCCCGCAAAGCAACCTTGCGGCATTTTTTCGCGCTCAATAGGGCTTGGATTGCAAAATCCTTTTGGCGACGCTGATTGTCTGGTATTGGCAACTTCGATGGTTTGCAAGGTGTCGTCGAGGTCCAATGTGTCCTGGAAGTAGCTGAGCGTTCACCAGTGCCGCAGCCGTACAATTGCAAGCCTTGCCCTCTTTGCGGGAGTGAATCGTTTTTTCCGCTGATAGAGCGGCCCAAGGTGCCGGTGCTGCTAAACAGAGTTTACGACAATCCCGATGATGCTCGTCGGGCGCCGGTTGGAAAGCTCGATATTGTTGCGTGCAAGGATTGTCATTTCGTATTTAACCGCGCCTTCCAGCCGAATCTGATCACCTACGACGCGAACTACGACAACGATCAGACTTATTCGCAAACCTTTGAAGCCCATATGTCGGCAATGGCTCGCCGCGTGTTGGATTCGCTGCCGAGGCGGGGCCAGGTTGCCATCTTGGAAGTCGGGTGCGGCCAGGGGCAATTCCTTGAGGAGTTGCAGAAGCAGTCTTTTGGTCGGGTAGCGACCTGCATCGGATGTGATCCCGCGTGGCGCGGAAGCGCTTCGCTGGGTACGCAGATCGAGCCCGTGCCGTTCGACGCATTCTCAAACCTGCCAATGATGACGAAACTTGATGCGATCGTCTGCCGCCACGTCATCGAACACGTCCCGGATCCTGTTGGATTTCTTAGTGCGATCCGGTCATCGACTCCGGCAGGATGGACGGGACGAGTTTTCCTTGAAACACCGAGTCTGGAATGGATCCTCCTGAAGGACGCGTATCACGACTTCTACTATGAACATTGCAACTACTTCAGTTCAGACGCATTACGTTTAGCGCTGGCCCGCGCCGGTTTTGGCACGGAGGTCATCGCCGCTGTTTTCGAGGGCCAATATCTTGTGGCGGACGCTGTACGAGGCGAAGGGCCGGACACAGCGGCGGTCGGGGGCGGCCCGCTTGGAAGTCATGTCACGGACCTGAGAAATCGTGGTGATTGCTTCCTTGCATCATGGAATGAGCTATTTGCGCGCCGGCGGATGGCCGAGCCAATCGCCATTTGGGGTGCCGCCGCAAAGGGCACCACCTTCGCGAACATGTTCGACCCCAATGCTGAGCGCATTAGCTGCCTTATTGACATCAATCCTGCAAAACAACGACGGTTCACGCCTGTAACTGCCCACCCGATTTGCAGCCCGTCAGAGGCGATTGAAAGGGAAGTGAAGACGATCATCGTGATGAATCCAAAATACAAAGCTGAAATACAGGAAACGCTGCTGCAGACCGGGGCCCCGGCGATCACACTGCTGGACGTGTAACGCAATGCGTAAACTCGAAGAAGCTTTTACTGGTGCGATTTTTCTGCTCTGCTGCCAAGCGAAGATGCTGTGACGTATGATTTGACCGTCGACAGATGGCGATGCAAACCCCGCATGAACCGAAAAAGCTGCCGGAGCGCTTGATCTGGTCCGTTCTGGGAGGCCTCGTTTTTTTTCAAGTAGTGACGAGCGTCTCGTATTTATTGCGAAACGGCCGACTGGCGATCGGCGTACCTTTGTTTGACGACGTCGGTTATCTGCGAGATGGGCTGGCACGGCTGCAAACCTTCGACAGGGGCGGGATCATCGGCCTGCTCGGCTCTTTTTTTCACGATCCTCCTCATGCCCCCTTTTTGAGCATTCTGAGTACGCTTGGTTTTGCTGTTACGCCCGGTGAGATGACGGGAGCCTATGCACTCAGCAGCGTCTGGGTGCTGGCCGGGCTTGCTCTCGCGGCTTGCTTGTTGCGGGGCCTGCCATCCGCCACACGCGCCGGCATCCTTTGCGCTGTGCTCGCATTGCCCATTTTTAACACGGTGATTGGTGTTTTCCGGCCCGATATCGCCTGGGGACTGCTGACCGGCGCAACGGCGACGATTCTGGCCACAACCGACCTGCTTAGAACGTCGCGGCCAACTCTTTTCCTGATTGGCGCTCTCGTCGGCCTCAGCATGCTTTCCAAGCCAACGGGCATGCCGGCAGGTGTTGCCGTCATGGGAACGGGTTACGTCGCCGCAGCGGCTATTGCATATTTTGAGGATCGATCTGGCTCAGTTCGCACCTTGCTGAAAGGTTCGCTGTTGCTGGGCCTTGGTGCCGCTATCGTCAGCTTGCCGTATTACATCGTCGCAGCGCCTCATGTCCTCGCCTATATTTGGAACGTAATGGTCGACCAACGGGAGCTCTGGCAGGAGCCGGGCTCTCTGAAGACTCATCTTCTTTACCTGTTCCAGCCCTCGTTGGCTCTGTCGATGCTCGGCTGGCTCTGGCCGGCGGGCGCCGGAGCGATGATCGCCTATGGCGCTGTTTGTGCATTGCGTTCAAGTTCAGAATTCCAGGCGCTCCTCAGATTTATCGCCACGCTGCTCGTGCTTTGTGTCGCGTATGCAATTCCTGCGCTGAGTCCGGTCAAGAACGCTTACATCGGGTGCCTGTTTTACGGCACCGCGGCGATGGTCTTCATTTGGAATATTGGAAACCTCCTGTGCCAGCTGCCGGTTCCTCCCTACATCGTGGCCGTAGCGGGACTGATTGCTTTTATCGTTTTTTGGCGGCCCGCCAATGTCCACACAAGGTTGAACCCTCCGATGTTGGCAGCAGATGCAGCGCATCGGGCGATCATGCCATCGGTGCTGCCTCTGTTGTCGCAAAAAGACTCCGCTGCCCCGATTCCTCAAATTTTTGTGGCATCGATTGGGCCTATTTTTGACGCAACGATCTCGTATTTTGCACGCAAGCAAGGTTTACGCGCGAACATCCTGTCGGGTTACGCCACCGCCAATTGGAATGAGCTCCTTCGCGTCACATCGAAGGCTGACATTGTGGTTGTCTCTGACACCGGATCTCTTGGTCAGAGCTCCGCTCCCTTTCCGGTAACTCGACTTCAAGATCAGCTCCTGCAGACTCTCAAGAACGACTCTCACTTCAGAGTCTTGACGTCGTATGTTGATACGACCGGCCATCACACCGTGGTGTTTGCCAGGCATTTCATGGCCAGCCAGGTTCTGGTGACCTATCCTTCCGGCTTCGCCGACCAGGAAGGTCCATATCCAGAGCTCGGCCTGTCAACGTTTCGCTGGATGCTGAAGGACGAAGCGACCATCAGGTTGATATCCAACGAAGCGGCCCGGGTCGCCATCGAGCTTAGGTGTCTTGCGGTCGTGACCACGGAGATCGTGTCCCGCTTGCCGATCGGAAATGAAACCACGACGAGCGTTGAGTTGCCGGGAGGCACCGCGGCGAGCAACATGCGGAAGCTGACTTTTCACGCAACGCTCGGAGCAAAGGAGCCGCTTATTCTCGATCTGCTCGCCAAGCCGCGAGGGCCGGTGCCGCCGGGATGGCCGGCGCCTCTTCTTTGCGAGACACCTCCTACCTTGTCGGCACGTGAGCCGTGATCGACCGATGGGATCCGCGTCATCGAAGTGTGCGATCGTCACGGGAGCGACCGGCTTGATCGGGCGGTGGGTTCCTCGGCTCCTGCTTGATCGTAATTTTTCGGTACACCTGGTCGGGCGCGACATCACATCGCGGCACCGACAACTGAAACCTTGGCTTGATGGCTGCTCGTACCAGGATGCAGACCTTTTGCAAGGGGAGCAGTTCCCCGGTCGAATTGGCGAGCTTCGACCGTCACATCTGTTGCACCTCGCTTGGCAGATGGAGCCCGCAAGCGTGTACACCGGGGCCGAGAATACGGCTTGGGTCGAGGCCTCGCTTCGTCTGATTCGAACATTCGCCGGGATGGGCGGAAAACGCGTCGTGGTTGCCGGAAGCTGTGCAGAGTACGATTGGAGCTATGAGTTCCTGGACGAAGAGTCTACGCCGCGAAAGCCATCGAGCCCGTATGGAATTGCCAAGGCCTCCCTCCGAGAGAGGCTGAGTGAAGAGGCATCGGATCTCGATGTGACTTTCGCGTGGCCCCATATTTTTTCCTGCTTTGGGCCGGGTGAGAGGGCCGGCCGGCTTGTGCCGGACGTGATCTCCGCCCTGCTCATGGGAAAGTCGATCGACTGCACGGACGGTACGCAGGAGCGCGACTACCTCTACGCCGCCGATGTTGCGAGGGCCTTGGTCGAGATACTCGACGGCCGGACTGAAGGATGCCTGAATGTCGCCAGCGGCCAGATCTATAGAGTTCGGGACATTGTCGAACTAATATCCCAGTCGATCGGCGGGGCTGGGCTCGTGCGTTACGGAGCTCGGCCGCGGTCGCCAAGCGAGCCCGCGCGCATTGTGGGCTCCACTCGACGGCTGACGGAAGTGGTGGGATTCAAGCCACGATACTCGCTCAAGGAGGGAATTGACCGAACGGTTGAGTTTTATCGTCAACACGGATCGCGTTAGTGGTCAGCGTGCGGTTATGAAAAAGATTTCGATCATCTCGCCCTGCTTCAACGAAGAAGACAACGTTGAAACGTGTTACGCCACGGTGCGACGAATATTCGAAACAGAGCTTTCCGGTTATGCGCGTGAGCATATCTTCTGCGACAATGCCTCCGCCGATCGGACCGTCGAAATTCTTCGTGGAATAGCGGCAACCGATCCTGACACCAAGGTGATCGTAAATGCACGAAACTTTGGATTGTTTCGATCCACATTCAACGGTTTGCGCTATGCGACCGGAGACGCCATCGTGGTGATGCTTCCGGTGGATCTGCAGGATCCGCCGGAGCTGATACCGGAATTCGTAAAGCACTGGGAGGAAGGATTTCCAATTGTCTACGGTATCCGCGCCGTACGAAACGAAAATCTCCCTCTGCGATCGGCGAGACGGGCATTCTACTGGATCGTCAACCGCATCTCGGACTTCGAAATTCCTGAGAATGTGGGAGAGTTTCAGCTAATCGATCGAAAGGTTCTCAACGTTGTGCTCCAGTTCGAAGACAAATATCCGTACATTCGTGGAATCATTGCTGCGTGTGGATTTCCGAAAAAGGCAATCCCGTATACTTGGCGACGGCGCGCGCGCGGCGTCACCAAATACAATCTCGGCACGTTGATCGATAATGCGTTTAACGGGATTCTTTCATTCACACACGTGCCCATGCGCCTGTGCACGTACGTGGGGTTTTTGCTGGCGACACTGTCAATCCTGTTTTCGCTGGGTATGGTCGCGGCTTACTTTGTCAATAGCGATGTCGTTCCGAGAGGCATCACAACCTTGCTTGTCGGCCTATTCTTTCTCTCGGGAGTCCAGCTCATGTTCATTGGCGTGCTCGGCGAATATGTCACGTCGATTCATTCGCAGGTTCGTCGTGGCCCGATGGTAATCGAGCAAGAGCGTATCAACGTCGAAGCGCAGGGACGGGATTCAATACAGTGATCCCTTGCTGACTGTTTCCAACGTTCGCAAGCCTTGCAATTCTCAAGTCCGAAAACGGAACGCCGATAGTGCTGTCAAAGGACTTCGAGCCGTGGAATCGGAATGACGAATCTGGCATGCCATCGCCTTACCTCGGCGAGGGCTTGCAGAATTTCATCTCGCAGATTCCAGGCTAGGACAAAGATATAGTCAGGCTTGGTTTCAAAAATTCTCTCGATTCCATATACCGGATAATGCGTTCCCGGCAGCAGCAGTCCTTGCTTATGGGGATTCCGATCGACCACATAGTCCAAATGGTCACTGCCGACACCGCAATAGTTGAGCAGCGTATTTCCCTTGGCAGCGGCTCCGTATCCAACGACGCGCTTTCCGTCGCGCCGTGCCTCGTTTAGAAAGCTGATGACATCACGCTTCACCGCTGGCGGTACCGACGCGTACTGACGGTAAGTTTCGATCTGTGCGAGGCCAGCCTCCCGTTCTGCGAGGCGCAGCTGCTCGACTTTGGAGCTTACGGGCAAGCTCCGGTCGCTGTGAGTAACGTATAGCCGCAGCGATCCTCCATGTACGGGCAGCTCCTCGACGTCATAGAGGGCCAGCCCGTGCCTCGACAGTGCAGGCTCCACCGACTTCAGGGAAAAATATGAAAAGTGCTCGTGGTAGATGGAATCAAATTGGCGTTCGCTGATCAGCCGGGCCAGATGCGGAAATTCTATCGTTATAGTTCCGCGAGGGGCCAGCAGCGCCTTTAGCCCTGCGATGAAGTCGTTGAGTGCCGGAACATGTGCAAGCACATTATTTGCCACGATAAGGTCCGCGGCAAACATTTCGCGCAATTGCAGTGCTAAGGAAAGATTGAAGAATGCGACCTTTGTCGGCACTCCGCGATCAATCGCGACCTGTGCGACGTTACTCGCCGGCTCAATTCCAAGGACATCTAGCCCCGACTGCTGAAAGAACCGAAGGAGAGCGCCGTCGTTGCTGGCGATCTCGACAATGCGCGAGCCGGACGTCAGGCCAAGGCGCGGCACGATCTTTTCGACATAGCGCGCGCAATGATCCAACCACGTATTCGAATAGGAGGAGAAATACACATAGTGCGTAAAGATCTCCTCCGGACCAGCAAATTCCTCGACCTGGACGAGGAAACATTGATCGCACACAAAGGCATGCAGGGGATAGCGCGGTTCGGTGACGTGCGATTGATCCGGACGAATGAACGCATTCGCCAGTGGCGTCAGGCCCAGATCGACGAAAGTCGTGACCAGCGGCGCGCCGCAAGATCTGCATAAGCTGTTTGGCACAAGTCACCTGATCGCGAGGTAACGTTCGATCTGCTCGGCACATAATGTGCCCGGCTTGGTACCCGTATGCCAACGACGATACCAATCGATGCTCCAACGAAGCGTTTCATCAAAATCCAGGCGCGGATGCCAGTGGAGCCGATCACTGGCTTTCTTTGCATCGAGTCGCAGGGCAGCGGCTTCAAACGGTTGATGACCAGGTGATATCTCCCAAGCTGATGGTTCTCCCCATAAATCCACCGATTGTCGCACGACGGTATCGACCGATCGCATCCCGCTTTCGCGCGGACCGAAATTCCACGCTTCCGAGAAGACCGCTGGCGCGTTGCATAGCTGTTCGGCGAGCAAAAGATACCCTGTCAGCGGTTCGAGGACATGGATCCAGGATCGTACCGCCTCGGGTCGTCGGATTTGGGCAGGCTTGCGGTTGATAAACGCGCGGATGAGATCCGGCACCAATCGATCCGCCGCCCAATCGCCCCCTCCGACGATATTGCCGGCTCGTGCGGTCGCGAGCCCCGTTGCGATCTCCTTGCGGTCAAAGAAGGAGAGGCGCCAGGATTCAACAGCAAGTTCGCAGCAGGCCTTGCTGCTGCTGTATGGATCGTGGCCGCCAAGAGTGTCGTCCTCGAGAAAGGCGTGAGCGGACCCGTTGTTCCGGTAGACCTTGTCGCTTGTTATGACAACGATGGCACGGACCGCGCGCGTGTCGCGAAGGGCGTTCAGAACCTGGATGGTACCCAGTACGTTCGTGGCAAATGTATCGATGGGGTGTTGATACGAGCGACGCACGATGGGCTGGGCAGCGAGATGAAAAACGACTTCGGGCTCGGCGTCTCTCACGACCCGCGCAGTCTCGTTGGGATCGCGAACGTCGGCGTAATGGGAATCCGCTTCTTCGGTTATCCCGACCAAGGCCGACAAGCTTGGATCAGTTTCCGGCGGCAGCGCCATCCCGATTGGTCGGGCTTCGAGCGCCCGTAGCAGCAGCCACAACCACGATCCCTTAAATCCCGTATGGCCGGTGATCAGGACCCGCCGCCCTCTCCAGAATGCAACGGAGGGATTTACCAAACCTTCCAAGGCGCTCTCCCGGAAGCCCACAATTCCTCCAACACGCGCCGATCGCGTAGCGTATCCATCGCTTGCCAGAATCCATGGTGAAGGTGGACGTTCAGCTCGCCAAGGCCCGCGAGATTCGAAAGCGTATCAAGCTCGAGCGCGGTCGAGTCGTCAGCAATGAGATCGAGAACACGCGGGTTCATCATCATGAACCCGCCGTTTATCCAGCTTCCGTCGCCTGGCGGCTTCTCGACGAATGCTGTTACACGATCATCGTCGATTTGAAGTGCGCCGAAGCGACCGGGCGCTCGCACTGCTGTCATGGTCGTCAGGCGCTTGTTGCTGCGATGGACATCGAGTATCGCGGGCACGTTCACGTCAGCGACGCCATCTCCATAAGTGAGGAAGAAATCGTCGTTCCCAAGATGATCGCGGATGCGGCGGAGGCGTCCACCAGTCATCGTTTCGAGGCCGGTGTCGATGACCGTTACGGTCCACGGCTCCGCTTCGGAGCGATGGACGACGGTTTCGTTCTTCGTCAAGTTGAACGTGACGTCCGACACATGCATGTAATAATTGGCGAAGAATTCCTTGATGAGATAACCTTTGTAACCGACGCAGATAATGAACTCATTGAAGCCGTAATGAGAATAAATTTTCATGATGTGCCAAAGAATCGGGCGTCCACCGATCTCAACCATCGGCTTTGGTTTGAGATCGGTCTCTTCGGCCAGGCGGCTGCCACGACCGCCAGCAAGAATGACGACCTTAGGAGTCGCGGCCATGAATCAGCTCTTGTACTGAGACGGTCCCGTGCCCGATTAGATCCGAAAAATGAAGGAACCACAGATGAGGCGGCGCGACAAGTCACTTGCAACAAAAGGAATGTTTCAGACATTTTGTCGCTGACGGCCATCGCGCGCCGCCCCGACTGAAAAATTCATCGCGATGGCCGCAGATAATTCGAGAGCCCCGGTTTGTTAACCTGGGGCTCTCTTCGATCCTGCTGTTCGATCTCTCGAACTTCGGATCTGACCATATAACGGTTTGTACGCGGCGTGGTTCCGATCCGGCGCGGGTTCCGCTGAAGCTTCTCCGGCGCCCGACGTCACGACGCGGCGTGAGACGTCACCGCGTTTGAACCGAGACCTCGGGATCGCAGCGAACGCCACCAGTGGGCGCGGCGATCGGGGGAGGGCGCGCGCCAAAGTTATTCAACGAATTCGAGTTCTTCGAGCCATCGCAAAAAGCGGTGTGCAGCGGCGTGTGCTTCTTCCCTGTTCTTGGCGCGCTCAAGTCCGTGCAGGACTTCGTCGCGATTGTCGACGCCTGGGCGCGCTTCCTGTTCGCGGGCAAAGGCCGTGGCATCCCCAAGATTGCGGATGATACGGCCATCCTTGAGACGCAGTTCCGGCGTGAAGCTGAACTCGACCGTCATGAAACGCACCCAAGGTGTTCAACAATTTCGCCGCGACGCAACTGACCCTGCCCAGTCCGGAGCAGGCATCCCACGCCGGATCCGTGGCGGCGTTCTAGAGGCGCCGCTGCCAGTCCTTGACCTGCTTTTCGGCCTCGTCCCTGGCCACGCCGTAACGCTGCTGCACGCGGCCGACGAGTTCCTCGGCATTGCCTTCGACGACGTCGAGATCGTCGTCGGTGAGCTTGCCCCACTGCTGTTTGATGCGGCCTTTGGCTTGTTTCCAGCCGCCTTCAATTCTGTCCCAGTTCATACGCGCCTCCTACGAATACGAATTCGGTACTTATCAAACTCGCGATCGCTGCGAAGGTTTCGTTCTGATTACGCGCCTGCGTCCGTGACGGAACTCTTGCCACGCGGGCTCGCCGGATGAGCGGGAATAGGAGCGTCAACTAGCCGACAGTCCAAATGATTGGCCGCGACGTTGCGCCACTGCGCGGCGCGCAGGCCCCGCGGCGTTTTCACGCAGCACCGCAAATCGTTCGACCTGACAATCGCGCCTGGCGGCCGAGCGGGCCCCGGCGCGCCTCCTTTACTGGATGTGGCCAAGCAATTATTGTTTGCAACATCCGAATTGAAATCCACGGCCTCGACTGCGTTGGATTCGGGTCGGCTATTGTTGATGAGCTGCGACGTGTGATTTGAGTGTTACGTCAACATGGTGACGTTTGACATCAGAGACGTGACTGACGAAGTTGCGCAGAAGTTTGAAAGTGAATTCTTTCTGCGCAAGAAAACTTTGGAAACGTATCTTGCTTCCTCAAATTTTTCTCAGTCGTTTTCGGGTAATATCCATGTGGAGGTTTCGGAATACACGCCCCCGGTTTCGCAGGCACTGATTCCTGCCTGGAAGGGATGCCGGGGTCGAATGAAATTTGCTGCCTTGAGAGCAAGACAAGGCAACGCCGCCATCCTGCATGAACTCGCCCACGTTTATGCGCCTAATCAAGTTCGCTTCCTGGCAGAGGGATACGCGGTCTACCTCGAAGAAAAGATCGGAAATATCAATACATATCCGACGTTCGGCAGCTCTATCGAGGCTCGGCTGAGGGATACGAGCCTTTCTGCCTTGGGGCTGGTCAAACTGGATGATTTTGATCGCGTCCCGGTAGGAACTGGAGTGTGGTTGGGAGACAATGTGGGACTCAATGCGTCAATTCCCGCCACTTCCGAGCGCCGTGCCTATTCGTACCTGGTGTCAGCGTCATTCGTTAAATTTGTTGTCGATAGCTATGGGCTGGATAAATTCCATGCCCTTTATGAATTGACTCCGTTGACACCGGCGGCCTCTACGCAGGCGGATTCTGGTCGCTACAAGAACGTTTTTGGAAAGTTCTTGTCGGCTCTCCAGATCGAATGGCTCGGATGGCTCGAGAGCAAAAATCTTCCGCTCCATGCGCCTGGGGCATAATAGTTTTTTGGTGCTTTTCGGTTCGGATGCACTTTATACTCACCGTGGCGTAGAGCTAAAGAACGCACGTTTACTGCAATCGGATTCGGGAACAGAGCGCTCGATCTAACGAAGTGTGTTTGGGGGCCATATGTCGCGTCTTCGCGTGCATTTGCTCGGAGGCATGACTGTTTTCGCGGGTTCAGGTCGGTCTTTGCTAATCGCACGCTCATGCCGCTCGATAGTCGGTTATCTGATCGCACATCGGCACCGACGCATCTCGCGAGACGAGTTGGCAGAAACCCTATGGTCGGAGCATGACGGCGATCATGCGCGGCGGTGTCTGTCAACAGCACTGTGGCGGCTCAAGAAGGCAACCGGTTCGGATCCAGCCCTGCTGATCTTTCGAGGCACGGACGAGGTGTCCTTCAATTGGCAGGCGCCCGTTTGGGTAGATTCGGTCGCACTCGAGCTTCGGGTGCAACCGCTGCTGCGGATCAACGCCGATGCGCTGGCGACGGACACTATCGGTCGTCTGCAACGGGGTTTGCGCCTCTATAAAGGGGATTATCTCAAAGGCATCGATGACGAATGGGCCTGGCTCGAGCGCGAACGCCTTCGCAACCTGTATTTGGACGGCCTGTACCATCTCATGGTGGCTTACGCGGCGAAGTCTGATTGGATTCATGTTCTCGAATGGGGGCGCCGGCTGAACCAGGAAGAGCCACTGCGCGAAGACGTGCACCGCTTGTTGATGCGCGCTTACGCATGTACTGGCAATCGGGCAAAAGCAATCGTCCAATATCAGCGGTGCCAGTGCATCCTTCAGGCGGAGCTTGGCGTCGAGCCGATGGCGGAAACGCAGGCTCTTTATCGCGAGCTGCTTCACTCGAACAAATCCAGTGCCGAATCTGAGCTGTCGGTGGCTGCACCGACCTTGACACACGTTAGTCGCCGCATCGCTGGCGTTCGACGGGTTCTGACGTCCTCCCGGCGACAAATCGACCTTGCGATCGAGTCTTTGACTCAAGCTGACCTGCCACAGGCCGACGACTAGACCGTTGAGCTCTTCCCAAATGCTGGCGCTGCATGGCGGCGCCGGCGAATTATTTCGTCTCGCGCCGAACGGTGACAGTTGAGTGATGCCGCGGTGATCGCGCGGTTACGGCGCTGTCTTAGAGTGGCTCCAACGTTCCAAAACGCCTCCTTTTGCGTCCGAGCTCAGGCGGCCACGGGCATGTCGAAAAAAACCAATGGAATATGCCGATCGCCTGCGCGGAGGCGAAGATCAGCTGCTGCATTCGGGAGTCCTGCGCGAAACACGAAGGTTTCCACCGCACATTCGATTCTGATCCGCGTTTGGAGGGAACCACGCGAAAGATTGAGCCTTCAGCCGATCTGGCGCGGGACGGTTAGCGATCTTCGAGGCCGCCATCTCGGCTGCTTCAGCTTTGCTGGCGACGTTATCGATAACCTGATCAAGGCTGAGCCGGTCGCCATGCCATGGCGTGATGACGATGATTATCGGCGTGACTGACATGGACGTCGAAAGCGTCCGCTCCGATATTGCGGCGATTTGATGCCGCTGGAACATGGAGAACGTGTCGTGGTGGATTCAGAAGCCGTCCGTTGCCGAGTTCTGATCGTCGGCTGCAACTGCATCCTGCGGAAAGGCTTTGCCAGTATCGTACGCGGCGTCATACCGAATGCCACGTTCGCAGAAACCTCGCGTTTCGACGAGGCTAGGGAGCTGCTGGAATGCGAGGAGTTTTCCGCCGCGATGTTTGACGTCGATGTTGGAGAGCTAACAGAGCCAACGAGTTTTCAGAAGCTTCGCGCCGATTATCCTCAACTCATCATGGGCGTCTTGTCCCGGATCGATGACGCCGGCGTCATTCTCAAATATTTGGCGGCGGGGGTGAACGGCTACATTCTCGAATGCTCCAGCCCAACGGAAGTCGAGTGCGCGATTGAAGCCATATTCCGCGGAGCAATCTATGTTCCGCCAAGCCTCGCAAGATCGAAGGCCGATCAGCTGGATTACGACCCCAAGGTGCTTCCACTGCATCGAAGCTTGAAAGGGTTGACTGGTCGTCAAAGCGATGTGTTCGGGCTTCTCCTGGATGGATATTCCAACAAGGAGATCGCCAGGGAACTGGATCTGTCGCCTCATACCGTGAAGATTCACGTTGGTGCCATACTGCGTCATTTTGCAGTACGACGCCGTACGGACTTATCAATCGCCGCGCCGCAAAGAAATGGCAACGGCCGTTACCGTTACACCGCCCTTTCCCGTCTCGAGGGACCACCGCGCCCAAGAATTGTCGCGTGAAGTGGGCCAATCGAGGTGTAACCTATGCTTGCCCCCAATTACCAAGTTTCGCAGAGGAGCTCGCAGGATCTGCAAGCCTACTGGCTTCCGTTCACCTCCAATCGAGCGTTCAAACGTGCGCCCCGCCTTATCGCTGCGGCCAAGGACATGTACTATTTCACGTCCGACGGTCGCGCAGTGCTCGATGGTATGGCGGGACTGTGGTGCACCAATGCGGGACATAATCGCGCGCCGATCGTCGCGGCGATCCAGCGCCAGGCGGCTGACCTCGACTATGCTCCGGCCTTTCAGTTCGCTCATCCGAAGGCATTCGAGCTGGCGAGCCGGATCGCGGCGCTTGCGCCTGGCGACCTCGGTCATGTCTTCTTCTGTAATTCCGGTTCGGAGGCCGTCGATACCGCACTCAAGATTGCAATCGCATATCACAACGTACGCGGCGACGGCACGCGGACCCGCTTGGCAGGACGCGAGCGCGGTTATCACGGCGTCGGGTTCGGGGGCATCTCGGTCGGAGGTATTGTCAACAACCGCAAGCCGTTCGGGCCGCTCCTGACTGGTGTGGACCATCTTCCACACACGTATGACCGGGAACACCAGGCCTTCACCAAAGGCGAACCCGAATGGGGCGCGCACCTTGCCGATGAGTTGGAACGCATCGTCGCGCTGCACGATGCTTCCACGATCGCCGCCGTCATTGTGGAACCGATGGGAGGTTCGACCGGTGTCTTGCCCGCGCCCAAGGGGTATCTGCAGCGATTACGCGCAATCTGCGACAAATATGGAATTCTGCTCATTTTCGACGAAGTGATCACCGGCTTTGGTCGGCTCGGATACGCTTTCGCCGCCGAGCGTTACGGCGTCGTCCCAGACATGATCACCTTCGCCAAGGGCATCACATCGGGCACGGTGCCGATGGGCGGCGTCATCGCGAGAACATCGATCTACGATGCATTCATGCGCGGCCCGGATCATGTCGCCGAGCTGCCTCACGGCTACACCTATTCTGCGCATCCGCTGGCCTGCGCGGCCGGACTTGCAACGCTGGATCTCTATCAGGCTGAAGGATTGTTCGAACGCGCAAGATCGCTCGAATCATTTTGGGCGGCGACGGCAATGGAACTGAAAGGCTGCCCCGGTGTGGTTGATATCCGCGTCGTTGGACTCGCCGCTGGTATTGATCTGGCGTCGGGACTTGGCGCCAGCGGTAAACGCGCGGCCGATATCATGCAAAAAGCGTTCTACGAAGAAGGCGTCATGATCCGCGGTACGGGGAACACTCTTATCGTGGCGCCGCCGTTGATCGTCAGCGAGGAGCAAGTTGGCGAAATCTTCGACAAGATCGGACGCGCGATACGCGCGGTCAATTGATGAACGAGACTCCGAAAATCCTGCTCGAGCCCCAACGTCGTGTCACCGTCCATGGCGAATACGACATTGTCGTCGTTGGCGGTGGTCCGGCCGGCATCGCGGCGGCCGTCGCCGCGGCGATGCATGGCAGCCGGACACTCCTGGTCGAGCGTTATGGTTTTCTCGGCGGGATGGGGACGGCAGCGGGCGTCACGAATTTCTTTGGCTTGTTCGCGAATATTCACGGCGAGATTCGTCAGGTGGTGCATGGCATCGTCGACGAATTGCTTGCCCGTATCGACCGACTCGGGGGCCTCAACGCCCCTCATTTGGTGAAGGGCAAGACCAAGGCGCAGGCCTACGATACCGCTGCTTACAAGGGCGCGGCCGATGATCTGCTGATCGCAAAGGGCGTCGACGTCCTGTTTCATGCCCTTGCCGCCGGCGTCATCATGAATCCAGACGAGACAATTCGCGCATTGCTCATCGAGACGAAATCGGGCCGCCGTGCGGTGCTCGGAAAGGTCTTCATCGACTGCTCCGGCGATGGCGACCTTTCGGCATGGGCCGGCGCGCCATTCGAACTGGGCGATGGTGCTGGCAACACGCTCTATCCGACGATGATGTTCCGCGTGAACGGAGTCGACCCCCAAGCGGCGGGGGAAGCCTGGCGAAGCATCGGTCGCTGCATGGAAGAGGCCGAGCGCGGGGGGGCCAAGCTTCCTGGAAAACACGCAATCCTGCGCCCACAACGCAACCCGATCGAGTGGCGGGTCTGTGTGACCAAGCTCAGGAAGGATGACGGCACGGCGATCGACGGCACGAATGCGGTCGAGCTGAGCGCTGGAGAGATCGAAGGACGGCGGCAGGCATTTGCGTTCTTCGAATTTCTGCGCCGCGAGGTGCCTGGCTTCGGCAACGCCTACATCGTCGACATCCCGCCGCAACTCGGCATTCGCGAGACACGGCGAATTGTCGGCCGGCATCAGCTTTCCGGCGACGATGTGGCCTCATGTGCGAGCTTCGACGACCGGATCGGGATCAATGGCTTGCCGATCGACAATCACATAGCCGGCGATGTGCGCTGGACATGGCCCAACGTGCAGGATTCCCGCGGGTACTACGATCTTCCCTATCGCATGCTGCTTCCACTCGGTGTGCGCAATCTCTTGATCGCCGGCCGCTGTGCCTCGATGACGCATGAGGGCCAATCAGCGGGACGTGCGAGCGGCGCCTGCTTCGTCATGGGTCAGGCGGCGGGAACCGCTGCCCACCTTGCTGTCGCGGCTGACAGGGAGCCCGATGAGATTTCCGTAGAGCGTCTACAGGAAGTGCTGGAGGATGATGGCGTCTGCCTTGAGTGCGACAACGAACGCCGTCAGGTCGAGAAATCCAGAACGGTGACGTTATCATCGGCTGCGCCGATGACGATGGAGAGTCTGCCATGACGACACAGCTTACGCGCAGGTTCGTGCTGACCGCAGGAGCGAGCGCCTTGGCCCTTGGCACTTTGCCGCCGCTGTCTGGTGATCAGTGGGCCAAGGCCTCGGGAACGAAGGTGCTCATGACGACCGGGCTTCGGGCTACCAGTCACTCCATAGCCTGGATTGGTAACGAAGCCGGAGTGTTCAGGAAGCATGGGCTTGATGTGAACTTCCCGACGTTGGAGGTGGGTGGGCCCGAGACCGCGGCGGGGCTGATGCGCGGCGACTGGCACTTTGTACAGACCGGCACAGTTCCGATTGCAGAGAATGTCCTCAATGGCGGCGACGCAGTCATTTTGCTGAGAAATATCGGTCCCAATCAGGTTGGCCTCTTCGTCGTGGCAAGGGCCGAATTTACCAAGCTTGACCAGTTGGCCGGCAAGCGCGTGGGCGTGCTGTCGGATCCGTATTCCTCGCAAGCCGGCACGATGGCGCGTCTGACGCTGGAGAAAGCTGGAGTGACGGCGACCTACGTGATCCTCGGCACCTATCGGAATGTTTACAAAGCGCTTGCTGCCGGAGAAATCGACGCTGGCACGTTACCGATCGATTTTCGTTTTCTCGGACAAAGCCAATACGGCTGGAATTACTTTGAAACGGCTGCCTTCGGTGTGCCTCCGGTCTTTGCCACAACGCGAGGGTTGATCGCATCGGACCGCGACCTAGTGTTGCGTACCGTGCGAGGATTCCTTGAAACGATTCATTTGTTCAAGACGCAGCCCGATGTCGTGGTACCGCTCCTTCAACGCTTTCTGAATTTCGACGATCGGCAGGCCGTGGAAAACCTGCGCCAACTGTATGTGCCGCTGATGCCGGCGATACCGCGACCGGCATTGACTGGCATGCAGACCCTACGCGATCTGTTTGCGAGCAGATATCCGGCCGCGACAAAGCTGCAGGAATCCGACATTGCCGATTCGTCGATCATCGATGAAGTCGAACAGAGTGGATTCGTCCAACAGCTCTATGCAAGCAGGTAGATGCGCTGCCGCGAAGCTTTGACGAAAGTCTCCCGACCCGGGAGGAGAGGAGATCATGATTAGCGAGGAACTAATCCGCACTCAGCCGTTGAAAAGAAATTTCGGAGTCGAGATTTCCGGAATTGATATTACGAGCGCCGATGCGAACGTATGTCGGGAGGTGGTCCATCTGCTTCGCCGGCATGGCGCAATCGTCCTGCGGGACCAACATCTTTCTCCCGCCGATCAGCTGGCCTTTACGCGACTTTTCGGCGAGCCAGCCGAGAACACACGAAAGGATTACACCTGTCCAGGCTTTCCCGAAATTTTCGTGATCTCCAACAAGGTGGTGAACGGAAAAAAGATCGGCGATCACCATGTCGGCGACGGATGGCATACCGATATGGCCTGTATGCAGCGGCCTGCCGACGTCACCATCCTCTATGCTTTGGAGGTGCCGAAAGAAGGTTCCGACACCGAGATCGCAGACCAGTGCGCAGCGTGGAATGCCCTGCCGGCAGAAAGGCAAGCGCAATTGGATGGACTCGTGATCCATCACAGCTTTGCACGTCTTGCAGCAATGAAAGGGTACAGACTCACCGAGGAGCAGCTCCAGAGGACACCCGATGTATGGCACCCGATGGTGCGCCGGCATCCCGCAGACGGCCGAAAGGCGCTGTACCTCGGCACCAAAGCGGTCAAAGGCGTCAGCGGAATGTCGATGGAGCAGGGACTCCAGCTAGTCGATGACCTCATCGCCTTTGCGACGCAGGAGCGGTTTGTATATCGGCATAAATGGAAGGTCGGGGATATTCTGGTTTGGGACAATGCCTGCACGCTGCACCGTGCAACGCCTTTCGATGCAGAGAACGATACCCGGCTGGTCCACCGCACATGGGTCCGTGGCAGCAAGCCGTATTGAACCAAACGTCATCATAGATGCGTCCAATAATTGAGTCCCTACACGAGCTCCAAGGACTCCGCCGGGTCATGCCGAATGGTTTTCGGTGACAGCCGCGTGTTTTCCACGACGTTATGCAAGATCGATTCCAATCGTCGCGGGAAGGTATTTCCTGTTTCGATCTCGACGCCATACTGCCGGGCTCGTTGCCGTATCTGTTGCACTCGGTCGGGATATTGGATAACCGACGTCATGCGCCGCTCGAGATCTTCGATGTTGTTGACGTCGTTGACGATGATGCAGTTATGGCCGTCAATCAGCTTACGTGCGTCGGGCAGCTTCTGAATAACTTCATTTGAGCCGACCAGGCAGCCGCCGCACGTCAGCACTTCCCGCGCCACGACAGGATCATGGAATTTGATCGGAAAGTCCTGCTCGAGGCAGCCGACCGCGACGCAACGTCTAATGAACTCCGGAACGCGCCAATGCGGCAGGAACGGCAGCTGGTAAACGCGGCCCTCCAACCCATTGTCCTTCACATAATCGCGGAAAGCATCATGCGCAGCCGGACGTTCGTGGGCCATCACAAGGAGGCCCACCGGTAAGCCCTGATCTGCCATCCGCTTGAGGGCTGCAAGCAACGAATACGTGCCCTTCGCCTTTCCCAGCTTCCCGTAGATTCCAAAATAGCTCAGGGACGGGTCGAATTTTCCGAACAACGAGCTTCGGAACTCGTCGCTCTCTTCGGCCAAGACCTGCTCTCGCAATAGCTCAACATCGAGGATTGGACCATCGGGCGTGAACAATTCGAGCAGATTCACGTGCTTTTCGGGATTGGATGTCACCCGCGCCGTTTCGACGCCAATTTCGATCATCTTTGGGATGACGCTGGGACTGCACAGAACCGCGTCGGCAGATTTGAAAATATGATCGTAGAGCGCGCCGAATTGCGGCAATCGCCACAGACGACCCGCATCGCTACCGGCAGTCCGTACCACGTGCGGTATTCCCGAGGCCTGGGCAACCAGGTGGCCCGCGATGCAATACGGTTCAACATAATAAGAGAAGATGAGGTCGACAGTTTGCTTACGCGTCAATTCCAATCCCAGCGATGCCAGCTTGGTGAGGAAGGGCGTGCCATCCGGGATATGCCACTGACGCCGTCCATATGATTCCGTCCAATGAACCGTCACCGATCCTGCGCCATATTGTCGGTCGCACCGCGGCCAATCTTCTTCACGCATGAACATTCGGTACGGCAGGGTGGCCTCTTTCGCATTCGTTATGACATGAACGTTGTGGCCGAGCTTGGCCAGTCCGTGAGCGACCCAGTATGTCCGCATGCTCACCCCGCCTTGGATCGGGGGATACTTGCCGAAGATGCAGATGTTCATGGCCGTCATCTCCGAAGCGTTATTGCCCGACGGGCAAGCAATGATCTTTGCTTTGAGCTCGTCTGGATTGTCCTTGCGGGCACCGCACGATCAGGAGTGCAGCGGAGCGGAGGTCTCGAATGCCCGTTCAGATAAAAACTCATTCAGTTCGTCGAGATCCCACTCGGCCTCCTCCACAACCCGCTGCAGCGCAGGCCAGCAATCGAATCGATCCTCGGTGATCGGCCCAAAATTTCGATAGTAGGATATGAAAAATGACAGTATCCGCTGCAGTGCGTCCGCGATGTTGACCGTTTCTGCGGTCTCCGCTGTCTCTTGATAATCTCTGGAAGAGTGGTGACGAAAAGTTTTTCCTGGCAGCTTCTCGCAGAGCTCAGCGTACTGCTGAGTTTGCAGGATCCAGTAATGCCACACGTCATCGATATCCTGACCAAACAGTATTCGCCCGGGTGCGAATTGGACAAGCATGAGATATTTTAGGAGCTCGCAGAGACGGCGGACGAGAAGGTCGCGACTGACACGGGGCATTTTTGCTTGAAAGTAGTTCATCATCTGCGGCGTGACAAAAGTTCGCAAAAGCTCTTGATCTGAAATAAAGGCGGGCCGAACCCGTCGGTCGGACGAACTAACCAAATCGCCCTGCGGTTGGTACGAGACGTGATCCATGGCCGACTCCCGGGGGATTGGCGAGTGGAGTAGGCGCAACTCTCAGCGCCTACTCCGTCGGATGTTGCCCGTTATGATGCTGCGGCACTTTGCAGAGGAAATTAGCTCTGCTTCACGCCGACGCTCATCTTGGACTTGTCGGCCGGGCCGCAACCGCAGCCACAGCCGCAGCCGCCGGTCTCGATGCCCTTCGTTGTTTTCGCCAGCTTCGTGACCAATCCGGCGATTTTGGCATCGCTGGACTTGGCTTCCACCCAGGAGATATTTTCGTTCATGACATGGCTCCAACCTGCTGAATGATTGCGATCGCCGTTCTAAGCGCCGGCGCGCGACCACAACTAGGAATGCCGACGGAAGAAAGGTATCGCCTATGCGGGGTGGAGCAATTGAAAGCAGGTACTACGCAGTTCGTGAAAAGAGCTAGGCCATGTTTAATACCTTGATTGCCCTACTCCTCCACCTGCCTCACCGAATAAGGAGGGTATGATACGTTGGTCGTTGACCATCCCGCGTAACCATTAGATGCCGTCGACCTTGGACGACGAAAGGGCACTGCCATGAAAACGATTGGATTTCTGAACAGCGCGTCGGAAAGTGCTTTCACCGACCTGGTGACTGCTTTCCGCGAGGGTCTGGCGGAAGAAGGTTTTACCGAAGGCGACAACGTCAAGATCATTTCTCACTGGGCCGACGGCAATTACCATCGCTTACCCGAGATGGCTGCTGATCTGATCAGGCAGCGGGTGGATGTTCTTGCCACCACCGGCGGTGTTGTTTCGGCACAGGCAGGAATGGCCGCCACGCAGACGATTCCAGTTCTTTTCGTCAGTGGTTACGATCCGGCCGAAGTCGAATTCGTAAGTGGCAAGAAGGGGCCGACCGCAAACGCAACGGGTGTCAGCGTATCCGGCACCGACTCGGTGTTGGAGCGCTTGGAGCATTTTTGCAAACTGGTGCCGGCAGGCACCAAGATTGCCGTGCTCGTACGTCCCGGCACTTACGTGTCCAAACTCGAAATCGCAGAGGCAAAGAAAGCGAATCTGGTTGTTATCGAAGCTACCAGCGAAAACGACCTCGCCAAGGCCTTTGCCTCGGCCCGCAAGCAAGGCCTGGGTGCGCTCCTCGTCAGCGCCGATCCGTTTTTCACGAGCCGCCGGGAAAAAATAGTGGCACTCGCAGCTGAGAATAAAATGCCCACAGGCTATCCGTGGCGGGAATACGTCAAGGCTGGCGGGCTGATGAGCTATGGCGCGAGCCTAAGCGAGGCGTATCGCCAGATCGGTAAGTACGCCGGACAAATCCTCAAAGACGTCCAGCCCCGCAAGTTGGCAGTCAGGGTGGCAAAGACCCCTGATTTCGAATTGGTCATCCATCAGGAAACCGCCAGAGCACTCGGTATTCAAATCCCGCAGACACTACGCGCACAAGCTGAGGTGTTGTGATGGTATTCTCTTGGTGGTTGTAGGTCGCATTCAACAATCTTTAAGTCCAGCAGGGCACAACAGGGTGCGACGATGAGAGTATGCAATGGGGTGCGGCGACGAGATATAATAGGTGCGTGCGACGACGAGATTTCATAGCCCTTCTTACTGGCGCGACGGTTTGGCCGCTGGCGGTTCGCGCTGAACCATCAGCGATGCCGGTGATCGGGTTTCTTCACCCTGCGTCCCCCGAACCGTTTGCGCGACTTGTCGCTGCATTTCATGAAGGTCTCCACGAAGCCGGCTATTTTGAAGGCCAAAATATCAAGATTGAATATCGTTGGGCTGGGGGCCGCGACGACCGGTTGAACGACCTGGCGGTCGAACTGGTTGATCGACAGGTAGCGCTAATCGCTGCAGTCGGAGGCATGCGGTCGGCTCAAGCAGCGAAGGCCGCCACCACAACAATTCCGGTTCTTTTCATCTCCGGTTCCGATCCGGTCCAGGCAGGATTCGTGGCCAGTATCAACCGGCCGGGCGGCAATGCCACCGGCGTTGGCATGGACACGACCGAAATGATTGTGAAGCGTCTGGAGATGCTCCGTGAGTTTATTCCTGCCGACACAAAGATTGCCATGTTGGTAAGTCCGCAACCCATCGCCGAGAGGTTCGAGACGGAGTTTGCTGAGAAGATCGGAATGCTGGTCCTTAACATTGCCGCCGGCAAGGAGTTTGATCAGGCCCAGTACGAACGAGCATTCGACACCGCCAGGAAAAATAGAGCTGGTGCGCTCCTCATCAGCGCTGATCCGTTCTTCACCGATCGACGTGATGTCATCGTGGGACTCGCAACAAGGCATGGGCTCCCGGCCGTCTATCCTTACCGCCAGTATGTCGTGGCCGGCGGGCTTGCGAGCTACGGACCCGATATCGTCGAGGCATACCGGCAGATCGGCCGCTATGCCGGCCGTATCCTCAAAGGCACCAAACCGGGTGATTTGCCAGTCCAGCTGCCTGCGAAATTCGAGATGGTGATCAATCTCAAGACGGCCAGGACGCTCGGCCTGACTGTACCCCGCATCATGCTCGCGCGCGCCAGCGAGCTAATTGAATGATACGGATGGGGACGACGAATCCCCTGTGACCTGGTCTGCTGCGGATCCATTGGGCGACAGTCTCCGTACCACAATTCCCGCCTCGACCCGGCCCCCTGGCACTCCAAGTGTGGAGCAAATTCGCAGGTGCTCTCATCGCCCGGATAGAACGGTGCTGGCCGAGAGGCTCTGCGTGACGCTGTCGTATAGCGCGAGGGCATCCGTCACATGCCCTTCATGACATACCATGCGCGCGTGCATCATTGAGAGCATGGCGTCGTTCAGCATTTCCGGAGAAATGTCGTTGGCGCTTTCACGTGCTTCGATCAGCATGAGAAGCTGCATATCACGTGCCGCGCAGCCTCGCGTGAAGGTGGCGGCCCCTGCCGCATCGACCATCGCGCACAGGCAGGCTGCCGCGAACGTCCACCGGACAGCGCGTTGATAGAGTTTCTTTCGCATGACGCTCCTCCTCTTGCTTCGGTTGCGGCGGCCAGTCCTTGCAGGACTGGCCGCCCGCCGACATCAACTCGTCAGGTGTTACTCGTCGCCTTGCGGGATCGAGAACCACACCTTCTCGAAGTCGCTGTAGGGCTTCACCGGGCCGGCCGACGCCGCAGTGGCGAGGACCAGGGTGGCGCAGAGAGCAATCAAGGTCTTGGTAAGCATAGTCGTCTCCTGTTGCGTTGCGGTTCACACCTCTCGGGTGCGCGGCCGGATATTGTTGGCGTGCCGGCATCGGGTAAATCAGCCTGTCGTCTTGGGACTGCGATGGCGTGAAAGCATAGTCAGGCCCAAGCACGGCGTTTGAGCCGGGTTTGGTTGGCGATCGGGCATTTGTGAGACTTCGCGCAACGTCCTAGGACTGAAGTATCGACGGACACGATTTCTTCCGTGTCCTTTGCTACCTATGGTAATATTCAAGACCGTATCGAAGTCGGTGACAGTCGATGCAGGCGCCACGCAAAAGGCGGCATCACATCCATCGCGACGACCACAGCGACATGCTCGGCGCGCCGGACCGATCTTTCCCGTCTGGCGGATCCGGTCGCATGAGGCGTCGTGACGTCATAACGCTGCTTGTTGGCCTGTCCGCGATCTGGCCGCATGCCTCGATTGCGGAGACTTCCCGCACGCGGCGAATCGGCATGTTGTTGGGGCTCGCCGAAGCCGATCCTGAAATGGCGCCGCGCATCACGGCGTTTCGACAGGGACTCGAGGAATTGGGCTGGTCGGAGGGGCGCAACCTGCACATCGACTATCGCTGGACCAGCGGCGCAAGCGGTCGCATGCAGGTGTTGGCGAAAGAGCTGGTTGCCCTGCAGCCGGACGTGCTCATTGCCAGCAGCAGCCCCACTGCCGCGGCGCTTCTCCGCGAAACGCGCACGACGCCCATCGTGTTCGTGACCGCGGCCGACCCCATCGGCGACGGTTTCGTCGCGAGCTTGGCGCGGCCGGGCGGCTCAGCGACCGGATTCACCAATAACATCGCATCGATGGCAGGGAAGTGGGTCGAATTGCTGAAGGAGGTGGCGCCGCACGTGACGCGGATCGCCGTCATGTTCAATCCGGACACCGCACCGGGTGGTGCGGGATCCTATTTCCTGGGGCCGCTCGAAACCGCCGCCGGCGCCATGAAGATGAAATCGGCTGCCACGCCTGTCCGCGACGTCGCAGGGATCGACCAAGCCTTGGCATCGATCGGTCGCGAGCCGGGCGGCGGCCTGATCGTCATGCCCGACAACTTCACCGCGGTTTATCGCGCGCCGCTGATAGCCGCCGCTGCAAGGAATCGCGTGCCTGCCGTCTATCCATTTCGCTACTTCGCGACCGATGGCGGCTTGGTCGGCTACGGCGCCAATCTGCACGACCTTTATCGGCGAACCGCCACCTACGTAGATCGCATCCTCAAGGGAACCAATCCCGGCGACCTGCCGGTGCAGGCACCGGCCAAGTTCGATCTCGTCGTCAACCTCAGGGCCGCCAAGGCGCTCAACTTGACGGTGCCGAGAATCCTGCTCGCACGGGCCGACGAGGTGATCGAATGAATTTCCACGCGGCTACCCCCGATGTGTCGACGGAGGCGGTCGCGCCGCGGAAGGTGCGCGGCCGTCTGTTCCGCAAATACGTCGCGCTGTTCGTGGCAGTCGTCTGCATCGCGCTGGTGGCCAACGGGATCTTCGACATCTGGTTCACCTACCAGGACTTCAGAGCACTGCTTGTTCGCATCCAGCGCGAGCAGGCCGACGCGGCGGCCGGAAAGATCAGCCAGTTCGTCAAGGAAATCGAAGGCCAGATGGGATGGGCCACGCAGCTGCCGTGGAACGCCAGCACGGTCGACGAATGGCGGTTCGACGCGGTGCGCCTGTTGCGCCAGGTGCCGGCGATTACCGAACTCACCCAGCTCGATGCCGCCGGCCGCGAACAG
>Ga0114129_10001236_pt1 | contig 34036 bp, 29 predicted proteins | sample RhiMetdeltSRZDD1_FD_80071 | JGI IMG/M metagenome (GOLD analysis project Ga0114129, IMG submission 80071) | Populus rhizosphere microbial communities from Tennessee, USA - Rhizosphere MetaG P. deltoides SRZDD1 (version 2) (version 2) | ecosystem: Host-associated > Plants > Roots > Rhizosphere >...
CCGGCAACGCGAAAAGCATCGTCGCGTTCCCGGCACTTGCTGCACTGCCCGCACGGCCGTCCATTCACGGGATTCATGCACGACAGCGTCAGATCGAGCGGGACGCCGAGCTCGATGCCTTTTCTGATCACGTCCTCTTTGTGAAGCGTCGCGAGCGGCGCGACGATCTCGAGGGGCTTTCCGAGTCCCAGCGACATCGCGCGCGACATCGCCGCGAAGAATTCCGGCGTTGCGTCCGGGAACGGATTGCCGGCGAGCGGACCGAGCGCCAGCCGGTCGACGCCGAGCCTCGCGCACATCACGCCGGCCTTCGCGATGAGGGTGATGTTGCGACCCTCGAGGTAGACGTCCTCGTCGGGTGTGTCGTACGCCGGCGGCCGGCCCTGGACGGCCCAATGGCCCGCCGAGTACACATCGCGCATGTCGAGCCCGAGCGTGATGAGGGGTTCGATGCGGCCGGCAAACGGCGGCGACGACAGGAGACGGCCGATCGCGCCGGCTTCTGCGTCTTCCCAGGCCAGCCCGCTGCGCACGTGGATCGGCCAGACCGGCGCGAACTGCTGACGCTCGAGCGCGAGCAGCACGGCGCTGTCGAGGCCGCCGGAAAACAGCACACAGGATCCAGACATATGATTACGATCAGTTTCCCATCATGTACCTAGTCACCAAACGCATCGACTTCTGTTACGGCCATCGACTGCTCGACTACGACGGCATCTGCAAACATCCCCACGGGCACAATGCCGTGGTCGAAGTGGACGTGCGCACGGACCGCCTGGACGCGCGCAACATGGTCGCAGATTTTTCCGACATCAAGCGGCTCGTGAAGGGATGGATCGACCGCGAGCTGGATCACAAGATGATTCTCCGCGAGGACGACCCGCTCGTCGCGCCGCTCGAAGCGCTCGGCGAGCCGGTGTTCAAGCTCGAGAGCAACCCGACGGTCGAGCGGATCGCCAAGCTGATTTTCGACATGACGCGCGACCAGGGGCTGGACGTGGTCGCGGTGCGCGTCTGGGAGACGCCGACGTCTTTTGCGGCCTACAGCGCCTGACTTCGAAGTTCGAAGTTTGAAGTTCGAAGTTAGTCTTTGGCCCTCAACAGCAGCACCGGCACCTTGACGAGGTGACGGACCTTGTCGGCCGTTGCGCCGTGAATGAGGTCCGACAGAAAGCGATGCCCGTGCGTCGACATCGCGATCATGTCGACCTTCTCGTCACCGGCGACCCGGATGATCTCGTCGGCCGGATCGCCGGCGGCGAGACGCGTTTCGACGGCGAACCCCTTGCCCGTCAGCTCCTGTTGAAGCTCGGCGAGATACGCGCGATCGACTTTCATCTCCTCCGACTCGCGCAGGTTCAGATTGTCAAAATGGCGCGCGGCCCAGCCGTCGGCGACGTGGACGAGCAGCAGCGACGCGCCGGTGAGCCGCGCCAGCTCCTCCACGTGATCGAGAATCGTGCGATCCGCGGTCGAGTTCTCGACGGCAATGAGGATGCGGCGGTACATCGCGCGATCCTACAGCGCCGAGAAAGTCTGATAGAGCAGCCAGACGTTCAGCGCGGCAATCACGAGCGCCACGAACCAGGCCAGCGCCCGGATCCACGCCGGGCTCATGAACCGACCCATCTTGGCCTTGTCGCCGGTGAACATCACGAGCGGGAACACCGCGAACGGCAGCTGCATGCTGAGCACGACCTGGCTCAGCACGAGCAAGGCGCCGGTGCCGCGCTCACCATACAGCGCGACCACGATGATGGCCGGGATAATCGCGATGAGGCGGGTGATCAGCCGCCGGAGCCACGGGCGCAGACGGATGTTGATGAATCCCTCCATCACGATCTGTCCGGCGAGCGTGCCGGTGAGCGTGGCGTTCTGCCCGGAGCACAACAGGGCGACGGCAAAGAGCACGCTCGCCATGCTCGTGCCGAGCAGCGGTGAGAGCAGCGTGTACGCGTCGGAGATGTCCGCGACGCCCTGGTGGCCCGTCCCGTGGAACGTCGCCGAGGCCATGATCAGGATCGCCGCGTTGATGAAGAGCGCGGACATCAAGGCCACCGTCGAGTCGATCGTCGCGAACCGGATCGCTTCGCGCTTGCTCTCGTAGGTGTCGCTGTACTTCCGGGTCTGCACGATTGACGAGTGCAGGTAGAGGTTGTGCGGCATCACGGTCGCGCCGAGGATGCCGATGGCGATGTAGAGCATGTCCGGGTTGCGCAGGATTTCCGGCGTCGGCACGAAGCCGCGCGCCATGCTCACGACGTCGGGACGCGCAAGCCACAGCTCAATCGCGAACGAGCCGGCAATCAACAGAATCAGGCCGACGACCAGCGCCTCGACGTATCGGAAGCCGCGATTCTGGAGGTAGAGCACGATGAGCACGTCGAGTGCCGTGAGGACGACGCCCCAGATCAGCGGCAGACCGAACAGCAGGTTCAGGGCGATCGCCGCGCCGATGACCTCCGCCAGATCGCAGGCGGCAATCGCAATCTCGCACAGGATCCACAACCCGACGGTGGCGGGCCGCGAAAAATGATCGCGGCACGCCTGGGCCAGATCGCGGCCGGTCGCGATGCCGAGGCGCAGCGCGAGCGCCTGCAGCAGGATCGCCGTCAGGTTCGACAGCATGATCACGCTGAGCAGCGTGTAGCCATACCGCGCGCCACCGGCGAGGTCAGTTGCCCAGTTGCCCGGATCCATGTAGCCGACCGCGACGAGATATCCCGGTCCCGCAAAGGCAAAGAGCTTCCGCAGGAAGCTCGCGTGGGCGGGAACGTCGATCGAGCCGTGAACCTCCGGCAGGCTCACCGATCCGGGCGGAAGGCGCCAGCCGAGATTCGCGGACTGGACGGGAGTGCCGTCGACCGGCGCGGTCGCCGGCGCGTCCGCCGCGCGCCAGAGGCGCGATTTCGCGGGGACGTCGGGCTGGCGCCACAGACGCGATTTCGTGGGGGCATCGGACTGCCGCCACAGACGCCACTTCATGCCGCGAGACCCGTAAGCATCAGAATTTGACTGGTCAGAAATGTAATTTTGACCAATCAAAAATTCTAGAAGTATTTGGGGTGATTGTCAATCTCAAGGGTTCTTCATGTCCTTCCTTTGGTGGGATCTCGAGACAGTGGCCTGACGCGAACCTTCGCGGCAGCCCGGCCGCCGATGGCGACCTGCCGTCCGGACTCAGATGTGAGACGGATCGCATCCGATGCCGCATCGCGCGTCTCGATCACGACCGTCCGGCCCGGCATCAGCTCGCATTGCTCGACGAATCGCAGGAACGCCGGATCCTGATCGATGACGCGGCTCACCTGCAGCTTCGTGCGCGTCGGCGCGGCCAGCAGATCGAGATCCTCCGGGCGCGCGATGCGTCCTTCCGCGGTGGGGATCGGATCGCCGTGCGGATCGACGGAGGGCCGGCCAAGCATCTCGTCGATGCGATCAATCAGCCGCTCGGAGACGGCGTGCTCGAGCTGTTCGGCTTCGTCGTGCACCTCGGCCCAGCTCATGCCGAGCACCTTGACGAGGAAGAGCTCGATGAGCCGGTGACGCCGGGACACCAGGCTGGCGAGCCGCTCGCCCGCGGGCGTCAGCCTCACGCCCATGTACGGCTCGTAGTGGACGAGGCCGGACTCCGCGAGCGCCTTGACCATCGTCGTTGCCGTGCCCGGCACGACGCCGAGCGACGAGGCGAGCTGACCCATCGGCACGAGCTCTTTCTCCGACGCCATCGCGGCCTGCGCGAGGTAAATCGTCTTGAGATAGTTCTCGACGGTCTGCGATGGCAGCATCGCGACTATCATGCGCCAAAAGCAATGAAGGGCGCACCTCTCGGTCGCGCGTTCGATTCGCCCGATGCCAAGCAGCGGTACGTGCGGCGTCTCTTCGCGACGATCGCGCCGCGGTACGACCTGATCACGCGGATCCTGTCATTCGGGCTCGACGGGCGATGGAAAGCACAGCTGATCGACCTGGCGGAGGTGAAGCCCGGTGCGCGGCTGCTCGACCTCGCCTGCGGCACGGGCGATCTCACGTTCGAGGGCGCGCGCCGCGGCGCCGTCGCCGTCGGTCTCGACATCACGCCGGGGATGATCGACCTGGCGCGCGTGAAGCCTGGCGGCGCGCGCGTGTCATGGCTCGTCGGCGACATGGCCGCGCTTCCGGTCGCGGATGGATCGTTCGACATCGTGACGACCGGCTACGGCCTCCGCAACACCTCCGATCTCTCCGGCGCGCTGGCCGACATCCATCGGGTGCTCCGGTCGGGCGGCGTGCTCTGCTCGCTCGATTTCGACCGGCCCGAACGCGCGCCCGTGCGCGGCGTCTACCTCACGTACCTCACGGCCGTCGGCTTCACGCTGGGGTTCGTGCTTCACGGCGATCCCGACACGTATCGCTACATTCCCGCTTCGATTCGACGCTATCCGGGCGCGCGCGGCGTCTGCCAGCTCATGCGCGGCGCCGGGTTCCGCGAGGTGCGTCACGTCCCCGTGCTCGGCGGGTTGATGGCCATTCACGTCGCCAGGAAATGAGTTAGATTTTCAGATTCGTATGGATGTGTCCGATCTCCGCAAGAAAATCCTGCGCGCGCTCGATGACGCGCGCAAGGACGCCACCGCGCGCCGCGCCGTCGTCGATCAGGCGTCGCAGGCGTATGCGACTTTTGTCGAGACGCGGGCGATTCCTGTTCTCAAGCAGGCCGTGCAGGTGCTTCGCGGAGAGGGGAAGCCGTTCACCCTCAACACGCCCGCCGACGGACCGCGGCTGGTGTCGGACGTGTCGGCGAATACCTTCCTCGAGTTGGCCCTCGACATTTCGCAACCGACGCCGCAGGTGATCGGCCGCGTCAGTCTCGCCCACGGCCGCCAGGGGCGCATCGTGGAAGAGCGGCCCATCGCCGCGGGAACGGCCGTCGCGGATCTCACCGAAGACGACATCGCGAAGTTCCTGGTGACGGAGATTCCGAAGTTGGTGCTGCGTCCTTAGCTTGCCAAGAGCAAAGCACAGGACAGGATGGGGTCAGACCGGGGTCAGACCCCTGGGGTTCGGGGTCTGACCCCGGTCTGACCCCATCACTGAAGCAGTCAATCGAACAGGCGAACAATCTTCCGTGCCGCAAGATCCTGGATTTGGCGATCGTCCATCTGCAACTCTTCTCGCAACACGCGCGCGGTATGTTCGCCGAGACGCGGGGGATGCGTGCGGATGGCACCAGGCGTGTCGGAGAGTTTCACGGGCAAGCCCAGTGTCTTGATCGGACCGAGCGCTGGATGATCGATCGTCGCGACCATTTCACGCGCGATGATCTGCGGATCGCGGAGTGCCTCGGCGACTGACCGCACCCCGCCGCACGGGATCCCCGCATCTTGGAGGGTTCGAATCCAATCGTCCAGGGTGCGGGCCGCGAACCGCCGCGCCAGCATTGGCCGCAACACCGCATAGTTCGACACGCGGGCCGCATTGGTCGAGAACCGTTCGTCGCGCGCGAGCTCATCGAGACCAGCCGCGTGACAGAACCGCTGCCAGAGGCTGTCGTTCCCGACCGCGAGGACCAGCACGCCGTCGGACGTGTCGAACGTCTCGTACGGCGCGATCGTGAGGTGCCGGTTTCCAGCGCGCGCCGGGATCTCGCCGGTCGCGAAATGCCGGCTGGCCTGGTAGGTCAGCAGAGCCGCCACGGAATCGAGCAGGCTCACGTCCACCCACTGGCCGCGGCCCGTTCGCGCGCGCGCGATCAGCGCCAGCAGCAATCCCTGAAACGCGAACATGCCGGACGCGATGTCGCCAATCGCGACGCCAAGTCGTACGGCTGGACCGTTCGGATCGCCCGTCACGCTCATGATTCCGCCCTCGGCCTGCGCGACGGCGTCATAGCCGGGCTCGTGGCGTCGCGGCCCGTTCTGGCCGAAGCCGGAAATCGAGACGTACACGAGCCGCGGGTCTCGAGCGCTGAGCGTCGAGTAGCCAAAACCCGCGGCGTCCAGCGTGCCAGGCCGGAAGTTCTCGACGAGCACGTCCGCTCTGGCGATCAGTCCCTCGAGGATCGCGCGACCTTCGGGCGTCTTGAAGTCGAGCGCGACGCTTTCCTTGTTGCGATTGATGCTCAGGTAATACGCGCTCTCGCCCTGCTGAAACGGCGGTCCCCAGCCGCGCGTGTCGTCTCCATGCTCGACGTGCTCGATCTTAATCACCCGCGCGCCCATGTCGGCGGCGAGCATCGTGCAATACGGTCCCGACAGCACGCGGGAGAGATCGACGATGGTGATTCCTGTGAGCGGGGCTTCCGTCATAATGTCGGGACGATGCCGCCAAGAGTCATCGTCTTCGCCGGCGACAGTTGACGCCCCTGCGAGCAGGTGAAGGAGTTTCTTTCACGCGCCGGCATCCCGTTCGTGGCGAAAAACGTCGAGACCGACCTGGACGCGTACCGCGATCTCGTTGGCCGCGGGTTCAGGACGGTGCCGGTGACGATCATCGGTGACAATCCAGAAACGGCTATCCGCGGATTCGACGAGCAGGCGCTGCGTGACGCGCTGCAATCCCGATCAGATCGTTGAGCAAGGCGTACGCCGTCTTCTCCAATCCACCGTCTCGCTGAGTGACGACGATCCGGCCGAGCGGCCAGGTGTCGATCTCGAGGGCGTTCGCCTGACCGTCGAGGATCGCGAGCGGGTCGCCGGCGTCGAGTTCCATCAGTTCGACCTTCGCGACCGTGTCACGCCCGCGGCCTGACCCCGACGCGACGAGTTTCAAGCGTTTGCCCGAGGCGCGAGCCGCGATCGCCCGGCTGCCGGCATCGCGTGTAACACCCTCGCGCGCGACACCGTGGGGAGTCAGCTCTGCGCCGAGCATGACGTTGGCGAGCGCGGCCGCCTTGGCCGCGGCATCCCATCCGTCGAGATCGAGGCTTGGATCGGCCTCGGCGACGCCGGCCTCCTGCATACGCGCCAGCGCCGCGTCGAACGGTTCGCCCTGCTCGAGCGCGCTGAGAATGTAGTTCGTCGTGCTGTTGACGACCCCCCGGAAGCCGCGAATCGTCGTGGCCGGCAGCGTCTCGCGCACGAGGTTGAAGATCGGGAGTCCGTCCATGACGGCGCCCTCGAACCTGAACGATACGCCCGCACCGGCGGCCTCGTCCCGGAGCGCCCTATACGCGAAGGCGACGGGGCCTTTGTTGGCCGTAATCACGTGCGCACCCGCGGCAAATCCCGCGCGCACGTGAGAAATGGCCGGTTCGCCAGACCGGATGTCCAGCGTCGTCGTCTCAAGTACTACGCGGGCCTCGGCGCCCTGGGAGCGTAGTCGCGAGATCCACTCCAGCGCCGAAGGCACGGACGCCGGCCCAAACGCGCCGCCTTTGGCTCGGATCTCCGCGGCTCGAATTGCGTCGAGGCCCGCTTCATCGAACACGCCGCCGTGTCGCTGCGTGACGATCCCCACCACCACCGGTTCGATTGATAGATCTTGCAGCGCGGACCGCGATTCTTCCAGAAGCTGGACGAACCGCCGCGCGACGTGCCCGAATCCCACGAACAGCAACGCAACTTTCATGAACGGGGCGTAAAGTGTAGCCGAGGGGGACGGGATGCTTCGATTTGGATTGGCGGTGATCGGCACAGCGTTAAGCGTCGCGGCGGCCGGCGCGCAGACGTCGCCGCCGCAGGAACCGCCGGTCATTGTGGCGCAGGGCGAGGCGACCGTCCGGCAGGCGCCCGACGTGGCCTGGGTTCAGATTGCCGTCGAGGCGCGCGGCGCGAAACCCGAAGAGGCGCGCCAGAAGGCAGCCGACGCCATGACCGCCGTGCTCGGCACGCTCAAAGCGACGGTGCCGCCGGCCAACATCCGGACATCAAGCCTGACTGTGACCCCTGAAATGGACTACACGCCGGCGACCGGCTCGAGGCTCAAGGGGTATCTCGCGAGAAATCAGGTCGAGGTGCGGGTCGACAACATGGAATTGCTGTCGAAAGTCATGGATGCGTCGGTGGCATCCGGCGCGACGTCGATCAGCAGTCTGCGATTCGACGTCAAGGCGCGCCCGCAGGTCGAACGTGAAGCGCTCCGGAGCGCGGTGCAGGACGCGACCGAACGCGCCCAGGCGATCGCCGCCGGTGCCGGCCGCGCGCTCGGTCCGATCCTTCGGCTGCAGGAACAACGCATTTCGAGCGCGCCGTATCGCGTGGCCATGGGCGGCGCCGGCGGGGGAGGCCGTGGAGGCGCAACAGAGACGCCCATCAATCCGGGCGAGATCGAGATTCGCGCGATTGTCGTGCTCACAGCGGCCATTAAGTGAAGCTTGAAGCCTGAAAGCTCGAAAGCCCGAAAGCGTTGGAGCGAACCTTAATGCGTCGTCTGCTTCTAACCGTTCTGCTCTTCTCGATTCCGGCGGTTGCGGCCGGCCAGATGGGCCCGCCGGGACCGCCGTCGATCGTCACGCGCGGCCAAGCGACGCTGAAGCGGGCGCCCGATCAAGCGTGGGTGACGATCGCGGCTGAAACGCGGGCGGCGACTCCCGCTGAAGCGCAGCGTCTGGCGGCCGATGCCATGACGTCCGTTCAGGCCGCGCTGAAAAAAGCAGGCGTCGCGCCCGACCAGATGAAGACGACCGGATACTCGCTCCAGCCGGACATCGACTACTCCGGCGGCCGCTCGCGCGTGCGCGGTTACATCGCTCGCAATCAGATCGATGTTCGCGTGGATACGCTCGATCGTGTGGGCGCCGTGATCGACGCGGCCGGCGCGTCGGGTGCGACGTCGATGGCGGGTCTGCGGTTCGATCTCAAGGAGCGCGCGGCCGTCGAGCGTGAAGCCCTGTCGCTTGCGGTGCAGGATGCGATGGCCCGCGCGAAAGCGATCGCCGCCGGCGCCGGCGCCTCGCTCGGTCCCATCATTCGGATCGACGAGCTAGGCGAGATTCCCCGGCCGGTTCCTTACATGACGATGCGCGCTGAGACCGCGCAGGCCGGCGCGCAGACGCCAGTGAGTCCAGGCGAGATTGAGATTCAGGCCACCGTCACGCTGACAGTAGCAATTGCCGGCAAGTAGCGCGGATTGGTTCCTAAATCCGCGACGGCCGCTACGCCAGCCGCTCTTTGTCGTCGGGCGGCTCTGAAAGCAGCGTCAGTTCAGGCTTCTCGACGCGGCGCACCTGCAGCCGCAGCGGCTCGGGCACCTCGAGATCTTTCGTCGAGATAACGCCAAGATCCTTGAACCGTCGCGCGCCCGGCAGAACCTTCTGTTCGAGCGAGCCGATGAACCGGTCGTAGCTCTCCGCGGCCTGCTTGATGTTCCTGCCGACGCCGCCCAGGTGATCGACCATCGTCGCGAGGCGATCGTAGAGCTCGCGGCCGATCTGCCGAATCTCTTCCGCGTTGTCCGCCAGTTGCCGCTGCTTCCAGCCGTAGGAGACGGCTTTGAGCAGCGCCAGGAGCGTCATCGGCGTCGCGAGAATGACGCGCGCGGTCGCCGCCTGCTCGAGGAGCATGCTGTCCTGCTCGAACGCGGCGGCGAGGAGCGGTTCGAGCGGCAGGAACATCACGACGAATTCCGGCGCCGGCTCGAATTGCTTCCAGTATTCCTTGGCGCCGAGCGTGCGGACGTGCTCGCGGATCTGACGCGCGTGCGCCGCCAGCAGCTCCTGACGCTCCGCTTCGCTGCGCGCGTTCGTCGACGCCAGATACGCCTCGATCGGGACTTTCGAGTCGATGACGATGCTCGTCTCGCCGGGAAGCTTGACGACGAGGTCCGGCGTCTGCCGGATGCCTTCAGCGTTGGTCGCGGGTTCCTTCTCGATGAAGTCGCACTGCTGGAGCATTCCAGCCAGCTCGACGATCCGCCGGAGCTGCACTTCGCCCCACTTGCCCCGCACGTTGGGTGATCGGAGCGATCGCGACAAGCCGTCCGCGGCGGCGCGAAGCTGTTCCTGCGCGTGCGCCAGGGATCCGAGCTGTGAGGCGACCTCGCGGAACGACCCCTCGCGGGCCTTGTCGACCTGCGCCAGTTGCGTCTGAACCTTGTCGAGCGTCTCGCGGACGGGCTGGAAGAGCTGGCCCGCGTCGTGAAGGAAATCCTGGCGGTTTTCCCTCAGCGCCGACCGCGCGAGCGCATCGAAGGCGTCGCGGAGCTGCGCCTGATTCTGCGCCAGCGTCTCGCGCTGTTCGTCCAGCGACCGCTCGGCGGCGTCGCGCTCGGCTTCGAGCCGCGCGGTGTCGCGGATGAGGGCCTGTCGATCGCGCATCCACAGCAGGCCGACGACGCCAGCTCCGCCGACGAGCGCGAGGAGGACAAGGACCGGTGAATCGAGCATCCCGGAGTTCTATGATGGCGGCGTGACAGGGGCGGTCATACCCCCTCGTGTCGCCGCCTTCGATCGTCTCCGGGGACTGATTATGGTCCTGATGGCGATCGATCACGCGAGCTTTTTCATCGCCCGCGTCCATCCGTCCGAGAATTGGGCGTTCGGCCCGCCCTACTACGCGTCCACGACGGCGTTCGTCACCCGCTGGATTACACACCTTTGCGCACCCGGGTTCTTTCTGCTGATGGGTGCTGGAATGGCGTTGTTTGCCGCTTCACGGCGCCAGGCCGGCTGGAGTGACGGCCGGATCACGAGGGTTTTCGTGACACGCGGACTGGTGCTGCTTGTCATTCAGCACTTCGTCGAGAATCCGGCGTGGCTCCTCGGGATTCTGTCGGCGAGTCCCGACCTGCCCCCGCTTGCGCCGCTGCCAGGTGACGCGAGCGATGTCTACGCCGCCTTTGCCGTGATCACAGCGCTCGGCTTCGCGATGATTGTGTGGGGTCTTCTCGTTCACGCGTTGGACGCTGTCGTCATTGCGATCAGCGTCCTGGCTATTGCCAGCAGCATGCTGGTGACACCAGGACCGGAACACGCGAAAGACGCCTACTCGTTGCCGATGCGGCTGCTCTTCATCCCCGGTCAGAGCTCGTTCGTGGAGGTCGCGTATGCCGTGGTTCCGTGGCTCACGCCGGCGGGTCTCGGTGTCCTGCTCGGCCGGATTGTTCGCCGGGAGCCCGGGTTCCTCGTACGCCGCGCAGCGATCGCAGGCGCGCTGCTCATCGCCGCGTTCATCGTGCTCCGCGCGGCGGGACTCGGCGATTATCACGCGGCGCCGCCCGGGTTCATCGGGTTTCTCAGCCTCACGAAATACCCGCCGAGTCTCGACTTCCTGGCAGTCACGCTCGGGATCGATCTGGTCCTGCTCGGTGCCCTCGCTCGTTGGCAGAGGGTGCTCACCGGTCCGGTGCAGGTCTTCGGTCAGGCGCCGCTGTTTTTCTATCTAGTGCACCTCTACGTCTTCGGCGCCCTCAGCTGGCTGTTCCGGCACGGGACCTCGTTCGGCGTCATGTATGCCGTCTGGCTCGGTGCGCTCGTCGCGATCTACCCCGCGTGCGTCTGGTATGCGCGTTTCAAGTCCGGAAAGCCGATCGAGTCGGTGTGGCGGTTGTTGTAAGACCTCGGGTTTCGTAAGCTGAATTTCGACTGTGAGTAGCGTGCCGACAACGAAACCCCAGGTCTTGAGCTCCGTCCCCGATACACTCAAATCTGTGGAAAAACCCCTCGTCCCCCTTCGCTACGCGCGACAGCTAGCTCTGCCCGAGTTCGGAGAAGAGGGACAGGCTCGCCTGGCGCGCGGGCGGGTGCTGATTGTCGGCGTCGGCGGACTGGGATCGCCCTCGGCGATGTATCTGGCAGCCGCGGGCGTGGGCACGATGGGACTCGTCGACTTCGACGCCGTGGACGAGTCGAATCTGCATCGTCAAATCATCTACGGCACTCCGGACATCGGCCGCCCGAAGCTCGCCGCCGCGGCCGAGCGGCTGCGTGCGATCAATCCTCACGTGTCGCTCGATCTGCACGAGGAGCCGTTCGGCGTCGCGAACGCCCGTCGCCTTGTCGATGCCTACGACGTGGTGGTCGACGGAACCGACAATTTCCCAACCCGGTATCTGGTCAACGACGCGTGCGTCATGACGCGAACGCCGAATGTTTACGGGAGTATTTTTCGATTCGAAGGGCAGGCGGCCGTTTTTGCGGTTGAAGGAGGTCCGTGTTACCGCTGTCTGCACCCCGAGCCGCCGCCGGCAGGCCTGATTCCCAGTTGCGCCGAGGCTGGCGTGCTCGGTGTGCTGCCGGGGATCATCGGGACCGTTCAGGCGACGGAAGCGATCAAGCTGCTGACCGGTATCGGCCAGCCACTCACCGGCCGGCTCCTTCTCTATGACGCGCTCGTCATGCGTTTCAGGCAGGTGGTGCTGCAGCGCGATCCTGAGTGTCCCGTCTGCGGCGACCATCCGACGATCCGCGAGCTGACTGCGTACGATCAGGTGTGCGCTCCGGGCGACTCGACCGATTTGACGGTCGAGCAGTTTCGCGAATGGCGGCGGACCGGACGACAACACACGCTGATCGACGTGCGCGAGCCCTTTGAGCACGCGCAGGCACGCATCGACGGATCGGTCTTGATTCCATTGGGATCACTCGAAAGCCAGCTGGCTGAGGTGCCGCGCGACTGGCCGGTCGTCGTGCACTGCCAATCCGGCGGGCGCAGCTCCAAGGCCGCCGAAATCCTGCGGCGGCATGGCTATGCGGCTCACAACCTCCTGGGTGGTATCCGAGCATGGCAGGCGCTCGAGCCATAGGACAAGTCAACTCATTTAAAATCAATAACTTATAGGCATGATTCGGAGCAACATTGCGAGTCATGGAAGCTTGCACGTGGACCGCTCAGGCATTAAAATGGACTGCTTAGGTCGGATATAGTTTTCCCGGCCTAGCGCGATGGGGACGCGCTCGGAATGTTGAGACTTTCGAAAAAAGCGGATTACGCGCTGCTTGCGCTGAGACACCTGGCCGCGCACGCCGACCGCAACGCGGTTTCGGCGCGCGAGCTTGCGGAAACATACGACATTCCGCCCGAGCTCCTGGCCAAGGTCCTTCAAAAGCTGGTTCACGCTCAGCTGCTCGCATCGCATCAGGGCACGCGCGGAGGCTACGTGCTCAGCCGCCCGCCGGCGGCGATGTCTGTCGCCGAGGTCATCCAGACCATCGACGGGCCGCTCACCGTGACGGCCTGTTCGGAGGTGGATCACAGCTGCGATCAGTTTGCGAAGTGCAACATCCGGGATCCGCTGTGGCGCATCAAGGATCGGATCGTCTCGGCGCTGTCGGCGACGTCGGTCGCCGATCTGGCCGCCGACATGACGACGCCGGGAGCGGTGCCGGTCGCGGTTGTCAGGAAGTAACAGCCCGCGAGCCGTGAGGAAACATGATCACCGTTACTGAAAACGCCGCCACTCAAATTCAGAAGCTGCTCGAAAAGCAGCACGTCGAGGCCAGCGGCCTGCGCGTCGGCGTCAAGGCGGGCGGTTGTTCGGGATTCGAGTACGTGTTCGCCTGGGAGACGGCGCCGCGGCAGGACGATCTGGTATTCGAGTCGGGCAACGGCGTGCGGGTCTGGATCGATCCGCGGAGTCACCGGCTGCTCGACGGCACGACGCTCGATTACGACACGAGCCTGCTCAGCCGGGGATTCATTTTCGAGAATCCGCACGCGAAGAGCACGTGCGGATGCGGAACGTCATTTAGTGTCTAGTGCCGGGTCAGGCCGAAGGCCAAAGCGATTATGTCGACATCCACTGAAACCATCGAACAGCTCGCGACACGCGAGTACAAGTACGGCTTCGAGACCGAGGTCGACGCGGAGACGTTTCCTCCCGGCCTCGACGAGTCCGTCATCCGGCGGCTCTCGGCGATCAAGGGCGAGCCGGACTGGCTGCTCGACTTCCGTCTGAAGTCGTTCCGCGCGTGGCTCGAGATGAAAGAGCCGACCTGGCACAACCTGAGGATTCAGCCGACCGACTATCAGGCCATCAGCTACTACTCGGCGCCGCGGAAGAAGCCGGCGTTGAAAAGCCTCGACGAGGTCGATCCGGAAGTGCGGCGCACGTTCGAGAAGCTCGGCATCCCGCTCGACGAACAGAAGCTGCTCGCGGGCGTCGCGGTCGATGCCGTGTTCGACAGCGTCTCGGTCGCGACCACCTTCCGCGAGAAGCTGGCGGAGCTCGGCATCATCTTCTGCTCGTTTTCAGAGGCCGTGAAGGATCATCCGGACCTCGTCCGGAAGTATCTCGGATCGGTCGTGCCGTACACCGACAACTTCTACGCGACGCTCAACTCGGCGGTGTTCAGCGACGGGTCGTTCGTCTACGTGCCGAAAGGCGTGCGTTGTCCGATGGAGCTGTCCACCTACTTCCGCATCAACGCGCGGAACACGGGGCAGTTCGAGCGGACGCTCATCATCGCCGACGAGGGCGCGTACGTCAGCTATCTCGAAGGCTGCACGGCGCCGATGCGCGACGAGCATCAGCTGCATGCCGCGGTGGTCGAGCTCGTGGCGCTCGACGGCGCGACGATCAAATACTCGACGATTCAGAACTGGTATCCCGGCGACAAAGACGGCAAGGGCGGCATCTACAACTTCGTGACGAAGCGCGGCAAGGCGCTTCGCAACGCCAAGATCACATGGACGCAGGTGGAAACCGGCTCCGCGATCACCTGGAAGTACCCGAGCTGCATCCTGCAGGGAGACAATTCGGTCGGCGAGTTCTACTCCGTCGCGACCACCAACAACTGGCAGCAGGCCGACACCGGCACGAAGATGATCCATCTCGGCCGCAACACGCGCAGCACGATTGTCTCGAAGGGGATCTCGGCCGGCCATGGCCAGAACACCTATCGCGGCGCCGTGCGCATCGGCCGCAACGCGGCGCACGCCCGCAATTATTCGCAGTGCGACTCGCTGCTCATCGGCGACAAGTGCGGCGCCCACACGTTCCCGTATCTCGAGATCAAGAACACCTCGGCGCGCGTGGAGCACGAGGCGTCCACTTCGAAGATCGGCGAGGAGCAACTGTTCTATTGCCGCCAGCGCGGCATCGCGATGGAAGACGCCGTGAACATGATCGTCAGCGGCTTCTGCAAGGAAGTCTTCCGGGAGCTGCCGATGGAATTCGCGGTCGAGGCTCAGAAGCTGTTGTCGATCAGCCTCGAGGGATCGGTTGGATAAAGACACCGCGAGGGAGCGAGCGTAGCGAGCCCCGAAGCGTGACAAGCGCCTGGGGGTGGGGCCCCAGGCGAACTTAAGGAAGAAGACACACAGATGCTGCTTGAAGTGAAAGACCTCCGCGTGCGCGCCGAGGACAAGGAGATTCTGAAAGGGCTGTCGCTGTCGGTCGAGACGGGCCAGGTGCACGCCATCATGGGGCCGAACGGCTCGGGCAAGAGCACGCTCGCGCGCGTGCTCGCCGGCCATCCCGGATACGAGGTCGTCAGCGGCTCGGTCACCTACGACGGGAAAGATCTGCTCGCCCTGCAGCCGGAAGAGCGGGCGCGCGAAGGCGTGTTCATGGCCTTCCAGTATCCGGTCGAGATCGCCGGCATCAACAACACGTACTTTCTGAAGGCCGCGCTCAACGCCATCCGGAAGCATCGCGGCGAGCAGGAGCTCGACGCCGTCGAGTTCATGCAGCTCGTGCGCGCGAAGGCGAAGGCGCTCGAGATCGATCAGGCCATGCTCACGCGATCGGTCAACGAAGGATTCTCGGGCGGCGAGAAGAAGCGCAACGAGATCTTCCAGATGGCCGTGCTCGAGCCGCGCCTGGGGATCCTGGACGAGACGGATTCAGGTCTGGACATCGACGCGCTCAAGATCGTGGCACACGGCGTCAACGCGCTCCGGAGTCCCGATCGCGCCATCGTCGTCGTCACCCACTATCAGCGCCTGCTCAACTACATCGTCCCTGACACCGTGCATGTGCTGAACGACGGACGCATCGTGCGGTCCGGCGGCAAGGAGCTGGCGCTCGAGCTCGAAGAGAAGGGCTACGGCTGGACCGACGCGCAAGCCGCCGTGGGGTCGCGGTAATGCCAGTCGCCGAGCGTCACGAGTCGTACGTCTCGAGCTTCGAGGCGTTCTGCCGCGCACCCGAGGCGGGGCCGGACTGGCTGCGCGCTGGCCGTGAAGCAGCGTTCACCAGATTTCTCGATCGCGGATTCCCGACCACGCGGGACGAGGACTGGCGGTTCACGAACGTCGCGCCGATTGCCGGCACGTCATTCGAGCGGGCCCGGGCGGGCGCGATCTCGCGCGAGGTCCTCGCGACGTTGTCCTTCCGCGCCGAAGCCGCCGCGGAAATCATCGTCGTCAACGGCCGTCTGTCGCGAACGTTGTCGTCACTCGACGCCCTGCCGGCTGGCGTGACGGTGCAGAGCCTGCGCGAACACTGGCAGACGTCGGCTCGTCCGGACGTCGACTCGTCGCCGAAGAGCCGCAGCGTCGCACAGGCCCCGTCGGTCTTTGCCGACCTGAACTTCGCGTTCGCCGAGGACGGGATCGTCATCGACGTGGCGCCGAAAACCGTCGTGGCGTCGCCGATTCACGTGCTTTTCGTCTCCGTAGGCGGGCCGGTGCCGGCGATGGTGTCGCCAAGATTGATCGTGACGGCCGGCGATCAATCACAAGTGTCGATCATCGAAAGCTACGCCGGGACCGGGGACGGCGTGACGTTTGCGAACGCGGTGACCGATCTTCGCGTCGGTCCGAACGCGATCGTCGATCACGTCAAGATTCAGCGCGAGCAGGCCACCGCCTTTCACCTCGCGCAGATGTCTGCCCGCCTGGACCGGGCCGGCACGTTGACGTCGCATGCGATCACGTTCGGCGGCCGGATCGCGCGGAACGACATTGTCGCCTTGCTCGACGGCGAGGGCGCCGAATGCGTGCTGAACGGCCTGTACGTCGCCGATGGCGAGACGCTCGTCGATACGCACACGACGATCGATCACGCCAAACCGCACTGTCCGAGCCACGAGCTGTACAAAGGCATTCTCGATGGCCGCGCGAAGGCGGTGTTCAACGGCAAGATCATCGTGCGTCCGGACGCGCAGAAAACGGATGCCAAGCAGACGAACAAGGCGCTGCTCCTGACCGACGACGCGCAGATCAACACGAAGCCGCAGCTCGAGATCTTTGCCGACGACGTGAAGTGCACGCACGGGGCGGCGATCGGCCAGCTCGACGACGATCAGATGTTCTACCTGCGGGCGCGCGGGATCGCCGAAGTCGACGCGCGCAACTTGCTGATCCACGCCTTCGCGGCCGACGTGCTGTCGGGCGTCAAGGTAAATGCGGTCCGCGAGCGGACGATGCGATGGCTGGAGGAGAAGCTCAGGCTGCCGGAGGCGTAGCGCCCGCGGCCCGCGCGAGGATAGCGAGTCTGCGAGCGCCGGAGCGCGAGCGAGCGGGGTGGGGCCCCGCGAGCACTGAGAAAGAAGACAAACGACCCATGACGCAGTCTTTGTCCACGGTCTTCAACGTCTCCGCGATCCGTGCGGACTTTCCGGCGCTGGCCCAGCAGGCGCACGGCCGGCCGCTCGTCTATCTGGACAATGCGGCGACGACGCAGAAGCCCAGACAGGTGATCGAGGCGCTGCGCCGCTACTACGAGCGCGACAACGCGAACGTGCACCGCGGCGTGCACATGATGAGCGAGCGGGCGACGGAAGCCTACGAAAGCGCGCGCGAGAAGATCCGCGCGTTCGTGAACGCGGCGTCAGTGCACGAGATCGTCTTCACCCGCAACGCGACCGAAAGCATCAACCTCGTTGCGCGCGCCTGGGGCGACGCCAATGTTCGCGCCGGCGATGAAGTGCTCATCACGGCGATGGAGCATCACTCGAACATCGTTCCGTGGCAGCTCCTCTGCGCGCGGACCGGGGCAACGCTCAAGGTCGCGCCGATCGACGATCGCGGCGACCTGATCATGGACGACCTGGCGCGGCTGATCACGCCGAAAACGAAGATCGTCGCGGCCGCGCATCTCTCGAACGCGCTCGGCACGATCAATCCGGTGGCGGACATCGTCGCCCTGGCCCGCCGGGCCGGCGCGGCCGTGCTCATCGATGGATCGCAGGCCGCGTATCACATGCCGGTCGACGTCGCCGCGCTTGGCGCCGACTTCTACGTGTTCACCGGACACAAGCTGTACGGCCCAACCGGTATCGGGATTCTCTACGGCCGTGAAACCGTGCTCGAGGCGATGCCGCCGTTCCTCGGCGGCGGCGACATGATTCGCACCGTGACGTTCCAGGGGAGCACCTGGAACGATCTGCCCTACAAGTTCGAGGCCGGAACGCCAAACATCGCCGGCGCCGTCGGGCTGGGAGCGGCCGTCGACTACGTGCGCGGCATCGGATTCGACGCCATCCAGCCGCACGAAACCGCGCTCGTCGCGCGCGCCACGGCGGCGCTCGAGGCCGTGCCGGGCGTCCGCATCGTGGGTACGGCGCGACGGAAGGCGAGCGTCGTGTCGTTCGTGATGGACGGCGTGCACCCGCACGACATCGGAACCATCGTCGATCGCGAAGGCGTCGCCATCCGCACCGGCCATCATTGCGCGCAGCCGGTCATGGACCGGTTCGGGATTCCGGCGACGGCGCGCGCGTCGTTTGCGATGTACAACACGCTCGAAGAGGTCGACGCGCTCGTCGCGGCCCTCGGCCGCGTACGCGCGCTTCTGGGATAGCCGTGGGAATCTTCTCGTTCCTGACGCGTGATCGAGACGCCGAGCCTCAGAATCCGGATCGCGCCGGCGACGTGACGCCGCCTGTCGACGAAGAGTCCGGCGTCGCCGCCGCAGCCAATCAGCCGGACGTTCCGGGGCCGCTGCCGAGCTGGGACGGGTTCGACACGAGCGCGCTCACCGCGCCGCCGGCCGAGACGGCCGGCGACAAGCCGAACGTCGGCCCGATGGATCCGGCGCAGACCGCGGCACTGCAGGGCCCGATCATCGAGGTGTTGAAGACGGTCTTCGATCCGGAGATTCCGGTCGACATCTACGAGCTCGGCCTCATCTACGACATCATCGTCGACGCCGAGCGTCGAGTGCTGGTGAAGATGACGCTGACGAGTCCCGCGTGCCCGTCCGCGCAGCAGTTGCCGAGCGAAGTCCGGTACAAGGTCAAAGCCGTTGAGGGCGTCACCGACGCGTGGGTGGAGATCGTGTGGGACCCGCCGTGGGACAAAGATCGAATGTCGGAAGCGGCAAAGCTGTCGCTCGGTTTCTTTTAGAGCGCTGGAAAGCCGGAAAGCTAGAAAGCTGGAAAGCCGGAAGGGAATTCGAAGTCAGACGCTTTCGAGCTTTCAGGCTTTCAAGCTTTCCAGCGAGACAGAGATTCAGACATGTCTGAACTATCCGACCTCTATCAGGAGGTCATCCTCGATCACAACCGGCGGCCGCGAAACTACGGTCCGCTGCCGGGCGCGAGCCGCACGGCGCAGGGACACAATCCGCTCTGCGGCGATCGCCTCACGCTCTACGTGCAGGTCGACGGCGACCGCATTTCGGGGATCTCGTTCGAGGGATCGGGCTGTGCGATCTCGAAGGCGTCCGCGTCGCTGATGACCGACGCAATCAAGGGCCACAGCATCGCCGAAGCCGCCGCACTGTTCGATCGATTTCACCGGATGGTCACGAGTCCGTTCGATCAGCCGGCCGACGACGCGGGGCTAGGCAAGCTTGCCGCGTTTGCCGGCGTGCGCGAGTTTCCCATCCGCGTGAAGTGCGCGAGTCTGGCGTGGCACACGTTGAAAGCCGCGCTCGCCGATTCGCATGACACCGTAAAAACTGAGTAAGCCGGAAAGCTTCTTCGACACGCGCCCAGAAATCAAAGCGCGTCCACAATCGACTGCAACGGAATCCAGACGTACTCCGGCCGGTTGGCCAGCTCGCGGCGGATTTCGTTGAGCGCCTGATCGATCAGCAACAGCTTCAGCACCGCGTCGATCTCGTCGGAACTCGACGGCAGGAAGCGTGCGCCGGCCGCGGTCGTGCGGTACGCGTTCAGAAAACTAACCGTCGTCCACGTGTGCCACCACCGGGCCCATGCGCTCATGCGTTCGGCGTCCTGCGGCGTAATCGACAGGCGCGCCGTGAGCCCGACGCCGGCCGCGTACTGGAACGATCGGATCATGTTCGCCACATCGCGGAGCGGAGTGTTGAGGCGGCGCCGCTCCTCCATCGGGAGCGACGGGTCTCCTTCGAAGTCGATGATCATGAAATCGCCTTCGCTGAGCAGCACCTGGCCCAGATCGTACGCGCCGTGAATGCGCGTCAGCTGCAGCCCATCGGGCACCAGTCTGCCAAGCCGTGCGATCGTCGTCATGAGCTGATCGCGGCCGGCCAGCAGGGTCTGGATGAGAGATGATGCGCCTGCGGGTGCGCGTTCGGCGGCCGAGCCAAGCGCGGCGAGCGTCGAGTCGCTCTGCCGCCGTGTACGCGAGACGAGCGCGCTCGTCCACTCAGCGTCGAGCGCCGCGGTGCCGAACTCGGAGACGGCCTCGTCACCGGCGAGCGTGAGGTGCAGCTCGGCGGTACGACGCCCCAGCGTGGATGCCGCTTCCAGCGCGGAGCCGACCGTCCGCCGGGCGCCTTCCGGCACGTCCGCGGCCGAGAGCGCCGGCAACCAATCGCGCTGCGTCTCGTTCACGTCCCACGCGATCGCGCTCTCGAAGTAGCGCTCGAGCTCACCGACCGCCTGACGCCAGCCGTCCATCTGATGCGGCACGAATGCGTGCAGGATCGCCAGCGTGGTCGTCTCACCTGCCGTCGACGTGTACGCGATGGTGCCGGCCAGTCTCGGCGCGCGCGGGAAATGCGCGCGGTCGGTCAAGAAGCGGCCCATTTCGACTTCGTGATTCGGTCCCGGCCACAACCGGCGCACCAGCTTCAGCACGAACCGCTCGCCAAACCGGATCGACGAATTCGCGCGTTCGACGCTCGGGCTCACCGGCGCCAGATCGCCGTCCGGTGCCTGCGTCCGGATTTCGTCGAACACCGGCGTGCGCGATCCCTGCAGCTGTCCGTGCCGCATGTCGGCGCTGCGCGTTTCGCCGATAACGGAGAACACCTCGCGCGCCTCGTCCGGATCGAGCGATGCATGAAGGATCCCTTTCGCCGCGCCGGCAATTCGCGCGACGATGCCGTCTGGCGACTCCTGGACGATCACATCGGCATGAGTGCCCGACGCCATCGCCAGCGGCACGAAGTAACGATCCTCGCGGCCGTCCTCGAACTTGACGGCGAGGATCGTCGCCATGACCGGCTCCTTGCCGCCGCGCAGCGTGCTCCACTCGACGATTCTGGCGTCCGCGATCGCCGTACCGCGTTTCTGGAACCAGCGCTGCCTGGCGAGGAACGGCGCCAGGTAGCGGCGCTCGAGCAGCGTCCGCGCGCTGCCGGCCAGCGTCCGCGACCAGTCCTCGCCGAGCAGCACCGGCAGCGTCTCGATCTCCGATTCAGCGGCCGGGGCAAGCGGCCGGGCGGTCACCGGCGCCGGCGCCTGTCGCTTCAGCTCCAGCCAGTAGAACCCGTGCGGCGCGAGCGTGAGGAAGTACGGCGCCTCGCCGATGCGCGGCAGATCGGTGCCGCCCGACATCTCGATCGGCACGAGGCCCGAGAACTTCGACAAATCCAGCGACACGGCCTGCATCGTGCGCGCCATGTTGGCGACGACGAGAATCGGATCCTCGGCGTCGAGCCGGCGGATGAACGCGAAGACACGCCGATTTTCGGGACGCAGCAGCTCGATGGTCCCTCGTCCGAACGTGCGATGCCGCTGGCGCAGCGCGATGAGCCGTCGCATCCAGTTGAGGAGCGAGTGCGGCGCGCGCTCCTGCGCCTCGACGTTGACGGACTGATACCCGTAGACCGAATCCATGACCACCGGCGCGTACAGCCGGGCCGGATCCGCCCGCGAGAAGCCGGCATTCCGGTCCGCGGTCCACTGCATCGGCGTGCGCACGGCATTGCGATCGCCGAGGTAGACGTTGTCGCCCATCCCCAGCTCGTCGCCGTAATAGATGACCGGCGTTCCGGGCAACGAGAGGAGCAACCCATGCAGCAACTCGATACGAGCCCGGCTGTTCTCCATCAGCGGCGCGAGTCGCCGGCGGATCCCCGCGTTCACGCGCATCTGCGGGTCGGCGGCGTACGCCTGGTACATGTAGTCGCGCTCCTCGTCGGTCACCATTTCGAGCGTCAGCTCATCGTGGTTCCGCAAAAAGATCGCCCACTGACAGCCGTCGGGAATCTCCGGCGTCTGGTAGAGGATTTCGCTGATGGGATGGCGGTCTTCCTGCCGCATCGCCATATACAGGCGCGGCATCAGCGGGAAGTGAAAGGCCATGTGGCATTCATCGCCGTCGCCGAAGTACGCGCAGACGTCCGACGGCCACAGGTTCGCTTCCGCGAGGAACATCCGATCGTGATAGCGCCCGTTCAGCTCGCGCCTCAGAGTGCGGAGAACTTCGTGGGTTTCCGGCAGGTTCGCACAGCTCGTGCCTTCGCGCTCGATGAGGTACGGCACGGCGTCGAGCCGCATGCCGTCGACGCCCTTGTCGAGCCAGAAGCGCATCACGCGGGTCACCGCTCTTCGGACCTGCGGGTTGTCGAAGTTCAGATCCGGCTGGTGATGGAAGAACCGGTGCCAGTAGTAGGCGCCAGCCAGGGGATCCCACGTCCAGTTCGAGCGCTCGGTGTCGCTGAAAATAATCCGGACGCCCGCGTATTTCTGATCGGTGTCGCTCCAGACGTAGTACTCCCGCTTGCGCGATCCGGCGCGGGCGCGGCGCGCAGCCTGGAACCACGGATGTTGATCGGACGTGTGATTGATGACCAACTCGGTGATGACGCGCAGGCCCCGCTCGTGCGCGTGATCCAGGAACGTCCGGAAATCCTTCAGCGTGCCGTACGACTTGTGGACCCCTTCGTAGTGGGCAATGTCATAGCCATCGTCTCGAAGCGGCGACGGGTAGAACGGCTGCAGCCAGATGCATGAAACGCCGAGCGACTGGATGTAATCGAGCTTGCGCGTCAGCCCGGCGAAATCCCCGACGCCGTCATCATCACTGTCGAAGAATCCGCGGACGTGGACCTGGTAGATGACCGCGTCTTTGTACCAGAGGCTCGGGGCCGCCGGCATCTCGACAGGGGGACGGGGGTCGATTGTGGAAAACTCGCCGGACTGTTTGGTAATGGTGTCCGGCGAGTTTCCCACAATCGACGCCCCGTCCCCTCTATTTGACGTTACTGACGTCGAGCGCCCAGATGCCCCGCCCGTACGTCGAGATCACGAGTATCTGGTCGCGCGGCTCGAACTGCAGGTCCGACACCTGGTTGGACGGCAGATTGCCGCCGAGCACTTCCCAGCGTTCGCCTCCGTTCGTCGAGACGTACACGCCGAAGTCGGTCCCCACGTAGAGGATGTTCGGGTTGCGCGGGTCTTCGCGAATGACGTTCACCGGCCCTACCGGGATGTTCCCGGCGATGTTGCGGATCGTCCGCCCGTTGTCGGTCGACTTGTAGATGTAGATGCCGAAGTCGTCGTCTTCGCGTCCGCGCTGCGTGATGTAGACCGTGCCTTCGGCGTGCTGTGAGGGGACGACGCGCGAGATCCAGCGGCGGACCGGAAGCTTTTCGGTGAGCTCCGTCCACTCCTTGCCCGTATCCAGCGTGACATGCAGGCGGCCATCGTCGCTGCCGACGTAGAGCAGCCCCTTGCGCTTCGGGGACTCGGCGAGCGCCACGATCGTCTGGTATGGAATCGCCGTCGGATTCTCGCCCATCTGCTCCTTCTTGTTGTCGGTCAGATCCGTGCTGATCTTCTGCCAGCTGTCCCCGCGATTCTCGGATCGATACACCGACTGAAAGCCCGCGAAGATGATGCTGCCGTCGTGGGGCGAGACGATGATCGGCGCCATCCATTGCGCACGCAGCTCCTGATCGGGATCCTTCGGCTGGATTGGCGTGTTCGTGCCTCCGCGTCCGCCGCCGCGGCCGCTCGGATCGGGCGGCGGTGTCGCGCCGAGATCGGTCCGGCTGAAGTTGCCGTAGAAGCCGTGCGAATAAACGATGTTCGGGTTCGTCGGATCGATCGCGTGGTTCGATCCTTCGCCGCCGGGCGCGTTTTCGAACTCGACCGCGGGGACGGCGCCACGGCCCTTGGTGGTATCGACGCGGCCGCGCCGGCTGCCGTGATCCTGAATCGATCCATAGGCCCAGACGGGCGTATTGGTGTCGAGCGTCACGTTGTAGAACTGCGCGCCGCCCGCTGACACGGCAAACTTCCACGTCTTGCCGGTGTCCTCGGACTGATAAAAGCCGCCGTCGTTGTTGTTATAGAGAATCGACGTGTTGGCCGGATCGATCCAGAGACCATGGTGGTCGCCGTGCATGCCCGTGACGCGCGAGAAGGTCTGACCGCCATCGCGCGAGACGTTGAGACCCAGGCCCATAGTGTAAATCGTGTTTTCGTCTTTCGGGTCCACCCGGATCTGTCCGAAGACCCAGCCGTAGGTGCCGGAGTGGTTGTTGAGGTAGTCACTCGTCGCTTGATTCTTTCGACTGGTCTGCCGCCACGCCTTGCCTCCATCGTCGGTCCGGTAGATGTCGGCACCCTTGATGAAGCCTCTGCCCTCGGGCATCGGCCGGCCGTACGCGTCGCGCGTGCCCGGCTTCGGCACCACGCCAATCTCGTAGTTGTCGACGAAGGCGTACAACACGTTCGGGTTCGATCGGGAAATGTCGATCCCGATTCGGCCGCGGAACTCCGGCGCGGGCAGGCCTTGGCTCACGTCGGTCCAGGTCTTGCCGCCGTCGGTCGTCTTCATGACGCCGCCTTCCTTGTAGCCGGGCTCGACCCGCGGATCCGACCACTTGCGGCGCACGCGCTGCCAGAGTGCCGCGTACAGGGTATTCGGGTCACGCGGATCCATCACGAGATCGATCGCGCCGGTGCGCGGGCTGCGATACAGCACCTTTGTCCACGTCTTTCCGCCGTCGGTCGTCTTGAAGACGCCGCGCATCTCGTTGTCCGTCCACTCGTGGCCGGAGGCGGCGACGTACACGATGTCCGGATTCGTCGGGTGCACCAGGATCCGCGCGATCGTCTGCGTGTCGGTCAGCCCCATGTGCTGAAAGGTCTTGCCGGCGTCGGTGGACTTGTAAATGCCGACACCCGCCATCGACGCCCGAAAGATATTTGCTTCACCCGTCCCGACCCACAGAACGTCCGGATTCGAGGGCGCGACGGCGAGGTCGCCGACGCTCGTCGACGGCATGTCGTCGAAGATCGTCTGCCACGTTGCACCGTTGTCATCGGTCTTCCACAGGCCGCTCGTCGCGTACCCGACGTAGATGCGCCGTTGACCGTTCTTGTCGGCGACGGCTGTATCCGTGGAGCGGCCGCTCACGTTCGTGGGACCCACGTACATCCAGGTGGCCGACTTGTACGGCGACGCATCGCGCATCGAGCGATAGGTGTCATAGCTCTTGCGCAGGACTTCGGCATCTGCCCTGGCGGCCTGCTGCGCCCGAAGAGCGAGCGGAATGCTGCAGACTGCCGCGAGAAGTACCAGCGAGAGGCGGCTGGCGCGCCCGAGTCGTCGGATCATGGTCTTTAGCTTATGACAACGTAGGGCGGACTTCGCGTACGTAGGGCGGACTGATTCCCAAGTCCGCCACCACCACGGCGGATTTGGAGATCAATCCGCCCTACGTGCGGGTAGGACTACAATCGACCGGATGTCTCACGCGCCGGTCTACCTCGACTACCACGCGACCACGCCGGTCGATCGCCGGGTGGTCGACGCGATGCTCCCGTACTTCACCGAGTGCTTCGGCAATCCCGCTTCGTCCGGTCATCAGTGGGGATGGAAGGCGCAGGAGGCGGTGGAGCAGGCGCGCAGAGACGTCGCCGGGCTCATCGGCGCAACGGCGCGCGAGATCGTGTTCACGAGCGGCGCCACGGAATCGAACAATCTGGCGATTCAAGGCGTGGCCGCCGAAGCGCCGCCCGAACGCCGTCACGTCGTCGTCTCGGCGATCGAGCACAAGTCGGTTCTCGAAGCGGCGGCCAGGCTCCAACGCAGCGGCTGGCGCGTGACGGTCCTGCCCGTGCGGAACGACGGGATGATCGATCTCGAGCCGCTCGACCGCGCCGTCACGGACGACACGGCGCTCGTGAGCGTGATGGCCGCCAACAACGAGATCGGCGTTCTCCAGCCGCTCGCGGAGATTGGCAAGATCGCGCACGCGCGCGGTGCGATCTTCCATGTCGATGCCGCTCAGGGCGCGGGCAAGATTCCGATCGACGTCGGCGCGATGCACGTCGACCTGCTCGCGCTGACCGGTCACAAGATGTACGGCCCCAAGGGATGCGGCGCGCTGTTCGTGCGCAAACGCACCGAGCTGGCGCCGCTCATCATCGGCGGCGGGCAGGAGCGCGGGTTGCGATCGGGAACCTTGAACGTTCCCGGCATTGTCGGGCTCGGCGCCGCGTGCGCGATCTGCCAGCGCGAGATGCCGCAGGAATCGATCAGAATGCGTCACCTTCGTGACCGGCTGCTGAACGGACTGACGACCGAGATCGACGGCGTGATCGTCAACGGATCGCTCGAGCATCGGCTCCCGAACAACCTTCACGTCAGTTTCAGCGGCGTGGACGGCGAGTCGCTGCTCATCGGCATCGGCGACATCGCGGTTTCATCCGGATCCGCCTGCAGCTCCGCGTCGGCGACGCCGTCCCACGTCCTCCGCGCCATTCTTGGCGACGATGTGCCGGCGGCGGCCATCCGCTTCGGGTTGGGGCGGTTCACGACCGACGACGAGATCGACTACGCCGTCGAGAAATTTGCGACAGTTGTTCGACATTTGCGAGGCGTCGCGCCCGCAAGTCGATCATGAACAGCACCGACGAACGTTCCGGACGCGAAACACGGCTGCTGGTGCTCGTGATCGTGGTGTCGCTGGCCGTGCTCCTGCTGCTCGCGCGGTTCAAGTTTCCGCCGGTCGGACTGACCGCCGGGCCGCCCAGCCCCGGTCCGCTCGACAAGCTGGCCGCGCGCGCGACCTACGACGATCTCGCGGCGGCAATTGCCGCCGTCGTCCAACGCGTCGAGCCTTCGATCGTCATCGTCCAGGTCGACTCGCCGCCGCCCGAGGAGAAAGAAAAGGAGCGGGGGAAGGAACGCGGGAAAGAAAAGATCGGCCCGGTCCCGCCCGCACCGGCGCTGTCGCCCAGGCTCCTGCCCGCCATTCGGCTCAGGCCCGACATCGCCCTCGTCCACGTACCGGCGGGCATGAGGGTCAGTCCGGCGCAGGGGTTCTCGGGGCCGACGGCCGTGTTTGCGACGGATCCGAAGCGTGAAATTGCGCTGGTACGGGTGGCGCCATTGCCTGATTCAGCCGCGGGGCTGCCAAGCGCCTTCGAACGCTTCCCTGGATTCAGCTACGTCGCGGTGATCGAGGCGGCGATGGGCGGACCGTCGGCGCGCCCGGCGTTCATCGGCCGGCTCGACACGTCGGTCGACGATCGCTGGCAGCCGTCGCCGCTGCTCATCGGCGGCGCGTCGGAAGCCAGCGCGGGCTCGCTGCTCTTTGCCGTGGACGGCCGGCTCATCGGCATGGTGCTGCCGCAATTCGGGACGCTCGCCGTCGTTCCGCCCGCGGCGCTCAACGCTGTGGTGGTCGAGCTCGGCGGCGGCGGTACGAATGGCGGAGGCGTGTGACCTCCCCCCTTCGCGACATTCGACGTCGCGAATTGGGCGGGCCGGACCCGCTCGATCGCCGCCTGGGGATTCTGCCGCAGACCCCGCTCACCTGGCTGCGTACGCTCTTCTTCACCCGATCGGCGCTCGGGCTTGCGCCGTCGCTCACGCCGGCGGTGATCTTTCTCCCCGTCGGAGTGCTGCTTGGTCCTCATGCACTGAACGTCCTCTCGCCGACCGTGCTGGGCCGGCTGGATCTCGCCGTGACCATCGCGCTTGCCGTGCTCGGTGTGCTCGTCGGCATCGCACTCGGCCGCGAGATCCGATCGGCAACGCGTCTGTTCATCGCCGCGAGCCTCGAGAGCCTCGTGACGATCGCCTTCGTCACCGGCGCGACGATCTATTTCGCGCGTGTGACCGGATTGCCGCTGGGTGCGCCGATCGCTGCTTTCGGACTCGCGCTCGGCTTGTGCGCATCGGCATCGTCAGCGACCTCTGCCGATCCCGACTCGGAGCCGTCGGCCGAGGTCGCGACGCGTGTTGCCGATCTCGACGACGTGGTGCCGATTGTGGTGGCGACGATTGGCTTCGGTCTGCTGGCGCCGGTGCCGATCGAGGACACGCTCACCCTCGCGCTCGCGACCGTCCTGTCCGGTCTGGCGGTCGGCGCGATCGGCTGGCTGCTGTTCGAGCGCGCGGAGTCGGGCGCCGAGCGCGCGGTGTTTCTGCTTGGCGCGCTCGCGCTGGCGGGAGGCGCCGCGGCCATGCTTCGCGCGTCGCCGCTCGCCGTCGGACTCATCGCCGGCCTGTGCTGGACGATCGCGCCGGGCCGCGCCGATCGGATCGTGCAGGACGATCTCGGCAAAGTGCAGCACCCGCTCGTCGTGCTGCTGCTCGTCACCGCCGGCGCGCTCTGGGCGCCGTCGGTGGTCAGCTTGTGGCTCCTGGCGCCGTATCTCCTCTTTCGTCTGGCGGGCAAAGTCGCGGGCGCCTGGGTCTCGGCGCGAATCGCCGATGTCAGCGCCGCCGATCTCGCGGCGTTCCTCGTGCCGCCCGGCGTTCTGGCCGTGGCGTTCGCGCTCAACTTCCGCCAACTCCTGCCGCCTGACGCCGGGGACACGCTGCTCTCGGCCGTCGTGATCGGCACTGCGGCGTTCGATCTATTCGCGCTGGCCGTCGTGCCTCACTGGAGGCGGAGGCCCACATAGCCCCAATGCGGCGTCATGCGGCGACTTAGTGCGCTTGCGATCACGATCACGCTTGCCTGGTTCGTCCTCATCCGGATGGGCGATCAGAACGCGAGTGCGACCGCGCTCGGGCTCGGCGTGGCGCTCGTCTCGGCGTCAATCGTCGGCTGGCTCTTCGAGTTCCTCCGGCTTCCGCGCATCACCGGCTATCTGATCTTCGGCCTCGTCTGCGGTCCGGCCGTCGCCAACCTGATCACGGAACCGATGGCGCGCGACCTGCGCGTCGTCGGCGGCTTCGCGATCGGCATCATCGCCTTCATCGCCGGCCTGCAGGTGAACTTCGCGAGCCTCCGTTCACGACTTCGAGCGATTGCGACGGTGACTGTCACGGCGGTGTCGCTCTCCTGGGCGGGCGTGACGGCCGTGGTGTTCGTCCTGTGGCGCTGGCTGCCGTTCGGCGCCGAGCTGTCGGGCACGGAACGAGCTGCCGCGTCGGCGCTCATCGCGACGCTCGTGATTGGCGTCTCGCCTATCCTGACCACGGCGGTGATCGCCGAAAGCCGCGCCCGCGGGCCGCTCTCGACGATGGCGACGGCGGTCGTCGTCTGCGCTGAGCTCCTGGTGATCATCTTCTTTGCGATCGCGCTGCAATTCTCGAGGATGGCATTCGGCACACAGCCGGCCCAGGGTTTCGAGCTCGCGATGTCGACAGGCTGGGCGACGGCGGGCTCGGTCGCGTTCGGCGGGCTGCTGGGATCGCTCTTCGCGCTGTATTTGCGCTTTGTCGGGCGCGAGGTCACGGTCGTGCTCCTCGCGCTGTTCGCGCTCTTCACCGGGCTTGGCGCGCGATGGAACTTCGAGCCGCTGCTCTCGGGACTGGCGGCCGGGCTGGTCGTGCAGAACGTGATGGGGCAGGCCGGCGACGTGCTGCGCGACTCGATCGCCCGCGGCGCTATGCCCGTCTTCGTCCTGTTCTTTGCCGCCGTCGGCGCGTCGATCCAGGTCGATGCGGTTGCGACGCTCGGGATTACGGCGCTCGCCCTGTCGCTCGTCCGTGCCGTGCTGCTCCGCGCCGGCGCCAAGTTCGGCGCGCGAGCGGCGGGGGTCGAAACGCCGGAGACCCATCTGCTCTGGCGGTCCTTCATTTCCACGGCAGAGTTGACAATCGGCATGACCGGTCTCGTCGTCACCGAGCATCCTGTCTGGTCGGGCCAGCTGCAGACGCTCATGATCGCGATCGTGGCCATGAACGAGCTCATCGGGCCGATCGTGTTCCGGGCGACGCTGGTGCAACTGCGCGAAATCGGCGGCGGCAGCGGCAGCCTCGTCGTCGTGTCCAATCGCGAGCCGTGGGTGCACGACTACGCGCCTGATGGATCGATCCGCGCGCGTCCGACACCCGGCGGCGTCTCCGTCGCGCTCGATGCGCTGATGCGCGAACGCGGCGGCGTGTGGATTGCGCACGGCGCCGGCAGCGCGGATCGCGAAGTCGTCGACGAGCGAAGCTCGATCGAGGTCCCGCCCGACGCGCCGTCGTATCGGCTGCGGCGGCTGTGGCTGTCGCCGGAAGAAGAGGAACGGTACTACGCGGGTTTCTCCAACAGCGCGTTGTGGCCGCTCTGTCACCAGGCGCACGTGCGTCCGGTGTTCAAAGCCGAGGATTGGGAAGCGTACAAATCGGTGAACCGGTTGTTTGCGGAAGCGGTCGCACTCGAGGCACCGCCGGACTCGTCCGTGTTCCTGAACGACTACCACCTGTCGCTCGTCGCCAAGTACATGCGCGAGCGGCGGCCGCTCCTGCGCTCCGCGCTGTTCTGGCACATTCCGTGGCCGGATGCCGATCGGCTCCGAATCTGTCCATGGCGCAAGGAGATCCTCGAAGGGCTCCTCAGCAACGATTTGCTCGCGTTCCAGCTGCCGCGCGATCAACGCAACTTCCTCGTCTCGGTCGCCGACGAGCTGGGTGCCTCTGTCTCGGGCGAGACCGTGTACTTCGGCGATCGCCCGGTCCGCGTGCTGGCGATTCCGATCGGCGCCGACTTCGATCGCATCACCGAGATTCTCGCGGACCCGGACCTGCCGAGCGAGATGCGCAGGCTCGCGCGCGACCTGAAGCTCGAGGACAAAATCGTCGGTGTGGGCGTCGATCGACTCGACTACACGAAGGGGATTCCGGAACGGATGGCCGCCATCGATCGCGTGCTTGCCGCGCGGCCCGATCTGGCCAAACGATTCGTGTTCGTACAGATCGGCGTGCCGTCGCGCACGGACGTCCCGGCGTATGCCGACATCACCGCAGAAATCGACGAGCAGGTGGCGCGCATGAACGAGAAGTATGGCAACGGGCCGGACAATGGTCCTGTCCGCTACGTGAAGCAGGCCTTTCAACTGCCGGAGCTCGTCGCCCTGTACCGACTCGCGCGTTTCTGCATCGTCTCGTCCCTCCACGACGGCATGAATCTCGTCGCGAAGGAGTTCGTCGCCGCGCGCGACGACCTCGACGGGATCCTGATTCTGAGCGAGCTGGCAGGCGCGGCGCAGGAGCTGTCCGAGGCGCTGATCATCAACCCGTACGACGAGCGGGGATTCACCGACGCGGTGGCACGGGCGATCGACATGCCGGCCTGGGAGCGGCGACGCCGGATGCAGGCGCTCCGGCGGCGCGTGGCCGGGCGCGACGTGCTGGCCTGGGCGTCGGACATTCTCGATCGACTCGAACGGCGGAAAGGTATGGGGTTTCTCGCTGGGTAGACACGACACCTCTCGCGCTTCGCTGTACAACCCGTCGGACATCGTCGCTGCCGACGTGCACGAGCGGTTGTCCGACCGACACGTGCTGCTGCTCACGGACTACGACGGCACGCTCGCCGACATCGCGCCGACGCCGGCCGAAGCGACGCTCTCCGAATCGGTGCGCCTCGAGCTCGCCACGCTCGCCGCCTTCGACGACGTCACCGTCGGCGTCGTCAGCGGGCGGCGGCTCGACGATGTGCTCGAGCGCGTCGGGCCCGCGGCCGAGTACGGCGCAGGCCTGCACGGGTTGGAAATGGTCGGCCCGGAGTCGGCCTTCCATCACTATGCGCTCGACTCGGTCGAGTCGGTGATCGCCCGCCTCGCGCGCGACGCGGCGCGTGAGCTGCAATGGTGTCCGGGCGTGCTGCTGGAGAACAAGAAATACGCGCTCACCTGCCACGTCCGGCTCGCGCCGCCGGACCTCGGCGATCGCGCGCTGGAAGAGTTCGAAGCGCTTGCCGAGCCGCAACTCGAAGCACGTACGCTGAAGCTGCTGACCGGCAAGCAGGCTCTCGAGCTCCTTCCCGCCGTCGACTGGCACAAGGGCCGCGCCGCCGAATGGATCCGCGCGCGCGTCGCCCCGCGCGTCGATCGGCCGGTATCGATCGTGTACCTCGGCGACGATCGCACGGACGAGGATGCGTTCACGGCCCTCGGCGACGAGGACGTCGTCATCGGCGTCGGCGACCGGCCCCACACCCACCTCATCGACTGGCGGCTCGCAGGTCCGCCATCGGTCGGGCGATTCTTCGCAAGGCTCGCGGATTACCGCCGGGGCGCCGCCGAGGAGACCTAGAGGACCTGTAGGACCTCGAGGACCTATACTCTTTTTCATGCGCATTTCCGTCGCCCACAGTCCTGACTCCGACGACGCGTTCATGTTCTTTGGATTGGCGAGCGGGGCCGTGCACGCCGACGGCTTCGAGTTCGATCAGATCCTCGCTGATATCGAGACGCTCAATCAGGCGGCCTTCGAGGGCCGGTACGACGTCAGCGCCGTGTCGTTCCACGCCTACGCGCACCTCGCGGACAAGTACGCGCTCCTGCCGCATGGCGCCAGCATGGGGGATCGCTACGGACCGATTCTCGTCGCGAAGCATCCGCTTGCGACGGACGGATCGCTCGCCGGTGTGCGTGTCGGCGTCCCCGGGCGGTTGACGTCGGCATTCCTCGCCTTGCAGCTGTACGATCCGTCCTTCGATTTCGAGGTCGTTCCGTTCGACCAGATTCAACAGGCCGTCGTGGACGATCGAGTCGACGCCGGACTGCTGATTCACGAAGGCCAGCTCACCTACGCGGCCGACGGGCTGAAGAAGATCGTCGATCTGGGCGAATGGTGGTTCGATCGGACGGGCGGTCTGCCGCTGCCGCTCGGCGGCAACGTGATCCGCCGGGACCTCGAGCCCACCACGGCGCGGACGGTGTCGCGGATCCTGCACGACAGCATCGCCCACGCCCTCGAGCATCGGGCCCAGGCGGTCGAATACGCGAAGCAGTTCGGCCGTGGATTGGACTCCCGGGACACGGATCGCTTCGTCGGCATGTACGTCAACCAGCTCACCCTGGACTACGGCACCCGGGGGCGGGCCGCGCTCGACCGATTCTTCGGCGAGGCGTACGAGCGTGGGCTGATTCCGCGACAGATCTCCGCAGATTTCGTCAATTGAAGCTGGACAGCCTGAAAGGCTCGAAAGCCGGAGAGCCGGGAAGCCGAAAAGCTGGACCATGCGATTCCACTCGATAACGGCGGGCGTGTGTCTGGCGATCGCCACTGCCATCCCGGCGCAGGAAGCTGGCGTCGTGCGAGTCACGGCCGCGCGGGCAACTCTTCGCGCTGAACCCTCCGAAACTGCAGCTGCCGTCGACGAAGTCTTGGCCGGTGCCGTCTTCGAGCTGGCGTCGGTCGAGGGGGACTGGTTTCGCGTGATCCTGCCGCCAGACCCTCGCCTGAAGGGTGCACGCGTCCACGCATACCTGTCGCGGAAGGCCGCCAGTCAGGCTGGCGGCGCGGACGCATCCAGCGCCCTGGCTCTATCCCGTGCGCCCCGGCGAAACGCACTCGCAACCAGCGTGAAGGTCGGCGTCGACGCCGGGGGGCCGACGACATGGTTGTCGCCACGGTCCGTTGAGGCGTCTCTCATGCCCGGACGGCCGGAGTCGCTGCCTGGCGCCGCATCGCTCGCTGTTTTCGACGCGCCACCGGGGCGAACGGCGCCTGAACCGCCGGGGTCGGAGGTCATAGGGACCTGGGTCTGGGCACTCTCACCGGGTGCGCCGCCGGTCGCGCTGACCGTCAGTCAACCGAGCTTTTTCGTGGCCTATACCGAGTTGCCCGGCCTGAATTCAGCCGATTTCGTGCCGTCCCTCATCAGAATCGTGCCCGGCAAGTCGGGGTGGCGCTTGCTCTCGATGGCCGCCGGCCGCGCCGGCGCA
>Ga0114129_10001238_pt1 | contig 34034 bp, 37 predicted proteins | sample RhiMetdeltSRZDD1_FD_80071 | JGI IMG/M metagenome (GOLD analysis project Ga0114129, IMG submission 80071) | Populus rhizosphere microbial communities from Tennessee, USA - Rhizosphere MetaG P. deltoides SRZDD1 (version 2) (version 2) | ecosystem: Host-associated > Plants > Roots > Rhizosphere >...
GTGTGAACGAATGGTTGGGGATAGGCGATATTCCCCTCCTCACGGAGGAGGGGTGGACGCGACATCAAAAAAAATGTCGCGAAGCCTCCTTTTGATGGAGCGGACGCCGCTTCGGTGGCTTCGCGACATTTTCTTACTGGCGCAGCCACCCCTCCTTTGCAAGGAGGGGATTGTTCGCCTGATTCACCTCCTTCGTTAATTTCTTTCTCAGCGAGCTGGAGGAATCGGTACGGGCACGCGGTTCGATATAGCAGGAATTGATTTCAGATACGCGAATATGGCCTTCAAATCGTCATCCGTTAAACGCGCGTAACCCTGCCACGGCATCGGCGGCAAGATTTCACGACCGGTTCCGGCGTGCTTACCGCTTCGAATAGTGTTCATAAAGATCTGCTCGTTCCATGCCCCGAGACCGGTATCCCGATCTGGTGTCAAATTCGTGCTGAACGACACGCCCCAAGGTCCACTCCATGCCGTATTCGTATCAGTGGCAGCCATAACCCAGGGGGCCGGAACCTTTGCCGGCGCGGCTATCTTTATATCCTGCGGATGTCCCATCAGCATACGGGTCATGTCCGGTTGGGCATTCTTATAAGGCGTGTGGCAATCATGGCAACCCGCCGTTTCCACAAGGTATTTTCCTCGCTCGATCGCATTTGATTGGCCGGATCGTTGCGCGTTTGCCGGGCGCGCGAAGGAAGATCCGAAAACCGCTGCCACCGTAAAACACACCAGTAAAACGATCCAGAATGACAACGGAGACCGGCGTATCAGAAACGACATGTGGACTCCTTTCATCCGCGGGCTCTAGCCGGTCCCGCGAATCCTCAGCCGAAGCACCCAGTATGTTATGCTTCGTTGCTCATTATGCATACATGAAGACGAAGTTCAAAGTCGCCGGGCCGCATCACGTTCGCCTATTTTGCACAACTGCGATGTCTCTGGCCTGCGCTCTCATTATTCCCCTCACATTGCTGCCGCAAAATCAGCGCCCGCCAGTTCGCGAGACGCCACGTTGGCCTGACGGCCGAGTAAACCTGAATTCACCTCCAGGGGAAAAGGGACTTTGGGGCGGCAGCGGCCGGCTGGCAGTCAACCCTAGAAGCTATGAGCCGCGCACGACTCTTGCAGCACCAATCCACATCGACAACGTTCCGCTTCAATCTTGGGCCCGAGCGCTCTTGGATTACCGGCATACGGAGTTTCTCAAAGACGAGCCTTATACCAGGTGCAAACCCGCGCCGGGGCCACGCCTGTGGACGACTGCGTATGGCTTCGAGATTCTGGACATGCCTGAGCTGCAGCGTATCTACATCGTCAACAATGGCGGACCGCATAGCTTTCACACGATTTATATGGATGGCCGGCCGCACCCTACGGGCGCTGACCTGGTTCCGAGCTATTACGGCCATTCCACGGGACATTGGGAAGCGGATGTAGTGGTCATCGACTCCGTCGGTTTCAATGAACGAACATGGATGAACCGCGACGGTCTTCCGCATACGGATCGTCTCCACCTCGTCGAAAGGTTGACTCGAACGGACTTCAATACGTTGAAGTATGAGGTGACCATAGACGATCCCGGCGCTTATACGGCACCGTGGACCAGCGGGTTTTCGTTGCAATGGACACAGGGATCGGAATTGTTCGAGTACATATGCCAGGAAAACAATCACGGTCCTGAGCTGATGACGGGAAGCGAAACTCGAGTCAACCGGACGAGTTCGATTGTTCCGTAAAATTGGCTAAGCCTTGTTCACCATCCACGCGGAAAAGCTTTGCAGAAATTCGCGAAACCCTCCCAGGTGCTGAGGCGGAAAATTGTATTTCGTCTCGGCGTCTTCCAGAACTCGCTCGAAGCAACCAAGCCAGATTTGGCGGGCCCGTTCATCGATCTCAAATGGGAGGTGCCTTGCTCTCATTCTCGGCGGACCGTACTTTTGAAAATAGAGCGGTGGCCCACCTAATACCGTTACGAAGAAAGCGGCTGACTTCTTCGATGCTTCCTCCATATCCGCGGGGAATAAGTGTCGAACTTCGGACTTCTCCAGCTCCTTGTAAAGATCCGATATCATCTCGAAGATATTGGCCTCACCCATCAGAGCATAAATTTCGTTGCTCGGTCCCGGACCTTGGGGCGGGCCCGTCGGCGGCGTATAGATGACTCGTTCCATCTCGTTAGCGCAGTCGACCGCGCCCACGTCCGCCGAAGTTAACGAGGCCATCGACCAGTGAACTTTGGACATGTTCCTGCACAGCTCTTGCGTATTCAGGGAGATCGCTTTCCCGTACTGGAACAATTTCGATGGACATACTTCCCATTTCGTCAGTGGACTGCTGTCCGAACGTAACCCGCTTAGGAGGAGAGTTGGGATTGTTCGGATTCTCGCTGGAATTGTCGTATGCAATTTCGACATCAATGCGCGTACCCTTGGGAAGCCGCAAGGCGTCTTTGAAGTAGTACCGCTCCTGCCAGTTGAAATCCCAGTTTTGTATTCGCAAAAGATCTTTTTTTGCACCCGACGGCAGGAGTGCCGTCATTCGCATATTTCTCGCCAGAAAGTGCGCATGAGCGCCGCTGCCGATGACTTCGACATCGACAGGTAAGGTGAAGGAATCATGTATAACAAACCGCTTTTCGCCTGGCGGAATATCGATCCCTGCGAATGCGCCGAACAGAACAGGTAATTGAAGCGCTGCCAAGGTTCGTTTCGGTGCCCCATCGGCAAAGTAAAACCCAATCGTGGCCTGCTCGCGTTCGAGTTTCCCGCTGGGATGAAAATGCATCTGCACGATCATGTCAGCACCCGCCGGCAAGCGCCGGGCCAGGCCATCCGGCAACTCGCGCGGAGAACCACCGACGGCCCAGCCGCCCAATCCACTTGCTGCATTGTTGGTCGCCGGACCGCCACGCCGTCCGATGCGCTGCAAAAGGCCGCCACCAAGAAAACTCATTCCATTGAAGCCGGGCTGCGGATCTGCTTCATCAAGCTTTACGGCCTGTCCTGTCTGATCCAGGAAAAATAGCGCATGATGCGAGGACTTCGAAGATGGTCTGAATTCGATCGCTTTGACCCATTTATCTTCCGTAATGTTCAAGGGAATCGCAAAATTACGAAAGATATCTGGACCTTCCGCCGGAATTTCAAAGGGCCGCTCCATCTTGACGATGAGATCGGGAGTGCCCAATCGCCATCCTGGCGTGAACTTGGGGACGCTGGGTATCTTTCGTGGATCGCCCTCGGGCATGCCTGCTTGAACCCAATCTTGAATTGTACGAACTTGCGCATCCGTGAGACGGCGATCGTCCCGGAAGGATCCCATATCCGAATCGGCGTGCCACGGCGGCATGTACCGGCTTTGCGTAACAGTCGCAATCAATTTCCCACGCTTGCGGACGTCTTCGTACGTCAGCAGTGAAAATGGTGCGGCTTCTCCAGGACGATGGCATGAAGCACACACGTTGAAGATGATCGGGGCCACGTGTTCTGCGAAATTGACGCCTCCGCTCTGCGCCGCAGGTGCGGAAGGCGCGACCATCAGGGGAAGCAGAATCAGAAATAAAACCACAAACCGTACCAAGATCAGTTCTCCAGTTTGGGTGGAATAAAACATCCAAAAGCTTGGGTGACCGGATTCGGAACATTCCGCCCCGCAATCAGAGCGTCGAGTGCATCACGCAGATCGTGATGTGTCACGACTTGCCGCGGCTTCCCAAGCCCGGCATACAGATCGTCGATGCGGCCCCGATACTTCAATTCGGCCCTGCTTGAAAAAACGGAGACTTCGGAGACAACCATCGCGCCCGCTTTATCGACGAGATCGTGATGCGTATCCTGAATCGCCGAGCAACAGGTGTAATTGAACTCCTTCATGTGTTTTCGGATATCGCCTGCGCTCATTGTTGGATCAACGTAAACCAGAAAACAGCGAACGCCCTTTGGCCCATATGAGGAGCAAATGCGTTGAATTTCCTTGGCGTATTGATTTCCTATGGGGCAATCGGACATAAGAAAAAACAACAACGTCCACGTCCATCCTGATGGGTTTTCCAGCGAGCCCTGCAACACGCCGTCGATATCCCGCAACGGATGTGTCGTCGATTCGGCGAGGCCGGCCCCGACCGCATGGAAACCTGCCAATAGCACAAGCGCTCCAAACGCCACTTTGATTCGCTTGTTAAACATCGCTCAACATCAAACCTCACAAAAATATAGTCGACGGCTTTTAGCCCTCGCCTGTCTTACAAAAACCAAAGCCCCCTCTCGGCATTAGAGGATGCAATAACGAGAAAAGTTTAAGATATGTGTGGCCCTTTGTCTTATTTATGTTGGGTTCCGTTTTATACTGGCGCTTCCATGGTTCTACCGCTGACATTTGACCAGAGATTCCGGCCTTGTCTTGATGATCTCGCCCGTTTTGACAGCACGAAACAACTTGAGGGCTCCAGTTTGTACCGGAAATTCAAGCCCGATATCGATCGGCTTCTGTCGAGTGTGTGGCATGAGGAACTCGCGACGGGCCCACAAAGCAGCCCCGACACGATTCGCGCTGTTGCTTGGAATATCGAGCGAGGGATTCGAATCGACGGCGTCATTGATTCTCTGCAAAATCATCCACTGCTGGCGAACGCGGATCTTTTTCTTCTGTCGGAACTGGATTGGGGTATGGCACGAACGGAGAACCGATTCGTTGCGCGGGAGATCGCTTCATCGCTGCGTATGAATTACGCGTTTGCACCCTGCTACGTGGCACTGACTAAAGGCGCCGGAATTGAGAGAAACGCAGGTGGAGAGAACGGGGAATCCCTCCACGGTAACGCGCTCCTTTCGCGCTTTCCGATGCATCGCGTGCACTCGCTCGCACTGCCGAACGGAAAAGACAAGATGAAAGGCGCCGAAAAGCGTATCGGTTCACAGCGAGCCGTTATCGCTGATATCGAGCATCCGGCTGGCTTGTTTCGCGCAGTGTCGCTGCATTTGGATGCTCACTCATCGCAACGTCATCGGTACCTGCAGATGCGCCGCATTCTCGATCATCTCAAAACTCTTCAACCCGAACTCCCCGTTCTCATCGGGGGCGATTGGAATACGACAACGCACGATGCGAGCCGCGCCCTCTATTCGATTCTTGGATATTGCCGGCGCGTGCTAATGGGCGTCCGCCACGTCGTTGCGAATCACTATCCTCACCCGGATCGCTGGTTTGAGCGGCGGCTGTTTCGAGAGCTTGAAAATCGAGGTTATAACTATCGCGACTTTAACAATGCCGGAGAATGCACGCTGCACTACAACGTCCGTGACATAGCAGCGAATCTCAATATGGGCGAGTGGGTTCCGCAATGGTGTTTCTGGTTCATCAATTGGGCTTTGGAACGGACTGGTGGTTCCTGTTCCCTGAAACTTGATTGGTTTGCGGGAAAACAAATCGAGCCTTTGGCTCCCGCCTTCGCGGTTCCCGGCCTGACCACGAGCAGCCAACCAGTATCAGATCACGATCCCATCATTATCGTGGTTCGCAGCCGCTGACCCGATTCCCTTCCACAAACTTGATGGTGCAGACGGCCCAGGCGGGCCGTAAGCGCTTGTGGCTCAATCGTGCAGCATTGGAAAGGCGATTGCCGCGATACAGTTCCAACCTGATGGATGACAGGTTGAATTAAGGAGGCGTGAACTCATGACGAGGACGAAATTGGGGATGCTGCTAGGATTAGCATTCATTGGACTCCCGGCAACACCTGGCCGTGCACAGGTTAACGTGAATGTCAATATTGGGCCGCCGCCGCCGGTGGTGATGTACTCTCCACCGACGATGGTTTTGATGCCTGAACCGCAGGCGTATGTCGCGGTGGGCGTCCCTTACGACATTTTTTTCATTAGCGGTCGCTACTACTATTTGCATGGCGACCATTGGTTCTGGGCATCCGGATACAACGGCCCCTGGACGTACGTTGAGTACAGAACATTGCCCCCGGGGCTCCGAAGATACAAGATGAGGCAGTTGCACGATTTCAGAGACCGCGAGTACCGCGTCTACAAAGTTCAAGGTTCAAATTTCAGAGGCACCTATTTTGTTGCTGAAAAAGATCATGATGACGACGATGACCATCACGATCACGGGCGCGGCAGAGGCCACCACAAACACGACTAAATACCGAGCACGCTTAGGCGCCGTCATAGACCGCGCCTAAGCGTGTTTTTTCTATTTAAGCTAAAAATTTTCCTCCCGTTTTCATTCTTGTCTTCACTATCGTCCGCCCGGTGTGACAAACTGCAGGGCTGAACCTTACGGGGAGCTATAAAAAAAGCTTTAATTGGGGACGAATACTGGGTGGAGAGAATTTCACTTACCGCCTTCTTTCCTGCGTATAACGATCAGCACACCATCGAGTGCATCGTGCGTACTGTCGCCGATGAAATGCGGAAAGTCACCGATGATTTCGAAGTGCTGGTGGTCGACGATGGGAGTAAGGATGAGACCGGCGCGATTCTGGATCGACTGACGTCGGAGTTGCCCTTCCTTCGTGTTATTCACCACGAGCGCAATCTTGGCTATGGCGCCGCATTAATCACCGGTTTTGGAAACGCAAAAAAGGATCTCATCTTTTACACGGACGGCGATGGGCAATACGATGTGCGCGAGCTTCACAATTTGCTGGCGCAGCTTGCGCCCAATATCGATCTGGTCAACGGCTACAAAGTCAAGCGCGCAGATGCGTGGTATCGCATCTGGATTGGCGCCTTCTATCGAAGGCTAATGCGTCGGGTTTTCTGCTTGTCGATTCGAGATGTCGATTGCGATTTCCGCCTTTTCCGCCGGCACGTTTTCGAAAGTATTTCCTTGGAATCCAGAAGTGGTGTTATCTGTGTTGAAATGGCCAAGAAGTTTGAGCAGGCAGGGTTTCGAATGGTCGAGATACCGGTCAGCCATTATCCGCGCATGCACGGACGGAGCGAGTTCTTCCGCGTGCGTCATCTCGTCTTCACATTCAAAGGCCTGTTGAAAATTTGGTGGACGTTGGTCATTGCTCGCAGATTGCCTGTATGGACCAGTATCGCAGCCAAAAAATACTGATCACAGGCGGGCTCGGCTTCATCGGCAGCAATCTCGCAATTCGATTGGTTCACGAAGGAGCCTCCGTCGTCATTCTGGATTCCCTCCATCCCACCTGCGGCGGCAATTATTTCAACATCGAACCCGTCAAGAACGATGTGGAGGTCATTGAAGGCGATAGCTGCAATCTCGACCTGGTGCGCCGACTCGTCCGCGGCAAAGCATACGTGTTCAATCTGGCAGGCCATGTCAGTCATATCGAATCCATGCAGAATCCATTCGAAGATCTGCAGATGAATGCGGTTGCACCCCTGACTGTCCTTGAAGCCTGCAAGCACGAGAATCGCGATGCCTGCATCGTCTATTCCGGCACGCGTCAATCCTATGGCCGACCCGAAACGTTACCGCTGGTGGAAAACCAACTACTCCGACCCGTGGATATCAATGGAGTTAGCAAAATGGCCGGGGAATGGTTTCATATGGTCTATCACCGGGCATACGGAATGCCCACCGTTTCGCTCCGAATCATCAACACCTACGGTCCGAGACAGCTCGTGAAGCATCCCCGGCAAGGGTTCGTCGGCTGGTTCATCAAGCAAGCGCTTGAAGGAACTGAAATTCAGGTGTTCGGCGATGGCCAGCAGGTGCGCGGCTTCAATTACATCGATGATGTGGTCGACGCGCTCTTGATTGCAGGCGCGAACGATCGAGTGAAGGGAGAGTACTTCAACCTTGGCGGAGAGCGAGCAGTCGGGCTTGAAGAGTTCGTTAAGTTGCTACTTCAGTTCACAGGCCGAGGATCTTATCGGATCGTTCCATTTCCGCCCGAGAATAAGGCGATAGATATCGGCAGCGTCTATAGTTCCGCAGCGAAATTCAATTTCGCCACTGGCTGGAAAGCCCTTGTGCCGATCGAAGAAGGCCTTGCCCGAACGGTGGAGTATTACCGGCGATACGGCCCTCATTACTGGTAAGGTCCGACTCATGGAAGCGCACGAGTTCGAGCCGCTCTATCGACTCGAAGAGAAGTACTGGTGGTTTATTGCGATGCGCAAAATCACGGATACGATTGCAGCGCGAGAGCTTCAGAACCCCGACGTTCGGATACTTGATGCGGGATGTGGAACCGGATTCAATCTGGCCTACTTCAGCGCGAACGGAAAACGAGAAGTCTTTGGAATCGATATCGCCGATGCTGCTCTCGCATATATACGCAAACGAGGACTTCGCAACGCAGCTCAGGCTTCGATCACCGACATACCATTTCAATCGGAGATCTTCGACATCGTTTTCTCATTCGAAGCACTGACACAAATCGCATTTGAGGCCCACGATCGTCCGCTTCGGGAGATGTTCCGTATCCTGAAACTGGGAGGCCACCTCTTTCTTCGAGTTCCAGCATTCATGTGGTTGTACTCTTCGCACGACGAGGGCGTTGGAAATCGGTATCGTTACACCCGGGAACAATTGGCAGCCAAGCTGCGGGATGCCGGATTCATGATCGAATGGATCAGCTATGCGAATGGTTTTCTATTTCCCATCATTCTGTTTCAACGGTTCCTCAAACGCCTAGGTATGGATGACGGGTCAGACGTCAAACCGCTTCCGGCAGGGATGGGATGGATGAATGAAATTCTTCGGAGCGTGCTCTCCGCCGAGGCGGCTTGGTTCAAGTCGGGCAGGCGCCTTCCCTTCGGGCTTTCTCTGATTTGCTACGCACGCAGACCGAACACGGGCTAAAGGAATGGTTGGGATTACTCGCCTGATTGACACACTTCGTCACTATCAATTGGAGGGCTGCTATGCCGACGACGATCCCCGACAGTACTCAATCTCTTCTACGTCACCTCATCGCTACGCTGGCCTATCGTGCTGCCAAAGTTCTGCGCGACGTGCCCCCCGGCTTTGCCGAGTACTCAGGCGGAGCAACGATGCGGGTTCCGGTACAGATCCTGGCACACATGGGAGACCTCGTAGGATGGGCGGGACGCATGGCGAAGGGCGAACAGCTTTGGCGGCCCGAAGGAACGCGAAACTGGGACACGGAGCTGCGTCGCTTCTTTGATGGTCTTGCTCACCTGGATGAAATCATAGCTTCCAAGGCACCTGGCGAAGACGCGACGAAGCTGCTCATACAAGGGCCTCTGGCCGACACCCTGACCCACGTCGGACAGCTTGCGATGCTGCGAGGCGCGGCGGGAGCACCTGTCCGCCCGGAGAGTTATCCGCGAGCAGAAATCGTTGCCGGCCGTGTCGGATTGGATCAAGCACCGCCAGGCCGCGAGTTCGATGGTGACGCCAGCGCACGTGTCTGACGGCTAAAGAACGTTTCCACTCCCTCGATCACACGGTCGACGTCTACGTCCGTAAGGAATGCGTGCATCGGCAAGCTGAGAACGCGCGCACACAGCGTGTCCGCATTAGGACATCGCGCCGGTCCGAATTCCGCGAAGGCGTTTTGGCGATGTAAGGGAATCGGGTAATGAATCAGTGTCGGAATGTTCAATTCCGCCAAATGCGCCCTCAGCTTGTCACGTTGCGGCGTAGCAATCGCAAACAGATGATAATTGCTGGACCCAGTCTCTTCCTGCATGATGAGCGGCAACTCCCGGAATCGCTCTCGATACACAGCCGCAATGGCACGGCGACGGTCGTTCCATTCCCCGAGGTTTCTCAGCTTGACTCGTAAGATCGCCGCGTGCAGCTCGTCCAAGCGGCTATTCCCGCCCAAAATTTCCGACGAATAGTTCTCGCGCTGCCCATAATTCCGGAGTAGCCGTGCCTTCTGGGCCACGCCGGCGTCCGATGTGACAATCATTCCGCCGTCCCCATACGTTCCAATGTTCTTCGTTGGATAAAAGCTGAACGCACCAGCCCGCCCGAACGCACCACAGCGGCCCCAATTAGCGTCGCTCCCATGAGCTTGCGCGGCGTCTTCGAGGATGGGCAACCCGGCTTTAGAAATTTCCTTCAGGCGGGCTGGCATGCCGTAAAGATGTACCGGCACAACGGCCTTCGTCCGTCCGGTCTTTTTCTCGAAACACAGCACGGGATCTATATTGAAATCGGAAGGAGAAACATCGACAAAAACTGGCTTCGCCCGCAATATCGCCACGGACATCGCTGTAGCTGCGGCGCTGACCGCTGGCACAAGGACTTCGTCTCCAGGCCCAACACCGAAGGCGCGCAGCGCGATAGAGAGGGCGTCGGTTCCAGAACCTACGGCTATTGCGTCGGTGGTCCTGCAATAGCGGGCAAATTCATCCTCAAAAGCGGTGATCGCCGGTCCGAGCACGTAACGGCCTGAAGACAGGACCTGACGGATCGCGCCATCGATCTCATCTTGCAAGGATTCATACTGGAGGCGAACGTCATTGAAATCCATCGTGATCAGAGCGCAGACCAATCTCGAAGCCGTCGACGCTGAAGGCGGGAGTGTCCGGTGTGATGTCCGAATAGAAAATATATTTGCCGCCCTTCAGCGGCGCAACGGAGGCGAGTTCCTTGTGAAATGCACTGTCCGGCTCGATGAGCCAGAGGATGCGGCCCTCTCGAAAAATTGGAACTCGGAACGGAGGGCTTTCCCGCATCTCCATCGAAACATTGCGGCGAATGTGTTCCACGCGCTTATTTTTCTGGTCGTTAGATAAGACCCAAAAATCTACAGCCGGCAGGTAGTATCGGCCGATTCGCCAGTTCATGAACCATTGCGAGACATACGAGTCGGTAGTAAGGACAAGGACAGGCCGATCCTTCGGCGTGAACTCTTGGATTTCTTTGAGTGTCGTTCGCGTGACATCGTCGAGCCATCGCACATTTTCGATTGATGATTCGAACGTTCCAAATAACAGTGCGTTCTTCATCGAAGGCGCACTATCTGCGGTATTCGTCACGTTCGCAGGCAATGGGAAGAACTCCATGAAAAGCATCACATTGAGAATTAAAGCGGCAGCCAATAGCACGTCCCTGAACGTGAATATCGATAGAAAATAGCCCCCGAACACACATAAGGCCGCCACAGAAAACAACGTATGCCCGGGCTCATCAATGTGAATTAGGGCCTGAACGATCAGCCCCGGAATAAGCCACACGAACCCAAATACAAATGCGCGGCGCGCGCCCTTTAGCGCGTCGGAGGCCCAAACAGCGAATGGGAGGACCCAGATCCAGGTGATAACCGACAATCCGTTCCATATGACAATCCGGTTGACTTGGCGCAGCCATGCCATCACCGACGAACCAAACACAATAGATTCGGGCTTCGACTGCTCGACGCCGTAATTCAACATGACAGTGAAGAAAGCGCGAGGCCCACCCATGGCGATGACTAGCGCGGCTACCCATACGAACACAATTGCTGCCAGGACGCCGATCCCCTGAGGCAGCTTACGCCACGACTTTGTGCCGACCCACGACGATACGAACCAGACCGGAAACAGGAACGCCAGCAAATCGGGTCGAAACCCGCTGCCAATGCCGAGTGCAACGGCTCCCCAAATCGCAAATTGCTGTTCTCCATTCCAACATCTCCAACAACAGTAAGCTGTCAGAAGAGAGAACAGCGCCAAGTACGGCCGCAAAGGACCATTGAGAGTCGACTGCCAGAATGGAGGATTCACGAGAAGCAAAAGCACCGCCGCGGCGCCTGCCCATCGTGAGAACATTCGTTTTCCGAGTGCGTAAGCGGCTACCAAGGACAACGCGCTAACGATGATAGATATCACCGTAAAAGTGCGTTGGGCGTCGCGCAAGAAAAAATGGACAATGCGCGCGGTTAGAACGAAGAACGGATAGCCGGGCGGCTGAGGCTGATGGACACGCGGATCAAACTTTTCCAGCGACAAAGCAAGACTCACGTTATCGATCGAAAAGTAAGACGCCATCGCCGGTATGCGTGTCAACAGCAATAGCCCGAATACGACAATCCAAAAAATTCTTTGGTCTGGCTGCCTGTCCATGGGCTCGCGGCGAAGAGTACCACAAGCAGGAATGCGCGTTTCTGCTTTTTATGCAGGACTACACTGTCGCGTTTCGAAGCGTGCGGTACTTGTGATATCGATCGATTACTCCGAGATTCCTTGACGGCGAAACATCAACCATTTCCAACGGAGGAATGGGTTGATCCAGAGCTCTTAAGCAGCAAATTCCAGCACCTCGCAATGAAGCGATTCCGGGAATTGACGCCTTACACGTGGGAAGGCCGGCGATTCCGGCAAGCATAGGCGCTGCGGTAGGATGCAGGAACCCATTGCCTGACAACACCAATTCGGAAACAGGCTGTCCGGAAGTTTTCTGAACAATGTCGACAAAGTGCGCCAGATTGAAAACCACGCCTTCCAGAACCGACGCAGACAAGTCCGATGCGCTATGCCGACCCGTTAGACCATACCAGGACCCCGTCAGAGTTGGATCCCAATCCGGGGAGCGCTCGCCGTGCAGCAAAGGAATGAAAATTGGAGGATCTACCGCGGCATTAGACTCCTTTAAAGAACCGAAGATTTGCCGTCCCCAATCCAGAACATTCCCTCCATTGCTGCCCGCGCAGCCGAGCAAATAGGAGTTATCGTCTGCCTTATAGCAGAACGTCCCAGCCGAGTGATCCAGAACCGGCTTCGTTAGAGCCTGCCGCACGACTGCGGACGTACCGAGCGTGACTGCCAGTCTCGAAGAAGTCTCACATTCCGATCCGATGTTCGCTAGAAAACCGTCACCCGATCCGTTGACGACTGGCGTTCCGTCCGGCAATCCGAATTCGTGTGCAGCATCGGGAGTGACGCTTCCCATGACGACGCTGCGTCCTGAGATTCGTGGCAGGCGATCGTGGCTCAATCCGGTCAGTGCCAGCAGTTCCTCGTCCCAGTCGCCCGCACGGATATTGAATAACCCGGAAGCAGAGGCGATTCCATGATCTTCGATCCACTGTCCGGTCAGACGATGTATTAAAAACGCCTTAACTGAAACGACTCGTCGAGTGTGTTCCATCGGCATCGATGCAAGCTTGAATACTGGAAACATCGGATGGTACCGGCAGCCGGTCCGTTCATGAAATCTGTCGCCGATTCGGCTGCGAATATATTCGACTCCACTGCTGCCGCGTTGATCCAGCCACGTGAAGACCGGAGTGAGCGGATGGTCTGTATCGTCCAGCAACACACAGTTGTGCATGAACGTCCCCGTACAAACCGCACGAATCGCTTCCTGGCCTGTGATTTTCAAGAGTTGGATAACGCGCTTGAACTCCGCTTCTATCGTGTCGATGGGCAGTGTAGCAGCACCATGATCGTCTGTTGAGAGCACCCATGCCGTCTCAGCCGAGCGGATGAGATGAAGATTTAAGTCGAATATCGCTGCTGTAATTCCGCCCGAGGAGATATCAAAGCATAAGAAATTCATTTATCTAAAATCGCATCCTTCTTCACCTCATGTCCGCCAAACTTGTTTCTCATGACAGCAAGCAGCCTGTCAGTGAAGTCCTCTTCGTCGCGCGAGCGGAAGCGCTGCATCAGCGACAACGTGATTATCGGCGTCGCAAGACTCTGGTCTATCGCCTCGGCGACGGTCCATCGGCCCTCTCCCGAATCCACAACATAAGGCTTCACGCCTTCCAGCTTCGCGTCTTCCGAAAGCGCTTGTGCGGTCAGATCGAGGAGCCACGAGCGGACAACGCTTCCGTGCCGCCACAATTCTGCGATCTGTGCAATGTCCAAATTGAAATCACTCTTCTTGTGAAGCAGCGCGAATCCCTCAGCGTAAGCTTGCATCAAACCGTATTCGATACCGTTGTGCACCATCTTCACGAAATGCCCAGCGCCCGCAGGACCCACGTGCGCCCATCCAAGATTCGCTGAAGGGGCGAGGCTTTCAAAAATCGGCCGAAGGCGCTCAACGGCGGGCTTCTCGCCTCCGATCATCAGACAGTAGCCTTCTCTCAAACCCCAAATCCCACCGCTGGTGCCTGAATCGATAAAATGAACTCCTTTCGTTGCAACTGCCGCCGCGCGCCGTATGGTGTCTTTATAATTTGAATTGCCTCCATCGATCACAGTGTCGTCCTGCTGTACAAACGACAACACCGCACTCAATGTCTTCTCCACGATCTCGCCAGCCGGTACCATCATCCAGATTGCACGTGGAGGCTGGAGTTGTTCGGCCAGGTGGGCGATCGAAACGGCGGAGATCGCCCCTAGCGCCACCACGCGATTCATGGCTGACGGGTCGACATCGTGAACGACGACTCGGTGTCCCGAATGCACCAAGCGTTCCGTCATATTGGCCCCCATGCGGCCAAGACCGATCATTCCAAGTTCCATCGTTGTCTCCTTGAGCAGGCATTAAATTTTCAGTATCCGCCACTGTTTATATGGTTGGAAGCTGTTTCATAATCTCTTAATGCTGAGACAAAAGTGGGGATCTGTCGTGTGCCCGTCATGCGGCAACCTGGTCGGCATCAATGATGAGCGATGCTTCAATTGCGGCAGATGGAATCCTGGTTTGTGGGGCTTCGCGCCTGTATTGAGCCGATTAGGCCGAGACCTGGGCTTCACCCAGTTCGTCATCGGAAGCTGTGTCACTCTTTATGTGTTGATGCTGCTCGCGGATATGAGTGGCATCAACACCGGCGGACTTCTCAGCTTCCTTTCGCCCAGTGGTCGAAGTCTCTTTTGGTTTGGCGAGAGCGGGGCGGTTCCAGTCTTCGGATACGGACGATGGTGGACAGTTCTAACTGCCGGCTGGCTACATGCGGGCATCCTTCACATTTTTTTCAACATGATGTGGATTCGGCAACTGGCCCCACCGACGTCGGAGATATATGGACCCGGGCGCATGGTGATCATCTATACCATCGCGGGCATCATCGGATTCACCGCAAGTACATTAGCGGGCGCCTTCATACCGATTCCGATTGTAGGTGGCGCCGGCTTCACTGTCGGGGCTTCGGCGCCAATCTTCGGGCTGCTGGGTGCCTTGGTGCATTACGGAAAACGCGGCGGCAGCAGTATGGTCGGCGACCAGGCGAAATCCTGGGCAGCAACGCTCTTTATATTTGGATTTTTCATGCCGGGGGTGGACAACTGGGCGCACCTTGGCGGCTTCGTGGGCGGGTATGCCGCTTCGAAATTTCTGGATCCCCTGTACCCCGAGCGCCTGGACCATCTGATCGGGGCGTTAATATGTTTAGCCGCTACGGGAATCGCTATCCTATTGTCGGTCGCGGATGGCCTGGGTTGGTTTAGGCTGTAGTTCGCTGCTGACGGCAAATTGACGATTACGATCTTCAAATTCAACGATATATTCGTCTATTGCCTCGATCTCGCTTGCGTTCTCGCGCAACCAAATGACTTTCGCTCGCCGGCCTTCCACTGAAACGGTGTCACCGATCTTAAATCTTGGCATTGTTAGGCAGCCCTGCGCGACAGTTTCGTTGTCGAACTCACAATCGAAACTTATTCTAAGAAATATTGGCGAAAAGTAACTTGGACGTTAGTGCCTCGAACATCCGTCCTGGCGCGCAGTTGTCTGGCAGAGTTACGCGGCTTCGGCCTTTCTCGGCCCCCCCTGTTTTCGGATCTTCCAATGCTGGAAGGGGTAGATATGCCCACATCGAGGACATTGCCATGCCCCTTTTTGGGGGTCCGCGTCGCGATCATGAACCATCTCGACTATAAGATGGCAGTGAAGGCACATCGTGGGTTTACTGTAAATGTACTGGACCTGCGTCGTTTTACGCACTCGTCTCCCCTCCTTGTTGTTTGGTTTTACCTTGAGCAATTCGATTTCCTCCACGTTGTTTTGCCGAATCAACAAGACCCAGCGTTTCTGTTGGACGGAACAGGCCCGTATCAGGTAGAAATTCCTTATCTGAGGTGAAAAATGACCGACGTGGAGTTGCTTTCTGAAAGACTGACGAGCTTGGAAGCACGTTTTCGATGGATCAAAGGCGGGGCTATCCTTGTCGGCGTCATGTTAGCGGCCGGAGCCGTGATGGCTCAGCTAGGTCCGCAAGATCTGAATCAACTCGATCCACTCCTGACAATCCGCCGAACCTCTCAGGAGCAAAAAGCAGGGGCAAACCCACCGATCGAGACAGAGATCCGTGCGAAGCACTTTGTCCTCGTCGATGAGAAAGGCAAAGAGCGAGCGTCTCTTGTTACCGATGCAGCCGGCTCAGCGTTCCTGGTGATGTTCGATGCGGCTGGTAAGACCAGGGCGAGTTTGACGGTCACGAACGATGGCCCGAGCCTGAACCTCTTGGATCGCTCCGGCCAACCGCGCACGATTCTTGGGAGCACAACTCTGGTGGGATCTCACGTCAATGAGAATGGCATCGCGGAAAAAGGACCGGCTTCCTCAATCGTGCTGTTCGACAAATCCGGCAAGTTGCTGTGGCGACAACCCTAGAAATAGCCACAACAGTTGACCAATGCTGTCATCTTGTTAAATGGCGATATTTAATCCGATGGGGTTGATCGGCGGCGGCGCCTAGACGCGCACGCCGGTCGGTCTCATAATCCGAATAATTTCCTTCAAACCAGACGACGCGACTATCGCCCTCGAATGCCAGAATGTGCGTGGCTATACGGTCCAGAAACCATCGATCGTGACTGATGATAACCGCGCACCCCGCAAAATTTTCCAATGCTTCTTCTAGAGCGCGGAGCGTATTTACATCTAAATCATTTGTCGGTTCATCGAGAAGAAGAACGTTGGCTCCCCTCTTCAACATTTTCGCAAGATGCACGCGGTTCCGTTCTCCGCCCGACAGGCCCCCGACCTTTTTCTGCTGATCGCTACCGGAAAAATTGAAACGCGCGACGTACGCGCGGGAGTTGACCTCGCGGGATCCAAGCAGAACCGTGTCCTGATTATCGGAAATTTCCTGCCACACGGTTTTGTTTGCCTCCAGCACGTCACGGCTCTGGTCCACGTAAGCCAACTTAACCGTCTCCCCCAGACGAATTGAACCTGAGTCGGCTTTTTCCTGTTCGGTGATCAATCGAAATAAAGTTGTCTTTCCTGCCCCATTTGGACCGATCACTCCAACGATGCCGCCCGGCGGCAGCCGGAAACTCAAGTCATCAAACAGCAGATGGTCTCCATAGCCTTTTCTGAGGCCACTTGCCTCAATAACGACTTGCCCAAGGCGAGGGCCGGGAGGGATATAGATCTCGAGCTCTTGCGCATGCTTCTCGGTTTCGTTACTCAGAAGGGCCTCGTAGGAATTAATCCGCGCCCGGCCTTTCGCATGCCGTCCCTTGGGCGACATGTGGATCCATTCCAACTCTCGTTGCAGTGTTTTTTGCCGCTCCGTCTCGGTCTTCTCTTCCTGCTCCAAGCGCAACTTCTTTTGCTCGAGCCATGACGAGTAATTCCCCTCCCAGGGAATGCCGTGACCACGATCGAGCTCCAAAATCCATCCCGCGACGTTGTCGAGAAAATATCGATCGTGCGTGACGGCGATAACCGTTCCCTCATACTGCTGAATGTGGTGCTCCAACCATGCAACGGACTCCGCATCCAGGTGGTTTGTCGGTTCATCCAGCAACAGGATGTCTGGTTTTTGCAGGAGCAGGCGGCACAGTGCAACACGACGCCTTTCCCCGCCGGAGAGAACCCCAACTACGGTTTCCGGTGGAGGACATCGCAAGGCGTCCATTGCCATTTCGAGCCGGGAATCCAAGTCCCAAGCTCCCGTTGCGTCGAGCTTCTCCTGTACCTTGCCCTGACGATCGAGGAGTTCCGACATCTCATCATCTGTCAAAGGCTCTGCGAACTTTGCGTTGATATCATCGTATTCTTTAAGCAGGTCAACGATAGGTTGAACACCTCGCTGAACGATTTCACGGACTGTCTTAGTTGCATCGAGGGCCGGTTCCTGTTCGAGAAATCCAATCGTGAAACCCGGCGAAACGGTCGTCTTCCCCTGAAACTCTTGATCCACGCCCGCCAGAATCCGCAGGAGTGAACTCTTGCCTGAACCATTCAATCCGATGACGCCGATCTTCGCGCTATAGAAATAAGACAGGTAGATGTCCCTTAGGACAGCCTTCTTGTCGTAGTACTTGCTGACACCAATCATCGAATAGATGACTTTGTTAGGAACGGTGCTCATAAAATAAATCGGAAATTGGACGAATCCTGCAGATGAAATTCGTCCAATTTCAAATCTCCTAGGAAGGACCAAACTACCAGGATTTAAAACTTGTGAGTGCCTCTTCTTCAGACTCGTGCACGTCGAAGACGGTATACAACTTGGTGAACTGAAGAAGATCTTTGACTTGGCGGCCGGGATTGCTCAGCTTCAGCTGGCCCCACGGTCCCCGGTCTGTGCTTTCACACTGAGGACAAGGGTCCCAGTTACCGTCATCGTCTTTGAACACGGACGCACCGCACTTGGCGCACGTCATTTGCGTCACAGTGCCGAGGGCCATCACCAATTCGCCCAGTCCGCTGCTGTCGATATAAGAAACGTCTTTGAGGTTCAGCAAAATCTTTGTGTGCCCTTTCGCAACCTCATCGCGAATCGTCTGTCTCAAAGCAGTGAGCGCGTCGCCGGCCGTAACTTTACCCGCGACATCCAGGATTACAACCGAATCGGCCCGTCTGCTTGTTAATCTAAATTCCATACCCGTTCCTCGGCCGACAATTTTACATCACTCTAAACCCGCTTCTCCGGCACCCAGTCGATGATCGCTTTGAGGATTGTGTCGGCATCGACCCGCTCCGCCTCACCTTCGAAATTGAGAATGACGCGGTGTCGGAGCGCCGGTAGTACCACGTGGCGGACGTCTTCGTACGCAACCTCCGAGCGGCCGCTCAGCAGTGCTCGAACTTTACCGCCAATCGTCAGCGCCTGAGCGCCGCGGGGACTCGCTCCGTAACGAAGATACTTCTTGGTCTGTTCGTGAGCCAGAGGCGTACTCGGCTGCGTTGCCATTACGACGCGGATTGCATAATCCTGCACTGTTTCCGAAATCGGCACACCGAGCGCCACTTCGCGCAACTGTAGAATCTTGTCGGCATCCCACACGCGCTCGACCACGGGTTCTTCGAGGTAAGTGGTGCGGTCGAGAATAGTGTGAATGTCATCGATCGGCGGAAATTCCATTCGCAGTTTGATGAAGAAGCGATCGAGCTGTGCTTCCGGAAGCGGGTAAGTCGCTTCAAGCTCCAGAGGATTCAACGTCGCCAAGACCACGAAGGGTTGGTCGAGTTTGTAGGTCTGCTTGCCGACGGTGACGGTCTTCTCCTGCATCGCTTCGAGAAGCGCGGATTGTGTTTTCGGCGTGGCACGATTGATCTCGTCAGCCAAAATGATGTTCGCGAAAACGGGACCTGGCTGGAAGTCCAGGAACTTGTCTCCCGCCTCGTTTTCTTGCACGACGTTGGTCCCCACAATGTCGGCAGGCATCAAGTCCGGCGTAAATTGGATTCGCGAAGAACGTAGATGCAATGCATCACTGAGAGTTTGAACGAGTTTCGTCTTTCCGAGCCCAGGCACTCCTTCGATGAGCACATGGCCTTTTCCAAGGATCGTCATCAAAATGTCATCGATGACGTCCGCATATCCGACGATGACCTTCGAGATCTCTTGATGCACTCTCCGGAATTCGGCCTGAAATGACTCCATCTGACGATCGAGATCCGAAATCGTGTTAGCCATGCGCGTAAGAGTACTCCAATACGGGCGTCGCCTCTACCGTTAAACCAGGCGGCTTCGACAAGAAAAGGCAAAAGGGGGACAGTGAGCTAATTGCCAAATTTGCTCACTGTCCCCCTTTTGCTTTTTTGTCAGTGCCTCAGTTTAGGCAGCGCTACTCGTGTTTGCACCCACGAGCTCATTTTTGCGTTCTTGAAGACGCATGCCGAGTTCGCGGAGCTCTGTCGTATCCATTAATTTGCGGGCCTTGGGAAACATTTCGGCCTCTTCCTCTTCGGCGTGGTGCTCTACGAGGTCTTTAAGGACCTTCGCTTTTGCGCTGAACTCCTCCGACCCTTCACTGCTCTCCTTGATTTCTGGAAGAACTAAATCAACAACGTGATGCTCTTCGAGAGCCTCGTAGTAAAGATGTTCGTCTGTCTCGCTTTTGAGAGCATCCCTAAAGGCGGGATAGAAAATTTCCTCTTCGATCTGTGTGTGTACTTTGAGCTCTTGTTCGACTTGATTCAGAAGCTCCTCGGTACCATCGGATTCCAATCGCTTCAGAAGCTGCCGAACTTTCTGATGATCCTGTTTCAGAAGAGAGATCGCATCCTTGTTGGAGCGGCTATTTGTCCGGCCTCCATTCGAACTGCTGCGGCGGCCCGTCGAACGTTTTCTCGTCGCTGGCATCAGGTAGCCTCCTCTGGTTAAAAAAAATGGTTCTGATTCCAGTGTGTGATGCAGGCAACCGACAATCAAGAGGCAATTTTGGGAAACGGCGGCTTACGCGGAGGCCTTAACGGCTTTCTGAATGGCCTCAGGCTCAGTCTCGAGAATTTCGAAAATCGTATTGAGCCGGGTGATATCAAACAGCCGTTGGATACGTTTGTTTGGTCCAAGCACCGTCATATGGCCGTTCTTATTCCGAATGGAAGTCCAAATCGAAATGAGCTGCCCCAAACCGGAGCTGTCGATGTAATCAACATCGGTGAGATTAAGAACGAAGAACCGCTGATTCTCGGTTAACAGACCGTTCATCAGTTCGCGAAGGGGCAGATCAAGAATCCACAACCTACCGGACATATCCAGAATCACTACATTCGACGCAAGACGTTTTTTGATCGTGAGCGGCATACGAACTCCAGAACTAAGATCGGCTGATTCGACAGCGCCGTCAACAATTTTTAGGCCCTACCGGCAACTTCGCGGGTCTGGGTGTTGACGCGAACAATCTCACCGTCTTTCATAAACAACGGAACACGCACCTCGAGACCCGTCTCGAGCTTGGCAACCTTCGTGGCACCACCGGAAGCCGTATCACCACGCAACCCCGGCTCCGTCGATGCGATTTGCAACTCAACGTACGGGGGCAGCTGCAGCGAAACCGGCCGGCCATTGTACTTGAAAACTTCCAGAAGGATACCATCCTTCAGATAGAAGCGGTCATCCCCGACACTTTCGGCGCGAATGCTGAATTGTTCATAACTCGTCTGGTCCATGAAATGGAATCCATTAGTGTCGCTATAGAGAAAGGAAACCACGGCGATCTCAACGTCAGGTTCCGGGAATTTTTCGTTTGTGCGGAAGCTCTTTTCCTGCACGGATCCATTCAGCAAATTTTTCAAGCGAGTGCGGACCATCGTACTGGCGCCGCGGGCAGTAGGCGTCGCGAAGAAAACGTCGAGGACATGATAGGGCTGCCCCTCCACTTCGATGAGCATTTTCTTCTTCAGCTCGTTCGCTCCAATGAGGCCACCCATCGGTGTATTGTAAGCGAAACAAGGACAGCAGGCGGGGTCTATGACCGCGGACAATTATTCCCCCACCTGTATAAGGCCAGAGGCGCGGGGATAAAACGAGTCTCCGTCCTCATTCAGGAAATCGGCGATCGGCGATAATCGGCGATTGCTGATTTCCTGAATGAGGACGAAACCGATTGCCCTCTTCTACTTGGCGGACCACCGGACGTTTCATTGATTCCGGCAAAGCGCGCGGTCATAGACGTCATAGACCGCGCCTACACTCGTACAGGCCCTGCAGTCTAATGGCGGTCCTGATTGTCGTGTTTTTGACGGTAGATGTCGCGGTTGAAGCGATTCCGCTCCCTCTGAAGCCGTTCACGTTCTCTAGGGGAAAGATTTCCATCGGCTCGAAAGCGTCTCTCGTCTCGTCGTATTTTTGTCCGTTCGGCTTCGAGCCTTCGGGCTTCTCTGCGAGTTAACTCGCCGTTTCGAATTCCCTGTCTGATTCGAGCTTGCTGATGATACTGAGTCCTGTTATTCGTATGGGCCGGCACCCAAGCCCAGGCGCTGGTTGCAGACAGTGCTACGCACACGATCGTACCCAAATAGAAACTCCATTTTCTAACGCTCATCTAAACCTCCGAATGTTTGTTTTGTGTGCGCACACGAGAATAGACAGGAAGCCGCGGAAAAGGCTTAACGGATTGGTGCCGCCGCCCCCGGTCCGCGGCTAGAACTAAAGTGCTATTACGAGGTTTTCTTCGATGTGCTGTCCTTTTTGTCGCCCTTCGGAGCAGTTTCTTTTTTCTCCGCCTTCCCGCTAGCAGGACTCTGCTTGGCTATGATCTCACCGGAAATCTTGTCGTATGTGGCCTTCGGAATGATGTTCTTCTGAACGAGATCGTTCTTTCCGTGATAAGGGCGGTTATCGATTATTTTTTGCGCATAGGCATCGCCAATACCCGGAAGCGTCATCAATTGCTGCTTTGTAGCGGAATTGATGTCAATCAACTCGGTCTTTGACTTCGTGTCGCCCTTACTTGTCGATGGCTCGGCTTTCTTGTCGGTGCTCTTACCTTGCGCGAACGCAGGGACGGCGACCAACGAAACGCTGACTAATAGAGTCAACAAGCCGATGAACAATTTGCTTCTCATAGGATCACGCTCCGTTTTCAATTTCAGAATTCAGGGACCCGGGCCTGAAACCCGCGTCTACACTCATCTTATCCAGAAATGTAGTTGATTTACGTCGTATAGTTAGTCTATAAAAATTATTTGTAACGGATCCGGCCGGGGTATCAGTGATGATGATAATCCGATTAAATCAGTCGCCGTTTGAGCACGGTCTCGCTTATTGTTGTAACGAAGGAGGGACCTGATCACCGGATTGATCCTGTCACATCATCCGTTGATCGAGACCCGCTGATCGGCGGGTTTTTTTTTGGTCGAGAAGAGGTTTGATGGATCTCGCAGGGAAAACGAGCGAACTGATCTCATATCTGAAGAAAATCGAAGCCACTCAGATCCCAACCACGTTTGCGTGTAGCTTTGGCGCCGAAGATATGGTTCTGCTGGACGCCATCGCAAAGAATGCCCGGAAAATTGAGGTGTTCACGCTCGACACCGGCCGCTTACCTGAAGAAACACAGGCGTTGCTGGAAACGGCACGAGACAAATACCCAATTGTCATCAGGACATATTTTCCGGATGCACATGCGATTCAATCGTGGGTCGAGCAGAACGGACCGAACGGTTTCTACAAGAGTGTGGCCCAACGCCAACAGTGCTGCCATATTCGAAAGGTTGAACCGTTGCGACACGCACTGAGCGGAAAGAAGAGTTGGATTACGGGCCTGCGCCGCGATCAATCGCAAAACCGGCAGGCTCTTCAGCTGGAAGCGTGGGATGATGTGAACGGGCTGACCAAAATCAATCCGCTGCTCGAATGGACGATTGACGATGTGTGGGCATACATCAGAACGCACGCCGTACCGTACAACGCTCTGCATGATCGAGGTTACCCGAGTATCGGTTGCGCACCGTGCACGAGGGCCGTTCAGCCGGGCGAGGATATTCGAGCTGGGCGATGGTGGTGGGAAGAGAGTTCGAAAGAGTGCGGACTGCACAGTGTGCACTCGGTAAAGAAATAGTTATGAAACAAGAATGGACCCATCTTCGCGAGTTAGAGAGCGAATCAATTTACATTCTGCGCGAGACTGTCGCGCAATTCCGAAACCCGGTGTTGTTGTATTCCATCGGCAAGGACTCGAGCGTGCTAGTGCACCTCGCCCGAAAGGCATTCTATCCAGGACCTCTGCCTTTTCCGTTTCTTCATGTGGACACCGGCTACAAGTTCAAGGAGATGATCGAATTCCGCGATCGCTTCTGCAAGGAAATAGGCGTACGTTTGATCGTCCATCGCAATGAAGACGCAATCGCGGCAGGAGCACATCCTCTGAAACTGGGGGTGGCACGGTGTTGTGGCCAACTCAAGACCGCCGCGCTTCTTCACGCCCTCGACAAATACCAATTCGATGCCGCCATCGGCGGAGCGCGCCGCGAGGAGGAGCGATCTCGCGCAAAAGAACGCGTTTTTTCACTGCGCGACGCTTTTGGGCAATGGGATCCTCGTAGGCAGCGTCCGGAATTGTGGTCCCTGTACAGCGGAGCGATCGCAGAAGGTGAATCGATGCGAGTGTTTCCGCTCTCGAATTGGACGGAGCGCGATATCTGGCAATACATTCTGCAAGAGAAAATTCCCGTAGTGCCGCTCTATTACGCCCGAGAGCGCCTCGTGGTGCAGCGCAACGGAACGTTGATACCTGCGGACGACGCGATGCATCTCAAAGATGGCGAGGTTCCCGTAAAAATGTCCGTGCGTTTCCGAACGCTCGGCTGCGCACCCTGCACTGGCGCCGTCGCATCTTGCGCAACAACGCTGGAGGAAATCGCGGAAGAGACCGACTCAGCAAAAATCAGCGAGCGCTCTACACGCATCATCGACCATGGCGCCAACACCATGGAGGACAAAAAGCGGGAAGGATACTTTTGACGAGTAACGTTCTTCGGTTCACCACTGCCGGCAATGTGGACGACGGCAAGTCGACTCTCATCGGCAGACTGTTGGTCGAGACACAAGGCGCATTTGAGGATCAGATCGAGGGCGCGAAACGCGAAAATGAACGTCGCGGCGGCAAGGGTATCGACTTTTCGTTGCTCACTGACGGATTGAAGGCCGAGCGCGAACAAGGCATCACAATCGATGTCGCGTATCGATACTTTGCGACCCCGAAGCGGAAGTTCATCATCGCGGATGCCCCCGGACACGAGCAATACACCCGAAACCTCGTGACAAGCGCCAGCAATAGCGACCTTGCGGTGATCTTAATCGACGCAAGAAACGGAATCATGACCCAGTCGCGGCGGCATACCTTCATAGCGCACCTGCTGGGCATCCGCCATTTCATCGTTGCCATTAACAAAATGGATCTCGTGGACTTCCGACGCGAGCGCTATGAAGAGATCAAACAGGACTTCGAAACCTTCATCTCGAGGCTCGGTGGTGGCGCCGAAACCTACTGCATTCCTATTTCGGCCTTAAAGGGTGACCATGTCACCGAGTCGAGCGAGCACATGTCCTGGTACACCGGACCGAAAATGCTGGAACTCCTCGAGTCCATTGAGGTGGATGACGCTGCCCACAAGCTGCCTTTTCGATTTGCAGTTCAGTTGGTGAGCCGGCCGCCGGCTTCACCCGAGTTTCCGGATTTCAGGGGTTATATGGGCCGGGTCGCTTCGGGGTCTGTTAAGGTCGGCGATCGCATCGTCGTGTTACCTTCGGGCGCACAGTCGAGCGTCACGGGTATTGTTACCCGCGACGGCAGAATCGACGAAGCATTTGCGCGGCAATCGGTAACGCTGACGATCGCAGACGATCTTGACATCTCGCGTGGCGACATCATCGCTACCGAAGAACGTCCTCCAACGGCACGAACGTACTTCAAGGCGACATTGTGTTGGATGAACGAGCGAAAGCTGCGTCTCAACCACCGATATGTTCTTCGTCACACTACAAAAACGGTTCGCGCCATCATCAATGAAATCGATCACCGCCTGAACGTGAACACACTCGAACGCGAGTCGCCCGTCTCGGAATTGCAGACGAACGATATAGGCCAGGTGAGAATCAAAACGCTCCAGCCAGTAGTCTGTGATCCCTATGTGGTGAATCGCCAGACCGGTGGATTCATCATCCTTGACGAAAATAACGATACCGTCGCGGCAGGCATGATCCAGGACTGACAGAATACCCAATTGCTTTTTTGCTTCTTGTGTTCCTTCCTACATTTACGACTGCGCGGCGACGGTTTTCAGCTTGAGCAGCTTCTCCGCATTTTGCCGATAGATTTTTTCCTTTTGTTCCTTCGTGAGGCCCAGTGCCTCGACGCACTTGATCGTCTCGCGAGCGTAGAGACCAGGGGCTGGTTCGAAAGGCATATCCGAAGCGAAGACGACGTTATCCACGCCAAAGAAGTCGAAGCCGCATTTGGTTGCTGGACCGGCGCCAAACAAAGCTGTGTCCGCATAAAAATTCTTGAAGTAGTCCACAGGACGCTTCTTCATCGATTTCAGCAGGGCCTTGTAGTCCACGTCCGACGTACGTGTACCCAACTGATCCCAGCCGTAGCCGACGCGGCCCTCAAAATAAGGAATCATACCGCCCATATGGTGTGTGATGATTTTCAAGTTTGGAAACTTGTCGAAATAGCCGGAAAACACAAGCCGGGACATTGCAACGCTGGTTTCGTATGGCCAGCCAAACGTCCACCAGATTTCGTACTGCGATTTCGTTTCCGCCTGGTAGTCCGGGAAATCCGCACCACGGGCCGGGTGTATCCAGATTGGAATGTCGCGACGGGCAGCCTCTTGGAACAACGGCAAAAATTCGGGAGCATCCAGGGGTTTGCCGGCTGCGTTCGTATAGACCTGAATACCGAAGGCGCCAAGATCATCGAGAGCTCGGGTCATTTCTTTTTCCGCAGCCGCGGGGTTGTTCATGGGCAGCGATGCGACGAATCCGAGAAAACGATCATGCTTCTTGACTAATTCGGCAAGCCCATCATTGCCCTCTCGTGCGAGTTCCGGAGACTTTTCAGGTCCCGCGATGATTTCCAGAGGCGGAAGAGGAAGGGTGATGACCTGAACATAATCGCCAAACTCGTCGAGAATCCGGAAGCGCGAATCGACGTCAACGATGGTTTGAATATTGGATACGCGCTTGCCGATGTCTTTGCCACCATGCCCCGCATCGATGTATTTATCGAAAAATTTCTTCGGAAAAATGTGATTAAAGATGTCGATCTTCATGTTGAAACTTCCTTTTTATTCGCCTGATTCATGAAACTGACAGTGGCCGCAGCAATCGTTGCGATCAAGGCCGGAATCGCTGCTGCCCAGAACACGTGCCTTGCCGTGCCTCCGTAGTTTAGTAGATAAGCCCCGAGAATAGGCCCGAGAATTGAACCTACTCTACCAATGCCCAGCGCCCAGCCTACGCCCGTCGCGCGAATTGCCGTGGGATAAAGCTCCGCTGTGAGAGCATTCGATACTGTCTGGGCACCGACTACAGCCATGCCCGAAGCAAACACCGTCAGTATGAGAAGGGGGATTGCCGCGCCGGCACTCCCTATAAGAAAAATGAAAATCGCCGCGGAAAAATAGGTGATCGCGAGTATGCGGAAAGACAAACGCCTTCCTATCAACCCCGCCAGGCCTAAAGAACCGATCAGACCACCGATCTGGAACAATGAGGTGACCAGGCTCGCCGTCTCGATTTCGATTCCTGCGTCTGTCATGATCGTCGGCAGCCAATTATTTAGAAACCACAGATTGAGCAGGTTCATGAAGAACATGAGCCAGATCGCTAACGTTACACCCGCGCGTCCTTCGGCGAAAAGTTCCGCTACCGAAAATGAACCCGACTGGTGCTCGTCCGGGCCCGCAATCATTTCGGCCGGAATTTTTGTATCAGGCGTGATGCGTTGCAGATACGCGGCCGCTTTCTTCTTTCCTCCTTTTAGAACGAGGAATCGAATGGATTCCGGCAAAAACACGATTAGCAGGATTGCCACGGCGATCGGCATGATACCGCCGATCAGGAAAATCGATTGCCAGCCATAGCTCCGTATCAGTGCCGCCACCGTCCATCCCGCGAACGCGGATCCGAGAGAGAAGCCGCAGAACATCGTCATAACGGCGGCATTCCTGGATCTTTTGGGCATGTATTCCGAAGTGAGGGCAATCGCATTCGGCATGGCGCCGCCCATGCCAAATCCGGTAAACACGCGATACGCCATCAGCTGAGTAACCGATGTCGCAGTCGCTGTGAGTAAGGAGCCGATTCCGAACGTCAGCGCGCAGGCAACGAGCACGGGCTTCCGTCCGAGCCGGTCTGCTAATGGACCGAAAATGAGCGCACCGATCATCATCCCGAAGGTTCCGCTGGATATCACCCGACCCAGAGCGACACGCGCTATGTGCAAGTCTGCGCTAAGCGCCGGTGCCACGGGACCCATAACTTGCGCGTCGAACCCGTCCATGAAGACGATCATCCCGCAAAGCGTCGCGACCAACAATTGATAGCGGCTGAAGGGCTGCTCATCAATGAACTGACGGACATCAAGGACTGTTGCTTGCTTCAAGGTGGCGTAAATATATCTGTGCGCAAAAAGGTTTGCAATGACTGTAGGGACGGGCTGGCACTGTGAACAAATCGACGAAGTGTATGAATCAGGCGAATAGTCCCCTCCTCACTGAGGAGGGTTGCCCAACATGTGACTACGTTCGCTCGCGCGCTGGGCAACACGCCCGCTGAGGAGAGGTGGCTGCGCCAGTAACAAATGTCGTGAGGCTATCGAAGCGGCGCAGACCGGATGGTCGCTCACAGCGCAACCATCCCAACCAATTCGTTCACACCCCCGTCACACACCGCCCCTACAGCATCGGGAGGGTGATCACACCCCACGGACTATCTCCGACCTTGATTTTTTTAATGACGGTCTGAGTAGTCAAGTCCACGACCGACACATCGTTGGACGGACCATTAGCCGTATACAACATCTTGCCGTCCGGGGAGAGCGCGAGACCCCATGGGCGGTCTCCCACATCCAAAGAGGTCGTCACGGTATTTGTGTTTGTGTCGATAATAAACAGCTTTCGCCCGCGCCCGCCTGTAACGTAAGCCTTGGACGCATCCGGCGATAAAATCACCATCATGGGTTTGATCTGCCCAGGGGAACCTAATTCGATCGTTTCGATTGGCTGGTATTTAACGACGTTCATCACGCTGATAACGCCGTCGTTCTCACGGGTCACATAGGCCTTTGAACCATCGGGGAAAAAAGCGATATGCCTCGGTCGATTCCCGACCGGAAACGTCTTGACCACCTGGCGCGTCTCTACATCAATAACAGCAATGGTTCCGCCGGCTTCGGACGTAACGAAAAACAACTTTCCGTCAGGACTGGTGGAGACGCCCTCCGGTTCCTCTCCTACCTGAATCGACGCGATTACTGTTCCGGCTGCGATATCGATAATGCTCGCTTGCGCGACGTCCTCGTTTGAGCAATAGAGCTTCGTACCGTCCTTACTGAGATCGAACTCCTCCGGATCCGAACCGCCCGGAATGATCTTGACGAGTTTGTTCTCACGCACATCAAAAACACCGATGCCATCCGCTTTCTTATCCGGCGGTGGCAGCTTGCTTTCATCAACGCCAGGAGGTGCAATAGGCGAGCCGCTCAGTGCGACATAAATCGTTTTTCCGTCGACGCTGGCATGGATTCCGCGGGGCCGCTTCCCCAGCCTCACAGTTCCGATCACTTGATGAGTGGCGGAGTCGATGATGCTCAGGTCACCGGATCGTTCATTTGTGACATAAATTCGATATGGCGCCGCCCCCCGAGGCGTTCCAGTACCTCCGCATGCAGCAAGAAGTATCGGCAAAGCTAGTGCGACAGCGATACGCGGTGTCATTTGAAGAACTACTTAGACTTCGGCCAACCTTTAGGAATGATCCAATGACCGCCGTTCGGCCCGACTTCATCCGGTCTCCCAGGCGGCAGCACCTTGTCGGTTCTGGCTCGGACGTAGTAATAGAGTTGAGAAATCTGTTTATCGTCGAGAAGTTTATTCCAAGCCTGCATCGTGCCGTCGGTACTTCCATTTTTAACCGTGAACAAGAACTCTTTAAGGGTGAGTTTCAGATTCGGATCTGTCAGGTTCGGAGCCAGTGATCCCCCGATCGCGTTCATGCCATGACAGCGATAGCAGTAAACGTGCCACCACTTCCACCCGTTGTAGACATCGTCATATGTAACGGACGGGCCTTGCGCCGCTGACGAAGGCACACTGCTCCACATCACTGCAAAAAGCAAAAGCAGGCGCCGCATTACTTTGGGCCGCCCTTTCTATCCAACAGAGGCACTCCGTAATCCTTCAATATCTTGTCGATTTCGGCCTGCTTCGTCTCCAGCACTTTCTCTAATTGACTGGCGAATGCCTCATCCGTCTTTCGCACACCTAAAGACATGTCGAAGGCGAACGGGAGATCGGTAGTTCCTGACGGGACCGGGACCACTTCCAATGGAATCGGTTCGCGAGCTGCGAAGTATCCTGCCGCTGGTCCCCAGACAATGGCCGCATCTATCTTGCCACTGGCGACTGCGTCGATAATTCGGCTCGGGGGGTTTTGAGCCGAATAAAACGTGTCGAAGCCGACAACGTTATCGACGATCCCTCTCTTCGAGAGTTCGTGAACCGGAGGTGGATTCGTGTAATCGTCCCCGAACAAGTGGACCCCGATTTTCAATTTTTTCAAAACAGGATCATCCAGCGATCGAAGCTGGAATCCTTTGCCTTTTGGATAAACGAAAACATACGTCGAGCGGTAGTAAGGCTTCGTGGTGCGAACCAGGTCGTATCCTCGAGGCACGCCGATCATCACATCACAACGCGCCTCCTTTAATGAAGCGTTCATGGTGTTTCTGACGAAGCCTCGTCGCTGTCCCCACCAGACGTAAGTCGGCGATGCGCCCAATTCCTTCGCAATCAGACTCGCGATCTTATTCTCAAAGCCTTCCAGTCGTCGGTTGGAAAACGGAAGGTTGTCCGGATCAGCACACACGCGAAACTCTTTGTTCTGCTGCCCGAATGCGCTGAACATATAAAGGAGGCAGACAGCGGCTACTTTCCGGAGCTGTACTGGGCGCATCTGCAACACGCTAAGGTAGTGCGAACACGGTTAAAACACCGCCTTGATTACTGAAGTTGCCGACATCAGCAAACGCCCCGATCGCTCCGAGCGCTGCTGTGGGATCCTCGCCACCGATATCAGCGGCGACTCCGATACCCGACCATCCTCCTATCCCGGACAATACAGCGAGGTATTGTTTGCCGTCGGGTCCGGTATACGTCATCGGATTACCGATGATTCCGGATGGCGTCTTGAACTTCCAAAGAATCTCTCCTGACTTAGCGTGAACGGCTTTGATCCAGCCTTCCATGGTCCCGTAGAAAACAACGTCGCCGCCCGTCGCGAGAGCACCGCCCCAGTTTGCGAGACCTTCTTTAATGCCCCACACTTTCTTGCCCGTTGTCGGGTCCCAGGCAATGAACTCGCCCCTGTTTCCGCCCGGGCCGGGATGACTAACCACAATCGCTCCTACATAAGGCTGGCCTGCCTGGTATTTAACTTCTACACCTTCATAATCCATGCAGAGATTGTTGGTAGGAACGTAGAAAAGATTTGTTCTCGGTGAATAGGCAACAGGTTGTTGATTCTTTCCTCCCATCGCCGAGGGGCAAATATCTTTTACGTTTTTTGTTGCGGATGTTCTCTTCTCCGGATTCTCGATAGGTTTGCCCGTCTTCAGATCGATTCCCTTAGCCCAATTGACCGTTACAAACGGTTCCGCAATGAGCAATTCACCGGTGGTTCTATCCAACGTGTAGGAAAAACCATTCCTATCGAAGTTGACCAGCGCCTTTCGCATTTGTCCACCGATGTTGAGATCGACAAGGACGTTTTCATTGATGCCATCGTAGTCCCAGGCATCGTGCGGCGTCTTCTGGTACGCCCATTTGGCTTTCCCCGTATCCGGGTCGCGCGCAAAGATGGTCATCGACCACTTGTTATCGCCCGGCCGTTGATCCGGATTCCAGGATCCGGGATTTCCCGTGCCGTAATAAAAGAGGTTCAGTTCGGGATCGTAGCTGTACCAGCCCCATGTCGTGCCGCCGCCGCGTTTCCACTCATCACCTTTCCAGGTTTCAACAGAACCAGGAAATCCGACTTCCGCCTCAGGGCCTGTGCTGTACATGCGCCAGATCTGTTTGCCCGTTTTGACATCATTCGCCGTGACGAACCCGCGGACGCCAAACTCTCCGCCGCTAATGCCGGAAATCACCTTGTCTTTGACAACCATCGGCGCTGCAGTGATCGTCTGACCGGTCTTGTAGTCTCCCTGTTTGACTTTCCACACTTCTTTGCCGGTCCCCGCATCAAGAGCAACAGTATTCGTATCCAGTTGATTCAGGAAAAGCATGCCGTCAGCGTATGCAAGACCACGATTGACCGTGTCGCAGCATGCCACCGGGATAACTTGAGGGTCCTGCTTCGGAACGTATTTCCATTTGACCGGCGCGCCTTCCTTGGTCAGGTCGAGGGCATACACGATATCCGGAAAAGGAGTGTGGACGTACATGGTGTTCCCGATGACCAACGGGCCACCTTCGTGTCCGCGCAGAACACCGGTTGAAAACGTCCAAGCCACTTTCAGGTCCTTAACGTTGCCTGTGTTGATCTGATTCAGCGTACTGTATCGAGTCGCCGAATAATTTTTGTTGGACATCGTCCATTGTTTGTCTTCTTCGTTAACAGGGGACGGAGCGGCGGCCGATATATCGGCTTTTGCCGCCGGCTGGCTGTTGTTCGTACAACCCGTAACAATTCCCAAGATCAGCCCGGCAGCTAATACGATGGATAATCTCTTCATCTCGAGACTCCTTTCAGGACCTGCGCCTGACAAACACACGAAGACGGATACGGTTTCGTTTCCAGTTGTTGAGAGGCCGTATTCTTTGATTCCGCTAACGGGTCTGTCAAGGACAATCCTCGGTTTACGCTATTTCTTCGGCTTGCCTTTCGCGCCGGAAGGCACGTTCTCATCAACCCATTTCAGAATGACGTCTGCAACTTCGAGATTGTTGGTTCCGAGCATCATCATGTGCGTGGTGCCGTTAAAAATGGGATTGCCCAGTTCGTCCAGCTTGATGTACTCCGCCTTCGCGGTCCCCTGCTTCTGGGCGCGTCTGGCGTTGATTTGATCGACCGTCGTTTGGCACTGTTGACTGGTCGCTGTGTAGTCGCCCTTGAGTGCCATATAAGGGATGTTGTCGAAGTCTTCAGGTTTCAATCCACTGTTCGGCAGCGAGCAGCCGCCTTCAATCGTGATCAGACCTTTCAATAGATCCAGGTGCCCACGTTCCTTCAGAATACGGACCATGTGATGGCCCATGATGCCCGATTGAGAATGTGTCGCGACGACGGCCCCGCCAAGTTTTTCCACGAGAAGCGCAAGATCCATGGGAGTCCACGTGTTCGCTGGAGACAGCTCCATCGGGTCGCAGGTCTTGCAAGTCGATCCAGGCAGCGTGACCTCCGCGTTCGGGACGAGCTGTTTGTAGTACTCGAGCGCGTAGTAATTGTTCGGTCCTGCAGGGGGAGCGTCGATGGCACCGGCCCGTGAGGCGATGCTTGCATCGATCGTCTCGATTGGGTACGCGGGAAAGTAATTGTCCTTGTGGTTTGCGTCGTCATCCGCCGGGTCGCCACGATCTCCGTGACGTATCAGCGTCCCATTCAGAATCGTCGAACCGGGCGGGACGAGATGGCCAAACCACGCCGTCCATGCGCCATTGTCGGTAATCCTGCCAAAGGTTGGGATAAGAGCCGAGCCCTTCTGGACATCTCCGTTTTTAATGATGCTCGCCGCCTCGTGAATAACGGATTCATCGAAACCAGAGCGTCCACGACCGGCCTGGTCCACGACGTACGTGGAGATACCGTTCCGCACAAAATATGGCGCCCAGCCTTCACGACCGTCCGGTGTTGACTCCAGGCACGCAGCAGTGTGTGTGGACCCATGAACCATGATCACGGGAAATGCATTGGGTTTCTTGCGAGCAGGTATCTGGAATTGGACATACATCTGCCCGACTGTAATTTGAGCGGGTGTGAGGGCCTGGTTCGGGCTATTTGGCGCTGGCAGCGTCGCATAATTCGTGACTTTGGGAACACCACCAATAAAGAAGCTGCCCTGGTCTTCGATGAGCAGCGGCTTCTTGAGGAATTTCTTCGTCGTTTTCGAACCATCTTCGGCCGCAATGCTGATACTCGTGCCCAGAAGCAGAAGTAGGGAAAATAGACACCAACCGATACGCCGCATAGATTTGCTCCTCGCTCGTCAGATTTGGCGGGACTATATATCAAACGCGACAGGAACCACAAAAGACAGTGGACCGGAATTGAGAATTGGGAA
>Ga0114129_10001239_pt1 | contig 34001 bp, 30 predicted proteins | sample RhiMetdeltSRZDD1_FD_80071 | JGI IMG/M metagenome (GOLD analysis project Ga0114129, IMG submission 80071) | Populus rhizosphere microbial communities from Tennessee, USA - Rhizosphere MetaG P. deltoides SRZDD1 (version 2) (version 2) | ecosystem: Host-associated > Plants > Roots > Rhizosphere >...
GACCCGCCGCGCGGCAAAGATGGTCATCCTCGACGCGGACCACCCGGACGTCCTCGACTTCATCGATTCGAAGATGCTCGAGGAGAAGAAGGCCTGGGCGCTCATCGAGCAGGGCTACGACCCGAGCTTCACGGGCGAGGCCTATGGCTCGGTCTACTTCCAGAACGCCAACCACTCGGTCCGCGTGACCGACGAGTTCATGCACGCCCTCGAAGAGGACGGCGAGTGGACGACCCACGCCGTCCAGGGTGGCGAGCCGATGGGCACGTACCGGGCCCGGGACATCTTCCGCCGCATGGCCGATGCCGCCCACCTCTGCGGCGACCCCGGCATCCAGTACGACTCCACGATCAACGACTGGCACACGTCCGCGAACACGGATCGGATCTACGCGAGCAACCCGTGCTCGGAGTACATGTTCCTCAACGACACGGCCTGCAACCTCGCGAGCCTCAACCTCATGACGTTCGTCCGCGAAGACGGCACGTTCGACGTCGACGACTACCGCTACGCGGCCCGGCTCACGATCACCGCGCAGGAGATCCTCGTCGACAACGCGAGCTACCCGACGCCGAAGATCGAGGAGAACTCGCATCGCTTCCGGCCGCTCGGCCTCGGCTACGCGAACCTCGGCGCGCTCCTCATGAGCCGCGGCCTCGCGTATGACTCAGATGAAGGCCGCAACTTCGCGGCCGCGCTGACCGCCGTCATGCACGGCGAGGCGTACCGCCAGTCGGCGGTCGTCGCCCGCGACCACGGCGGGCCGTTCATCGAATACAAGAAGAACGAGAAGCCCTTCCTCCGCGTCATCCGGAAGCACCGCGATGCCGCGTACGCAATCCCGAAGGAGAGCGTCCCGTCCGATTTGCTCGAGGCGTCTCATCGCGTGTTTGATGAGGCCCTCGAGCTCGGCCGGGAGTTCGGCTACCGGAACGCCCAGGTCACCGTCCTGGCGCCCACCGGAACCATCGCGTTCATGATGGATTGCGACACGACCGGCATCGAGCCAGACATCGCGCTCATCAAGTACAAGAAGCTGGTCGGCGAGGGCTTCATCAAGATCGTCAACCAGACGGTCCCGGCGGCCCTCCGCAAGCTCGGCTACTCACCGGACGAAGTCCAGGGCATCCTCGACTACGTCAACGAGCGCGAGACGATCGAAGGCGCACCGGGTCTCAAGCCGGAGCACCTGCCGGTCTTCGACTGCGCGTTCAAGCCGGTCAACGGCGAGCGCTCCATCCACTACATGGGCCACGTCCGGATGATGGGCGCGGTCCAGCCGTTCCTGTCGGGCGCGATCTCGAAGACCGTGAACATGCCCGAGGCGGCGACGGCGGACGAGATCGAGCAGGTCTACCTCGAGGGCTGGAAGCGCGGCCTGAAGGCGATCGCGATCTACCGCGACGGCTCGAAGCGCAGCCAGCCGCTTTCGACCGGCAAGAAGAAGGACTCGGACGCGGCGACCGAGGCGGACTCGGCGCTCGTTGCCTCGCTCCAGAAGCAGCTCGCCGCGGCACAGGCCGAGGCGGCGCTCCCCCATCGCCGGCGGCTCCCCGCCGAGCGGACGGCGTTGACCCACAAGTTCGACATCGCCGGCCACGAGGGCTACATCACGGTCGGCCTCTACCCGGACGGTCAGCCCGGCGAGATCTTCCTCAAGATGGCGAAGGAAGGCTCCACGGTTTCCGGCCTGATGGACACGTTCGCGACGGCGATCAGCCTCTCGCTCCAGTACGGCGTGCCGCTGCGCGACTTGGTCAACAAGTTCGCCCACGTCCGGTTCGAGCCGTCGGGCTTCACCGGCAACAACGAGATCCCGATCGCGAAGTCGATCATCGACTACATCTTCCGGTGGCTCGGGAGTCGGTTCCTGTCGACGGACGACAAGGCCAATCTCGGGCTCATCAACAGGGAGTCGTACGGAGATGCTCCGACGGCTTCGGCGATCTCGGCGGACTCGGGGCCGGCTCCGCTCGCTACGGCTTCGCCCGCTAACTTCGTTAGCGAAACGCTCGCGGCGCCGACCCCTGCGCCCGCCGCGCCGCAGCCGTCGGAGCCTTCACCGGCACCTGCCCGGGAGGAGCCCAAGGCAGAGCTCGCCGTCATCGCCGCGAATCCCGTCGCGAATGGGCATGCCAACGGTCATGCGAATGGCAACGGCAAGTCCACGTCATTCGGTGCGGGCACCGGGGCGATGACGCTGAATCTCGGTGGCGTGAAGGTCGCCTTCGCGGCTCAGGCCGATGCCCCGTCCTGCATGGACTGCGGCTCGATCATGGTCCGCAACGGCAGTTGCTATAAGTGCCTTAACTGCGGCTCAACGAGCGGCTGCAGCTAACGACGGCCCGCCTGCAGCCGACCCGCCTCGAGGTTATCGGCGAGCGCGGAACGGATCTATTCCGATCCGCGCCCATCGCTGCTGCTTTGTTGTCAGGCGGCGCGTAGAGGTTCGGATGCCGGAGCTAAGAGCAGATGCCCGGGAGCGGCTGCGAGCGGCGGCTCGCGACTACCTCGCAGTCGAGCTGCCGAAGCTGGATTCCGCGGGCCTCTTACCTCGGCCGGGCCGCGACAACCCGTGGATCGATTGGGAGCGACTTTGGTCGTTCGACCGCGCTGCTACTGATACCGACCTGGCGCGACTCTTGGTCACCGAAGCGCCGGATCGATGGTCGAGCCCAGCTCCCCAGATCGGTGCAGGAGAACTCGTAGGGGCCCTCCTCCGGGGAGCCGTGGCGTCAGCAACTCTCGAGGCCTCCCAGCCCGGTCACGCCCCGAGTTCGGTGGCGCTGATCGACCAGTTCCTCGAACAGGTCGCAAACGCTGATCAGCCCGTCCGTGTCATCCGGCTAGTGACCGATGTCGACGTGAGCGAGGTCGAGGGCCGGACGGTGCACAACGTCCGCCTCCGCCGCGTCCGGGGACTGCCCGAGACGCTCCAGGCGGAGATGTTCGAGGCGGCAAGCGAGGTCCGCGGGCTGCGGACGATGGTTTCGTATGGCTCGCGCGAACCGCGGGCCTTCCTCGTGGGCGAACAGGCGGGACGCGATCCTTGGCTGGTGGCGCACAGTCTTCGGCCCCATCTGATTCATGTCTCGACGGCTCTCCGCCTTGTTACCGCCGCCTCGCTCATCGAGCCGCTCGAGGTCTACGGGCAGCCGCAGATGGTCCACACAGGCGGACCAGTGGCGACTGCCGTCGATCCGGACCATGCTTCGTACTGGCGCCGAGTCAGCATCGTTCGGTCGGAGCAGCTCGTTGGGTTAGAGGCGATCGCGACACAGATCTGCGAGCTCGACAAGCGGCCGTCCGAGAAGATCCCGCCGCCGATCGCAGTCGCGATTAGCCGGTTCAACCGATCGCACCGCGGGGCAGCGTGGGCGGACGTGGTGATCGACATCGCGATTGGGCTCGAGGCCGCGCTATCGACTGGCGAGAAGGACGAGATCACCCTCCGGATCAGGAACCGAGTAGCGCACCTTCTCGCTCGGCCTGGTGATTCGCCGGCGGACCTGTTCGGCGACGTCGGCGAGCTTCTCACGATCCGCGGCACGGTAGCTCACGGCGACATCGTTCCGCCTAAGCGTTGGGCCGGGCTGTTCGAGGCCCGGGGCCTAACTCAGGTCATGGTCGAAGACCGAAGGAGCGTCCTTTTCGATCGATGGAGGGACATCCTGCGCCGCGCGATACTGGCACGCCTTCTCCTCGCAGCGGGCGGTGCTAGCTGGACGCTCCGTCGTCCGCCGGGCGCGGGAGTAGATGCGACGCTCATCAACCCCGCGGAGAGGCGCCGCTGGCGAGGGATCATTCGTCGGCGAGCTGCCGAGCTCGGGATCCCGTCGGCGATCGATCGGCCGCCGGTGCTCCGCGACTTCCTGCACGACCCCTACGGCGATCGCCTCGACAACTAGGACGCTCAGGCGACGCTATCGCCGCAACCGTGAAAGCCACCGCCGCCACGAACGTAGAGGGCCCTCAGCCTTTTGACGCTGATGCTCCGCCTCCCCGGTGTCGAAGGCTTTGCCCGCGTCTTCGACGAGCCAAGCAATCGCTAGGAGCGCTGCGCTCCGCATAGGGGTCGGCCGATACATCAGCAGCGCGACCGTCGCCAGCTGGAGCGAGATCGCGGAGGCGGGTCCGATCTCCGCGAGACCAGCGTTCGACGGACCTGCTAGCAAGTAGTCGCCGTCGTTTCCTAGCGCGAACGTCAGCGCCGATGATCCTGCGTGGACAGGGTAATGCGCCAAATCGACGAACGGCTGCCACCGTTCGAGATGGACCGCACTCTGAAGGTCCCCGAAGTCAGGCCGAGCCTTCCCGACTGCCTCGCCCGCCCAGCCCCAAGGTGTCGCGAAGGCTCGAGGATTGGTGACCGACGCGAGTACCTCGGTCCGCCGATTCCGGATCGCTCGTTCCTCCTCGGCCGTCAGCCTCTCTTCGCCAAGGGCTTCGGCGTGCCTTTGGTAGGCGTCGAGTCGGCCGACGATGCGGACGTCTGCGTGAACGATGTATCGCTCTGCCGTCACCCGATCGTGGTCCCGGATGAACAGTGCGACGACCGCGAGCTCGTGCAGGGTTCGCCAGCGGGCGAGGGCGCCCGATGCATGACCGGAGCGAAAGAGCGCGAGGATCTCGCTCACGGTCAAGCACGCCCGAGCATGGAGCCGGACGAGCACTTCCAATTGGGGGTCGTCGACGGGCGGGTTGCGATGCTCCTCAGCGTTGAGGGCTTCCCCGGCCTCGTACGCTGCGATCCAGACCGCCTCGAGAGCGTCGAGGGCGGGTCCCCACACGTCACACAGTCGTCGTTCGAACGCGACACGGATCCGACGATGCTCCTCGATCGTGCGTGACCGCCGGCGTCTCATGTCGTCGGCTGCGGCACGCCCGATCTGCCGCAATGTTCCGGTGACCATGCCAGCGACGGCGGGTGCGAGGTCGGATGGATCGATGTCGCCGCGTGCCTCCAACTCGGCTCGCGCCCGGTCAATTAGATCGCTGAACGAGGGCTCGTCCGTCACCGAACGTAGGCTATCGCGCCCGCCACGCCTAGTCGTTGAAGCGCACGGCCTCGTCGGCCAGTTCCAGGCAGGACGGCCCGACTAGTCGCGGCCTGGACTTGTCCAAGGTGGCTTCCGGCCAGCGATCCGTGGAGTCGACAGCCAACCGGTACCGGTGGCTAGGACTCGCCCCGTCTACGACTGGACCAGGGAATGCTTACGATCGCGGCCATGGCTGAGGCTGTGAACCGTCGAGGTCGATCGATGCGCACGGATGAGGCGCAGCCGGTCACATTCGTCGAGCTCTTCTTCGATCTCGTCTTCGTCTTCGCGGTCACCCAGCTCACCGGGCTCCTCGCGGGCGACCTGACACCTGGCGGCCTGCTCCGCGCGATCCTGCTCGGCTGGCTCATCTGGTGGGCCTGGACCCAGTTCACGTGGACCCTCAACCCGGCCGACACCACTCATCCCGCGGTCCGCGTCATCACCCTCGCGGCGTCCGGGGTGGCCCTCGTGATGGCCGCGTCCGTGCCTCGGGCGTTCGCCGAGGACGCCCTCTGGTTCGCGGTCCCGTACGTCATCGTCCGCGGGCTCGGCCTCGGCATCCAACTTCAGGTTGAGCGCGAACGCCCGGACTCAAACCTGCGCGGTGTCGGCCTCTGGGCGTCGTTCTCGATGATCGGGCTTGGGCTGGTCGTGGTTGGCGCAATTGTCGAGCCGGGCCTGCGTCAGTTCCTCTGGCTTGCGACAGTCGTCGCCGATCTCGTCGCCGCGGCGGTCGCTGGACGGGGGGCCGAGTGGGACATCAAGACGGCCCACTTCTCGGAGCGCCATGGGCTGTTCGTGATCATCGCCCTCGGTGAGTCGATCATCCTGGCCGGCACCGCGGTTGCCGCGGACGAGCGATCGGCGGCCCTCGCGTCGGTCGCTGCGGCAGCGATCCTCGTCGTGTGCCTCCTCTGGTGGACGTACTTCGGCTGGCTGAAGGAAGCGCTCGAACACCACTTCCGTGCCGCACCCATCGCGCGACTCGGTCCCCTCGCCCGGGATGCGTTCAGCGTCGCCCACTTCCCGTTGATCGGCGGGATCGTCGGATTCGCGGTCGCGGTCGAAGCGATCCTCGCCCACCCCGCCGATCCAGCGCCACCGACAGTGGTTGCCGCCCTCGGCGTCGGGATCGCGCTGTTCGTCCTCTGCTCGGCGCTCTCGCTGCGGATCCTCGGCGGCCCGCTGTTGACCGTCCGACTCGTCGTCATTGCGGCGATGGGAGTCGGGCTTGTCATCGTCGCAGCGATGGCGCCGGTTTGGCCACTCGCCGTCGTCGGCGTGGCGCTCCTCGTGATCACCCTCGCCGAGCGAGGCCGGGGCGCGTGAGAAGGCCGGTGTTCGAGCTCACGACGGATCGGTAGCCAGCAGCCGTTCGGTCGCCGAGTCGAGCTGGCCGCCGTAGAACCGATCGAGGACCCCGAAGAACAGCGGATCAGCCGGCGCGGCGAGGTGGAACAGCGTCATCGACGAGCGGACCTTCATCGCGTCGAGCGGCCCGAACACATCCTCGGCAGTGCGTCGTTCGAGCGCCATGAGGATGCTCGCGCACTCCCGCAGCCGCGCGCCGAGCAGGTCGTGAGCGAGGTACGCGCGAGCTTCGTCGAGCGAGGCGATCGCGTAGCGCTGCGACATCGGGCTCGATCCGAGGCCGGCGAGCTGCGGAAAGATGAACCAGATCCAGTGGCTGGTCTTGCGCCCGCGCCGGAGCTCCTCGAGCACGTCCTCGTAGACCTCGTCCTGGGCGGCGACGAAGCGCTCGAGCTCGTCTGGCATCGCTTCAGGAGATTAGCGAGCGCCTCAAGCAGCGCAGATGGTTCCAATGTTCCTCGTAATTCGGAGAACCTTCGCACGCGCCGCGGCGGGCCGGACGCGTAGGCTTTCGCACCATGCGCAACCGGGAGGGATCCCGATCCGTGCGGACGAGGCTTCGGCTCGTAGCCGAGCGTCTGATCTCGATCGCGGACCTGCCGGTCGATGACGATGACGCTCGTCTTCGGAAACGTGTCGGCGTCGTCGGCGGATACCTGACGATCGTCGCTCCCCTGGGCGTGCCGCTGGCCTCTCCCACGCCGCTCATCGGCTGGCTCGCTGGCCTCAGCCTGTCGCTGTTCAGCGTCCTGAATCTCACGGTCCTGGCCCGGACCAAGCAGTTCGACCGCTACGTCATCGCGTTGATCGCGACAGGAGCGCCCTTCGTCATCCTGGCGACCATCCTCGCGGGCGGCGTCACGACCAACAGCGGCGGCCTCGTTTGGGCGTTTCTGGCGCCCGCCTATGCGCTTCTGGCGCTGGGCCCACGGCGTGCGATGCCTGGGTTCTTCGTCTTCATCGCGACGCTCGTCCTCGCGACCGCCATCGACCCGCTCGTCCGAGGCCTCGTCCCACCACCGTCCTATGGCGTCCAGCTGCTCTTCTATGTCCAAAACATCGGCGTGCCCTTGACCATCACGTTCGTCCTGCTCCGGTATACGGACATCCGCAGGCGCACGGCTGAAGCCCGCTCAGACGAACTCCTCACCAACGCCATCCCGGCTGTGATCGCGACCCGCCTTAAACACGGAGAGGAACGGATCGCCGAGGCCTATCCCGCGACAACGATCGTCTTTGCCGACATCGTCGGGTTCACGCCATTTGCCCAACAGACCGACCCGGGCCGGGTTGTCGACCTGCTCGACGATCTGTTTGGCCGACTCGACGCGCTCGCGGCCGAGCACGGGGTCGAGAAGATCAAGACCGTCGGCGACGCCTACATGGCCGTCGCGGGTGCCCCGCTACCGCGCCCGGATCACGCGACGGTCGGGCTCGAGTTCGCTCGGGCCATTCTCGCGAGCGCCGATGACTGGAGGCGAGCGAACGATCTCGACCTCCAGGTTCGAGTCGGCGTCGCGAGTGGGGCCGTGGTCGGTGGGGTCATCGGCCGGCGACGGATCGTGTTCGACCTGTGGGGTGATGCCGTCAATGTCGCCGCACGAATGGAATCGTCCGGCGTGCCCGGTCGAATCCAGCTGGCCGCCTCGACTCGCGAGCTTCTTGGCGACCAGCGAACGTTCGAGGAGCGACGGATCGACGTGAAAGGACTTGGCCAGGTCACCACGTATCTGCTCGTCGAGCCGACAATGGCGGCGTGAGCCCGCCGGCTTCTCACGCCGCCGCAACCCCTAAGGGCCAATTCAAGCGCTGGCTGTTCGCGCCGCCGCGGCCGCATGGGGTGATCCTCAAGGACCGCACGGTCAGCAACCTCGAGCTCTTCTATGACCTCGCCTACGTCGCGGTCATCGCCCAGGCGTCGCACCACCTCGCCTTGCATGTGTCGCTCGCGGGTTTCGCGGAGTTCGCGGTCATCTTCGGGATGCTCTGGTTCGCGTGGTTCAACGGTTCGCTGTACATCGAGCTCCATGGCCGCGAAGACGGCCGAACTCGACTTTCGGTCTTCCTCCAGATGGGCGTCCTCGCGCTGCTCGCCGTGTTCACGGGCGAAGCCGCGGGCGCGACGAGCCAGGCGTTCGCCATCGTCTATGCGGTGTTCCTGGCCCTGATGGGCTATCACTGGTATTCGATCCGCGAGCTCGATCGGGTCGAGCGCCCCGAGTTCCTGCGGATCACCGCGATCTACGTCGGCATGATGTTCGTCTCGACGGTCATCATCGGCGCCAGTGCGGCGATGCCGGACGCGTGGCGCCTGCCGATCTGGGCGCTGTTCCTCACCGCCTGGATCGGCTTTGTCGTGAGCGGATCGCGCGAGGCGGGCCAGCCGCAGGGAGGGATCGTTCCGACGGACTCGCTCGTCGAGCGGTTCGGCCTGTTCACGATCATCGTGCTCGGCGAGGTCATTCTCGGCGTGGTCACGGGACTGTCCGAAGCCGGGGCCGACGCGCTGACGATCGCGACCGGCTCGCTCGCGATGGTCATCGGCTTCGGCTTCTGGTGGATCTACTTCGACATCGTCGGGCGGCGGCTGCCGCGCGGCGGCGGGACGATCTGGACGTGGATGCTCAGCCACTTGCCGATCCAGCTCGCGATCGTCGCTTCGGGCGCGGCGATCGTGTCGCTGATCGAACACGCCAAGGACCCGACAACGCCGCCCGCGACCGCGCTGCTCCTCGGCGGTTCGGTGACGATCGGCCTGCTCGCGTTGGTCCTCACTGAGCGGTCTTTGGAGGACGCCGTCCGCCTCGAGGTCGTCTACCGGCCGCTCGGCGTTGCGCTCGCGGTCGGCGCCGTGGCCGCCCTGCTCGCGGGCCTCCTCGCGCCGGCGCCGTGGCTCCTGGCCGTCGTGCTGGTGGCCATCCTCACCGCGCTGTGGGTCTTCGTTGTGTTCCGGATGATCCGGGCCGGCGTCTGGGGCGACGCGACGTCAGGCTGACTTTGAGGAGCGCCACGGGAGCTCAGCCGGGAGCGCCTCCGGCGGCGAACTGCAATGAAGCGACGATTGCGTACGCCTCCTCGAGCTCTGCCGCGGTCTGGCTGCCGTTTCGATTGAGCTCGATCGCAAGCAGCTCGCCGTCCACGTCGATCACATAGATGGATCCGGTCTCGCCCCTACCGAGGATCGTCCCGCTCCAGAGCCCGAACCCCGAACATGAGGAAAGACGTGAGATGTCGTACCTGGCCGCCGGGTGACCATCGATCGTGAGGTCGATCCGCTCGGAGATGTCGTTGCCTTGCGGCGCGTCGAGCCTCGCGATCGCGTCCGCAAAACCGCTGATCTCGGTGCTGATCGGCATGCACCCGCCGTCGTTAACAGTGGTCGCCATCGAGGCGCCGATCCCGATTGGCGAGCCATCATCGCACCTGACCGTGAGGTAGAAGAAGTCGCGCACGCCCTGCCACGGGATCGCGGGCGCGCTCGGGATGGTCGCCGTAACCGAGATGGATCCCGCGGGCGCCGTGTACGTGCCGCCCTGGGTCAGGTCGGTGCACAGAGGATCGACCGGCGGAGCCGGCGTCGGGGTGCGCGTCGACTGTGGCGGGGGCGCCAGCGTCGATGTCGCCTCTTGAGGTTCGCGCTCAGTTCGCAGCGATCCCCAGTAGGTGTTCAAGTAGCGGTCCGTGGCCGGGCTCCGCGTGGATCCGTAACCCTCACCGCGGAGCCGTTCGTAGGCGCCGGTTCCGCCATCAATCACCCAGGAGAACGACTCGGTCCCGCCCTCCAGGTCAACGTGGATCTCGACGGTGACGGCAATCGTGCCGCTCCCATCGTCGCAGGCAAACTCCTTTGGGACGGTGAAGTCGACGAGCTCGCCGCGACCGACCGCCCCGGAGTCGATCTCGACGAGGTCCGTGACCACGCCGCCGGGACAAACGAGCCCGCCCTCGGTGGCCGCGCCTGACGATTCGAACGTCCCGGTGTTCGCTCCGGATGGGGCGTCCGTGATCAAGGACGAGATGACCACGGGCAGAGCCCCGAGATCCGGGAGCCTTGACCACACCAGGCTGTCCGACGACGCCGTCAGCCGGTCGGTGGCCGCGTCGTACTCATAGAACCCGGGGCCCATGTCCACGGTCAGCTTGCCGCAACCGCCGCCATCGGGGAACGAGACGTCGAGCCGAGTGCCGCTCACCTGACCGGTTCCGTCAGCCTTGAAGAGCTTGATGTCGTCGGCGACGCATGCACCCCCGTAGGAGAAGCCGTCCTCGAAGTGGACGGCGGGTGTCATCCCAGCCGCCACGACGAGGGTCTGGATGCTCCCGTCCCCTGGATCGATCGCGCTCCAGGTCCCCTCGAAAACGGTGCTGCGGAACCGGCCGTCTCGGCCACTACCAAGGAGCGCCATTGCCGCGGCCGCGATGAGGAGGGCGGCCGCGATCAGCGCCCAACTCAGCGCCGGCGGGAACGGGCCGATTCGCTCGGGAAACCGGGCCAGGCGGTCGACGAGCGGATGGCGCTGGGGCGTGTCCGCGACGCGCTCGAAGACCGCCGCAAGCTGGCCGTCGGCCGGTCGCTCGTTGGCCGTCTCGAGCAGGTGCCTGCGGAGGCTGGCGGCGAACCTGTCGTTCATCATGCGATCCGCTCCTTGACCCGCAGCGGCTCGCGATCGTCGGCCTCGATCGCCGCTCGCAGCGCCTGCGTGGCGCGGTTAAGCCGGGACTTCGCGGTCCCGAGCGGGACATCCATCGCCTGCGCCGCATCTGCGAGTGGCAGGTCGAGGTAGTAGACGAGGACGATCGCCGCGCGCTGGTCGGCCGGGATCCGGGCGAGGCCGCGCTCGAGCTGATCGCGGAGTTGAAGGCCGGGTTCGGCGCCGGCGACCACGGGCTCGAAACCCGGGGTCAGGCGGATCTCGACCGCGCCTGTGCGCCGCCTGCGACGGACGGACTTGAAGCACGCCCGGACCAGGAGGCGCCGCAGCCAGGCCTCGAATCGGTCCGGATCGCGAAGGCCTGGCAGCGAACGCCAGGCCTCGACGAGCGTGTCCTGCACGGCATCCTGGGCGATGTACTCGTCCCGGGTGATCATCCGCGCGACGGCGGTAAGGCGCCCAATCGATCCCGCGGCGAGCTCAGAGAAGGCGTTACGGTCGCCTTCCTTCGCCCGGACCACGAGATGGCGCACTGCTCACCACCGATGTTGATCGCAGCATGTCGCCGCGTTGCCAATGATGTGCCGACCGGCGGCGCAATGGTTCCATCTTTGTGGACCCGCCCGGTGGCCGTACGGCGCCTCGCGGGCGCGGAGTTCGAGGACCCCGCGCCCGCGGGCCTGAAATGGGTTTGCCACGGAAGCCGGCCAGGCGCCGAGCAGCCGCCGGCCAGCGCCGGCGGCGGCTCTGGCGAACGGTCAGGCTCTGACGTGGTCAGCTGCAGGCGGGCGCCGCCACCGGCTCGTCGATGCGCGGCGAGGTGCCCGCCGGGACGTCGAAGTACGTCGCCATGAGGACGAGGTTCTCTGTGCCGCGGTTGAACGCCGTGTGGACGTGACCCTGGCCGGGGTCGACGAAGGCCGTGCCGGCCGGGTAGACGGTTTCGAAGCACTGGCCGTGGTCCTCGCGGACGTAGGTCAGGGCGCCGGCCTTCACGATGACGACGACCGGACCGGGGTGGCTGTGCCAGCCGGTGGTGCCGCCGGGGGCGATCGTGACTTCCTGAACGGCTACCTCGCCCGCGGTCAGCGCGTTGGAGATCGCGAGGCCGTAGGGCGTCGTGAACTTCATCTTCAGATCGACCTGGTCGGTGAAGTCGCCTCGGGCCAGGATCGGCGCCGAGATGATGCCGGCACCCGGCGTGCCCAGCGTCGTGCTGACGATGGTGAGGAGGAGCAGGAAGGCCGCGGCGGCGGACGCCGCGACACGAACCGTGGAAGTGCGCATTGAACGTTCTCCTTCAAGAGCTGCGTCGAGCTGCGGTGGTTCGGGGTTCTTGATCGGGCGTGAATGCATGCAGACCTCCCTCGAAATGACGACTGTCGGCGTCGAGGCCGTTCGAGGCTGAAGTGGGCATGAAGTTCGGCGGGGTTCCATCTTTCTGGGCGTCGTCGAAGATGGAACCAAGGTGGCCGGCCGAGGCCACATTGTTGGTTTGGGCCGCCGCGCCGAGCCGATGATCGGCCCAGATGAGCGGGCGGCGGCTCGGCCTCGTCTGGCGCGCTCCGGCATGAGACAAACGAGAGCCTGAGCGAGCGGTCCGCACCGCGTCCGGATCGCTGCAACACTAGGCAGGCGATGGATCACGGCGCAATGGATCACGGCGCGATGGATCACCACGCCATGGCCGATTCGACGCATGGCTCGGGTCAGGCGGGCCACGACCGACATGCCGGCCACTCCGTCGCGATGTTCCGAGACAGGTTCTGGCTGAGCCTCGCGCTGACGATCCCAGTCGTCCTGCTCAGCGCCGACATCCAGGAGTGGCTCGGCTACAGCGTCCCGACGTTCGCCGGTTCGAACATCCTGCCCGCGGTCCTGGGGACCGTCGTCTTCGCGTATGGCGGGCTCGTCTTCATCCGCGGTGCACAGGGCGAGCTCCGCGACCGCCAGCCCGGGATGATGACGCTGATCTCGCTCGCGATCGTCGTCGCCTTCGTCACGAGCTGGGCCGGAACCCTTGGCCTGTTCGAGGTCGAGATCTGGTGGGAGCTGGCGACGCTGATCACCATCATGCTGCTCGGCCACTGGCTCGAGATGCGCTCGATTGCCCAGGCCCGCGGCGCCCTCGCCGCCCTCGCCGAGCTCCTCCCCGACACCGCCGAGCGCGTGACCGCGAGCGGCACCGAGACCGTGAGCCTGGCGGACCTTCGGACCGGCGACATCGTGCTTGTCCGGCCGGGCGCCCGGGTCCCCGCTGACGGCGTCGTGGACGAGGGCGAGGCGGACGTCGACGAGTCACTGATCACCGGGGAGTCCAGGCCCGTTCCAAGGGCGCCCGGGGACTCGGTCATCGCGGGTACCGTCGCGGCGGGCGGCAGCCTGCGGATCCGGGTCTCGGCCGTGGGCGATGAGACGGCACTGTCGGGGATCATCCGGATGGTGGCGGCTGCCCAGGCCTCGGCCTCACGCGCACAGGCGCTGGCGGACCGAGCCGCGGCGATCCTGTTCTACGTCGCGCTCGTCTCGGGCATCGTCACGCTCGCGTTCTGGTGGCTCCAGGGCGACCGCGAGGGGGCCCTCGTTCGAACCGCGACGGTCCTGGTCATCGCCTGTCCGCATGCCCTCGGCCTGGCGATCCCCCTCGTCATCGCCATCAGCACCTCGCTCGGCGCCCGGAACGGCCTCCTTGTCAAGGACCGGATCGCGCTCGAGCGAGCCAGGGAGCTCGATGTCGTCATCTTCGACAAGACGGGCACGCTCACGAGAGGCCGGCCGGCCGTCGTCGCCGTCACAAGCATCGGGGGCGCTGAGGACGACACCCTGCGTACAGCCGCTGCCGTGGAGCGCGACTCGGAGCATCCGCTGGCCCGGGCCATCGTCGAGGCGGCCAACCGGCGCGGCCTCGACGTCGCGACACCCGAAGCGTTCGAGAGCCTCGCCGGTCGTGGCGCGCGGGCCAGGGTGGGTGGTCTCGATGTCCTCGTCGGCGGGCCGCGACTCCTTGAGGAATATGGCGCGCAGCCCGTTCCCGAGACCGATGCCTGGGAGCGGGAGGGTCGGACGGTCCTGCACGTCATCGTTGACGGGCGCGTCGCCGGCGCCCTGGCACTCGAGGACGAGATCAGGCCCGAGTCGCGCGAGGCGATCGTCCAGCTCCACGATCTGGGCCTCAAGGTTGCGATGATCACCGGCGACAGCCAGGCGGTCGCCGACTCCGTCGCCCGGCGGCTCGGCATCGACGAGGTGGCGGCGCAAGTGCTCCCGGCGGAGAAGGCGGCAGCGGTTCGCCGGTTCCAGGCCGGTGGCCGCCGCGTCGCGATGGTGGGTGACGGCGTCAACGACGCACCGGCGCTCGCGACGGCCGACATCGGGATCGCCATCGGCGCCGGGACCGACGTCGCGATCGAGTCGGCCGGAATCGTCCTCGTCCGCAGCGATCCGCGTGACGTCGTCGGTGCGATCCAGCTGTCTCGCGCCAGCTACCGCAAGATGATCCAGAACCTCGTCTGGGCCACGGCCTACAACCTCGTTGCGATCCCCGTCGCGGCGGGGGTGCTGACCCCGTGGGGCCTCGACCTGCCGATGGCCGCGGGAGCGATCGCGATGAGCGCCTCGACGATCATCGTCGCTGCGAACGCCCAGCTGCTCCGTGGGTTGCGCCTGCGGGGCGAGCCCGCTTCAGACGAGGCGCACCATGCCCATGCCGATCCAGTCGAGAGGAGCCCCGAGCGATGAGTGGAAGCCACCCGGAGACTGTCGTCGACCCGGTCTGTGGGATGACGGTCAACGTCGACGAAGCCGAGGCCGACGGCCGAACGCTCACCTACGAGGGACGCACGTACGCGTTCTGCCGGGCGGCCTGCCGCCGCGCGTTCGATGAGGATCCCGCCGGTTATGCGGCACTCGCGCAGACGCCGCGAACGGGGAGCCCGACCGCAGGTGACGTCCTGGTCATCGACGAGGGCATGCGACGCTGGTACGAAAGCTGCTCGTGCTGCCTCTCGGACGCGTACCCGGAGATCAAGGCCGCGCTCGATGCCGAGCGGGCCGCGCAATCACAGGGGGCAGCCGGGCCGGGAATCTGCGAAGTCGCCGAAGCGCACGATGTCCACGACGCCCACGAGGAGATCGTCACTCACTGACCGTTCGACCCGGTCGTCGTCGCGTCGACGAGGCGTCGAACCGGCGTGTGGGGCGAGGCTTCGACCGGCGGCTGAGCTAGATCTGCAAGGCCGGATCCGGCGAATAGGTGTTGACTAGGTAGCTCGGCCCCGCGGCGCGTACGAGGAGGATGACGATGGCGTCATTCCGGAACGCGATGCGTGGCGCGGTGCGGCGGAGTCTCGTGCTCGCCACGGTGTTGGCTCTGCTCATCGGGGTCGTCGGTCTCTCCGGACCGGCTCTTGCGAAGAGTCCGTGGGACACCACGGTGGCCGGGGTCGACGTTGATTTGTCGACGATCCCCGAGCTGCAGGGGCTCATGGACGATGGGACGCTGTCGTCGGTTGACCTCGTAGCGTTCTACCTGAAGCGGATCGCGCAGCTGAACCCGCGGCTGAATGCGGTCATTACCCTCAACTCAGATGCCCTGGCCGAGGCGGCCGCCGCCGACGATGCGCGCGCCGATGGCGACGGCCGCCCGCTGCTCGGCATCCCGATCATCGTCAAGGACAACGTCAACACCACCGGCATGGCGACCACGGCCGGCTCATGGGCTCTTGCCGGCAGCACGCCAGATGACGCGTTCATCATCACGCAGCTCAAGGCCGCAGGCGCGATCGTCCTCGGCAAGGCCAACCTGTCCGAGTGGGCGAACTTCCGATCCGGCCCATCGTCGAGCGGTTGGAGCGGCATCGGCGAGCAGACGAACATGCCTTACGTCCTCGATCGCAACCCGTGCGGTTCGAGCTCGGGCTCGGGCGTCGTTGCTGCGGCCGACCTTGCGGTCGCGGCGGTCGGCACCGAGACGGACGGTTCGATCGTGTGCCCGTCCGGCGCCAACGGCGTCGTCGGCATCAAGCCGACCCTCGGGCTGTGGAGCCGCGCCGGCGTCATCCCGATCACCGCAGACCAGGACACCGCCGGTCCGATCGCCCGAAACGTGACCGATGCGGCGGTCCTCCTCGGCGCAATGACGGGCATCGATCCCAATGACCCGGCCACGGCCGACCAGGACGGCTTCGCGTTCACCGACTACACGCAGTTCCTCGACGCCGGCGCCCTCGACGGCGCCCGGATCGGCGTCTGGCGCGAGGGCACCTACGACCCCGAGGCGGTCCCCGAGGTCACGCCGGTCCTCGAGGCAACGATCGATGCGCTCGAGGCCGCCGGGGCGACCGTCGTCGACAACGTCAACATCCTCCCGAACACCGACGCGACCGGCGCGATCTACACCGCCGAGTTCGCGGCGCTCCTCTGCGAGTTCAAGACGGACATCGCGACCTACCTCGCGACGTACACGGGCGACGAATACCCGAAGACGCTCCAGGACCTCATCGACTTCAACGCGGCGAACGACCAGCCGAGCCGCGAAGGGCCGTGGAATTCGCTGATCTTCGACCTCGCCCAGGAGACCGGTGGTCGCGGAACCGCCGACTGCGATGCGGCGCGCGCCGCGGCGACGCCGCCGACGCAGGCCGCGATCGACTCGCTCATGGACGCGAACGATCTCGACGCGATCATCGGGCTGACGAACGGTCCCGCGTGGGTGACCAACAAGAAGCTCGGCGATCTCGACGGCGACTTCTCGACGTTCGTCGGGTCCTCGAGCGCGGGCGCGATCTCGGGCTACGCCGACATCACCGTGCCGGCCGGCTACGTCGGCCCGCTGCCCATCGGCATCACGTTCATCGGTGGGCGCTGGGATGAGCCTGAGCTCATCGCCCTCGCCTACGCTTTCGAGCAGGCGACCCAGGTCCGCGTCCCGCCGCAGTTCATCCCGACGATCGGCAAATAGCGCTTCTCGGCGTTCAGGACCGGCATCACCGAGGGGAGCCCGTCGGGCTCCCCTCAAACCTGCTTATCTGAACGCGACCCGTCCGAGATTGGGAGACCCCAGATGCACCAATTCGAGCCGCTGATCGGCGAGTGGCACGCCGAGGGCGAGATGCCGATGGAGCCTCCGGTGAAGATCATCGTGGAGGCGAAGATCGAGCCCTTTGGCAAGTTCCTCCTCTTCAGCACGACCGGCGAGCCGGCGGCAGTCCCGGACACGCTTTCGATCATCGGCGGCGCGCCCGAGGGCGAGCCGCAACCGATGCACTACTTCGACAGCCGCGGCGTCAAGCGCCTGTTCCTGATGGCCTTCGAAGGGTCAACGCTGAACATCCGGCGGGCGCCCGGCGAGGACTGGAACGGCCCCGATGGACCGGGCTTCAATCAGCGCTTCATCGGCGAGCTGTCGGCTGACGGCCGGGAGCTCGATGGCCGCTGGGAGCGCGGCGTGGGCGCCGAAGGCGACCAATGGGAGCTCGATTTCCCGATCCACTACGTCCGGAAGTAGGGGCTCGATCCGCATCCCAGAGTGTCCTCGTGAATCCGCCAGCCTCAATTCGTTTCCGCCGCTTACGACCTCCAGTCGTGTCAGGCGCCGCTCCACCAGCATTGCGGGCGTCGTCCGGCACCTATCGTGCGGGGTCCGGACATTGGCAGCCCGGAACTCGGCCCAAGACCGCCGATTTCGCTGGCTAGTACGACCCCGGGTCGTATTTGCGACTGAATCCGGCCTCACGGCGAGGTAGCACGACCGGGGCTCGTTTGTGGTGGAAACATTCGCAAGGTCGTCGCCATGGCCCGCCTGCGAGCCGAGGCTCGCGCGTCGGCCAAGCCCGCCGGGGTACGGTAGGCGCCTCCCCCGCGACCTCCGAGGAGGCCAGATCGTGAGAGCCGTCGTCCAGGATCGCTACGGGCCGCCGTCGGTCCTCCGCATCGAGGAGGTGCCCAAGCCTGTGCCCGGGGACGAGCAGGTCCTCATCAGGGTCCGCGCCTCCACGGTGAGCCAGACGGATACCCATCTCCGCGGCGCCCACCCCTTCGTCTGGCGCCTGATCCTCGGATTGCGGCGGCCGAAGATCCGGACTCTTGGCGTGGAGTTCGCCGGTGAGGTCGAAGCCGTCGGTGCCAGGGTGACCGAGTTCAAGGTCGGCGACCGCGTGTTCGGCGGCCCGCCGGGGATCGGGGGCGCACACGCGGAGTACATCTGTCTTCGGGAGACCGCCCCGATCACCCAGATCCCCGGCGGGATGAGCTTCGAGGATGCCGCCGCGGTCCCCGATGGATCCTGCGAGGCACTTGGGGCGCTGCGCAAGGCAGAAACGGGCGAGGGCCAGCGACTCGTCATCTACGGCGCGTCCGGGTCGCTGGGCACGGCCGCCGTGCAAATCGCGAAGCACTTCGGCGCCCACGTCACCGCCGTGTGCAGCACCAGGAACGTGGAGATGGTGCGATCGCTAGGCGCCGACGAGGTGGTCGACTACACGCGCGAAGACTTCACGAAGAACGGCCAGACGTACGACGCGATCATCGACGCTGTCGGCAAGTACGCCTATTACTGGGGCCAGCGCGCGCTCAAGCCGGGCGGCATCTACGTCGAGACCGATCTCGGGCCGCACAAGCTGCACACCGTCTTGATGGTCGTCCTGACGCGCTGGCGCGGCACGAAGCGACTCCGGTTCGCAGGCGGCTGGCGCAACAAGCCGGACCTCCTGTTCGCGAAAGAGCTGATCGAGGCCGGGAAGTACCGGCCGATCATCGATCGCCGCTACCCGCTCGAGCAGGTCGCCGAGGCGCACGCCTACGTCGAGACGTGGCGAAAGACGGGCAACGTCGTACTGACGGTGGCCGCGGAGCAGTAGCCGTCGGGGACGCTGCGGACATACCTGACACCTTTGTTACTGTCCGGCTGCCATAATTAGTGCGCGCGGCAACAACTCGCCGCCGCAGCCCAATCCCCCACACCGCGCCTGAGGAGCCTTCATGTCGTCCCCGGCCGCCGTCGACGCCCATCCCGACGGCCACAGCTTCAACCTGAGCCAGCGCCAGAAGGTCGAGATCCTCGGCGCGATCCTGCTCGCCCTGTTCCTGTTCGCGCTTGATCAGACGGTCGTCGGCACGGCGCTGCCGATCATCTCGACAGATCTCAACGGGCAGGACCTGTACACGTGGGCGTTCACGATCTACCTGCTGACCTCGACGATCAGCGGTCCGATCTACGGCAAGCTGTCCGACCTCTTCGGTCGTCGGCCGATCTTCATCTGGGCCGTTTCGCTCTTCTTGGCCGCGTCCGTGTTCGCCGGCCTGAGCCAGGAGATGTGGCAGTTCATCCTCGCTCGCGGCCTCCAGGGCCTCGGCGGTGGCGCGGTGTTTCCGATCGCGTTCGCGATCATCGCGGACCTCTACCCGCCCGAGGAGCGTGCGAAGTACGGCGCGCTGTTCGGAGCGGTGTTCGGCCTCTCGTCCGTCCTCGGACCGATCCTCGGCGGCGGCGTCACGGATCTCTTCGGCTGGCCGTGGATCTTCTTCCTCAACGTGCCGCTCGGCTTGATCTCGCTGTTTGTCTGCTTCCGGCTCCTGCCGCCGATCAAGCATCCGGAGTCGGGTCACAACATCGACTTCGTGGGAGCCGCACTGTTCGCCGCAGCGATCGGGCCGATCCTGCTCGGCCTCAGCAACAAGCGAACGCTCGAGTGGACCGACCCGTGGGTCGGCGGCCTGATCCTCGTTGGTCTCGTGCTCGTCGGCGTTTTCGTCTGGTGGGAGTCGCGCGCGGTCGACTCGATCGTCCGGCTCGAGCTCTTCCGCATCCGCCAGGTCACGATCTCGGTGCTCTCGATGTTCCTCGCCGCGTTCGGGTTCTTCGGGGCGATCGTCTTCCTGCCGCAGTTCTTCCAGGTGGTGCTCGGCATGGGCGCCACTCAATCCGGTCTGAACCTCCTGCCGCTCGTGTTCGCGCTCATCGTGGGTGCAACCGTCAGTGGCCAGGTCGTCGCCCGAACCGGCGCCTACAAGGTCGTGATCCTCGGCTCGATGCTCGTGCTCGCGGTGGGCCTCTTCCTCCTCACGAATCTCCGCGCCGACACGCCGCTCCCCGTTCTCTGGGCCTGGATGGTCGTCACCGGCCTTGGCGTTGGGCCATCCTTCGCGGTGTTCACGGCGCTCGTCCAGAACAGCGTGAAGCCGCAGGTCGTGGGCGTCGCGACGTCCAGCCTGACGTTCTTCCAGCAGATCGGCGGCACGATCGGGCTCACGATCGCCGGCACGCTCCTCGCCGACTCGCTCGAGAAGGAGATCCCGAAGCGAATGCTGGCGAACGGCCTCCCGCAGCAGATGGTCGACGGATTCGCGGCCTCGGGCGGCTCCGGGGGAGCCCTGAACCTGACCGGGACCGGCGATCTCGGGACCCAGATCCTCGAGACCATCCCGGCCGAGTTCCGGGCGTTCGTTGAGCCGTTCATCGAACAGATCGTGCAGTCGATCCACGAGGCCTTCGCGATCGCGATCGCGTCGACGTACTGGGTCAGCATCGGCGCGGCGCTTCTGGCCGCGGTGTTCGTGTTCTTCCTGCCACGGATCCCGAAGCCGGGCATGGAGGCCGTCGGGGCACCGGCCGAAGGCGAGAGCTGAGCCAGGGAGCGCGCTTGACGTGACCGAGCACCGAGTCGAGGCGAACGGCGTCGACACGTTCTACGAGGTCGACGGCCCGGACGACGGCGATCCGGTCGTCATGCTGCATGGCGGCTTCGTTTCGAACGAATCGTGGGCGTCGCAGCGGGCGGCGCTCGCCGAGCGCTATCACCTCTATCTCCCGGAGCGGCGCGCCCACGGCCACACGCCGGACGTGCCAGGTCCGCTCGGCTTTGACGTCCAGGCCGAAGACACGATCGCGTTCATGGCAGCGGTCGGCCTGCCGTCCGCGCATCTCATCGGCTGGAGCGACGGCGGGATCATCGCGCTGGAGGTGGCGTTGCGCCGGCCGGACCTCGTTCGATCGCAGGTTCTCATCGGCGCGGTCGCGCACGTCGACGGCGCGACGGCCGAGGCGCAGCAGGAGCTCGCCGCGATGACGGCGGACGGGCTTGGTCCGTACGTCCGCGACATGTACGACCGGCTGTCACCGGACGGCCCGGAGCATTTCGAGGTCGTGTTCGAACGACTCGTCGCTGTCTGGCGGACGGAGCCGACCCATGAGCTGTCGGAGCTCGCCAAGATCGCCGCCCCCACGCTGATCGTCGTCGGCGATCGAGACGTTGTCTCGGTCCAGCACGCGGCGGCGATGCAGCGTTCGATTCCGAACGCGCAGCTCGCCGTCGTGCCCGGAGCCGATCACTTCCTGCTCTTCTCGAAGTCCGACTTGGCGAACCGGCTGTTCCTCGACTTCCTCGAGGGCGCGGCGGAGGCGCCGGGCAGCTAGCGCGGCTTCGACCGCCATGCGGGGTCGTCGCCCGCGAGCCATTCGGTACTGAAGCGCGAGGCGCCGTGGATGGCGACGAGTCGGAGCTCCGCCGGGCCGGTGTTCGTGAACCCGTGCGGCACGTCCGGCGGGCCGATCACGACGTTGCCCGCCGGCACGATCACCGTCTCGTCGCCCAGACGGAACGTTGCCTCGCCGGATTCGACGATGAAGACCTCCGCGTACGGGTGGCGGTGAAGCTTCGGACCGACGCCGGGCTGAGAGTGGACGAGGATCACTGAGAACGGCACGTCGCCGTGGTCTGCCCCAACGAGCTCGTGCGCATGCTCGGTGTGTTCGAGCTCGTCGAGCGGCACGACGAGCGGATGGAGCCGTGAGCTCATCGAAGGAATCCCGCGAGCGCGTCGGGGTCGTGCCGGAAGGTCACGCCGGATCGAGCTGCGCCGGCGCGCAGCATCTCTTCGACCGGCGGGCTCGGCCGCCCGTAGATCTCGTAGCCGAGCGTCTCGATGAACTCGTCTGCGGCTGCAGAACGCTCCATCACACCCTCGAGGTGGACATCGAAGGCGTACGCGTCTGCAAACGCATGCACGATCGCGAGCTCGGTCCCGTCTGCGTTGAGGTACGGCAGGAACGCCAGCGTCAACGGCTTGTCGGCCTCGAGGGCGGGGGCGCCGGCCGCGAGGAATGCGCGCAGACCTTCGAGCATGCCCTCGCGCACGCGGCTGTGGCTGATGAAGACGATGGCTTCGGACACGTCACCGCTCCTTCGTGGTCACAAAGGTTCGAAGGCGTTCGAGACCGCGATCGAGCGCGGCGCGGAGGGCCGGGTCCTTCGGATCGACGCCGTCTTCGAACCAGGTCCCGAGAACCTCCAGCTTTGACGTTACCCGGTTGGCCTTCGCGTCCATCCGACCTACGAGCCTGTCGCCCCAGAGCATCGGCAGCGCGTAGTAGCCGAAGCGCCGCTTCTCGACCTTCGTGTAGACCTCCCACATGTAGTCGAAGTCCCACAGTCGCTTCGTCCGGGCGCGATCGCCGATGACCGGATCGAGCGGCGAGAGGAACGTGATCTCGTCCTCGGTCATCGCCTCGAGCGGCGTCCATTCCTTCGGGATGCGTCCGTCGGCCAGCGTCGCGAAGGTGGCGACGTTCGAGGCTCGGGTCAGGAGCTTCCCGCTCAGGCCTTCGACTTCGATCTCAGCGAGTACGCCTTCACCGATCTGCCGAGCGCGCCAGGCCTTGAGCTCCGCGCTGGTGACGTCGCGGAGGATCGTCCACTTGAGGCCGCCGATGGTCGGCCGCATGAAGCCGCTCGCGTCGATGGCTCTGAGCGCGATGAAGTCGTCGGTTTCGGCTTCGGGCGCCTCGCGCAGGTAGCGAGCCGGCGCGACGGACTCGGCCGGCGCGTAGACCCGTTCGAAGCGCTCGCGGCGGGTGACCATCGCGTCACCGGTCATCCACAGGTAGTACAGCGCGATCGCGCTGTCCTTGCGACCGCGATAGCTGTTGACGCGCGTCCGGTCGCCCATCGCGAAGTCGCGATTGCTCAGCTCGCCCCGTTCCCGGAGCAGCGCCCGCACCTCCTCGATCGCCGGGCCGTGGTCCTGCCGGTAGCGGCGCAGACGTGGGCCGATGTCAGCGGCGCGACGCATGAGCACGCGGTAATACGGCAGCTCCTCGATCGGTCGCACCGCGAGCCAGCCGCCCCATTCGAAGAACTTCCGGTCCGAGTAGGTCAGCCGGGCCCAGTCGTCCTCGCGGTAGCCGATGACCCGGCTGTTCAGGGCCAGGTCCTGGGCGCGGGAGATGATCCGAAGCGGGTCGAGCTGGAGGTTGCCCATCGCCCGCATCGCCGTGGCCGTGCCGTCGTCGGCCGCGCGCCAGCGCCGGCCCGGCCACAACCCCTGCCGGCCGAGCAGGAACCGCCGGGCCACCTCCCTCGAAATTCGCATCGCTGCGATTATCCGGGTCGGAGGTGCCAGCCATGGACACGATTGCCGTCGTGCTCAGCGTGAAGAAGGACCAGGTCGAGGCGTTCGAGGCCGGCTTTCGAGAGCACGAGCTGCCGATCTGGGAGGACTACCAGGCTCGCGGGATCATGCTCACCGCGTCGATCGCGAAGATGGACATCTCGACCGCGCCGCGCGGCGACACCGTGCAGTACCTGATCGCGGTCAACTTCGCGACCGGCGAGGGTCACCACCTCCACGACGACGACCCGCGGTTCCAGGCCTGGAACGAGATGGCCGACCAATACCAGGTCGGCGGTGGGATGGCCTTCGGGGGCGAGACGCTGCTGTCAGTCGGCCTCTGATCCCGGGCGCGCGAGGCGCGACAAGTGCGCGGTGGCGATCGCCGCGATGAGACCGCCCAGCATGCCGAGGGCGATGTCGCCGAGCGTGTCCGCGTAGGCGGAGGCCGCCTCCGGCGAGTTCGGCACGAACGTCACGTACTCGGCGAATTCCCAGAGCACGGCGGCCGTGACCGCGTAGGCGAAGCCCATGGCCGCCCGGACGCGCCAGGTCCACGGGGCGTACCGGAGAACCAGGCCCACGGCGGCGGTCTGGAGCGCCCAGTTCACGAAGTGGTTCGCGTCGTCCCACCACTCGATCGTGTCGTAGAGGTTCGCGGCGTTGCCGGCGACGTCGATGAGGAACGGCAGGCCGAACAGGATGTCCGAGGCGATCGGGAACGGGATCCGACCCCGCCCGATCAGCCACCAGCCGGCGGGCACGAGGAGCAGCGCGACCGGGTACGCGATCGCGCGGCCGGCGAACGCCTTGCCCTGGAATTGCGGGAGGTCCGGGTTGACGAGCGCGTAGGCGAGCAGCCCAACGGTCGCCGCCTTTACCGCGACGTCGATGGCGAGACTCAACCGGCTCGGACGCATCCGAGCAGCACTGTAGCCATGGGACGCTGGCCGGATCGCGCTCGGCGGCGCAACATCGCGGCATGCCGGATCTCGCGGCTCCGGACTACAGCGTCGCGCGGTTCCTGATCGAGCGTGGGCTGGCGCTCCTGTACTTCGTGGCGTTCACCGTTGCCCTGAAGCAGTTCCCCGCACTGTGCGGCGAGCGCGGCCTGGAACCTGCGACCGACTGGCTCCGCTTCACGACCTTCCGCCGGGCACCGAGCCTCTTCCACCTCACCGGCTACTCGGACGTGAAGCTGTGGGTCGTCGCGTGGCTGGGCATCGCGATCTCGCTGATGCTCCTCGTGGGCCTGCCGCAGGCCGCGCCGCTGCCCGTGACGATGCTCGCATGGTTCGCGATCTGGGCGCTCTACCAGTCGATCGTGAACGTTGGCGGCTCGTTCTACAGCTTCGGCTGGGAGACGCTGCTCCTCGAGGCCGGCTTCCTCGCGATCTTCCTCGGCAACGACGCGGTCGCCCCGCCGCTCCTCGTCATCCTCGCCTTCCGCTGGCTCGCGTTCCGCGTCGAGTTCGGGGCTGGGTTGATCAAGCTCCGTGGCGATCCCTGCTGGCGCGACCTCACTTGCATGAACTTCCACCACGAGACGCAGCCGATGCCGAACCCGCTCTCGTGGCTGTTCCACCACCTGCCGCGACCGATCCACCGAGCCGAAGCCGTCGGCAACTTTGTCGCCCAGCTCGTGCTGCCGTTCGGGCTGTTCCTGCCTCAGCCGTTCGCATCGGTTGCCGGCGGGTTGATCATCCTGACGCAGCTCTATCTCGTCGTCAGCGGCAACTACGCGTGGCTGAACTGGGTCACCATCGTGGTGATGACGTCGGCGCTCGCGGATCCCGTCCTTCGAACCGTCCTGCCGATCGGCACGCCCGCCTTCGAACCCACGCCGCTGTGGTTCTCAGCCGCCGTCCTCGCGCTCGCGGGCCTCGTCGTCGTCCTCTCGTACTTCCCCGTTCGAAACCTCCTGAGCCGGCACCAGGCGATGAACGCCTCGTTCGATCCGTTCCGGCTCGTGAATACGTACGGCGCGTTCGGGTCCGTGAGCCGCCACCGTGACGAGGTCACCGTGGAGGGCACGTCCGGCGAGCTCGGCTTCGACGCCGGATGGCGCGAATACGAGTTCCAGGGCAAGCCCGGCGACGTCCGCCGGATGCCGCCGCAGTTCGCGCCGTACCACCTGCGGCTCGACTGGCTGATGTGGTTCCTGCCGCTCTCGCCGATCTACGGTGAGCGCTGGTTCGTGCCGTTCCTCGGCAAGCTCCTCGAGGGCGACCGGGCGACCCTCGCCCAGCTTCGGGTCAACCCCTTCCCAAACGCGCCGCCGACGTACATCCGGGCGCGCCTCTACCGCTACCGCTTCACGACCTGGCGCGAGTGGCGCGAGACGGGCGCATGGTGGGATCGCAGGCTCATCGGTGAGTACGTGCCCGCGATCCGCCTTCGAGACGTCGCATGACGAGCGCGGGCGCTTCCTCCGTGCTCGACGCCGTCGTCGTCGGCGGTGGCCCGAACGGCCTCGCGGCCGCGATCTCGATCGCTCGCGAAGGCCGGAGCGTGAGCGTCCTCGAGGCGGCCGAGACCGTCGGCGGCGGGGCCCGCTCCGACGACGGCCGAACCCTGCCGGGCTTCGTCCACGACGTCTGCAGCGCGATCCACCCGTTCGGGCGCACCTCGCCGTTCTTTGCCGGAGCCGACCTCGCGCGGTACGGCCTGCGCTGGGTCGAGGCGCCGGCCGGGTTCGCCCATCCGCTCGACGGAGGGCGCGCGATCATCGTCCGCCGCGATGTCGAGCTGACGGCGGCGCAGCTCGGCCGCGACGCCGATGCCTACCGACGCATGATCGGACCTCTCGTCCGGCGGTTCGGCGCCCTGATCCCGGACATCCTTGCGCCGTTTCACATCCCGCTGTCGCCCGTGCGGTCACTTCGGCTGGCGTGGTTCGGGGTCTCCGGCCTCCAACCGGCGACCTGGCTGGTCCGTCGGTTCCGGGACGAGGACGCCCGGGCGCTGTTCGGCGGAGCAGCCGCCCACTCGGTGCTGCGGCTGAGCGAGTCGATCAGCGGCGCAGCCGCGCTCGTCATGCTCGGCAGCGCCCATCACGACGGCTGGCCGTTCCCAGCCGGCGGCGCCGGCGAGATCTCGCGGGCGATGGAGGCCGAGCTCCGGGGGCTGGGCGGGACGATCGAAACCGGTCGCCGCATCGAAGCGCTCGCCGACCTGCCGGCGAGCCGGGTCGCCCTCTTCGATACCTCGCCTCGCGCGCTTCACGCGATCGCCGGGACCCGCCTCGCCGCGAGCTATCGCCGTGCGCTCACGCGCTTCCGCTACGGCCCGTCCGTGTTCAAGCTCGATCTGGCCATCGAGGGTGCCATCCCGTGGCAGAACGCCGAGGTCGGCGAGGCCGGCACGGTCCACCTCGGTGGGACGTTCGAGGAGATCGTCGCGTCCGAGGCGGCGGCCACATCAGGCGAGCACCATCCGCGGCCGTTCGTCCTGCTTGCCCAGCAGAGCGTCTTCGACCGCTCCCGTGCGCCGGAGGGCAAGAACGCCATCTGGGCGTACTGCCACGTGCCTCACGGCTCCACGGTCGACTCGAGCGAGGCGATCCTCGGCCAGATCGAGCGCTTCGCGCCCGGCTTCCGCGAGCGGATCCTCGCGTCGCGCGCCACGACGCCGGCGGAGCTCGAGGCCTACAACCCGAACAACGTCGGCGGTGACATGTCCGGCGGGCGGATGGACCTCGGCCAGCTGTTCACGCGCCCCGCGGTCCGCCTGGACCCGTACTCAACCCCGGATCCGCGGCTGTTCCTGTGCTCCTCCTCAACCCCGCCGGGCGGCGGCATCCACGGGATGCCGGGCTTCCACGCGGCGCGCTCGGCGCTGCGCCGCCTCCGCTGAGGCGAAGCGACCTACGGAGGTCCGCTCGGCGACTCGACTGGGACCGGCGAATCCGACGCTGAGGGTTCGGGCGAAGGCGACGCGCTCGGCTCGGGTGTGGGTGAGGGCGCGGGCGACGGCGAGTCGGACGGCGACGGGCTCGGCTCGGGTGTCGACGAAGGGCTCGGTGAAGGCGTCGGTGACGGCGTTGGGGTCGGGGACGGCAGCGGCCCGAGGATGCTGCCGACCGCCTGTCGGATCTTCGTGATCTCGCTCTGGGTCATCCACGACGGATAGGTCGGCGGGACGACGCGGAGCTGCTTCACCGATGCGCTCTGGGCCTTGCCGAACAGCTCGACGAGGTTCGGCAGCGACTCGCGGGGCAGGTCCGTCCAGGCTGTGCGCTTCGCGGCGTCGAACAGCGCCGGCGCGTTGAGGATCGTGTCGAACCCGAGCTCGTCGCGGATCGCGAGGAGGACCGTCTGCTGGCGGGCCATGCGGCCGTAGTCGGAGTCCTGGTGGCGGGTTCGGGCGTAGGCGAGGGCCGTTCGGCCGTCGAAATGCTGCTGCCCGGCATTCACGTGGAAGTAGATGTTTCCGTAGATCGGGTCGGGGTAGTGCGTGTCCGTGACCGGCTTCGGGACGTTGATGTCGATTCCGCCCATCGCATCGACGACCCGCACGACGCCGATGAGGTCGACGATGAGGACGGCATCGATCGGGCGACCCGTGAGCTCCGACACGGTCGAGCGAACGGCGCCGATGCCCTTGACGGCGCCCTTGCCCGGCCAGCGGTCGGGGTGCCGGATCGTCGCCTCGGTGTACATCTCGTTCAGCAGACCGGGCTGGCAGCCGCAGGCCGAGTAGTCGCGCGCGGGTCCCGGCGGGTACGGCGCGTTCTGAAGGTTCCGCGGCAGGCCGACCATCGCGACCTTGCCGGTCGCGACGTCAACTTCGACGAGGAGCATGACGTCCACCCGCCGGCCTGAACGGCCGAGGCCGGCGTCCGCGCCCATCAGCAGGAGATCGAACCGCCCGTCGTTGCCCCACGGGACCGCGCCCGGCGCGTTCCACGGCACGGCCGCGCCAAGCGGCGGCAGGGTTCCCGCTCCGCCGCCGCCGCCGTACGGCCCGAGCGGGGCGCGCGTGGGTGCGGGCGTCGGTTCTGGTGTCGGCTCCAGGCTCGGAAAGACCTGAGGGTCCCGGCCCCAGCCGCCGCCCTGCAGTCCCGGATTCCAGGCGTAGGCCAACCCCGGCAGCTCGTCGGTGGGCGTGGGCTCCTCGGCCGCAGGGCCGCCCGGCGCGAACATCGAATCGAGGAAGTCGTTCGTCGACGCGATGATCCGGCCGGCGACGACGTGCGGTACGACCACGAGGACGAGGATCGCGGCTCCCACCGTGACGAGGCCGGCGGTCGTCCGCGTCTCGCGGCGCGCGGCGTCGATGCCCGCGGCCAGGCGCCACAGGCCTAGCACCCCGTTCGCCCATGCGAGCGCGACCAGCACCCCGGGCGTGACCGCGATGACGAGCAGTCCGTTGACGCCCCGGTCAGCGTAGACCGCGAGCACGGCGAGCAGCACGACCAGCACCGGCAGGAGGAAGAGCGCTCCTATCCGGCGCCGACCGATGTAGAGATGCCCGGTACCGGGCACGAGCAGGCCAAGGAGGCCCGCCACGATGAAGCGCACCGCGGAACTCTCCGGTGCGGATGGGCAACTCGTCAAGCGGACCAATGGACTACGGCTCCTTGCATGCGGCGCTTACCGTTCCGTCATGCCACGTCGAAGCGACCGCGGCGACGCCTTCGCCGCTCTGCGCGTGACTGCCATCGCGATGGCACTGGCCGCTTGCGGCGGCGAGCCCGCGAGTCCGATCGTCCCGCCTCCCGTTGTGGAGGGCGCATTGATCGAAGCCGGACCGCCTCCCACCGAAGTTGCCTGCAGCAGCATGCTGAAGGCGGACCTCGACGCCGCTGTCCGGATCCGGACCGAGATCCGGGTGGATGGTGTTGTCGCCAATCAAGCGGCCGCGGCCGCAGCTGCCGCGGATCCAGCGGCCGACCTCAGCAGTCTCGGCGTGCCCTTGTCCGCGCGTGAGCTCAAGGCCATTCGGGATGCCGGCTGGGCAATCGATGGCTCGACGCCGCTCGCGTACTGGACCCAGATCGGCGAACCCGAGCGGTTCGGCGGCATCTGGATCGATCCGCCAGGCTCAAGCCACTACGTGGTGTCGATTCTCCGCGCAGATCCGGCGACGGTTCGACTTGCTCAGTGCCTGGACCATGTCGGCGCGAGGTTCGTCGCCACGAACGTCTCGTACGCCACCGGCAGCCGACTGATGGAGCGGATCTCGGCGGAGACCGAAGAGCTGAAGGCGAGCGGCATTCTCGTCACGATGATCGACTACGACGAGACGAAAGGCACCGTTACGATCGGCGTTCAAGGCGTCAACGAGGCGATTCGGGCCCAGCTCGTCGCCAGGTACGGTCCGCTCGTGCGCGTCGTCGAGCAAGGCGTCCTCGTCCCCATGTAGGCCGGCCCGGCCGGGGTCATGAACTCAGAGCACCGCCGGAAGGTACGCAGATTCGAGTGACCACTCGACGGCTCCGGCAGGCCTCGCCGATCGCGGCGCTCGTGGCTGCGCTCGCGCTCAGCGTTGGCGCGTGCTCGACCGAGCCACCCACGCCGACGCGACGTCCGTCGCCCTCGCCCGCGGAGCTGCCGAACCCGGCGCTCCTCGAGCTCAACGGCCGGATCCGGGAGGCGGTCAACCAGGAGGACGGCTTCATCGCGATGCTGATGGACGCCTCCGTCGGCAACGTGCCGCTCCAGCCGGTCGCGAACTCGATGAAGCTGTGGGCGCAGGAACAGGCACAGTGGCTCGACGAGCACCCGCCCGAGTCGTGCTTCGCGGACGCCCACGAGCTCTTCACGACCGCGGTCGGTGAGATTGGAGCCGGCGGCGATGGGCTGCTCGCGCTCGCAGTCCAATCCCCGCCGCCCGCGGAACAGGAGTTCCAGGCCCCCCTCGACCATCTGAACACCGCCCGCGCCGGGTTCGAGGCCGCCGCCAACGCCGCTCGCGCGGACGTCCAGGACTGCAAGGGCGAGTAGCGCTCCGGCGCTCTCAGCTCTCGGGGCAGCCCTCGGCGGGGAGCGGCCGGATCTCGAAGTTCGTAAAGACCGCTCGCAGGTCTGGCGTGCTGTCCGAGTAGATGTTGAGGCCGACCTGGAGCGTCGCGGGCATGTCCGACCGCTCGTACGCGGTCGCCGGGATCCACGGTTGGTCAGAGGCGATTGGCCGCTTGGCGAGCAGGAACGTGGATTCATTCCGGCACAGCATCAGCGACGCGCTGCCCGAGTCCCACGCCGGACCGTCGAAGACACTCGCGTTGTCCGTTGTCGACTTCGTCTCGACCGAGAGTCCGTCGGCGTCGCTGCCGACGACGATGAAGACGTAGTTCTCGCGGATCCCATCGGCGCGGGCCATCACGCCCGCAAGCTCGACGCGGCCGTCCGCGCCTGGCGGCTGGCTCGGATCCGAGGCGCGCGACGTCGCCACGTCGGCCGTGATCACGAAGTTGCCGGTCACCGGCATCCAGATGAGGACCCCGCGCTGGTCCTGGAACCACAACGCGCGCCGGATCAGCGTCACGGTCACGCCATCGGGCCCGCCCTCGATCTCGACAGCGGGGCCGTTCTGGACGGACCACCCTTCAAGCGCGGCCGGGAGCGGCGTCTCGGTTGGCGATGTGGTCGGCGATGCCGTCGGCGACGCCCTTGGCAGCCCGGCTGAAGGCGTCGGTGCTGGACTCGCGGCCGGGAGCGAACTCGGCGTCGTTGCGCAGGCGGCGAGCAAGAGCGCCGCGAAGACCGCCGAGGCGCGTGCCCCGTTCATGGACTCGTCAGGGGTCAGTCCGGGCGAATGTTGTGGTTGAACCGGAAGACGTTGTCCGGATCCAGCCTCCGCTTGACGCTCAGCAGGCGGGCGTAGCGATCTTCGCCGTAGGCGGCCTTGACCCGCTCCCGCGTCTCGTCGACCGGGGAGTAGTTCACGTAACCGGCGCCCGTCAGCGAGGCCGGAGCGAGGATGTCCGCGATTCGCCGCGCCCACGCAACCAACCGCTCGTCATCGTCCGGCGACTCCCAGATCGCAAGGGCGCTCGCGTTCCACGACGCCCCGCGCTGCCCGAACGCCGCGCCGTCGTCGGGCTCGACCCGGCCCTCGCCAACGAGTCCCTCGAGAAGGATGATCGAGTGGCCGATCGCGTCATCGTCCTGGATCGTCGCAGCGAGCGCTTCGAACATCGCGACGCTGAGCTCCCGGACGAAGTGACCCTTCCAGTAGTGGCGGAGACCGAACGGCAGGATGCCTGCCAGGGCCTGGAGATCGAGGTACGTTCGCGGTCCGAGGTCCGCCTCCAGGATCGGCAGGTCGCGCCTGATCTCGGCCTCGATCGCAGCCGGGTCGGAACCGTCGACGACGCCGACGAGGAACGAGACGATCGGCCCAAGTTCCGGTTGCTTGCTCATGGACACGGTCGGCATCATCGCCCGCGGGTAGGCAGCGACGATTTCGTTGATGCGGGTGATGACCTGGACGGCAGCGGAGGCCGGATAGCGGACGACGCCACCCCACATCGGTCCAACCGGCATCAGGCGATACGTGAAGTTGGTGACGATGCCGAAATTGCCGCCGCCGCCGCGAAGGGCCCACAGCAGGTCCGCGTCGCCATCCGGCCCGGCTACCACGACATTCCCGTCGGCGGTCACGACTTCCGCCGCGACCAGGTTGTCGCACGTCAGCCCGGCGACCGGCATCAGCCAGCCGAGGCCGCCGCCCAGGGTCAGGCCGCCGATCCCTGTGTCGCCGAACGTCCCACCGGGAACCGCGAGCTCATGGGCGAACGCGGCGGCATCAACGTCGTTCCACTGGGCACCACCGCCAGCGCGCGCCAGACGGCGTTCGGGATCCACCTCCACGGCGCGCATCTGGTCGAGCGATACGACCATGGCCGCGTCCGGGATGGAGTGGCCGGCGACGCTGTGACCGCCGCCGCGGACGGCGATCGGCCACCCGAGCCTCCGCGCCGAGCGGACTGCGGCGACCACGTCACCGGTCGTGGCACACGAGACGATGGCCGCAGGCTTTCGATCGAGCATCCCGTTGAATGAGATCCGCGCATCGTCATATCCGTCGTCACCGGATAGCAGGGCGCCGGCAGGAAGTGCTTCTCGAACCGTCCGGGCGTCGAACTCCATTGGACCCTCCTCGTGTCCGCCCATTATGGCTTTTGATCGGCGCGGCTATCCTCGACCGCATGAGTGACCTTGTCGACATCGATACCGTCCAGCCCATCGACGTCTGGGGCGACTCGGTTCGAGCGCGGCGGATCGAGGGCGAGAAGATCACCCTTGCGATCGTTGAGCTGAAGCCGAACTCGGTCGTGCCGGAGCACCGGCACCCGAACGAGCAGATCGGCTTCGTCATCCAGGGTTCCGTCACGTTCACGATCGACGGCGAGACGCGCCAGCTCGGTCCCGGCGGCACCTGGCGAATCCTTTCGAACCGTCCCCACGGCGTGACCGTCGGGCCTGAGGGCGCGGTCGTCGTCGATGTCTTCTCGCCGACGCGCAGTGACTGGGACCGCTTTCCGCTGCTGTCCCGCATCTCGCCGGTCTGGCCCGGCGGCTCGTTCGAGGACTAGCGGCGCGACCGTGGCGCTGTACACCCTGACGAAACCGAAGGATCTCCACGAGCCGGTGCTCGTGGCGGCGCTGGACGGCTGGGTGGACGCGGGCTCCGCCGCGACAACGGCGGCTGCGCGGCTCGCGGAGGGCGGCGAGGTGGTCGTCCGGTTCGAGCCAGACGCGATCTTTGACTACCGCTCGCGACGCCCCACGCTCGAGATCGTCGACGGCCGGCCGGCGAAGCTGACCTGGCCGGAGCTGACGATCCGCCGCAGCCGAATCGACGGCCGCGACGTCCTCATCCTGACCGGAGCCGAGCCGGATGACCGCTGGCAGCAGATCGCCCACGACATGGTCGAGCTGTCCGAGGAGCTTGACGTCCGGCAGCTGATCAGCCTCGGCGCGATCCCGGCCGCGGTGCCGCACACCCGGCCGGTGACGATCCTCGGCACGGAGTCAGAGGCGGGTCTCCTGAAGGCCAACGTCCAGCCCGGACCGAGCGGCGTCCTGCGCGTCCCGTCGGCGGCGATCTCGGTCATCGACTACGAGATCTCGCACGCCGGCGTGCCCTCGGTCGGCTACTTCGCCCAGATCCCCCACTACGTGTCCGGGCCTTATCCGGCGGCGGCAATCGAGCTGCTCAAGGCGCTCTCGACGCACCTCGATGTCACCGTCCCGACCGATGCGCTCACCCGCGAGGCGAAGATGCTGACGAAACGCCTGGATGCGGCGGCGGCGGCCGATGAGTCGACGCGGACCTACGTGAGCCGCCTCGAATCGATGGCCGACGAGTCGCGCCTGCCATCCGGCGACGACCTCATCAGCGACATCGAGAAGTTCCTTCGGGAGCGCGGCCAGGACCTCGGTCGAGGCGGCCGCCCGAACTAGCGGCGCTCGCCGCCCGAACTAGCCGCCCTCGACGCCGGCGGCGCTCCGGATCTGGTTCGCGTGGTCGTGGCAATGCGCGGCGTAGATCTCGAGCCAATCGTCCGCTGAGTACGGCCCGCTCTCGCTGTGCGTCCCGCGGC
>Ga0114129_10001241_pt1 | contig 33950 bp, 28 predicted proteins | sample RhiMetdeltSRZDD1_FD_80071 | JGI IMG/M metagenome (GOLD analysis project Ga0114129, IMG submission 80071) | Populus rhizosphere microbial communities from Tennessee, USA - Rhizosphere MetaG P. deltoides SRZDD1 (version 2) (version 2) | ecosystem: Host-associated > Plants > Roots > Rhizosphere >...
TAGGCAGGGCATTAATGGGATAAGCTTTTTGCACACCAAAGCCAGGCAACATTTGGTTTTGGCTTAATCGCCTGCGGGTGTTTTCCTGGGCAATGATGGCGACATTTTCGTTGCCAAAAGCTTTGTTCCCATCGGTATGGTCGAAATGGTAGTGAGTGTTTATGAGATACCGAATTGGTTTATTTGTCAAGGTGCTGACCAACTCCTTTATGTGTGGCACTAACTTTTCCCATTGTGCATCCACCAACAAAACGCTATTTGTTCCAATATAAACAGCTGTATTTCCCGAGATGCCGCCAGGTTGAATAACGTAGTAATCATCCTTTATTTTGACCAGTTTCTCTTTGGTTCTACCGACGGCTTGTGCAAGCGAGTCTAAAAACGACTGCTGTCCGTAAGAGGAATGACTTAGAAAAAAAAGCAATACAGCAGGTAGAATGTACTTCATTTTGTTGGGGTTAGTTTATGGTTAACAAACTGATGGTGTAAAAAAGGCCATTTAGATTATCAAAACGGTCGAAAGGTGCAGACCTGTTTGCTGCGGAACTTCAATTACACTGGTAAATTTCTGACCGTTACTGCTGGTAGCCGACAGTGTGCATGCAGTAATACTTTCGTTGTAAGCCGTTTATACGCATTTTATTGTCTCATAGACTTCTTTCATTGCATTTAAAACTAATTCATTTGCATATGTTAAAGTCTCATGAGAAGATGCTATAAGAGCATGTATTTGTCCAGGGAAACATTTGTTCCATACCCTTACACCTGCTTTTGTAAGTCGTTCTGCATAAGCGGTGCCCTGGTCTCTTAAAGGATCAAATTCAGCCGTTATTTTTACAGCCGGCTGGAAGACCTGACAGGTCTCTAGTATTACAGCATTGGGCCTGCAACGCTACATTAGTGAAAGAAAGAACCAGTATCAGGGCAGTCAATAAAGAGGTGGGTTTTTTCATAATATGCTCCCTGATTTAATTTGTTAAACCATGTTTTTCCATAAGTAGTTTCCTTTGTTCGTGATACATGGTAATGCCCCATTCAGCTTGTAGATCATCCTGTCGTTTTCTGCCTTCTTTTGAGTCGGGGGAAATTTTTCGTTTGGCTAATTCATCGAAAAGTTTAATCCATTCTTCAAGGAAAACCTCGAAATTCTGATTTGGATAAATATCAATAAAAATAGCAGGTTCATCACCTGCATTCCAAAAAGTGTGTACTATGCCATGCGGTCGCAAATGCCATCCCCCTTCTTCCACTTCGAATAATTTTTCACCTACCATAACCGTTACTGTTCCTTTTAGTACTCGCATCACTTCATCCAGGTCTTTATGAACATGGGGTGCTGGTCCCATCGTTTTAGGCGGGATGATAATCTCAAAGGAAGAAAATTGATTGTTTGTTTGGTCAAATGCAATCTTTTTGCCGCCCCGGTAGGCTGGGCTGTTGTCGGGCTTGATATAAAAAGGCTTAAGCGGTCTTTTTTTGATTTTATTTGTTATAGCTTTTCCCTTGTCACCTGGAAATTGGGCAAATGTGTCTGATAAAAAATGGCTGCCTGCCAAACTTCCAAACACGGTTGTCGCAATAAAATTTCTGCGTTTCATAATAAAAGATTTTGTCAGGTAAAGTTGGCGGGCTCAGTTTATATGTTAGTGGTAAGGAACCGACATTTATTTCATCGCAGTATTTCGCTATTCATGTAATCCAAAAATTCTTTCAGGAGCCTGGTTATCTGTTTGAAAAAAGGCTGTGGGAGTGAGCCCTGTAAAATCTTTGTAATCTCTTACCAGGTGCTGATAATCATAATAGCCACATTGAACGGCAACGCTTAACCAGTCTTTCCCCGGTGTAGCATTTTTCATTTTGAATGCCCTATCGAAGCGGACAAGCCTGGCAAGAAGGGAAGGCGCCACTCCCATGCGTTCTTTGAATTTCCGCTCAAATTGCCTGGAGCTTAGGCATGATTCTTTTGCCAGCCAATCCATCGAAATATGGTCTGTGCTCTGTAAAAGTATTCTGGCCGCCGTGTCAATTCCGTGTGAATCTTTTTTTGTCCGGCCAACCAGCATTAATATGAATGATTCAGCCAGCGTAATTATTTCAGTATATGAACGGGCATTTTTTAATTGTTCATTTATTAACCTTATTTCTTTTGAAAAAACGGTTTCAGCATCTATATACGTATTGATCAATTTATATGATGGTATGCCAGTTAGTCTATAGAGGATACCGGGTTGAAAGTTAATATTTAGAAACAAAAACTCATTCCCAACATAACGATTGGTTACCGAACTATGCTGACCTTGAATAATAGCAGTTGGCCTTTTGTGTTTTTTAATAACTCCGGGATATGATACATATTCAGGGTCCCTCAAAAAAAACTCAATAGAATCTCCTGGTTTTGGAGTGTAAACTTTCACTGGTATGTTTTCTTTTCCAGAAAATGAAAAATGTACAATGCCGAAATATTTTACGTACTCACGTAAAACAGGGCTTGGCAAAATATTTTTCAAGAGCATATATAATTGTCTTTATTTTCTGTTGCGTTCTCCAGTGTAAAAAAGATGTCCTTGTAAGGTAAGAAAATGGATGCACTCAAACGAAAAAAACGCCTGATATGGCTGGAAGGGGAACGATATCGACCTTTGCTATTTTATTCTGGCAACTGACCATTTCCACTAAGTCTTTAATCTTTTAAAGAGACGCGTAACATTACACGAGTATTTAAGATCCCATTGAGCTCCCGTTGACCTGGTAAAAGATATAAATAAGCGGTTATGTTTGCAAGGGCGAAACAGCGAAGAATCTGGGATCGAAGTGGTACTCAATTGTACCTGCGAGATTATAAATATTTGGTTAATAGCGCTTAGTAGATTCTGTATCGGCAAGTGACCGCATCTGAAAGTGCGGAGTTTTACCCCACCGATATTTCTTCTATTCTGATGTTTTGCTAACATAACAGCTGAGTAGCCTGATAAAACATCCTGGCAACATGCTTTTTGATCTGAATAGCCTTATACAACCAGCAAGTAAGTTGCGATATCATTTAAATACGCTTGCGAAATCAAAAAATAACGTTACATATCGTTTATGTAGCGTTGCGCAATGCTGAGTCAACCGGCTAAACAAAAAAGCAACCTGCTCAGCATCTGACAGTGGTTGCACAGCATTTGATCAGGGTGATATATCATTTAAGTAGCGTGATATCTCATCTGAGTAGCGTGATATCACGTCACAATGTCCTGTGGCATCATGTAATCAGGTTTGAGCAATCAAAATATAACTTTACAAAACGTTTGAGTAACGTTATGCAACCGAAAAATAAACTGGCTAAACAAAACAACAAGCTATTCAAATGATGCGCAATGCTACTCACGGATTATAACAACCTGCTTTCGCATTATATCAGTCTATTTAAAGGTTGTGACAAGCTATTTTGAACTGTTGCAACAAAATGTAATGAAACCAACCTGTGCCGTTATCAGAGCAATGATGCCGAGCCTGATACTACGGGTAATTGTTCTTTTTTTAGTAAATCTATTTTGCAGGCAGGAAAATGCTCCCTAACAAATCAATTAACTTCCATGCTACGAGGCCCTTTTCCATAAAATCTGCTCCTTAACTGCTGGGGAATAACCCAAATTTCCGCCAATTCCGCCAATTCCGCCACAAATTTGGATTTCGCTTAAAACCCATATTATATTTGTTTCAGATAACGGCAACTGGTATGAACAACCGCTTTGCTGTGTACTACGAAAGCCCTGAGCGAAATCGAAGGGCTGGCACCAGGCAGGTGACAATAAACAACCGGGGAACCGGAAACTGTCAACTGCCATTGCCAACTTGAAATTCGAACTGTTGTAATCAATGCAACAAGACGAATAACAATAGTACAAAGGATCCTCAGCGGGTGGATGAACAAAACAGCAGCTGTTATCGATCAACTTCATTGCGCAATGGGTTGAACAGCTTTGTTAGTAGCAGGTATTTCATTTATTAACTTTCAAAACGTTTTCATATGTCTGTAAATGTTTCAACTTCCTTTACCAGGGGCCGGGATGGCGATCTGGTAACTATAACATACAATGTTATAACAGGTTTAAAGAGTAATTCCTTTTTTCCTAATCCCCCTGCTGCCCTGGCAGAAGCCGAAAAAAGCCTACCTGAATACCAGGAGGCATTATCCAATGCTGCCGGGCGCGACAGGACAATGGTGTCGATCAAAAACGATAAGCGGGCCAAACTGCGTTCGTTATTAGCACTGCTGGCCGCTTATGTAATCGACAGCTGTAAAGGCGATAAATCGATGCTGTTAAGTAGTGGGTTTATCATTACAGGAGTAAAGGGAGAAAAAGCACTGTCTCCGGTCAATAAGCTCGAGGTAGAAATAAAACAAGCTAAACAAGCTACCACCAGCGTTGAAAGGGTCACAGGCGCCAGGGCTTACATACACCAGTATACAACTTCAACACCAACCGATGAAACAGTTTGGATAAGCGAAGGTACTGCCAACCGGCATTACACGTTTACCGCACTGAAATCGGGTGTGCAGCACTGGTTCCGTGTTATAGTCATTGGCTTAAAAGGAAAAGTACTCTCACCTGTGGAGTCACGGTTCATTCAGTAGTAGTCCTGAGCGCACTATGCAATGCCTGGCCGACTGCCGGCGGGCCTGTCCGACTATCGGCGGATCGAAGTGTCGAAGGACAATCAAAAAGGAGGCTGTCAAAAGTATGAGTCAGCCTCCTTTTGTTCGGGTACCTGAAGGAGGCAGGTAGTACAATTTCATTTGAGGTAGCAAAACTATCCAATCAAATATGTCAACCCGCAATTCACTGGTTCACACAGGTCAGCTATTTTTTTTGTGGAGAATAATTTTTCGACCAGGTTTCTGGCTTCTTTATATTCATTATGTATGGGGCAGGGATGCGAAGCAGAACATTTGCTTAAACCCAGCCCGCATTCTTTAAACACCTGCTTTCCGTCAATTGCTTCAACAATATTAATTATGGGTTGTTTTATTTGTGCTTTAGAAATATAGAACCCGCCTGCAGGGCCTTTTACACTATTAATGATGCCCTGTTTGACCAGCGTTTGTAATAATTTGCCAACAGTGTGCTCACTGGCGTCGATAAATTCAGCAATTTCCTTAATTCCGGCATTCCCGCCACTTTCAAATTTTGAAGCAAGGTAAATAACTGCTTTTATGGCGGTTTTACAAGTAAAACTCAACATCGATTATCGGTTTAAAAAATCAAGACCTTCCTGCGATATCATTTCCTGGCTCCAGGGCGGGTCAAATGCCACGTTTACCTGAACACGGTAGTCGGGAAAATTTGTTTTTAAATTGTTTTCCACACCATCCACAATAGAATGCCCCATGGGACAAAACTGTGTGGTTAAAGTCATTATAACAAATATTTTTTTTGCGTCCTCGTCAATATCCAACAGATAAATAAGGCCCATATCTACAACGTTTAACCCTACTTCAGGGTCAAGCACTTCCCGTAAACCGGCAAGGGCATTCGTACGTTTGATAGTATGATTTGTAATTGCTGTCATCCGGCACTTTCTTTGTGAAAAAGTATTTTAAATACATTAGCGTTATATAAAAAGGCGCAACAAAGCAATAATCCTGCACCCGTTTTTGTTATCAGGTTATCGGCCATTAAGATACCACCGGTAAAACACAGAAATCCCACCAGGTAGCTTAATGACATGCAATTAAATATTCCGGAGCTGAAAAGGTCTTTGGGATTGGGCGTTTTTCCCAATCCTGCTTTTGCATGGTATATTTTATTCCATACAATAAAGGGTAAAGTTTTAAAGGTCATTCCCAAAATAATGGCTGTTAACCATCCGAAAAAGATAGTGAACCCATAAGCCAGTACTAAAAGTTGGTTGACTGGCGAAAAAAGCAAAAAAATAATAATCGCAACCAGGAATATCAGGGGTACCAGCATCATCGCAGCCGACAACAGGGATATCTTCATTTGCTCATCAACCTGTTTGCGAATACGCATGTGATATGATTTTCTACAATAATATCCAAACAGGAACAAGGCAATTGCAATAAGAGCAACGGGAATCAGATATAAGAATTTCAATTCAGTAAAAAGAAAGATAAAAACAAATGCCAGCAGTCCTGAATTTAATAGAACAAAAATCCACCCTAATATTTTGGCATTGCTGTATTTGGAAATTAAAAACATGGGGATCAATTTTGAGCCAACGCCAATTATAAGGAGTAAAAACCACCCCGCTATGCCCACATGGGCGTGAAGAGAAAGATAATGTAGCGAATCACCCGGTAGCAGATTGTAAGTAAAATTAAAAATAAGAAAACTGCCAACCAGGGTTGTAATGAATAACCAGATACCGGCAGTGAGCACAAAAACGGCATGTATATTTTCATGCCGGCTTTTGGCGATACTTGTAGCGATATTTATCAAATACAGCAGAACAGCACCATTAATAAGCAGCGCCCCCAATTGGGCAGGCCACTGCATATTGAAAGTATAAAATGACCATACCAGCATCGGTATGCCGGCAGCGCCAAGGGCAAAAGTCACATATGCCAGGGTGTTACTATATAATTCCCTTTCAATTAATATGGGTAGTAGTTGGTGACTGGAGCCTAATATGATCATAGTGCCCCATCCAAGCGCCATTGTATGCGTGATGGCGAGTATTTGCGGTTGAAAATAATGCTGCGAAAACGTATGCGACGAAGTAAACAACAGCAATGCTGCAACAAGAAACGCCAAAGCTGCATATATATAAAAAGGCAACACCACCTTGTGGGTTGTTGTATTAACAAGATTGTTATTATTACTGTTTGTAATCATCACGCAGTGAAAATTAAAAGATGCACTTCACCTTCGCTTATCTCCTTTATTCTGTAATCAAATTTTCTTTGCTGCAGTTCGGGCAACAGAAATACGGGAATGCGTTTATGATAAACAAATAACGCGGTTGCCGCAGGCAACCCGTCGAGGGCCTCCAGTATAGTTAACATAGGTAATGGCATTTCAAGATTACGAACATCAATAGTTTGACAACGGTCTTTAAATCTTGTAAGCATTTCATCCCAATTTTTTGTGGCATCAATAACCGGCGGAGCATTCCAGGGTACCCCTCCTGATTTCCTGTAAAACCAGGTTTCTACCAGGTTGTCGTTAATTTCATCGGCATAGGAATCAAATCCCTGTTTCTGCAACAGTTGCATTAAAGGGGTTGGCTCAAAGCTATTCCGGATTTTTAAGACCTGGTTACTTTGAAGATTCTTAATTTTTTCAAGGATGATGTTTAAAGGATCTTTTCCCGATGCCATCACCGGCCGCACATCCAAAACAATAATTTGTTCAGATTGCAATGACTTAATAAAATCAGGGGCTTTCTTTTTTTCCTCGCTGATTGCAGGGATCGTATCGTCAATGTGAAACCCCAATGGCTTTAGCTTTTCAAAAAAATCATTGATGTGGCAACCACCGATCTTACTGGCCATTGAAACAGAAGCCCTACCCGCCATCAATTTTCTCAACAGAGGGTTACGCAGCTTCTCAAATTTTGGTGAGATGCTGACGATAGCTTCAAGCGCCACAGGATTGTGCTTTAAAATGGCGGCAATTTTGGTATTTGCTGTTATAATCATATTCTTTATGCTTTTCCATTGATCAGTTTTTTTTCAATTGCCAGCGCTTTGGGAAAAAGGATATTATTTTCAAGATGAACATGAACATGTAAATCATTTTCGAATTCATCCAGCATACGGTATAACAAACTATAGCTTGCGCACGCGTCTTCGGGCAATGTATAATTATTGCTTAGAACTCTTATTTCCTCCAGGTTTTTACCGGCTATTTCATGTTCTGTTTCCATTACACTGATGGGGCTTTGTAATGTTCCGGCGTGTGAGAAAGCCGGGGCTTGCCCTGATGCAGACAACATAACCAGTTCCCTGATAAATGGAAACAGTATCTTTTCTTCTTTTTCCAGATGTGCAGATAGCTCTGCATATATTGATTCTACCAGTTGATGAATAGAACGCAACTCAGGATGAAAGTTTCCGTGTACCTGCGCCACCTTAGCAGCATAACTCCTTATATCGGGCAGGGATTTTTTTATATAACTGTGATGCGTGTTTACAATATAATCTGCGAGAAAATCAAGGTTCCAATCGTTGTAGGGCAGCGGCCGGGTACTGAAATTTTTATCAGCCTGTTGCAGCTCATGTTCAACTTTGGTTACATCTAATCCCTTTTCGGAGCAGGCTTCTTTTACCGTTTTCTTTCCACCGCAACAAAAGTCGAGACCATATTTTTTAAATATCTGCGCTTTGCGCAAATCTTTGGCGGCTATCTGGCCAAGCGTTTCCTCCTGTGCACCGGAGATTTTTTTGCTGATACGCACTTTCCACCATTCAGGTCCCTGCTCAAGGTATTCCCAGGTAAATGTATTACCCCGTTCGCCCAGCAATTGGTAATAAAGCGGCTTGGGATCATGGTCGTTGTGAATGGTAACGCTTTCTCCTTCTTTCAATGCATCAAATCGTGCAAAAATGGTAGGATGTTTTTGCCTGGGCTCAAGTAATGTTACATTCAAAATGTTCTCCTGGATTGTGTTCATTATTTTTATTTTAAAATTTCAGGAATTGTTTTCCGCAAATGTGCATTCCGCAACTCACAACAAATGTAGCATTAAAAAGCATAAAAGTACTGTAATACTTTTATTATTTTACCCTTTTTCTTACTAATCATCTTCTGCTCTGATAACTATCATGTCATATAATGACCAGGGTCATAGTTTGTAAATGTTGTGGCGGATATTGATCAGCGTATGGATCAATGAGGTGTTTTTTCAAATTTATCAGCCAGTTGCGGCGCTTCTTTTTTCATCATAGTGGTAATAACCCGATGCATCCATATTAAGCAGGTGCAGGATAACAGGCACACGAACATCCAGGAGCTCGTCCATAACCCGGTTACGTTTAAAAGATAACCAAACAAAATGGGGCCAACAAAACCTCCAAGCCCGCCGATCATGCCCACCATGCCTCCTACGGCCCCTATTTCTTTAGGAAAATATTCCGGTATATGCTTAAACACCGCGGCCGTGCCAATGCCCCAACAGGCGCCAATCAAAGTAATGATGGCCACAAGCACCCACATATTGGCATTGAAGAAAATCATGGTGGTACCCTGGGCCAGCAATTGTTTTTTAGCCACTTTATCGCCCTGCTTTACCCTGGGTTCCTGCCATACATCTTTCGCTGGTAATATCAGCGCTTCTCTGTCTACGTGCTCAAATTTGCGGCTCTTTTGTATAATAGGATATTGCTTTTCATCTACCTGTATAACCGAATCTGAAACCAGCGTAACGGTTCCGGCCTGCGTTGCCATAATGCCGGTACCGGGCGAGTAAATTTCCATACGTGGAATAATCAGCAAAAAGCTTAACACAACCGAACTACCTAATACCCAATACATCACTCTTCGGGCGCCATATTTATCAGAAAGCCATCCACCCACGGCCCTGAAAGCACCTGCCGGCAAACTAAAGGTAGATGCCAAAAAACCCGCAGTGATCAGGTTTACACTATACACATTTACAAAATAGGGTAACAGCCACTGTGAGAAAGTGACAAAACAACCAAATGCCAAAAAATAATACAAACCAAACCGCCACACCCGCACGTTTTTCAGGGGTTGCAATAATTTAAGCAGCGTCTTATCTGATGATTCAGGCTTTTTATTTTTTGTGAATGCAAGAAAAAGGATGCCGATAACGGTTAAAGCAACGGCATAAATAACAGGTAACTGCCGCCAGCCTTCGGGGTTAGCACCATTGCCGGTTAATGATTTTAATAGGGAAGGCGCTAACAGGGTGGTAAGTGCAGAACCAATATTGCCCAATCCGAACAATCCCAATGCCCTGCCCTGCCAGTTTTTAGGATAATACACCGATGTAAATCCAACGCCGATGGCAAAACTGGTGCCTAACAGCCCAAAGAAAAAACTCAGGGCCAAAAAAGCGCCATAACTATTGGCCTTTGATAAAAGAAACATGGGCACCGAACAGCCCAGCAATAAAGCAGTGAACACCCACTTGCCGCCGATCCTGTCTGTAAGTATGCCCATAGGCAGCCGCATCAACGATCCTGTAAGCACGGGTACTCCCAACAGCCATCCAACCTGCACCAGACTCCAGTTAAAAATACCGGCATCTACCAGGTAAGTAACCAATACGCCATTCAGCATCCAGCCGGCAAAGCAAACAACAAATGCAAGCGTATTAAAAAACAATATGCGGTGCGATGTTGGGGATGGTGAGTTGCCCATACTGTTAAAAAATTCTTGTGGTTATATAGATTTTTGAGAAGTGCTTATGCAGGTACGGTTATTTGTGTGTTGTTGCTGTAAAAGTATTGGCCATAATTTTCTGCCGGCATGATTTCTGTCATGCTAAAAATATGACACACATCATATTTTATGGGCTTTTCATTGTTCAATTTTGGTTAAAAGTATTATTTAAATCATATTTTTAGGTGCTTTCCTAAATCAATTTTGTTCACTTTTATTACCCGGGCATGAAATTTCAGTTGAATAGAATTGCTTTTTTTATCGCGTTATCTTGCTGCATTATAGTGGTAGCGCTTGTATTTTATGGTTCCCGTAAGTTGCAAAATTTTGACGCGGCTTTAATTGCTTATTTATTCGGTACGGTGTTCGCCCTGTTTGGCATCATCTATCGTTACTGCGTATGGCTGCAAAGACCGCCTACCTGGATGTATTTTAAACGGGGATGGCAACTGCTTTTTTCAAAAAGTTTTTTGGAGTATGCAGGCTTGTCGGTTCAAAAACTGGTTCGCAACATCGCTTTTCAACGGTTTATTTATCCTCGCGGTAAGGCACGATGGTGGGGGCATTTTTTGCTGGCTACAGGCTGCCTGCTGGCTTTTTCCGTTACTATACCGCTCACACTTGGCTGGATACATTTTACCATGAATGCTGCCACCAGTATCAATCCCGAAGATACCAACTATTACGAAGCCCATGTTTTCGGTTTTAAGGTAATTGAGTTTAAACTGGGATCGTGGATAGCGTTTTTTATTTTTCATATACTCAACTGGTGCTCCTGGCTGGTGATCATCGGCTGCTTATTATTTATGCGCCGCCGGTTAACTCATGCGGGACAGATAGCCACCCAAACCTTTGAAGGCGACTGGTTGCCGCTGATTTTGCTGATTGGTATTTCGGTTACCGGACTGGGGCTTACCTATGATTATGAATTTCTGAAAGGTAAGACTTATGAGTTTATGGCTGTAACACATGCAGTGACCGTTATCCTGTTTTTGATATGGATCCCTTTTGGGAAGTTTTTTCATATCATACAAAGGCCTGCCCAGATCGGCGCCCATTTGTATAAAAAAGAAGGAGAAAAGAAGGGAATGGCCATATGCCCGCATACTCATAAACCTTTCACCACCCAAATGCATGTAAACGATTTGAAAACCGTAACAAAAGAACTGGGTTTTGATTTTACCCTGGAGGATGGCAGCTCACATCTCGACCTTAGCCCCGAAGGAAAAAGATCGGCCCTGGCGAAGGCACACCTCAAAGCCCGTGAAGCAAGTGGGAAATTTTTTGGATAAGAAAAGTATACAATTATAAGTTGTTGAAATAAATACTCATGGCTAAATTACCGGTAACGGCTGAAAAAATCATTGAACAATTTGGGCCGCATTTGAACTTTGCCCCGCAGGAAGGTTATGCAGGAAGAGATGAACCTGATAAGGTGGTGGAAACGCACTGTTGTTTTTGCGGCATGCAGTGCGGCATTAAGTTGCTGGTGAAAAACAATAAGGTAGTAGGTTTTGACCCCTGGATGGAATTCCCCTTTAATGAAGGAAGACTTTGTCCCAAGGGGGTGCAGCGTTATTTGCAAAACAATCATCCCGACCGTTTGCTCGAACCATTGCAAAGAGTGGAAGGCGTGGGCTTCAAACCGATCAGTTGGGAAAATTCAATGGAGAAAACCATCTCCGAAATAAAGCGCATTCAGCAAACTTATGGCAACGATGCATTCGCCATGCTTTCAGGCGTATCTATCACCAATGAAAAAAGTTATCTCGTAGGAAAATTTGCACGGGTGGCGCTTAAAACCCGCAATCTCGATTATAATGGCCGCCTCTGCATGGTAAGTGCCGGCGCCGGCAATAAAAAAGCATTTGGGCTCGACCGCGGTTCCAACAATTATTCCGACCTGAGTAAAGCCGAAGTGATCATGGTTTGCGGGGCCAACGTAAGCGAAACATTTCCCACGCTGACCCATTGGATATGGCAGGCAAGAGACAATGGCGCCAAATTGATTGTAGTTGACCCAAGAGTAATACCACTGGCACGAACAGCCGATTTACATTTAGACATACGGCCGGGAACAGACTCAGCCCTTTATGGGGCTATGCTCAGGTATTTGGTTGAAAAAGATATGCTTGACCATGATTTCATCAATAATCATACATCCGGCTTTCAGCAAACGATCGATGCCGTAAAAGAGTATTCACCGGAATGGGCAGAACAGGTTACCGGCATTGCCAAAGAAAAAATTATTACTGCAGCTGAGTGGTGGGGCAAAGCAGCTACCAGTTTTTTATTGCATGCAAGAGGCATTGAACACCATTCAAAAGGTGTTGACAATGTACTGGGTTGCATCAACCTGGTACTGGCTACCGGAAGAATTGGCAAACCTTATTGCGGTTATGCTACTATTACAGGTCAGGGTAACGGCCAGGGCGGCAGGGAGCATGGTCACAAATGCGATCAATTACCAGGCAACCGGGATATTACTAACCCCGCACATAGAAAATATATTGCCGGTGTTTGGGGAATCGACGAAACTGAAATGCCAGGAGCCGGATATACTGCCTATGAACTTGTTGAAGCGATTCACCGTGGTGAGATAAAAGGATTGATATCACTTTGTTTTAATCCATTGGTATCATTGCCCAATAATAATTTTGTACGGGAGGCATTTGAGAAGCTGGAATTTTATGCCTGCATAGATTTTTTCCTGAACGAAACAGCCCGCCATGCAGATATTATATTTCCCGGCTCGCTGCATGAGGAAGAAGAAGGAACAGTAACTACGGCCGAAGGCAGGGTTACCCGTATACGCCAGGCTGTTACACCTCCCGCACATGCCCGGACCGATACCTCTATTATTCTGGAGTTGGCAAAACGTCTGGGGGCCGGCGACAAATTCACTTATAACAACAGTGAAGAAATTTTTAATGAACTCAGAGAAGCTTCCAAAGGAGGAACGGCTGATTATTATGGCATAACATACGAAAAGATCGAAAAAAACATGGGTATCTTCTGGCCATGTCCATCTATTGATCACCCCGGCACACCACGATTATGGGAAGATAAAAAGTTTGCAACGGCGGATGGTAAAGCGCACTTCAACCCCGTGGTGTATAAAGATCCCGGAGAAGTAGTGGATGAAGCATACCCGGTTGTACTTACCACTGGCAGAGTGGTATCGCAATACCTGAGTGGTACGCAAACCAGGCGCATTGGCAAATTGGTAAATCAATATCCCGAGCCTTTGCTTGAAATACATCCTGACCTGGCCGCTAAATATGGTATCACTCAGCGGGAACTGGTGAAAGTGATTACCCGAAGGGGAGAGGCTGAATTTCCGGCTAATATTGTAGAAACGATTCGCAGGGATACGGTCTTTATTCCCTACCACTGGCCTGGCCGTAAATCGGCTAACCAGTTAACTCCCGGAACGCTGGACCCTATTTCAAAAATACCGGAGTTTAAAGTGTGCGCCTGCCAGTTGGTACCCTTACGAAGGGAGGCGCCGTTGCCGCAGGATGCAAATGCTTATAATAGTATTTAATGTTGATCCACAATTAAAAATGATCGCATGACAACCTCTTATTACAAAACTGAGATGGAATTTTTTGTGGATATGCAGCGTTGTATTGGCTGCAAAGCCTGCGAAGCGGCCTGCGCCGAATGTGAAACGAACGGGCAGCAGTCAATGATACATGTGAACTATGTAGAAAGGGCGGTGACTATACAAACCACTGTGCAGGTATGCATGCATTGCGACGATCCCGTATGCGCCAATGTATGTCCGGCAGATGCCATCAGCAAAGATGAATTTGGCGTAGTGCATACCGCTAATTCAGCCCGGTGCATTGGTTGTTCAAACTGTGTAATGGCATGTCCTTTTGGTGTACCGATCAAAGAGGAGAAATACGACATGATGATGAAGTGCAACATGTGTTACGACAGAACCAGTGCCGGTAAGAAACCCATGTGCGCCACCGTGTGCCCCAGCCAGGCTTTGTATTATGGTACCAGGGAAGAAATGAGGAAGATGCGGCCAAACAGTGTGCCGGTAAATACTTTCCAGTTCGGAAAGCTGGAAGTAAAAACCAAAGTGAATATTATGATGCCTGCAGGTTCAACAATGCTGAAGGTTGACTGATGATTGAGATTACAGAGCGATTTAATAATAGTAATCATTGAATAAAAGTTAATATGCCTGAAAAGAAAGAGAAAAACCTGGATTGGAAAAATGATTTTCCCATCAGCCAATCAGAGACCACCGAAGTAACCCGCAGGCAGTTTGCAAAATTTTTATGCCTGGTATCAGGCGGTTTGGCAACGGGAAGCGCATTCGTAGCGGCAAAATCAGTTTTTTTCCCTGGTAAAAAAATAAAGGGTTTGCACCGGGTGTGCAGTATTAATGAATTGCCGGTGGGTGGCACAAGGTCATTTGTATTGGAAGGAAGTTCCACTCCCTATATTCTGATACATCTTGAAAGTGGTGAATTCAAAGCGTATGAACAAAAGTGTACACATCTTTCCTGTGCGGTATTTTATAAACCGGGTAGCGGCAAAATTGAATGTCCCTGTCATAACGGTTGGTTTGATGCTAAAACAGGTGAGGTGCTGCAGGGCCCTCCGCCAAGACCCCTTCCCCGGCTGGAAGTGCAGGTGAAGGGAATTGACATTTTTGTTACCGCTGCCAGTGATCAAGCGTAAAAAATTATGATTACAAAATTCATTTTGCTATGAGTACTTTTCGCCGGGCGCAAAGCCAGGCCCATCCCAATAAAACCAGCACCCTGATGCTGGCTATAATAGTGTTGCTGATTTTAAATGTAACCATCCAGGTATGGTTACTGTATAATGGGCTAAACAATGCACTGGAACATAATAAAGGCATTGCATTTCCCGCTTTTATGGGATCGCTGATAATATTCTTTATCAATTGCGGGTTGCTCTATTATTTGCCACGGAGCGGCCGTGTTAATAATGGGAAAAGTTACTGAGTTGCTCCTGTCGATAGGCCCGCCTACGTGTATGAATCTTTCTATGCCTCCCAAAATCAGGATATTGGTTAATGTGAAATTATTCAATCCTGTTTGGGTTTGATTAGATATTAAGCAGGGATGATATATCACATTAAAACGCTCCACTCCTCGTGATCTTCCGGATAGTTAATATATCTTTCACGGATGTTGATGATCGTGCCTGTCAAAAAATCATAGTTGTTGAGCACAGGATGTGTTGAGATTATGGAGGCTTTTTTCTTTGTACCTTTCATCGGGGATTATTTGATAATCAAATCGATTCACTTTCTGTATCGGGAGTGGGGGCAAACAATATAAATACGGTTAGCCATAGGTAAAGAAGCTTAAAATTTTTTTGCAAGCGATTTAGTACAATTCAACAATCTGTCTGTTTATAGTATGGTAGGGTTCAATAAAATATCAATTCAAATTCGTAAGATGGAAAACAGAGGAGAGATTGTTATTTACGAAAGTCCTGATGGGCAAACAGCTATTGATGTAAGGTTAGATAATGATACCGTTTGGCTGAATTTAAATCAGATAACCAGCCTGTTTGATCGGGATAAGTCGGTGATTTCCAGGCATATATCGAATGTTTTCAAAGAGCACGAATTAGACCCTGGTTCAGTTGTTGCAAAAAATGCAACAACTGGAACCGATGGAAAAACATGCTACTCAATTGTTGTATAACTCTACTTACATGCCATGAAACTAAATCAGGCATCAAAACAAGTTAATTCACCGTTATATCTACTTAAAAAATCATTCTAATAAGCTGATTTACCTTTATAGCAAGCTGGTTCATGATCAAAACAAAATTTTTCCCTCCGGTAGCCCTTTCCCGGCAATTATGCGTCTTTAGTTAAAGCAAAACATTTTTTACGATGAAGTTTGTCAATCTGTTATTGGGTAATGGCCGGAAGTTTGCCACTTTATTTTCCTTTTTTGCCGGTCTCACGGCATTAACAACTTTTCAGCAAAAGCCGGTTGTATACATCATCGGCGACTCAACAGTGCAAAACAACGATGGCAATGGACGAAATGAATACTGGGGTTGGGGAACTTTATTAAAACCGTATCTCGATACCGCCAAAATTCAGTTAAGCAATCATGCCAAATCGGGTACCAGTACCAGAACTTTTATTTCCGACGGCCGGTGGACGACAGTGCTGGAATCTTTACACCCCGGTGACTTTGTACTGATTCAATTTGGACACAATGATCAGGCAGCCATTAACGATACTTCCCGCGCCAAAGGAACCTTAAAGGGTACGGGAGATGAAGTGGAAGAGATATTCAATCTGAAAACAAAACAACAGGAAACTGTGCATACCTATGGCTGGTATATGAAAAAGTTTATAAATGAAACAAAAGCCAAAGGGGCCGTTCCCATTGTTTGTTCATTAGTGCCCCGCGAAAAGTGGGTAAACGGTAAAGTAAACCGCGAAATTGAGTATGTGAACTGGGCCGGCGAAGTGGCAAAACAGGAAGGCGCTTATTATATAAACCTGAACCAGCTTATTGTGCAGAAATGGGAACAAATAGGCCCCGATTCTGTAAAAACTTTCTTTACCGGTGATCATACACATACCAATAAAAAAGGCGCTGAACTAAACGCTTCCTGCGTGACGGAAGGATTGCGCAGCATTAAAGATTGTCCATTGAATAAATTTTTCAGATAAAAGCCGCATTGGTTTGTGATTGTTTAATGGCGAACCGGTTGTAGCTTGCGTGGACTGAATACCGGTAATTTGGGAATGATCTATTGCAACTATATGAAACAAAAATTCTTTATAGCACTCTTGTTCTTTACTGCCGCCACCGCGCCCGGCGGTGTGTATACATTTCAGGTAAAGTAGTAATCCCATTGATTGAATTATGAAAAAAATAATCATTAGCATATTATTGCTCTCATTTAGTATTTCACTTGCTTTTTCACAGGCTATATCAATAACAGTGTCAAAAGATGGTAAAGGCGATTTCAGGACCGTGCAGGAAGCTATTAATGCTGTAAAGGATTTTAATAAAGCCGTTACAACCATTTATATTAAAAACGGTGTTTATAAAGAAAAACTGAATCTGCCCGAATCAAAGACCAACGTGCGTTTGATAGGGGAGCGTGTTGATAAAACCATTCTCACGTACGACGATTATGCATCGAAAAAAGATAGCAGCGGCAACAACATCGGCACTTCTGGTTCTTCAAGCTTCTTTATTTTCGGTGCGGATATCACTGCTGAAAATATTACGTTCGAAAATTCGGCCGGCCCGGTGGGTCAGGCTGTTGCTGTGCGGGTAACAGGCGATCGCATAAAATTCATCAACTGCCGGTTCCTGGGTTTTCAGGATACCTTGTATACACACGGCACTGATAGCCGTCAATATTATTTTAAATGTTATATCGAGGGTACGGTCGACTTTATCTTCGGCTCATCAACTGCCTTGTTCGATAGCTGTACCATCTTCGGTAAAAAAGGCGGGTTCTATACGGCAGCATCAACACCTGAAAATAAAAAATTCGGTTATGTGTTTTTGAATTGCACCATTACTGGTGATGCAGCGCCCGGTTCCTTTTTTCTGGGGCGGCCGTGGAGGCCTTTTGCAAAGGTTGCTTTCATTAATTGTAGTTTAAACAATCTTGTTAAGTCCGAAGGTTGGGATAACTGGGGTAAAGCAGACAATGAAAAAACAACTTTTTTTGCTGAGTATAATAATCATGGCGAGGGGGCTGCTACAAACAAACGCGTGGCCTGGTCACATGTATTAAGTGCCGATGAAGCCAAACAATATTCAATTGCTAACATATTGCAGGGATGGGATGTGATAAATACCAAATGAATGTTCGTAAATGCAGTGCCAATCACCATAAATGAATAATGTTGCAAAAAATAGTTTGCATATTGGCCCATTAACTGTTAATTTTACGTATCCTGCATTGCTTGTACGCCGGTTTTGAGCTAAAGGGCCGGTACATGTATCAGGAATTAAACGATGGCTTTCCCGAAAAGGAAGGCTTTATTGTTTTAGGTGGTAGCGTGAAGATCCCGTTAACCGGTCTTTAACAACATTCTAATGCGGCAATATAGCCTACTTCATATTATTTTTGAAGCCTGATGATGAGGTTGTTTATTAGATTTCTGCTGTTATTTTGTTTTCTCCTTTTGGGAAGGTATGCGCCTGCCCATCAAAACCATATTGGCTTCAATTCCGAAGAACAAGTTGAAAGATTACCACAGGCCGATATTGCTTACAGGCTGAATGAAGTACACCTGTTCTACAAATCTGCCACTCCGGGCAAAGAAAAATTATACGAAAAGATCAGGGCCGTTGAAATTGAGGATGACAACGACAATGACGATGATGAAACGGAATCTTTCAAAAAGAATGTAAGGATCGGCAATGAACAGGGGCTTGAAAATAGTTACCGCTACTGTAACAGCCGCCTGATATTCTGCAAACATATTGAATGGTCTACCCCCGATAAATTCATCTTCCACCAGGTTTTCAGGATTTGATTTAACTCCATCAACAGGCAATAACGAAGCCTGATCTATCTACAATTATATTTTACTGCTCTGCCTGCCATAGTATAGCTATTGAGGTCAGGTTAAGTGTGCACCAGCCAAAAAATGCTCAGACAAAATCTGAATTAAGAACCCATAAATATTATGAAAAGAATTTTCATGCTCATGGGCTTGTATGCCATGTTATGCCATACAAGCTGCAAATCAAAAGAAGAAGAAAAAGAAGCCCCCACTAAATTTTTAGTTACCACTCCGTTGAAAATGGACACCACCGTAACCAAACAGTACGTGTGCCAGATAAAGTCAATACGCAATATTGAACTGCGGGCACAGGAAAAAGGTTACCTGCAGGGCATATTTGTCGACGAAGGCCAGTATGTAAAGGCAGGGCAGTTGTTGTTCAAGATCATGCCTAAACTTTATGAGGCCGAAATGCAAAAGGCCGAGGCCGAAGCCAATGCCGCTGAAATTGAAGTGCAGAATACACAAGCCCTTTCTGATAAAAATGTAGTGTCGAAAAACGAGCTCGCTTTGGCCAATGCCAAATGGCAAAAGGCAAAAGCTGAATTAGCGCTCGCCAAAGTGCATCTGGCATTTACCGAAATCAGGGCGCCCTTTGAAGGTTATATCGATCGCCTTCATTTGAAACTTGGCAGTCTTGTAGAAGAAGGCGACCTGCTTACCAGCCTCAGCGATAACAGCCGCATGTGGGTTTATTTCAATGTATCGGAACCTGAATACCTGAATTACCAGGTCAATCTTAAAAACAAAAGCAACGCCAAAGTAAACCTGTTGATGGCGAATAACCAGGTGTTCAAACATTCCGGTGTTGTTGAAACCATCGAAAGTGAGTTCAACAACGAAACCGGCAACATTGCATTCAGGGCCACATTCCCCAATTCTGAAGGACTGTTGCGCCACGGCGAAACCGGTAACATACTCATGGAGCAGCAGCTGAAAAATGCGATCATTATTCCTCAGAAAGCAAGTCTGGAGATCATGGACAAAAAATATGTGTATGTGGTGGATAAAAACAATGTAGTGAAATTAACGCCCATTACCATTGGCGCCGAAATACCTGATCTGTTTGTGATCACAGAAGGCTTAACCGACAATGATAAGATATTGCTCGAAGGGTTGAGAAAAGTGAAAAATAATGATAAGATATCATTTGACTATGAAGAACCAAAATCGGTAATGGCCCATTTAAAGTTACCAACGGAATAATTTAATCGGTCAGTGGTGAATGGTCAATGGTGAGTAATACCCGCGGGTTTATCAGGTTTATTAACTATTCACCACTCACCACTCACCACTCACAACTCACCAAAAGATTTAGAAGATGTTTAATATATTCATGAAAAGGCCGGTGTTTGCGATAGTGATATCACTTGTCATTATCTTCATGGGCATACTGGCCATAACCACCCTTCCAACATCACAGTTCCCTTCTATTGCGCCACCAAGGGTGATCGTTAGTGTAGCGTACCCCGGCGCCAGTGCCGATGTACTGGTTAAATCTGTTCTCATCCCTATGGAAAAGGCCGTAAACGGTGTGCCGGGCATGAAGTACATGACTTCAGATGCCACCAGCGCCGGCGAGGCCAACATTCAGGTAGTTTTTGATTTGGGTACCGATCCAAACCAGGCGGTAGTAAATGTGAAGAACCGTATTGAGCAGGTAACGAACAGGCTTCCTGAACTGGTACAACGCGAAGGTTTAATTGTAAACATATTGCAGCCAAACATGCTGATGTATGTTAACGTGTACAGTAAAGATCCCAAAGCAGATGAAAACTTCCTGTACAACTTTGCCAGCGTTAACATATTGCGCGAACTGAGCCGTGTAAAAGGTATTGGTAACGCGCAGATCTTAGGTAGCCGGCAATACGCTATGCGCGTTTGGCTGAAGCCCGATCGTATGCGCGCTTATAATGTGTCGACCGATGAGGTAATGGAAGCACTGGGCAGCCAGAGTGTGATCGGTTCGCCCGGTCGTATTGGGCGAAGCGATGGTAAACGTTCACAGGCGCTGGAATACGTATTAACGTATCAGGGAAGATATAACCAGCCCGAACAGTATAAAGATGTTATTATCCGGGCCAATGCAAACGGTGAATTAATTCACCTGAAAGATATAGCCGATGTGGAGCTGGGGAGTGAGTTTTATGATATCTATTCAAACCTCAATAACCATCCTTCGGCGGCTATTGTACTGAAGCAAACCTATGGTAGTAATGCCAGTGATGTAATTAAAGAAATTAAAGCTAAGCTCGACGAAATTAAATCCAGTTCTTTCCCTCCGGGAATGGATTATGAGATCGATTATGATGTGTCGAACTTTTTGAATGCCTCTATCGATAAAGTGTTGCATACACTGGGCGAGGCCTTTATACTGGTGGCCTTAGTGGTGTTCCTGTTCCTGGGCGACTGGCGGTCAACGCTTATTCCAACACTGGCCGTTCCCGTATCGCTGGTGGGTGCCTTTTTCTTCATGCAAATGTTCGGACTATCCATCAACCTCATTACCTTATTCGCGCTGGTACTGGCAATCGGTATTGTGGTTGATAATGCCATTGTGGTGATTGAGGCCGTGCATGCCAAAATGGAGGAAACGCATCTTTCGCCTTATCAGGCAACCAAAAAAGTGGTGCATGAAATTAGTGGTGCTATCATAGCTATCACCTTCGTTATGGCGGCGGTGTTTATTCCGGTTGCGTTTATGTCGGGCCCCGTAGGGATTTTTTACCGGCAGTTTTCTATTACCATGGCTACTGCCATCGTATTAAGTGGTGTGGTGGCGTTGACGCTTACACCGGTGCTTTGCGCCATGCTGTTGAAGAATACGCATGGTAAACCCCGGAAGAAATCACCCATCAACAGGTTCCTCGATGCGTTTAATAAAGGATTCGACAAACTAACGGGAAGGTACACGGGATTAATGGAAAAGATCGTGAACCGCAGGTTGGTCACATTTGGTATTTTGATCGCCTTCGGTTTCGGCATATTCGGAATAGGTAAAAATCTTCCAACAGGCTTTATTCCCAGCGAAGATCAGGGTATGATCTATGCCATTATTCAAACGCCGCCGGGTTCAACGCTCGAACGCACCAATGATATGGCGCGCAGGGTACAGGAAATTGCCGAACATGTCGACGGCATTCAATCGGTATCGGCACTCGCCGGTTACGAGGTATTGACCGAGGGGCGTGGTTCCAATGCAGGTACCTGTTTGATCAGTTTGAAAGACTGGTCAGAGCGTAAGCATAATGCGAATGAGATCATTCGTGAGCTGGAAGAAAAATGCCGCGATATTCAGGGGGCTACGATTGAATTCTTCGGACCGCCGGCCGTACCCGGTTACGGTGCTGCAGGTGGTTTTGCCCTGCGTTTGCTCGACAAAACCAATAGCGATAATTACCTCGAAATGGAAAAGGTGAATGACGATTTTATGGAGGCATTGAAGAAACGTAAAGAGCTCACCGGCTTATTCACCTTTTACAGCGCCAACTATCCGCAATACGACCTCATGATCGACAACCAGGCAGCGATGCAAAAAGGTGTGTCGATCGGTAAGGCTATGGATAATCTGTCGATTTTAATTGGTAGTACCTATGAGCTTGGTTTCATTCGCTTTGGTAACTTCTTCAAAGTATATGTACAGGCATCTCCTGAATACAGAGCATTGCCCGATGATCTGTTGAAGTTGTATGTAAAAAATAACCGCGACGAAATGGTGCCTTATTCGGCTTTCATGTCGATTAAGAAATCGCATGGCTTGAATGAAATTACGCGATACAACATGTATAACTCATCGGCCATCAGGGGTGAGCCCGCAGCGGGATACAGCAGTGGTGAGGCCATCAAAATTATTCAGGAAGTGGCCGATAAAACATTGCCCCGTGGTTATGGTATCGACTGGGAAGGTTTGTCGAAAGATGAAGCCGGTCGTGGTAACGAAGCGATCTACATCTTCCTGATCGTATTGTTGTTTGTATACTTAATCCTTGCTGCACAGTACGAAAGTTTTATACTGCCGCTGGCGGTGATCCTTTCTTTGCCTGCGGGTATATTCGGATCATTTATGCTGATCAAGGTAATGGGCCTTGCGAACGACATTTACGCACAGGTGGGCTTAGTGATGCTGGTTGGTTTGTTAGGTAAGAACGCCGTGTTGATCGTGGAATTCGCCGCTCAGAAACACCGGTCGGGCATGACCGTTTTCAGGGCTGCCATCGAAGGCGCCAGAACGCGTTTCCGCCCCATCTTAATGACTTCTCTTGCCTTTATTGCCGGTTTGATTCCGCTGGTTGTTGCAACCGGACCGGGTGCCATTGGTAACCGTACCATCGGTTCTGCCTCATTGGGAGGTATGTTGATAGGAACGGTATTCGGGGTGATCATTATTCCCGGATTGTATTACACATTCGGCAAAATAGCGGCTAAGCGCAAGCTGATAAAAGATGAAGAAGAAAATCCATTAACAGAAGAAATTGATCACAATGTTTAGATACAACCTATTTAAGTATGTAGGTATAACCTGCATTTTGCTGGCGTATGCGGCTTGTAAAGTTCCTGTTTTGGTTACCAAAGCAGAGAACAAAACCGTACCTGCCGGCTATAATAATTCGCAGGATACTACCAATACAGGCGCCGTAAAGTGGAATCAGTATTTTACCGATCCGCACCTGGTTGCCCTGATTAATACGGCGCTGGAGCATAACCAGGAACTGAATATCACTTTACAGGAAATTGAAATTACCCGTAACGAAATTCAGGCACGCAAAGGGGAGTACTTACCATTTGTTGGACTGAAAGCCGGAGCTGGTGTTGATAAAGTCGCCAGGTATACGAACATTGGCGCTATGGAAAAGAACACCGAAATTGAACCGGGTAGGGAAATGCCCGAGCCACTGCCCGATGTGCTGTTAGCAGCTACTGCTACCTGGGAGGTAGACATATGGCATAAACTGCACAACGCTAAAAAAGCAGCGGTAACCCGGTACCTCGCTACCGTAGAGGGCCGGAATTTCGTGATCACGAACCTGATTGCCGAAATAGCCAATTCCTATTACGAATTACTGGCGCTCGATAATCAGCTTGATATTGTAAGGAAGAACGTCGACATTCAAACCAATGCCCTTGACATTGTAAAGCTGCAAAAAGAAGCTGCCCGGGTAACGGAACTGGCTGTACGTAAGTTTGAGGCGGAAGTGTATAAAACCCGCAGTCTGCAGTTCGATATTCAGCAAAAGATTACCGAAACCGAAAACAGGATCAACTTATTACTTGGCCGTTTTCCGCAGCCCATTCCCCGAAATAATACGGGATTAGATAATGTAATACCCAACACCATACATGCCGGCATTCCGGCGCAATTATTAGCCAACCGGCCCGATATTAAGCAGGCCGAGCTGGAACTGGCGGCTGCGAAGCTGGATGTACAGGTAGCCAAAGCACAGTTTTATCCTTCTTTAGGTATTTCTGCTGCTGTGGGTTTGCAGGCATTTAATCCAACTTACCTGGTGAAAATGCCCGAGTCGATACTGGCTTCCCTGGCAGGCGACCTCGTAGCGCCTTTGATAAATAAGAATGCGATAAAGGCAACTTATTATAATGCCAACGCAAAGCAAATACAGGCTGTTTACAACTACGAACGTACCATTGTAAACGCGTATGTTGAAGTGGCCAACCAGCTGGCGAAGATCGGTAACCTTGAAAAAAGTTACGATCTGAAATCAAAACAGGTTGAGGCGCTTACACAGTCGATCAACATTTCAAACGACCTTTTCAAATCCGCAAGAGCGGATTATATGGAAGTACTGCTCACCCAGCGCGATGCGCTGGAGTCGAAATTTGAACTGATTGAAACCAAAATGCAACAAATGAATGCCGTGGTAAACATTTACCGGGCGTTGGGAGGAGGATGGAATTAGACACAAGTGCACATCGAAGCTTTTAAGGTAGTCCTGTCACGCTTTGCGTGGCGGGACTTTTTTTATTGTCAAATTTACCCTTATCTTCGCATTCAACTTTGTTGAATACAGGTAAACAAGGTGTAAAATTAAACCGGTGTCAATGGATGAATTGTTGACAGAAGAAAAGCTGAATAAGTTAAATATCGGAGATCGGATCAAAGTATTGCGCATAGCTCAAAAAAGAACTATGCAGGAGATCGCTGAGGCCAGCGATCTTTCAAAAAGCATGATCTCGAAAATTGAGAACAACAAAACAATTCCTTCGGTAGCGGCTTTGGTAAAAATAGCAAAAGCATTGGGTACGAACATTTCAGGTTTGCTTGAACAGGAGGGTTGGGTAAATGCCATTCATATTAAAGGAAATAAAGCAAAGGAAAACCTTACGCCCACAGAAAAAGGCTATATGATTTTTCCGTATGCTTCGGAATATCATGGAAAGAAAATGCAGCCTTTTTTATTTGTAGCGCGAAAAGGCGAGGTGGTACCCCATGAAGTATCTCACGAAGGAGAAGAGTTTGTTTATGTTATAAAAGGGAAGATGAAGATGCAGGTAGGTGACACAGAATATTTATTAAATACCGGCGATAGCCTGTATTTTAATGCTGTTCAAAAGCACGGCATCATGCCGGTTTCGGATGAAGTGACGTATCTGGATATTTTCGTTTAATCAAAGCATTTTAATGGTGTGATCTCCTTTTGAAGGAGTAAAAAATTACCATTGATATGGTAACAGGGATTGTATTGCCTTAAATAAATATGAAAAAAAGTAACAACATGCCTGAAAATTGTTCATTGAAAAGTAAGTGTATACTAACAATTGCTTTTTGCTGCTTTAGATTGTTTACCCCGGAAATTGTTGCGCAAACTTATGTGGCCCCGGGGAACGGCTCTGCCGTTATTAATATTGATTTAAGCAAATCCGTTGGCCCCATGTATCCCGCCTGGGCCTGGTTCGGCTACGATGAGCCCAACTACACCTACATGAAAGATGGTAAAAAACTGTTGTCTGAAATTGCTGCGCTTAGTCCCGTTCCCGTATATGTGCGCGCGCACAGCCTGTTGGTTACCGGCGATGGGGTACCTGCCTTAAAATGGGGATCAACCAATGCCTATACCGAAGATGCCAATGGAAAACCGGTGTATAACTGGACCATCGTCGACAGTATTTTTGATACGTATGTTCAAAGAGGCATGAAGCCGCTTGCGCAAATTGGTTTTATGCCCGAAGCATTATCAACAAAACCACAACCCTATAAACACGACTGGAAGCCAGGCGATCCATACGGAAAAATTATGACCGGCTGGGCCTATCCGCCAAAGGATTATGCAAAATGGGCCGGGCTGGTGTATCAGTGGGTAAAGCACAGTGTAGACAGATACGGAAAGAAAGAAGTGGAAAGCTGGTATTGGGAATTATGGAATGAACCGAATGGTTACTGGAAGGGCACCATGAACGAGTTCTTTAAATTATATGATTATACAGCCGACGCCGTAAAACGCGCATTGCCTACCGCAAAGATCGGAGGTATTAATATTGCCGGCACCGGCAGCGAAGGCGCGCAAAAATGGCTGAATGCTTTTGCAAAGCATTGCATTCAGGATACCAATTATGTTACCGGAAAAAAGGGAGCGCCTGTTGATATGATCCTGTTCCATGCCAAGGGTTCGCCCAAACTGGTAAACGGCCATGTGCAAATGAATATGGGCCGGCAGTTAAAAGATATTGAAGCCGGTTTCAAATTCGTGGCTTCTTACCCGCAATTAAAGAACCTGCCGGTTGTTATCGGCGAATCAGACCCCGAAGGATGTGCGGCCTGTGGCATGCATACAAACCCCGAAAATGCGTATCGTAACGGCACCATGTATTCGAGCTATACGGCTGCCTCATTTGCCCGTAAATACTTACTGGCCGATTTATACAAAGTGAATTTTAAGGGCGCTGTTTCGTGGTCGTTCGAATTTGAGGACCAGCCCTGGTTCTACGGCTTTCGCGACCTCGCTACCAATGGGGTTGATAAACCGGTGCTGAATGTGTTTCGAATGTTTGGCATGATGAAAGGCAACCGCGTAGCTGTTAATTCAAATCACGGATATGATTTGCGTACTGCGGTAGATTCAAGCTTTAGGAGATCTTATTCCGATATTAACGGCATGGCCTGTAAAGATGCTGATAACGCAACTGTTATGTTGTGGAATTATCACGATGATGATGTGAAACCTGCACCTGAGGAGGTTACTGTGCAAATAAAAGGCATACCCGCCAAACAGGTTTTGATGCAACATTACCGCATCGATGATGAACATAGTAACAGCTATGAACTTTGGAAAAAAATGGGCTCACCGCAAAACCCTTCTGCCGAACAAATAGCCGAATTGGAGAAAGCCGGCCAGTTGCATTTGTTGGGGTCGCCCGAATACATCAAAACAAATAATGGCGATGCAACGATCAGCTTTTCTTTACCGCGTCAGGGTGTTTCATTGCTGAAGTTCGACTGGTAATTGTGTTGTTCCGTTAGGGAAATAATGTTGCAAATTATAAGCGATATTGGCAGTTGCCGCATTAGAAAGGATTTATGTTGTATTGTTAAAAAAATGGATTCTATGGTTAAATATTTTCCGGCAGCTTATATGTTGTTCCTGTTGTTACCATTTCAAATCAAGGCACAAACATCCGCGCCCGATACAACCGGATTAAAATTACCCGAAGGTTTTTCGGCGATAGTAGTGGCAGATAAGCTGGGCAAACCACGTCATTTGGTAGTAACTCCTCAAAATGATATTTATGTTCGGCTGGCAAGGCCGGTAAATGGCAAAGGCACCCTGTTGCTGCATGAAGAAAATGGAAAAGCCACTGTGAAATTTGGTTTTGGCAATTATGGTGGTACCGGCGTTTACCTGCGCGATGGCTATTTGTATACATCTTCCAACTCAGAAATTTTCAGGTATAAAGTTGATGCGAACAACCAGGTCGACACCAATTCACAGGAGCGTATTGTTACCGGGTTGGTCGATAAAGGCACGCATGAAACAAAATCTATTATGATGGATAAAGAAGGGAACATGTATATACCCATTGGCTGCCCTTCGAACTCATGCCAGGAAAAAGACCGCCAGAAAGGCTCGTTGGGTATTGCAGGTTGTCCGCTGCTGGAAACAAGCGGTGGGGTATGGATGTTTAAGCGTGATAAAACAGACCAGACCTATGCAGATGGTATTCGTTATGCTACGGGATTGCGCAACGTAGTGGCCGTTGACTGGAACTACCAAAGCAATAAGCTGTTTGTGATGCAGCATGGAAGAGATAACCTGAATTCTATTTTTCCCGACCTGTATACAACGAAAGATAATGCCGAACTGCCGGCAGAATGTATGTATGCTTTAAACAATGGTGATAATGCAGGGTGGCCATACATCTATTATGATCGGTTTCAAAAAAAGAAAATGCTTGCTCCCGAATATGGCGGCGATGGTAAAAAAGAAGGAAGTGCAGAATACGTTGATCCCGCTGTTGCTTATCCCGCTCATATGGCGCCCAATGGCTTGTTGTTTTATACGGGTAATCAGTTTCCGGCAATGTACAGGAACGGCGCCTTCATTGCATTTCATGGTTCCTGGAACCGGGCACCCGAACCTCAGGCCGGTTACTTTGTAGTATTTCAGCCTTTCAAAAATGGAATGCCTTTTGGCGATTGGGAAGTATTTGCCGATAACTTTTCAGGCTCACCCGACAAAACCGCTTCGGGCCGTGCTGATCACAGGCCTTGCGGACTTGCACAGGGACCCGATGGATCTTTGTATGTTACAGATGATAAAAGTGGCGCCATCTTTAAAATATCATACAAAGGAAGTATTGTAAAAAATACAGTTGTAAAAACGGCTCCTGCAAAAAAAGCAATAATTGTCAAAAAAGTAACTACAACTACAGCAGCAACTAAAACGGTTGCAACAACAAAACCGGTTGCTAAAACCGTACCGGCAGCCAAACCGGCCTTTATTGCCGGCAAGACCCTTTACATGCAAAACTGTGCAACCTGTCACCAGGCCGATGGTGGTGGCGTTGGGGAATTGAATCCGCCGCTTTCCAAAACCAGTTATGTATTGGGGGATAAAAACCGGTTGATTAATGTAGTACTTAAAGGACTAAGCCAGCAACCCGTGGATGGCGAAAAATACAGCAATGCCATGCCGCCATTGAATTATCTTACTGATAAACAAATAGCCGATGTGCTTACGTTCATACGCAGCAGCTTTGGCAACAAAGCCAGCGGTGTTACTGAACAGGAGGTGAAGAATGCCCGGGGCAGGAAATAAAGAATGTTTCACACTGAGGTGTAAAGGCGTCCCGATTTGCAGGGACGCCTTTATTTTTTTTCGAAATTATGGCTGCCGGAATTTCAAATGCCTTCAAGCGATTATCTTAGCGTTTTACGCCTTAGCGCCTTAGTCCGAAACAATTGATGTTATGAAAAAAACGATTGCCTTTACCATCTTCCTGCTTGCATCCTGTATTTCTTTCAGTCAGCAAACGATCATTCAATATTTATCCGGTACCGATAAAGACCACACCGTAGCGTGGGATTTTTTTTGCACCGAAGGCCGCAACAGCGGTAAATGGACAAAAATTCCCGTACCCTCCAACTGGGAGATGCAGGGCTTTGGTACGCTGAATTATTATCAGGATAAAAGTAATACCGGTGAACAGGGCTTGTATAAATATAAGTTTACCGTTGATGCCAAAGCAAAAGGTAAAAATGTGTTTATTGTTTTCGATGGTGTAATGACAGATGCCGAAGTAACCATAAACGGTCAACCCGCAGCACCTGTTCACCAGGGCGGCTTCTACCAGTTTAAATATGATATTTCGCCCCACATAAAATTTGGAAAACAAAATCTGCTCGAAGTAAAAGTAAGTAAGCATTCTGCCAACGAATCGATTAACCGGGCCGAACGCCAGGCCGATTTTTGGGTGTTCGGCGGCATTTTCAGGCCTGTGTATCTTGAAATTGTTCCGCCTGTTTTTATTGAACGGGTTGCGATCGATGCAAAAGCCAATGGCGAATTTATGGTGAAGGTTTTTTCAAATACCAACGCCAACTCAAAAACCATTGAAGCAAGGGTGGAAGAGCTGAATGGGAAAGTAGTGGAAGAATCATTTTCAGCAAGGATGGGCGTAATAAATGAATTAAGACATCAGTTTAAAAATATCACCACCTGGAATCCCGAACGGCCTTATTTGTATAATGTGATTGTATCGATAAAAGACAATGGCAAAACCCTTCACACCATCAAACAACGCTTTGGGTTCAGAACAGCAGTAATGAAACCCGGCGATGGCTTTTATGTAAATGATGCAAAAGTGATCTTTAAAGGCGTTAACCGGCACAGTCATTGGCCCGAAAGCGGGAGAACCCTTTCGCGCAGCATTCATTTATTAGACATTGGTTTAATAAAGGAAATGAACATGAATGCGGTACGCATGAGTCATTATCCGCCCGATAAGGAGTTTCTCGACCTGTGCGATTCGCTGGGGCTTTTTGTACTGGATGAATTGACCGGCTGGCAAAAGGCGTATGACACAGCAACAGCAAAACGCCTCGTTAAGGAACTGGTGGTGCGCGATGTAAATCATCCCTGTGTTGTGATATGGGATAATGGCAATGAAGGGGGATGGAACAGGTATGTTGACAGAGATTTTTCTTTATACGATCCGCAGCGCCGATGGGTTATTCATCCCTGGGAACGTTTTGATTACACCGACACCAAACATTACCCTGAATTTAATTATGTAACCAATTCGGTTTTGTATGGCACCGATGTTTTCTTCCCCACAGAATTTATGCATGGATTATTTGATGGCGGTCATGGAGCGGGGTTAGATGATTACTGGCACGAAATGCTGAAACATCCGCTGGGAGCCGGTGGTTTTTTATGGAGCTTTCATGATGAAGGCGTTGTTCGCAAAGACCGGCACGACAGTATAGATGTGGCCGGCAACCAGGCGCCTGATGGCATTGTTGGTCCGCACCGCGAAAAGGAAGGCAGCTTTTATACCATCAAAGAAATATGGAGCCCCATACAAATTCCGTTACAAAAATTGCCACATGATTTTAACGGTAAATTACCGGTAGAGAACAGGTACTTATATACCAACCTGCAACAATGCCGGTTTGTGTGGAAGCTGGTTCAGTTTGCTGCACCAGCCGATACATTGCGAAAGGAAAATATTATTGCAACCGGTAATGCGACTGCTGCTCCCTTAAAGCCGGGTGAAAAAGGCTGGCTCGATTGTGAGTTGGACACCAATTATAAAAAGGCCGATGCTTTTTACCTCACTGCGTATGGCCCCGATAACAACGAAGTGTATACCTGGAGCTGGGCGATTACCCGGCCAGACCGGTTATCTGTCAGAAACAATATAGTTGCCGATACTTCTGATTTTATGATCAGTGAATCGGGCGACCTGTTCACCATTACCTATGATAGCATTTCATACACCTTCAATACAAAAACGGGCTTTTTACAAAATGTAAATAATGGAAAAACCAGTTTTTCATTTGCCGGAGGCCCGCGTTATACAGGTGCTCCTCAGCAATTGATTGCATTTAACAAAAAGGTGATGGGCGGTGCGTATATTATTGATCCGGTTTACAAGGGCGATGAACTATTTTCTGTGCGATGGATATTTGAAAAGCGCCGGCTGCCACGAATGGTATATTTCTATGACGCTAAAAGTGAAACTGATTATACCGGCGTTACCTTCACATTTCCCGAAGAAAAAATTACAGGCATGAAATGGCTGGGCCGGGGTCCTTACCGGGTATGGAAAAACCGGTTGAAAGGGCAACGCTTTGGCATCTGGCAAAAGAAATACAATAATACCATTACCGGTGAAAGCTGGAATTACCCTGAGTTTAAAGGATGGCATGCTGAATTGTATTGGGTAACCATACAAAATACGGAGGCTGATTTTACCATCTATGCCGAAGTAGAAAACACCTTCCTGCAAATGCTGCAACCTGCCCGGCCTGCTGCTGCGGGTAACGATAATACCAGTCCGCCATTCCCTGGTAACTATATAGGTTTCTTTAATAATATTAGTGCCATCGGCACCAAATTTAAACCCGCAACAAGCATGGGGCCGCAAAGCCAGAAGAACCGGTCGTTAAACGGACCTGTTCGGGGAAGTTTGTTGTTTGATTTTCGTATTCATTAATGAAGGAAATTTTAATGATCATGACAAGAGTTTCATTTTTTGTATTTATAAACATATTGCTTTGCGTTCAACGATTAACTGCCCAGGCTCAGCCCGATAAATTGTTATTTGGCGTAGCTTATTATGATGAATACATGCCTTATGAACGGCTCGAAAAAGATGTGCAGATGATGAAAGACGCGGGCATCAATGTAGTACGCATTGCCGAATCAACCTGGAGCACCGAAGAACCACAGGAAGGTGTGTTTGACTTCAGTCATATCGACCGGGTATTGAATGCCATGCACAAGGCCGGTATTAAAGTGATCATTGGAACACCTACTTATGCAGTTCCTACATGGCTTGTAAAAAAATATCCCGATGTGCTGGCCATTACGCCACAGGGACCCAACCGGTATGGCACCCGGCAAAACATGGATATCACCAACAAACATTTTTTGTTTTATGCCGAAAGGATCATCCGGAAAATAATTGAGCATGTAAAAGATCATCCCGCTGTAATAGGCTACCAGGTAGATAACGAAACCAAAGCGTACAACACGGCCGGTCCCGATGTGCAGCAATTATTTGTGCAGTACATGAAACAAAAATTTGTTTCGCTCGATAGCATCAACAAAGCGTTTGGCCTTGATTACTGGAGCAACCGCATCAACAACTGGGACGATTTTCCTTCGATGAACGGCTCAATCAATGCAAGTCAGAATGCGGAGTTTGCCAAATTTCAGCGTAAACTGGTAACAGATTACCTGGCCTGGCAGGCTGCCATTGTGAATGAATATAAACGTCCGGGCCAGTTCATTACCCAGAATTTTGATTTCGACTGGAAGGGACATTCCTATGGCATACAAACTGAAGTAGATCATTTTGCGGCGGCCAAAGCATTGGATATTGCAGGGGTAGATATTTATCATCCTTCGCAGGATGCATTAACAGGAACAGAAATTTCATTTGGCGGCGATGTAACCCGGTCTATGAAAGGAGGTAAGAACTACCTGTTACTCGAAACCGAAGCACAGGGTTTTCCTGCATGGGTGCCTTATCCCGGCCAGTTGCGTTTGCAGGCATTCAGTCATCTTGCTTCAGGCGCCAATATGGTTGAATACTGGCACTGGCACTCTATTCACAATTCATTTGAAACGTATTGGAAAGGCTTGTTGAGCCACGATTTTGAGCCCAATCCTGTTTACGAAGAAGCCAAAACAATCGGAAAAGATTTTCAGCGACTGAGTCCGCATCTATTCAATCTTAAAAAAACAAACAAAGTAGCTATCTTATTCAGCAATGAAGCATTAACCGCCTATAATCAGTTTAAGCCCGGCCGCGAAAGCTACAATGATATCCTGCGCAATATGTACGATGCGTTGTACCGCATGAACGTGGGCGTTGATTTTGTAGATCCCACCAATAAGAATATAGAAGACTACAAATTGTTAATCGTTCCTGCTTTGTATGCAGCTCCCGATAGCTTGCTGCAGCAATTAAACCGTTTTGTAAAAAACGGCGGACATATTGTGTATACATTCAAGAGTGGTTTTTCAGATCAAAATGTAAAGGTGCGGGCAAGCCGCCAACCCGGTATCATTGGCGAAGCCTGTGGCATTTATTATAGCGAGTTTACCAATCCGCAGAACGTATCGTTAAAGAACGATCCCTTTCAGGTTGGCAGTGATAATAATAAAGTATATACGTGGATGGAATTAATTACGCCCACTACGGCCCGTGTATTGGCTTACTACGATCATCCGGTTTGGGGCAGGTATGCCGCTGTAACCCAAAACGCTTACGGAAAGGGTATGGCCACGTATATTGGTTGTGTTACAAGCAATGCCATTACAGAAAAGATAATGGAAAATGCGCTGAAGGGA
>Ga0114129_10001242_pt1 | contig 33950 bp, 31 predicted proteins | sample RhiMetdeltSRZDD1_FD_80071 | JGI IMG/M metagenome (GOLD analysis project Ga0114129, IMG submission 80071) | Populus rhizosphere microbial communities from Tennessee, USA - Rhizosphere MetaG P. deltoides SRZDD1 (version 2) (version 2) | ecosystem: Host-associated > Plants > Roots > Rhizosphere >...
AACGGCAACCAGGTCAGCCGCGACCAGCAGCCCAAGCCGCGGCGGCAGATGATCTGGGACGAGGAGAACCGGCTGGCCTGCAGCCACGAGAACGTGCAGAGTTCCACCCTGCCGCAGACCCCGGCCTCCTGCGACAACGCCGGCGGTACGCCCAACGCGCGCTACTTCTACGACGATCAGGGCAACCGCATCGTCAAGGACGGCGCGCAGTTCCACATGTACCCGAACCAGAACTTCTCGACCCGCGGCGTGAAGGAGTACAAGCACGTCTACATCGGCGACACGAAGCTGATCACAAAGGCCGTCGAGCCCGTCTTCCGCCAGGAGGACCAGCAGTCCTACTCGCACGGCGACCACCTGGGCTCGACCGGCTTCACCACCACCATGGACGGCGGCCTGGGTGAGCATCTGCAATACCTGCCCGCGGGCGAGACGTGGGTCAGCGAGCACCCCTCGCAGCCGGTGCCGCAGCAGTACACCGGAAAGGAGCTGGACCCGGAGACGAACCCGTACTACCACGGTGCCCGCTACTACGACCCACGCAGCCAGGAGTGGCAGACGCCGGACCCGATCTACAGCTCCTATCTGGACGGCAAACCCAACGGCGGCGTCTTCTCGCCGGCCAACCTCAACCCGTACCTGTACGCCTACGGCAATCCGCAGGGGTACATCGACCCGACCGGCAAGCTGGCGATCGTCGACGACATCCTGTTCTGGGCGCTCGGCTCGCTGTTCGGCTTCCGCAGCGACACCTTCTTCGCGGGCGTCGCGCAGAACTTCGTGGAGTCGTGGTCGCTGATCGGGCGCACGGCCTTCCCGTTCCACAGCGGACAGAGCTTCTGGACGCAGCTGCCGGGCTGGATCGTGCAGATGACCTGGGGCCTGCTCAACGAGATGATCGGGGTGATCGCCGGGTACGGCGCGGTCGAGCTGTTCGGCGGCAAGACCCGGATGTACGAACACGTTCAGATCATCGAGTTCGGCGGCGACTGGGGCGCCTTCACGCTCGGCAACAAGGTGATCGGCGGCTCGACGTTGCAGGGCACAATGCCGTCCGGTATCCCGGTCCAGCGGCACGAGCAGGGTCACTTCTTCCAGAACCTGCTGCTGGGACCGCTATACGTGCCGGTCATCGCGCTGCCCAGCATCATCCACGCCGGGTTGAGCAACAACCCGAACTACGAAGATTTCTACACCGAGGCCTGGGCTTCCGCCTGGGGTAAGTAGCCGCATCACCCGCCCGGTCCGTGGATTTCACGGGCCGGGCGGCTCCTGGGGCCGGGTTGCCTACCGGCCTGTGTCCCAGCCGACGATCCGTCCATCGTGGACACCGCTGCCGTCGGCCAGCCGCAACCGGCCGTCCGGGAAGACCGAGAAGGCGAACCGCTCGCCACACAATTCGACGACGAAGTCCTCGACCCGGCCGCCGCCGAGCGTCGCGCGTACGGCATCACCGGTGTGCGACACGATCCGCAGCCGGCCCTTGCCGGTCGCGGGTACGCCGATCTCCCGCCCCGTACGCGTGAAGCACAGCTCGCCGCCCCGGCCGATCCGCCCGGCCAGCACCAGCGGCGTGTACGCCTCATACACCGCGCGCGACTCCTGGCCGCCATCCCACTCCACCACGATGTCGAAGGCGGGACGGTACCGGTTGATCCGGCCGTAGTGCGCCGCCTGCGCCAAGCCGATGACGACCGCTTCGTCCGGCCGCGCCGCTGCGGGCTCGATGCGCGTACCGGCCGGGAACAGGTCGCGCAGGCGTTCGGCGACGTAGGGAATCCGGCTCATCCCGCCGGAGAGGACCACGACGTCCACCCCGTCGACGACCTCGTCGGCCGGCGCCTGTGCGATGCCGGGCTCGGTGATCCGGGCGGCCCGCAAGGCCGCGGTCACAACGACCTCGGCCCGGTCCATCTGCTCCGAGAAGGAGGCGTTCAGCTGATTGCGGGTATACGGCACCGAGCCGATGCCGAACAGCTTCCGGGGCAGCACGACGTCATGCTCGTCCTCGGTCGTCAGGGCGACCTTGGTCTCCTGGGCGGCGTACAGCAGGCGATTGCGGGCCCGGCGCGGGAACTGCATCGCGTCGATGTCGACACCGTGGGCGGCCAACGCGAATTCGAGGTCCTCGGCGATGGCCCGGTCGAGCCGGTCACCGGCCTCGGGTACGCCCACCGCCGCGAGCACTGCGACGTCGTTGCCGCGTACGTCGAGCACGGCGATGTCGAGCGTGCCGCCGCCCATGTCGAACACGACGGCTCGGTACGCCTTGCCCCGGCCCGTCAGCCGAGACGCCTTACGCCCGGCCAGCCACGCGATGCCGGCCGCCACCGGCTCGTCCACGAGGCTGGCCGCGGTCACCGGCAGTCCGGCGCGGTTGGCCGCTTCGACCAGGCGCCGTCGCTGCCGCCCGTCCCACATCGCCGGGCAGCCGAGGCGTACCGCTGTCAGGTCGAGGCCCTGCGCTCGGGCCCGGCGTACGCCCTCCGCCAGGATCGCGACGACGAGATCGTCGGCGGCGTACTCCTCGATGCCGTAGGGCGTGGCGAGGCGGACCAGCGGCCGGTCCTCGGTGATCCAGCGCTTCACCGACCGGATCGCCCGGCCGCCGGGCAGGTCGACGGCGGCCTCGCCGGCGTGGACCGCGCCGCCCTCGTCGTACCCGGCCACCGACGGCATCCACGCCGAGGTAATGCCGACGGGCACGATGCCGTTCGGCGACGCCACCAGCGTCGTGCTGGTTCCGAAGTCGAAACCGACCACCGGTCTGCTCATTCCTCGACCACCGCCTTGCCGATCAAGAGGGAAGTTCCGTCAGCGGTCCAGACATACCCCGGCCGCACGACTGTCACCGGTGCGCCGTCGCGGATGGTTCCGGTGATCGGGCGGTGCACCCGCCGATCGAAGCGGGTGTGGTCGCCCGCCCGGTCGATCGGCTCTAGGCCACTGCGCTTGACCCGGGCGCGGACGCGGCGTACGAGGATGGCCGGGTCGACCTCGTTGGCGACGAGTTCTTCGACCTCACCGGCCAGCTCGGTGAGCGCGTGCAGCCCGTCGATCTCGGCTTGGCGCAGCCGGGCCGCGGACTCCCGGTCGTCGCCGGCCTTCAGCGCGGCCCGCACGATCTCTACCAGCGCGGCGGTCTTCGCCCGGCCCAGCCCGCTCTTGAGCAGGAGGTCCAGCGCGGCGAACGCGTCGACGTCGATGTCGACGTCGCCGGGATCGGCGCCGCCATCCGATTCGGTGACCCACCGGTAAAGGTGGCCCTCCACGACGACTTGCGGCTCGGATCGCAGGCTGCGCTGGATCGCCGACCACCGGCGGTCGGCGTCGGCCCTGGCCACGCCGCTGGATACCAGCGCCTGCTTGATTTCGCTCGCGGCCAGGGGCGTACCCGCGGATTCCAGCAGACGCAACACGGCCGCGCGCGGGTCGGCGGCGAACACGTCGGCCAGAGTGGGGCTCACGCGTGCACTGTAGTGCCTGGAGGTGGTAACGACCTCCCGTCGCCGGCTCGGCGGCTATTGCCGGGACACGGTGAGGATGTGGACGGCAGCGGCGGCGATGGCGGCGGCCCCGGTGGCGGCGAGCAGCCGTTCGAAGAGCCCGCCGAGGTCTGCGCCCGCGATTGCCAGGACCGCGATCAGGGCCAGGAACGCGAACCCGACGCCGCGGGCGGGCCAGGCCCACCGCTGCCAGGCCGCGACGCGTCTCATCGCGGCGGCCAGGAAGAACGTGGCGGCCAGGAAGATCAGGATGCCGATCGTGGTGAGGAGCGCATCGAGTGTGCCCCCGGTATTCGCGATCTGATCAGCCGCGGTGCATCCTTCGTCGGCCAGGCGGCACGCGAGGCGCTCGAACGGCGTCAGGGCGTCGCCGAGCCCGTAGACCGACAAGGCCAGCAGGATGCAACCCACCGCGGCCGACCATCCCGCAGCGCGCAACGCCGGCCAGAGCGCCAGCGCGGCGAACAGGATGGTGGCCACCCCGCACAGGGTGAGCACGACCACCAGGAACAGGCCGTTCGGCGCGGTGACCGCGTACATGTCACTGATCGAATGGGCCAGGACGCTGTAGCGCGGCCCCTGCCACGCCGCTGCCACCAGCCATGCAGCCACGAACAGAACCTGGGCGGCCAACCCCGCCCATGCAGCCATTCTCATCGATGTACGCGCCATGCCGCGCATCTTACAAACGAGCCGTCGGGAGCATTGCCCCGCCAGCCGCGAGCGGCATCGCCGTCCAGCATCGGGGCCGAGTCCGATAAGATAAGATTAGGCAAGTTTGTCAGAAAAGCCAGAAAGTTTGCAGCGCCGCATTTCCGGCCGATTGAGCCGACTAGGGTGATGTGGCCCCCATATTCTTGACTCATTCCAGAAAACGGGCAAGACTGCTGGACATGCTCATGATCCTGTACTCCCGGCCTCCGCAGCGCGGGGCCCGCCGGTACGCCGAACCGTACTCGATCATGCTCTGCGGCCGGCCCGATACTCCCGGCCAGGCCGCGCGCCGCGCCGTCGCCGGCGCCTCCTGGTCACACCGATCCGCCAAGCCACGGAAGGAATCCGATGTCTGAGAACCACGAAGCGGTCGTCCACGACGCGGAGGCGGGAGCCGAGTCCCGCTGCCCGGTAGAACACGGACGCGCGCCCCACCCGACGCAGGGCGGCGGCAACCGCGGCTGGTGGCCGAACCAGCTCAACCTGAAGATTCTTGCCAAGAACCCGGCCGTGGCCAACCCGCTCGGCGTGAAGTTCGACTACGCCACGGCGTTCCAGGCGCTCGACCTGGCCGCGGTGAAGCGGGACATCGCGGAGGTCCTGACGACCTCGCAGGACTGGTGGCCGGCCGACTACGGCCACTACGGCCCGTTCATGATCCGGATGGCCTGGCACAGCGCCGGCACCTACCGCATCAGCGACGGCCGCGGCGGCGCCGGTGCCGGGCAGCAGCGGTTCGCCCCGCTCAACAGCTGGCCGGACAACGGCAACCTGGACAAGGCCCGGCGCCTGCTGTGGCCGGTCAAGCGGAAGTACGGCCAGAGCCTGTCGTGGGCCGACCTGATGATCCTCGCCGGCAACGTCGCCCTGGAGTCCATGGGCTTCAAGACCTTCGGCTTCGGCGGCGGCCGCGAGGACGTCTGGGAGCCGGACGAGGACGTCTACTGGGGCCCCGAGACGACGTGGCTGGGCGACGCCCGCTACACCGGCGACCGGGAGCTGGAGAACCCGCTCGCCGCGGTCCAGATGGGCCTCATCTACGTCAACCCCGAAGGCCCCAACGGCAACCCCGACCCGATCGCCGCGGCCCGCGACATCCGCGAGACGTTCCGCCGGATGGCGATGAACGACGAGGAGACGGTCGCGCTGATCGCCGGCGGCCACACCTTCGGCAAGACCCACGGCGCGGGCACAGTCGACCACGTCGGACCGGAGCCGGAGGGCGCGCCTCTGGAGGAGCAGGGCCTGGGCTGGCGCAGCAGCTTCGGAACCGGCAAGGGCGCCGACACCATCACCAGCGGTCTCGAGGTCACCTGGTCCAACACGCCGACCCAGTGGAGCAACCACTTCTTCGAGAACCTGTTCAAGTACGAGTGGGAGCCGAGCCGGAGCCCGGCCGGCGCCCACCAGTGGGTCGCCAAGGACGCCGAGGCGGTCATCCCCGGCCCCGCGGCCGACTCGCCGAAGCGGCTGCCGACGATGCTGACGACCGACCTGTCGCTGCGGTTCGACCCGGTCTACGAGCAGATCTCGCGGCGGTTCCTGGAGAACCCGGACGAGTTCGCGGACGCCTTCGCCCGCGCGTGGTTCAAGCTGACTCACCGCGACATGGGCCCGATCGCCCGCTACCTCGGTCCGGAGGTCCCGGCCGAGGCGCTGCTGTGGCAGGACCCGCTGCCGGCGGTCACCCACGAGCTGATCGACGCGCGGGACGTCGCCATGCTCAAGGCGCAGATCCTCGGCTCGGGTCTGACCGTGTCGCAGCTGGTGTCCACGGCCTGGGCGTCGGCCTCGTCGTTCCGCGGCAGCGACAAGCGTGGCGGTGCCAACGGTGCTCGCATCCGCCTGCAACCGCAGAGCGGCTGGGAGGTCAACGAACCCGACGAGCTGGCCACCATTCTGCGTACGCTCGAAGGCATCCAGGAGTCGTTCAACGCCGCCCAGCCGGGTGGCAAGAAGGTCTCCCTGGCCGACCTCATCGTCCTGGGTGGCACCGCGGCCGTGGAGCAGGCGGCCAAGAACGGCGGCCACGCCGTCGAGGTCCCGTTCACGCCCGGCCGCGTCGACGCGTCGCAGGAGCAGACCGACGTCGAGTCCTTCGCCGCGCTGGAGCCGGGTGTGGACGGGTTCCGCAACTACCTCGGCAAGGGTCACCGGCTGCCGGCCGAGTTCCTGCTCGTCGACAAGGCGAACCTGCTTACGCTGAGCGCACCGGAGATGACGGTGCTCATCGGCGGCCTGCGGGTCCTCGGCGCGAACTACCAGCGTTCGCCGCTCGGTGTCCTGACCGACACGCCGGGGTCGCTGACCAACGACTACTTCGTGAACCTGCTCGACCTCGGTACGGCGTGGACGGCGGCCGAGGACGGCGAGACGTTCGAGGGCCATGACCGCGTCACCGGCCAGGTCAAGTGGACCGGTACCCGGGTCGACCTCGTCTTCGGCGCCAACTCGGAGCTGCGTGCCGTCGCCGAGGTCTACGCGGGCGACGACGCGCGGCAGAAGTTCGTCGAGGACTTCGCCGCGGCCTGGGTCAAGGTCATGAACCTGGACCGCTACGACATCGCCTGATCCCGATCAGTTCCGGGCCGGTCCGCTGTGGGCCGGCCCGGACTCGTTGCTGCTGGGTCTCGGCTGCTGGGTCTCGGCTGCTGGGTCTCGGCTGCCCGGGTCGCGCAGTCAGCAAAGGCGCGGCCCGGGGATGGCCGGATCCGCACAGACGAACGGATCGGGATCGATCGCCTCCAGCCCGGCCTGCTTGCCCGGGACCAGGATCGCGTTGGGGACGTCGAGGAAGCTGCGGGCGAAGACGATGTACGGCCCGGAGCGGAACAGCACCGACTTCGCCGGGTCGTACATCTGATCCTTGAGAATCGCCACGACGGTCTTGTCGCCGCCCGGCACGGCGTACACCGTTCCGCCGTTCCAGAGGCGTACCCGATAGGCGGAGATCCCGGCCACGGTCGTGCGCGAACTCTCCATAACGCCCAATGCCTGCACCGCCGCGGGCGGCAGCTTGGGCGGGGCCGCGTCGGCTGCGGACGCGGGTCCCCCAGTCAATTGCACCGCCAACAACACGGTGCCGACAAAGATTGCCAGCCGCACCGTCATCAGCTCATCATGCGCCCGCGATAGACCTCGGTCGGGCCGTTCGCCAAGAATCGAGCGTCCGCCCGCCTGGCGACTGACCGTCAGGACGCCGGCTTGCGGCCGGACCACACTCCGCTGACCCGATGCAGGATCCGGTCGTCCTGCGGCAGTGCCAGCACCGTTTGAACAGCCCGGTGCCGCTGCCGAAATCGACGACCAGGTGGGCCGGCGTACTCCGGCCAGCGGCGGCAACAAGTTCCAGCAGCGCGGCCGGCGGCCGGTACTGGTCGTACCGTTCTGCGAAGCCCGGCTCGCTGTAACCCGCTTCGCCGGTCACCAGCCGCGCCTCGGAGTCCATAGTGGTCAGTCTAGCCGGCGGCCACCAACGTATCTGCGTCCTTGACGGCGCTGTCCGGCATCGCAAAGGCGGGCACGTCCGTCGCGAGCCACTCACCCCAAGCCCGCGCCCGAGCCAGTTCGCCGTCCGCCAGCCGGCCGGTGATGCCGGTCGCGAGGAAGGTCATCGGGGAGGCGACGATGTCCACGCCCGAGGATTGCAGCGCCTTGGCCGCCGCCCGCGCGGCAGATGCGGTCGCGTTCGAGTAGACCGGCTGGGTGTCGAACGTCGCCGCGGCGATGCCGGCCAGTCCCGGCCCGTATCCCCGGATCCACTCGCGAATCCCGATCCGCCGGGCGGCCGCCTCGTCCCGCGCGGCGTTCGCCCGCCAGCGCCGGGTGATCGGCCGGCTCATACCGAAGCTGTACGCCGGTCCGCCGACCACGAGCAGCCGCAAATCCTTCGGCAGTCCGTGTCGCAGCGCGACGCCGGCCTCAAGCACCTCGACGTCGCCGAACGGCGCAAGCCCCCGGGCGATAGCCTTGGCCACCACTCCGGTAGTGCCGAACATGGTCTCGTAGACGATAAGCGCTCTCATTGCTTCAGCATCGGTCCTCCGCTGACGAGGCAGCAGAGGCCACCGGCCGTCCCGGCGGGACTTACGACCCCGAGGCGGCCGCCGCAATCGGTTCGGCGGGAACGTCGCTGTGTGGCTGAGTGAGCCCGGCCGTCAATGTCACACTGTCGTCGTGCATCGCCGTCAGGAGAACGTCCAGATCGGGGCAGCGTACGGCATCGGCTTGGACGGCGATCGTCAGGCGGCCGGCGTACGACAAAGCCAGGACGCCGACCGTGAGATTGCCGACCAGAGTGCCGATCGGGACGACATCGACGATGGGCGCGCCGAGGAGGCGCAGCCTGGCCGCCGGCCCGGTCACGTTGCTCTCCACAAAGTTGACCATGTGCTGGTGCCGGCTGAAGTAGCGCAGCAAGCCGAAGCGGGCCAGCCCGATCAGCAAGGCTCCGCCCGTGGTGTACATCTGGTGCTTCTTGGCTCGCGCGCTGTCTCGTGCGATCTCCCTCAACCGGCGGTGGGGGTCGGCGTCCAAGGGGACTCGTACGACGATGACGCCGGATCGGTTGCCGACGTCCTGACTGCCGCTCTCGCGCAGCGACACCGCGACGCTGGCGTTCAGCCGTACGCCCTCCACCGGCTCCCCACGGCTCAGCAGCAGCTGACGCAAGCCACCGGTGGCGAGGGCGAGAACGACATCGTTGACCTTGCCGCCGTGTGCATGCGCAGTTTGCTTGGCCGCAGCGAGGTCCATCGTCACTACGCCCAGCCGGCGCCGAGCGCTCACCGGGCGGTTCAACGCGGTCCGCGGAGCGTGGCGCAAGAGCCTGACCTCCCGCCACTGCGATAGGTCCGGGCGATGCCCGGCGCGCAGTCCGGATGCCTTGCGCCGCAGGTTGTCTCGAACAAGCTGAGCCCAGGTCGGCGGGTGCTGCGGTGACCAGGTCGGCGCCGCCTTCTCCGCATCGGCATCGTCGGTCAGCGCGCCGATCAGCCGAACTGTCGTGACACCGTCCGCGATGACGTGATGGAGGGCAATCACGAAAGCCGTCCGGTGATCCGGCAGTCCACGCACGAACCACATGCGCCACAACGGATGTGACGTCGCCATGGGCTGGTTCACCAAGTGAATCGCGAAATCCGTCAGAGCTTCGTCCATGGGCAGTTCGACCTCACGGACGTGCCGATCAATGCGGAAGGCCGCGTCGTCGATCCACACTGGACGCCCAGCCAGCAGCCCGGCTGGGTGGATCACCTGCCGCAGCCGCGGTGTCCGGCCGAGCCGGCGCTCCAGTTCGGCCCGGATGTCCGCCATCCGCAGGTTACCTTGGGCGTCCAGCAGCGTACGCCCGTCGAGGAAGGCAATCGCACCGACGCGGGCGGGCGCCGACGGCGTCTCAGCGTGGACGTTGATCAAATCGACGGGACTCAGCCGGTCGATGCGCACAGTCGTCATCGGCGGCCTCCTCTCATCGCCGGCCGCCCGGCCGTCCGTCACCAGCTTCGTTCGCCGTACGCGCGAGCGGCAGTGCAACAGGTCCCAGCCGCCGGGACCATGGCCCCTAACCGGTCAGAAGAGTCGCCGGCGAGGCCGGCCCTCAGCCGCGGCTGCGTCCTCCCAGCGCGAGAGGTGGCCACCTCGAAGTCATGAGCGGCTTAGAGCAGCACGTCCAGGGTGACGAAGGAGTAACCCTTGGCCCGCAAGGCGTCGATCATCGCCGGAAGCGCGTCGGCGTCCAGGGTCGTGTGGTCATCGGGGTTGGACCCCACGTGCATGAGGACGATCTCGCCGGGCGTGGCGGCGTTGACGACCCGCTGCGTGACGGTCTGTGCCGTCTGCCCACCCGGATCCGTGCCCTTCCAGCCCAGTGTGTCGACGGTCCAGCGGATGCAGGCGTACCCGGCGTCGTTGACGACCGCGATCGTGTGCGCGTTGCGGTCACCGTACGGGAAACGGAAGAACGGTTTCGGGCTCGCCCCGGCCGCGGCTCGGATCTTGCGTTCGGCGTCCAGCACCTCAGCCCGGATCTTGGCATCGCTGAACGTTGGCAGGTGTGGATGGGTCACCGAGTGGTTGGCCAGGCGATGCCCGGCCGCGACGATCTGCCGCGACCGCGTCGGGTACGCATCGGCAAAGTTTCCGGTGAGGAAGAACGTCGCGCGTACGTCCTTGGCATCGAGGGTGGCGAGGATCGAGGTCAGTCCGTCGGCGTTGGCGCCCGCGTCGAAGGTCAGCGCCACGACCTTTGCGGTGGTCGGGATGCGCTCGATGTCCTTGCCGCGCAAGCTCGCCGGGAACGGCGCCGGGTTGCTGCTCGCCTTCGGGGTCGGCTTCGCGCTGGGACTGGCGGCCCCGCGGCTGGGACTGGGAGCGCCAGCACTGGGACTGGGAGCCGCCGAAGCATCCGGCGACGGAGACTGCGGGCTGGCCGATGCCGGCGGCGGCGAAGGTGACGCTTGCGGCGCTCGTGAGGAGCAGCCGGACAGCAGGGTTACCGCGGCCGCGGCGGCCACCGCGGCCAGTATGGTTCGACGCGAGGCCATGCATTCATCGTGACCCGGCCGAGGCCGGCGAGGTAGGGTCACCCGTCCCGACCTTGACTGCTAATCCATCAACCGGCGCCCGCCGATCCACCAGGCGACGCTCCGCCATGCGGCCAGGAGCGCGCGGCCAGGAGCGCGCGGCCAAGAGCGCGGGTGTAGTCGGGCCGAGGTTGCGAGCCGTCCGGAGGCGACCGTACGCCGCCTCCGGAAAGAGGAGCGTCAGCCCAGCCGGCTATGGGCGACTCCGTTCATCGGGCACACGGACCTGTGGTCCGCGCGGTATGTCGATTCACCCGGCCAGGCCATGGCTGGTCCGCAGGTGGGCACGGCGGTGGCACTGGCGCACAGCGCATTGTCCACTGTGGCCCGTACCGTGCCAAGAGTGGGTTCCTTCGTCGCGAAGCAGACGGTCGCCGCAGCAAGGGTTGGCGGGATTCCACCTTTTATTCAAGAATGTGCCTACACCATGATCCCGACCCCTCTGGAGTAGCTGATGCGCAGGTACGCAACGGAGTTCATCGGAACATTCTTTCTCGTCTTGACGGTGTGCACCGCCGTCCTCGGCGGGGCGAGCCTCGCACCGCTGGCCATCGGCGCCGTCCTGACGGCGATGATCTTCGCCGGCGGGCACATATCCGGCGGTCACTACAACCCGGCCGTCAGCCTCGCCGCCTTCCTGCGCGGCCGGCTCAGCGCCCTCGACCTCGGGCTGTACGCGGTCGCTCAGCTCGCCGGCGGTGTCATCGCCGCGCTGATCGCCCAGTACGTCCTGACCGCTCCCACCACGAAGTTCACCGTCGCCGGCAGCGACATACCGAAGGCGTTCCTGGTCGAGCTGCTGTTCACCTTCGCGCTGGCGTACGTCGTCCTCAACGTGGCCACCAGCAAGGATCACCCGAACAACTCGTTCTACGGCCTGGCCATCGGGTTCACCGTGCTCGCCGGTGCGGTCGCGGTCGGCGGGGTGTCCGGTGGCGCCTTCAATCCGGCGGTCGGGCTCGGCGTACTCGTCGCCGGAATCGCCGAGCCGAACGTGTTGTGGATCTATCTCGTCGCCACCCTCGCCGGCGGTGCCGCGGCCGGAGTCGTGTTCCGGCTGCTGAACCCGGACGACAAATAGACGCCGGAAACGCTGAGCCCGACGGCCTCATCCGGCCTCGCCCGCCCGGGGCCGCGATGAGCCCGGCGCGATGAGTACGGCGGATCAGCCGAGCCGGGACAGCGGCAGCTCCGGGTTGATCGCGCCGGCCACGAGTACGCGCTCCAGCCGGGCCAGCAGCTCGTGGATCCGCTGGTCGTCGAACAAGTACGTCGAGTACTCGATCCAGAACTCGATGCCGGTGTTCAACTCCATCACGCTCAGGCTGAGGTCCCGCCGCGATCGGTGCAGCACCAGCTCCAAGCTGGTGGCCTTGAGCCCCGGCAGCGTAAGCCCAGCCGCGCCGGTCTGCCCTTCGAGGAACTGGATCGTCATGTTCGACAGCGGGCTGGTGCCGTGCAGCGTACCGGGGCGGACGGCCTCCAGGACCTCCTGAGCCGGTGCTGCGTCGTGGGACCAGGCGTCGAGCAGGACGTTGCGGGCGCGCTCGACCAGGCGGGCGAAGGTCGGATCGCCCTCGGTCTTCATCCGCAGGAACAGTGTGTTGACGAACAGGCCGATGACGTTCTCCCAATCGGTCCGGCCGCGGCCGGGGGTGTCCGTCGTGAACACGAAGTCGGTGCTGCCGGACTGCTGGGTCACGATCGCTGCGAACGCCGCGACGACGATCATGAGCGGGGTCGCGCCGTTGTCTTGGCACGCCTGCGCGATCATGCGCGGCAGGTCGCCGGCGCACCGGTGCCGGTAGTAGGTGCCCTCGTAGTTCGGCGTCGCCGGGCGGGGCCGGTCCATCGGAAGGCTGGCCGGCTGCGCCCCGTCCAGCTGCGTACGCCAGTAGTCCAGATGCCGGGTCATCTCGGAGCTGGGCAGGTAGTGCTCGCGCAACCACCACGCGTAGTCGGCTTGCCCGAGCGTGGCGGGTACGGTCAGCGGCGCGCCGTCGCAAGCGGCCCGGTAGAGGTGGGCCAGGTTCTCGCAGATGAGGTAGAAGCCGGTGCCGTCGCAGATGATGTGGTGCACCGAGATGCTCAGTACGTGGCTGGTCTCGGCGAGCCGGATGATGCGGGTCCGAAACAGTGGGCCGGTGGCGAGGTCGAACGCTCCGTTGAGGTCGTGCTCGTTCACCAGTTCCCAGGCGACCTTCTCCCGGTCGGCTACGGGCAGCCCGGTGAGGTCGTCGAAGGTAAGGTCGGCCGGGCCCGGCGCCTCGACGAGCTGGTACGGCCGCCCGTCGGCGGACGGGAACGCCGTACGCAGAGCCTCGGCGTTGGCCACAAGCGCGTCCAGCGCCCGCCGCAGCGCGTCGACGTCGAGTACGCCGTCCAACCTGGACGCGACGGTGATGTTCCGGGTGGGGTCGCCGGGCGGCTGGTTCCGGCAGAAGTGCCACAGGTACTCCTGTGCCGGGGTCAGCGGCGCTCGCACCAGGTGCTCGGGTCGCCGAGACGGCGGCGGTACCGCGGCCGCGCCCTTCGCCCGCAGGCGGGCGAGCAGCAACTGCCGGTCGCTGGACATCGCCTCGACCCGGCGTAGGTAGTCGTCGTTGGCGGCGGTCATCGGCAACACCCCCGGTTATCGATCAATGCATATAGGAAGATGCAGTGTCGAGAATATCGACATCGATGACCACCATGGGGTGAACGGCCGCCGCTGCCGCTAAATCGCGACCAACCCACAGCCGTCCAGCATCGCGGGTCGCGCCGCACAGCCACCGGACCGGCCCGGCGAAGTCCACAAACGACCCTCGCGGCCGTCCAGGCGTGACCACAGCAGGTCCACCACCTCGGGCACGCTCCACCCGGGTATCGATAGCCGGATCACCGCAGGCATCGAACTCCGCGGCCACCTGAACGGCCTCCGCCACGCCGTCCGCGTGCCGCTGCCGCTCGGTCAGGCGCCGGGCGGGGCCGTAGATCCACAGACCGGGAACCATCAGACCGCCAGGTGGTTCGCGATGAAGGTACGCTCCGGCGCAACGCGATCGCGGCCGGGAGTCGCGCGGTCGAGCGAATCAGTAACCTCGATGAAATCGTATGCCCGCATCAAGGTGTAGCCTGGACTACGATGCCGTCGAAGTCGCGCCTGTCACGGAATCCGCCGGAGGACCCGCAGCCCCGGCGGGACGAGCCGCGCCCCGGCACCCGCGAGGTCGTATCCTCACAGCGTGGTTCCGCACCGACCATGCGGGACATCGCGGCCGCCGCGGCCGTCTCGCAGAGCACGGTCTCGCGCGTCCTCAATGGAGTCCCGACCGCCGTGCCGATCGCCGCCGAGACCCGCGAACGGGTGCTGCAAGCGGCGCGCCGGCTCGGCTACCGGCCGAATCCGCTGGCCCGCGGCTTGCGGGGGGCGTCCACCAACCTCATCGGCGCCGTCGTCCGCGACTTCAGCGACCCGTTCTTCGCGGGCGTAGTCGAGGCGCTGGTGGTCGAGTCGATGACGCACGGCTACAACGTCGTCTTCGGGCACGTGCCCGTCCAGTCGACCGAAGCGGTCGGCCTCACCGCGGTGTTGGAGACCCGGCACACCGACGCCGTGATCCTGCTCGGCGACATGCAGGATTACCCGCAGCTGCAAACCGACCTGCACGGCACGTTTCTCCCGGTGGTCGGGCTGTGGCCGGGGACGAACCCGCTGGAGTTCCCCACCGTCGACGCCGACGACCGGGCCGGGATCTGGGCCGGGCTGCACCACCTGTTCGAACTGGGCCATCGCCGGATCGCCATGGTGAGCGCCGAACTGACCGGCGGCTACCGGGTCCGCGACGACGCGTACGCCGCCTTCCTGCGCGAGCATCTGGACGGCGTACCCGAAGGTTATCTGCGGCGGTGCCCCAACACGCTGGCCGGCGGGGACGCGGCGCTGCGGACGCTGATGGAGCTGCCCCAGCCGCCGACCGCCGTGATCACGTCGACGGACGTCGTCGCGATCGGGGTTCTGCACGCCGCGCACAGCCTCGGGGTGACCGTGCCGGACCGGCTGTCGGTGGTGGGGTTCGACGACATCCTCATCGCCGCGCACACGGTGCCGGCCCTGACGACGTTGCGCATGCCGATATCGGAGATCGTGGGGCACGCCGTGGCGCAGGCGGTCGCTCTCGCCCGCGACGGCGGCGACCCGCAACGCCGTCCCAGCCGAACGGTCTACGAGCCGACGCTGGTGGTACGCGACTCGACCGCTCCCCCACCGATCTAAGCTCGCGGGATCCAGACCCGCATCGCGCCGCTGTGCCGGTTTGCCCACGCGTAGTACGGGATCGCCCCAGCGACAAGGGTTTCGGCCCCGTCCCGGCGGACCAGCGCGACGTTCACGCCGACGGCGCCGGCCGCGACATCCGGCCGCGCCGCGGTCACCGGCGGCTTGCGCGAGTCGAAGACGAGGTCCTCCAGCACCACCGCGGCGGGCAGATCCGCTGATTCGACGCAGTAGACGAGCGGGCCGCGGACGACGGCGACGCAGCCGCGGACGGCGTCCACGCGCGGATCCGGCTCGATCACGCGGACCGGCAGGTCGAGGTCGAGCACGACGGTGTCGCCCGGCCGCCAGGCCCGTGTGACGGTCGCGGTTCCGGCTTCGACCCGCCGCGATCCGTCCGGGCTCGTGAGCTTCGCTGTCTCACACCATCCGGGTACGCGCAGCGACAGCGTCCAAGCGGCGTCGGGGGTCTCGTCGACCCGGATCTCGATCCGCCCGTGCCACGGATAGGCGGTGTGCATCGACAGCCGGACCGATCCGGCGACGACGTCGGCCGTGGCGTACTGGTGGATCTGCACGCCGGTCTCATCGCGGGTGGCCAGGTACTGATGCCAGGTGCTCAGCAGGCGCATGAGGTTGGGCGGGCAGCAGGCGCAGTCGTACCACGGCCGGCGCCGCCCGTCGTCGTCCTGCCGCGGTGCCCGCTCGGTACGCCGTTGCAGCGGGTTGGTGTAGAAGAACCGGTCGCCGGTGAGCGACAGTCCAGACAGGACACCGTTGAACATGGCCCGTTCGACGGCGTCGCCGAACGTCGCGTCCCCGGTGGCGAGCAGGAGCCGCCAGGCCAGCATGGCGCTGGCGATCGCGGCGCAGGTCTCGGTGTACGCCCGGTCGGGCGGCAGCTCATAGGGGTCGCCGAAGGCCTCGCCATGGTGCCGGCTGCCCATGCCGCCGGTCAGGTAGGTGCGCGTACGCATCAGATCGTCCCAGCGGCGCTGGGCGGCGGCGAGCAGGCCGGGGTCGTCGAGTTCGGTGGCGACGTCGACCACGCCGCAGTCCAGATAGAGCTGGCGTACGGCGTGTCCGGCGGCCACGGGTGCGGTCCGCACCGGCTCGTGGTCCTGCCAGTACTCGGCGCCGAACCGGCCCTGGCCGAGCAGTCCCTTGCCGCGCAGCCCGAGCATGCGATCGGCGAGGGCGGCGTAGCGGCGGTCGCCGGTGGCCCGGGTCAGCTCCACGAGCGCCATCTCGATGCACGGGTGGCCGTCGATGCTGTCGCGCCCGCCGGGACCGAACTCCGCGTCGATGCGGTCGGCCGCGCGGACCGCGATGGTCAGCAGCCGGTCGTCGCCGAGCGCGCGATGCCAGGCGACCGCGGCCTGGATCAGATGGCCGACGCAGTAGAACTCGTGGCTCCAGGCCAGGTCCCGGTGGGGTACGCCGCCCCCGACGACCTGCACATAGCTGTTGACGTAGCCGTCGCTGCGCTGGGCGGCGCCGATGAGGGCGATCGCTTCCCCGGCGGCGGCCCGCAGCGCCGGGTCGTCACCGCGGCCGAGTTCCCAGCCGGCCGCCTCCAGCCATTTGTACACATCGGAGTCCAGGAACGGCAGGACCATCCCCGAGCTGTCGGACATGGCCTGATACTCGCCGTCCTGCCCGGCGGCGAGCCGGAAGTTGGTGAGCGTACCGCGCTGCTGGAGCTGGTCGAAGCCATGGGGTATGGAGCGTTCCCGGTTGACGCGCTGCCGGTCGGCCCAGAATCCGTCCCGGATGTGTACGCCCTCGGGCGGCAGCGGCCGCAGGCGCGTACGCGCACCCGGCGACGGCCAGACGACGCTGGTGTTCATTTGACGGCTCCACTCATCAGGCCGGACACGTAGTAGCGCTGCAAGAGCAGGTAGACCAGCACGCAGGGGATGATCGAGATGGTGATGCCGGCCTGGAGCATGCCCCAGTCCGTGCCGCCGAGGCTGGTCTCGGTCCGCGAGGTGGCCAGGATCAGCGGCAGGGTGAAGGTGGAGCTGCGGCTCATCATGACCAGGGCACCCAGGAACTCGTTCCACGACATGATGAACGCGAACAGGGCCACCGTCACGATCGCCGGCCGGGTCGACGGCAGGAACACGAAGCGCAGCGCCTGCCAGGACGACGAACCGTCGACGATGGCCGCCTCCTCCAGCTCCAGCGGTACGGCCGCGAAGCTGTTACGCAGGATGTAGAGGCTGAACGGCAGCTGGATCGCCGTGTGCAGCACCGCCAATCCCAGCAGGGTGTTCGTCAGCTGCATGCGCGCGAACGTCAGGAACATCGGGGTCAGCAGCGCCTGGTAGGGCACGATCAGCGCCAGCAGCAGGATGACGAAGAAGACCTCCTTGCCCGGCACCGGGAACCGCGCCAGGGCGTACGCGGCCGGCACGGTCAGCAGCAACGTCAGGGCGATGGTCAGCAACGCGGTGCCGAGGCTGTTGAAGAGGTAGGTCGGCAGGCCCTGCTGGTACTGCCACAGCCGTGCGTAGCTGTCGAAGCTCAGACCGTGCGGGACGTAGGTCGGCGGCGACGCGGCGGCTTCCTCGGTCGGCTTCAGCGACGCGAGTACGGACACGACCAGCGGCAGCAGCATCACCGTACTGATCGCGATGCACACCGCACCGATCAAGTATTTCGCCCGGCCACCGGTCATGCGACCGCCTCCCTTCGGTGCCTTCGCATGACCAAAGGACCTGAGCTTCCCGATGACCTCACTCCGCACGGTCATGACTGGCTTCGCTTGGTCAGAGCCAGCTGGAGAACCGTGAAGGCCAGGATCGTCACGGTCAGCACCATCGACAGCGCCGCCCCGTAGCCGAGCTTCAGGTACGGGAACGAGTTGAGGTAGACGTAGAAGACCGACGTGGCGGTCTCGTTCTGCGGCTGCCCCGCGGTCATGATGTAGAACTGGTCGAAGGCGAGCAGCGAACCGATCACGCTGATCAGCGTCACCAGCAGGACGGTACGCATGGTGAGCGGCAGGATCACCCGGCGTACGCGCTGGACCGGCCCGGCCCCGTCGACCTGGGCCGCCTCGGTGATCTCGGTGGGTATGGCCTGGATCGCCCCCACGAACAGGATCATCCCGAACCCGATCACCTTCCAGACCACCGACGTGGTGATCGCCAGGTTCGACACGTCGGCGTCCACGCCCAGCCAGAGGACCGGCTCGTCGATCACGCCCAGATCGAGCAGGAACCGGTTGGCCAGGCCGAAATCCGTGCTGAACAGCCAGTACCACAGCAGGCTCGACACGCCGAGGCCGATGACGACCGGGATGAACACGACCGTCCGGGTGAACCGGCGCAGTGGCGTGTTGCGCACGGTGAGCAGAGCCAGCAGGTAACCGCCGATCATGAGGATCGGCGTGATGATGGCCGTGTACTCCAGCGTGAACAGGAACGAGACCCAGAACTGGTGATCGGTGAACGCGCGGCGGTAGTTGGCCAGCCCGACGAAGGACGGCGGGGTGATCAGCGACCAGTTGTGCAGCGACATCCACGCCATCTGGAGCAGCGGGTACACGGTGAACGCGAGGACGAAGAACAGGGCCGGAGCCAGGTACGCCAGCCCGACGAGCCGGCGCCACGGGCTTCGCTGCATCGTCACCTCCCTTGTGGACAGTCCGGCCGGTGAACGGCCGGGTCCACCGGGGCGCATCCGGACGCTGTGCCCCGGTGGACGTTCGGCGGTCGCCGCCTATCCTGCCTTCACCGCTTGATCTCGGCCGCTTGATCTTGGCTGCTCAGCTTTGGCCGGCGATGGCTTTCATCTCCCGCTTGGCGTCGGTGATGATCGTGTCGAGGTTGTCATCGCTGTAGTACGCCCGTTGCAGCATCTTCAGCCACGGCCCCTGGGGCGAGTTGATCTGCTCGAAGAATGTCAGCGTGTACGGCGTACGCCCGACCGTGAGCGCCTTGGCGACGTCCTGCACCAGCGGCTCGGCCTTGAAGTACTTGTTGTCCACCATGTCGCTGCGGGTGGTCAGGTTCAGCGCCTTGGCGTACACCTCGACCTGGACCTCGTCGGAGAGCAGGAACTTCATCACGTTCACCGCGTTGTCCACCTGCTTGCTGCCCTTGGGGATCACGACCAGGTCGCCGCCGATGAACGACGCCGAGGATCCGGGCGAGACGCCGGGCAGCAGGGCGATCCCGAACTGCATCTTCGGGTTCTGCTGGCGAGCCAGGGTGATGTTGAAATTGCCGGTGCCCATCATGCCGACCTTGCCGGTGCCGAACTGGAGGTGGAACGTCTCGCCGTTCTCCGTCCGGTCGCCGGCGTGCACGTTGCCCGCCTTGACCATGTCGCGGGTGAATTGCAGGACCTGCTTGACGCCGTCGCCGGTCAGCGGCTCGTCGCCGGCGCTGGTCGCCTCGATCTTCGCGCCCGACGCCCACATCAGCGGGCCGACCGTGAAGATGTTGCAGCCCGCGCAGTTGCCGGGCAGGTAGTAGCCCCGGATGTCCTTGCCGAGCGCGGTGATCTTGTCCGCGTACTCCTTCATCTCGGCCAGGCTCGTCGGCGGCTTGTTCGGGTCGAGACCGGCCTGCGTGAACAGGTCCTTGTTGTAGAACAAGGCCGAGACGTCGGCATACAGCGGTACGCCGAACACCCGCTTGTCGAATGTGGCCACGGTCATGTGGCCCTTGCTCGCGGTGGCCAGCTCCGGCCAGCCGTTGATCCGGTCGGTGATGTCGACCAGCTGCTGCGCCTTCTCGAACTGGGGCGCGTAGATCAGGTCCATGCCCATGAGGTCGGGCACGTCGCCGGAGGCGATGCCCTGGGCGATCTTCGCGACCATCTCCGTGTGCGGGATGTAGGTCAATGTGATCTTGCAGTCGGGGTTCTTGGTGTTCCACGCCTCGACCAGCATGTCCACCATCTGCTTGTTACCGCCCGAACGCTCCCACATGGTCAGGCCGCTCTTGCTGGCACACGAGGTGGTGGCGGCCGGGCCCTGGCCCGCGCTGGGCGGCCCGCTCTCCTGGGAGCAGGCGGCGAGCATCAGCGCCGCTGCGGCTACCAGAGCGGGCCACTTGCGACTGTTCGTCATTCCCACGCTCCTCCCTGCTGAGGGACCGAGGGTCGCCAGACGCCGATTCGCCAGCGGGCAACTCCCGGCGAGCGGACCCTATCCGATACTGCATACGTTTGCATACAATCGTTTTCAGATTGAGATATGCAGCTGTTTTTGATCTTCTGCGGTCGTGTCCGTCCTGCTCCGGGCGCGACCGGCCGCACGTACCGCCCCCTATTTCGGCGACCTCTCAACGGAGGGAAGCATGAAGAAGCTGCACCCGGCGGTCGAACAGGCAGTCGACACGCTCGGGCTCCCGGCCGTCACCCGCCGGCGCCTCGTCTCCGGCGCCGGCCTGGCCAGCACCGCCCTCGCCGCCACCGCCCTGCTGAGCGCGTGCGGCGAGGAGAAAACCGCCGCGGCGATCGGGAACTTCCCGAAGACGCCTAAGTGGAAGTTCGTGTTCGTCTGCCACGTGACGACGAACCCGTTTTTCACTCCTACGCAGTACGGCGCCGAGGACGCGGCCAAGCTCCTCGGCATCGAGTACCAGTGGACCGGATCGCAGACCTCGGTGGTGGCCGAGATGGTCGACGCCACCAACGCCGCCATCGCCAGCAAGGCCGACGGCCTCGCCCTGGCCGTGGTCGATCAGAACGCCTTCCGGGGCCCGGTCGACAAAGCCCTCGACGCCGGCATCCCGGTCGTGTCCTACAACGCCGACGGCGCCCGCGACAACGTGGGCACGAACCGCCTGGCGTACATCGGGCAGGGCCTGTACGAGTCCGGTTACGCGCTGGGCCAGCGCGCCCTGACGAAGATCGACTCCGGCGCGGTGGCCGGGTTCATCGCGACCCCCGGCCAGCTCAACATCCAGCCCCGCATCGACGGCGCCCAGCAGGCGTTCAAGGACTCCGGCAAGCCGGTGACCTTTACGCCGGTGGCCACCAACGCCGACATCACGCAGGGTCTGTCCATCATCGACGCTTACGTGCAGGGGCACGCCGGCCTGGCCGGGCTCCTCGCGGTGGACGCCGGATCGACCCAGAGCATCGGCCAGATGGTGGGCAAGTACAAGCTGCGCGACAAGGGCCTCAAGGTGGCCGGCGGGTTCGACCTGCTGCCCGAGACGCTCAACTCGGTGAAGTCCGGCGATCTGGACTACACCATCGACCAGCAGCCGTACCTCCAGGGTTTCCTGCCGATGCTGGCGCTGTACTTCTACAAGCTGTCCGGTGGCCTGCTGTTCCCCGGCCAGACCAACACCGGCCTGCTCTTCGTCACCAGCAGCAACGTCGGCCCGTACCAGAGCACCCAGACCCGCTACGAAGGGTCCGCGACAGCGCCGAAGCTGGTGGACCGGTCCGGCCAGATCGCACACTGAACCGTCCGCATCGCACGGCTGGGGCGGTTCGCCGCCCCAGCTCGCCTGTCCCGCCCCCGGAGGTGATCCATGGCCGACGCCGGGCCGCTGCCCGCTCGCGCCTTCCGCTTCGCCACGAGCACACTGGTACGCCGGCGCGAAGCGAGCGTTCTCGTGATCGCGTTGCTGCTGCTGGCGTACTTCCAGTCCGCGACGTCGGTGTTCCTCAGCCACGACAACCTGCGCAATATCGCGCAGGCGACGGCACCGACTGCCATCGTCGCGGTGGGAATCGTGCTGCTGCTGGTCAGCGGCGAGATCGACGTGTCGGTCGGCATGGTCTTCGCGCTCTCGCCCTACCTCATGCACTACGCGATCGACTTCTACCAGGTGCCCGCGGTACCGGCGATCCTGCTGACCCTGCTGATCGCGTCCGGGATCGGCGCGGTCAACGGCATCATCACGGTGCGGTTGCGGGTGCCGTCGTTCGTCACCACGCTGGGCATGTTCTACGTGCTGCAAGGCGTACTGCTGACGACGTCGCACGCCTTCCCGGTGCCGATTCCGGAGCCGGCCCAGCCGACGATCCAATCCTGGCTCGGCGCGGCCGACTGGGCGTCGATGAGCTGGTGCCTGCTCATCGTCGCGGCGTTCCACCTCGTCCTCACGCGTACGCGCTGGGGCCTGCACACCATCTCGGTCGGCGGCAATCCGCTCGGCGCCACCGAGGCCGGCATCAACGCGGCCCGCATCAAGATCGGCAACTTTATGATCATCAGCGTGCTGGGCGCGCTGGCCGGGTTGATGGAGGCGTTCCGCATCAACTCGATCGACCCCAACATCGGCGGCGGCACCCGGGTCACCTTCACCGCCATCGCCGCGGCCGTCATCGGCGGCACCGCGCTGGCCGGCGGATCCGGCACCATCATCGGCGCCCTGCTCGGCATGCTCGTCCTGGCCGAACTCCAGAACGGGTTCAACCTGATCGGCATCAGCGCCAACCCGTACTTCCTCGTCCAGGGCGCCGCCATCCTCATCGCGATGATCGCCAACCAGTACCTGTCGCGGCTGCGGCGAGCCGGAAGGAGCTGACATGGACGTGTTGCGGGTCGAGCACGTGGCCAAGTCCTTCGGCGCGGTGACCGCACTGCACGGTGTGGACCTGCGCCTGAGCCGCGGCGAGGTCCTCGGCCTCATCGGCGACAACGGCGCCGGCAAGTCCACCCTGCTCAAGATCCTGTGCGGCTACCACCAGCCGGACTCCGGCCGCATCCTCGTCAACGGCGAGGAGGTCGTCCTGCGCAGTGTCGACCACGCCCGCTCGCTCGGCATCGACATCGTGTACCAGGACCTCGCGCTCATCAACGAACTCACGGTGTACCACAACATGTTCCTGAACCGGGAGAAGGTCCGCTGGCCGTTCCTGCACAACCGGCTCATGCGCCGCCTCGCCACCGAGCACCTGGCCGCGATGGGCGTACGCATCCCGGACGTGACCGTCGAGGTGGCCAAGCTCTCCGGCGGCCAGCGCCAAGCGATCGCGGTAGCCCGGTCGGTGTACTCCGAAGCGCGCATCCTGCTCCTGGACGAGCCGCTGGCCGCCATGGGAGCGAAGGAAGGCGCGCTGATCCTCGGCCTGATCCGCGATCTCAAGCAGCGCGGCGACGTGTCGATCATCATCATCGCCCACAACTACGGCCAGATCCTTGAGGTGTGCGACCGCGTCAACCTGTTGCAGCACGGGCGGATCACCTATGACAAGACGGCCGCCGAGACCTCGGTGGCGGAGCTGACGGACCTGGTCGTCGCGGAGTATCGCGAGCCACCCCGGGTGTGACTGCCCGGCGGCGGGATGTCGCGGACCTCGGGCAGCCGCGTTGACCAGCATGGATATGCGTGCAATCATCTCCGCCAATATTCTCCACACCCCCTGGAGGAAGCATGCAATCCATGGTCCGGATCGCCGCCCGCCTGGGCGTGGCCGCGCTGGTCGCGACCGGCGTCGTCGGCCTGACCCCCGCACCGGCCGGGGCAGCGGCGTCCCCACCCGACCGAATCGCCGCGCTGAGCCGGGTCGCCGCAGCGGTCGACCCCGGCATCGCGGGCACCGCCTGGTCGGTCGACCCGGCCGCCAACCGGATCACCGTCCAGGTCGACGCCACGGTCTCCGGCGCCGCCCTCGGCCGGGTCCAGGCGGCCGCGGCTCGCGCCGGTGCGCGCGTGGAGCGGGTCAGCGGGCAGTTCACGCCGCTCATCGGCGCCGGCGACGCGATCTACGGCGGGCAGTTCCGCTGTTCGCTGGGCTTCAACGTCCGCAGTGGCACCACGAACCACTTCCTGACCGCCGGGCACTGCGGCAAGGCCGCCCGGGAATGGTTCTCCGACGCCAACCACAACACCAAGCTCGGCGATGTCACCGGGGCCACCTTCCCCGGCGCCGACTACGCGATCGTGACCTACACCAACACGTCGATCACGAAGAGTGGTGGTTTCTCCGGCGCCGGTACGGCGTTCATCGGCGAGCGGGTGACCCGCGACGGCAGTACCACCGGTGTCCACAGTGGAACGGTCACTGGCCTGAACGTCACCGTGCACTACTCCAGTGGCGGCACCGTCAAGGGCATGATCCAGACGAACGTCTGCGCCGAGCCCGGCGACAGCGGCGGCCCGCTCTACGACGGCTCGCTGGCGATCGGCCTGACCTCCGGCGGCAGCGGCAACTGCCGCACCGGCGGGACGACCTTCTTCCAGCCGGTCACCGTTCCGCTGAGCAAGTACGGCGTGAGCGTCTTCTGATCCGAAATCACCGTCTCATCAGCGCGCACAGGGTGGCGGGCCGGCAGGGGGACGAAATGCCGGTCCGCCATGTGATGCTGATGCTGTGCTGATCGCTTTTGAAGCCGACCTGTGGCGGTGGGACGCCCGGCGGGCCGACAGCTGGACCTTCGTGAGCCTGCCGGCCGGCGCGTCGGCCGAGATCCGCGAACTGACCGACGGCCTCCGCCGCGGCTTCGGTTCGGTGCGCGTACGCGCAACGGTCGGCAGCAGCACGTGGACGACGTCGATCTTCCCCGACGCCCAGCGCGGCTGCTATGTCCTGCCCATCAAGCGCGCGGTACGCCGGGCCGAGGATCTCGACGTCGGCGAGGTCGCAACGGTCACGATCGAAGTCCTCGACGCGTAGAGCTCCGCGACGTGGGTCTACGATTACCTGCGAAGTAAGTGCCGGCAGCCGCCCGGCGCCCTAGCATCGGAGCATGCCGAGTGCGGTCGGTCAGCTGCTGCAGCAGTGGCGGCAGGAACGCAAGCTGAGCCAGCTGGCTCTGGCGAGCAATGCCCGGATCTCCTCACGCCATCTGAGTTTCGTGGAGAGCGGACGGTCGGCACCGAGCCGCGACATGATCCTCACGCTGGCCGCGGCGCTGGACGTACCGCTGCGCGACCGCAATCAGATGCTCCTCGCGGGCGGGTTCGCGCCGGTCTACCGGGAGACGCCGCTGGCCGACCCGGTGATGGCGCCGGTCCGCGACGCCCTGGATCGCGTGTTGCGCCATCACGAGCCGTATCCCGCCGTCGTGATGGACCGGTACTGGAACGTCCTGGACACCAACAACCCCGCCGCGGCCATGTTCGCGTTCCTGCTCGGCCACCGTCCGGACAATCCCAATGTCGTACGCCTGATGTTCGGCCCGTTACGCCGGTTCGTGGCGAACTTCTCCGAGGTCGGTCCGGCGCTCATTCAGCGGATCTACCGCGAGGCCGTGGCCGGAGTCGTGGACGAGCAGACTCGTGCGCTGCTGACCGAGGTGCTGGCCGCGCCGGGGATCCCACCCGCGTGGCGGCGTCCGGATCTCACCGCACCGATCGTCCCGGTCGTACCGGTGCGGTTCGCACGGGACGGCGTCGCCGTGGCCTACTTCTCGATGGTGTCCACAGTGGGTACGCCGCAAGACGTGACCGCACAGGAGATCCGGATCGAGGGATTCTTCCCGGTGGACGAAGTGACCGAGAAGCACCGCTGGCGCTGACCACCGCTTGCCACCGCGGTCCGCCGTGGAACGTGCAGCCGATCACCGTCATGCCGGTGCCATTGACCGCCTCGCTGGCCCGGCTGGAAGGGACGGCCACGGTCATGTCCGCAATCGCGGCCGAGGTACGCCAGGCCCGTGAGCGCACCTTCCACTGTGGACCATCCGGCGGTCGCTGGCGATGATGAGCCGCCCCTCGTCCAGCTGTACCGGGCTGAGCTGGCCGACCTGCGCAAGGCCGGAACCCGCGCGTACGCCGCTACCGCCGACGCCGCCGAGCAGATCCGCGCCTGGCGCTGAAGCGCTTATCTCGCAGGTAATTGGTTCGCGCCCGGTACGCGAGCAGCGTAGAGCGCATGACGACCTATCCGATTCACACGATCGACTCGGCTCCCGAGGGGTCGAAGCAGTCCCTGGAAACGCTGTACCAGGCGTTCGGTCTCATACCGAATCTGGCCGCGACGATGGCCAGCTCACCGGCGCTGGTGAACACCTTCGTCGCCGCCTTCGGCCAGTTCGCCGGGGCCGGTTTCACCGGCGCGGAGCGCCAGGTTCTGTTGCTGTCCAACGCGGTGGCGAACACCAGTTCGTGGCCGGTCGCCTTCCACTCGACCGCGGCGCTGTCCGAAGGTGTGAGCGCGGGCGACGTTGAGGCCATCCGCGCGGGGCGGTTGCCGTCCGATCAACGGCTGGCCACGCTGTCCGCAGTGACGCGCCGCCTCATCGAGACCCGCGGTCACATCGACGACGCTGACGTGAAGGCGTTCACCGCGGCCGGCTTCGACGAGCTTCAGCTGCTAGCCGTCATCACCGGCGTGGCGATCTCGGCGATGGCCAATTACACGAGCAACGTCGCCCGTCCCGAACTCGAACCGCCCTTCCAGGCCCAAGCCTGGTCCTAGGTCCGCTTCCGAATGCCGCCGCGACCGGCCCGGTTCCCAGCGTCGGGAACCGGGACGCGGCGAGCCTAGAGTGAGATCGTGCGCATCGTTCTGACCGCCGACACCCACCTGCCGAAGCGGGCGCGGGATCTGCCGCCGGCGCTCTGGGCGGCGATCGAGACCGCCGACGTGACGATCCACGCCGGGGACTGGGTCGACGTCGCCGCGCTCGACGCGATCGAAGCGCGGGCGCAGCGGCTGATCGGGGTCTACGGCAACAACGACGGGCCGCCGCTGCGGGCCAGGCTGCCCGAGATCGCCCGAGCGACCCTCGGCGGGCTGCGGATCGCGGTCGTCCACGAGACGGGCGATGCGAAGGGACGCGAGCAACGGTGCGCCCACAGGTTTCCCGACACCGATGTCCTCGTCTTCGGTCACTCGCACATCCCTTGGGACACAACGGCTTCCACCGGGCTGCGGCTGCTGAACCCGGGCTCGCCTACGGACCGGCGGCGCCAGCCCTACGCGACCTTCATGGCGGGCGAGCTGACCACGGACGGGCTCAGCATCGAGCTGCGGCGCATCCATCAGCGGAGCTGAGCAGCGGCCGCCGCCACGAAACGATCGATGCCGTCGTCGGGCACCTCCGGGGAAACCATCGAGACCACGGTGACGAGGTCGTAGTACGGGTCGTACGCCGTACGCCCGGCCGCGGCGAGCCACATCCGAAGGAACCGGTCGGCAGTGGCGAGGTCGTGATGCCGGGCGAGATTGGCGCGGCAGTGGGCGATGTCCTCCTCGGGCGGACCGGCGCAGGTCGCCGTCCAGTCCACCACACCGGTGATCTCGCCGCCGGTCCAGAGCACGTTGCCGGGGTGGAAGTCACGATGGAGGAACACGCGATCCGCCGCCGGCCGCGGGCCGTGATACGCCGCCAGAGCGGTCTCCCACGCGCGCGGATACCGGGTCCACGGCGGTGGAACGTCTTCCGGCCGGTAGGGCCGCCAATCCGAAAGGGACGGTGACACCGGCAGGCGGTGGATGCGCTCCGCCAGATCGGCTAGGCCGCGCAGCCACCCGTCGAGGTCGGACGGGTTCCACACGACCGCGCCGGATACGGCGGTCATGAGTGTCATCGGTACGCCGCCGACCGTTCCAGCCGGGTCGCTGGCGAGCAGCCGGGGTGCGGGGATCTCGGGGTGGCCGGCGCGCAAGCTCAGCGCCAGCGCCTCGTTGAACGGGATCTCCGGCTCGTCGCGGACCCAGTCGCGGACGTAGCAGCGCAGGATCACCGGCGACGGCGGGCCGTCCATGGTCAGCCGGTGTACGGCCGACGAGTTGCCCCCTTCGAGAGCCTCCACATCAAAGACACAGGTTCCCAGCGAAGTCTCAACCCAGCGCAGGGCACCGGCCGCGGGACGGCTCCGGAGCAGGCGATGCAGGTCACTGTCGAGGCCGAATCCATGGGGCAGCGTCACAGCGGACAGCGTACCGCCCGTGATCCACTTCACGTTGCCGGTGACGATCGCCTGGTCGCGCGGCAGTCTTGCGGGCATGGCCGCCCCCGGGACCACGAGTCCGACCCTGCGCAAGATCAGCCGTGCCGTCCTGGTCGCGGTGTTCGCCGGTGCCGTCGTCGCCGGCCTGGCCGTCCCGGCCAGCGCGCTGGCCAGCTGGGCGGTGGGCCACGCCGGCGTCGCCTGGGAGGATCTGCCCGAGGCGCTGCGCAACCCCGCGCGTATCGAGGCGACCACGTTGTACGCCAGCGATGGCAAGACGCTGCTGACGACGTTCTACGACCAGAACCGCCGCGACGTACGCCTGGCCGACGTGGCACCGCAGCTGCGCGAAGCCGTCGTCGCGGCCGAGGATGCCCGGTTCTACGAACACGGCGGCGTCGACCTCAAGGGCATCCTGCGCGCGGCGGTCGCCAACGGCACCAGCGGCGGCGTCGAGCAGGGCGCGTCTACGCTGACGATGCAGTACGTGCGCAACGTCCTCAAGAACGACCCGAGCCTGACGCAGGAGGAGCGCGACGCCGCGACCGTCGTGTCGACCGGCCGGAAGATCCGCGAGATGCGGTACGCCGTGACCGTCGAGCAGCGCCTGTCCAAGGACGAGATCCTGGAGCGCTACCTCAACATCGCGTACTTCGGGCACGGTGCCTACGGCGTGTACGCCGCGGCGCACACCTACTTCTCGAAGGAACCATCGCAGCTGACGCTGGCCGAATCGGCTCTGCTGGCCGGTCTGCTGCAATCTCCGGAGGCGGACAACCCGGTCAACGGCGACCGGGACCGTGCGCTGCAACGGCGTACCTATGTGCTGCAGGCGATGACCGGCATGGGTGACATCACCGCGGAGCAGGCGGCCGCCGCGGACGCCGAGAAGCTGGTCCTCAAGCCCAGCGCGACGCCGAACGACTGCACGGCCGCGACCACTTCCACCGGCTACTTCTGCGACTACTTCCGCCGCTGGTGGCTGTCGCAGGAGGCGTTCGGCGAGACCGAGGCCGATCGCCTCCAGGCCCTGCGCACCGGCGGCTACACCATCGTCACCAGCCTCGCCCCGAAGGTCCAGGCCGCGGCCCAGACTCAGGTTCTCACCGTTTACGGGTACGCCAGCAAGCGCGTCGCACCGATGGCCGTCGTCGAGCCGGCTACGGGCAAGGTGCTGGCGATGGCGGTCAACCGGCACTACGGCTCGGCGAGCAAGACCGGTTACGACATGAACCAGCTCATCGCGGGCGGTGGTGATCTCTATGGCTACCAGGCCGGTTCGACCTTCAAACTGTTCACGATGATCGCCGCGCTGGAGAGCGGAAAGACCCTCGACACCGGCTTCTCGTCCCCCACCAAGTACGTCTCGAAGTTCCCCGACTCCGGGCCGGGCAACTGCGAGGGCCACTACTGCCCGTCCAACGCCTCGGCCTCGATGGCCGGCTACCGGACCATGTGGACCGGCTTCGGCCGCTCGGTCAACACGTACTTCGTGCAGCTGGAGGAGGAGGTCGGCGTGGCCAAGGCCGTCGATGTCGCCCAGCGGCTGGGCATCCAATTCCGCAACGACGTCGACCGGGCAAACGCGGCCAGCCCGCACGACTGGGGCTCGTTCACGCTCGGCACGTCGATGACCACCCCGCTCGACCTGGCCGCGGCGTACGCGACGCTCGGGGCGGAAGGGCGCTACTGCGCGCCCACGCCGATCACGAAGGTCGTCGACGGCGACGGCCGGCAGCTGCCCGTAGGGCAGTCCAGCTGTACGCAAGCGATCAGCGCCGAAGTCGCCCGGGCCGCGACGGATGCCGCTCGATGCCCGGTCGGCCAGCAGTCCGCGTACGGGCGCTGCGACGGCGGCACCGCGTCATCGGTGAACGCCATCCTCGGCGGCCGCGATGTGGCCGGCAAGACCGGCAGCTCCGACGGCAACGCCACCGAGTCGTTCGTCGCCGTGACGCGGCAGATGGCCGCCGCCTCGATCGCGGCCAACCCGAAGTCACCCACCGACTCGGTCGGCGCCGCTGTGCAGCGCGATGTCATCGCCGCGGTTGCGCGTACGCTCGCCACGTCGCTGAAGGGCAAGCCGGACGAGAAGTTCACCGCACCATCGGTGGAGTACGCCTTCGGCACCGGCGGTGCGGACCAGTGGCGACAGTGGACGGAGTCCGGCGAGACCAAGGCGAAGTCCAAGGGCAAGCCGAGCCCTGCTCCAATGCCGTCCGAGCCGGCCGCGGGCCGCGAGAACAAGCCCGGCCGCGGCAACCAGCGCTGATAGCGTTGACCGCATGGCTGCTGAGACCTTCCGCTCGGTCGACATCGAGCGCACCAGCGTCGGGCGCTACGTGGCCCGCAACGTCCGGGGCGGCACGCTGGAGTTCGGCACCGGTGAACCCGGCGACCCGAACTTCACGCCCGTCGAGCTGCTGCTGACCGCGATCGCCGGCTGCACCGCGGCCGACGTCGACTTCATCGTGAGCCGGCGGTCCGAGCCGACCCGGTTCACCGTCCGCTCAAGCGGCGACAAGGTACGCGACGACGAGGGCGGCAACCTCATGGTGGACCTGGCCGTCGAGTTCACCGTCACCTTCCCCGACGGCGAGGCCGGCGACGCCGCTCGCGAGGCGCTGCCCCGGTCGGTGCAGATGTCGCACGACCGGCTCTGCGTCGTCTCGCGGACCGTCGAGCTGGGCAGCCCGGTGACCACCACGATCGCGGAGAGCTAATCGGGCAGCATCGGCATTTCCAGCCCGGGATCCTTGCCCACCAGCACTCCCCGCTTCACCGCGCCGGTGCCGAAGCGTACGCGCACCGCGTCGAGGGTGCTGTCGAGGACCCGGCGGTCGGCCCGTTCGAAGGGCAGCTCCAGCTGGACGAAGTCGTTCTGGCTCAGATTGCCCACGGCGATGCCGATCAGCGTCAGTCCGCGTACCACTATGAGCGGCTGGGCCTCGGCGAGCAGCGACCGGGCCACGGCCAGGATCTCGTGCGTGGCCGTGGTTTCCCGGGCCATCGTGAAGGATCGCGTGGCGCGGGTGAAGTCGGCGAAGCGCATCCGCAGCGTGACGGTACGCCCGGGGCGGTTGGCCGCGCGCATGCGCCCGGTCACCCGGTCGACGAGCCCGGCGAGCGTCGCGTCGAGCTCCTCCCGCGAGCGTTGCCGCCGTCCGAGTGCCCGTTGAGCGCCGATCGAGCCCCGGCGGCGGCCGACCACGACCGAACGGGGATCGCGGTTATGCGCCAGGGAATGCAGGTGCCGCCCGGCGTGCTGGCCGACGATCGAGACCAGCCCGGCCTCGCCGAGCCGCGCGACCTGGCCGATCGTGCGGATGCCGCGCTCGTTGAGCTTGGCCGCGGTCACCGGGCCGACGCCCCAGAGGAGGCGCACGGGCAGCGGATGCAGGAACTCCAGCTCGGTGCCGACGCCGACGACGAGCAGCCCGTCCGGCTTGGCGACCTGGCTGGCCACCTTGGCTAGGAACTTCGTCCGCGCCACGCCGACCGTGATCGGCAGGCCGACCTCCTGCCGGATCCGCCGGCGCAGGCGGGCAGCGATGCCCTCGGGTTCGCCGACGAGCCGCCGCAGCCCGCCGACGTCGAGGAACGCCTCGTCGATCGAGAGCCCCTCGACCACCGGCGTGGTGTCCCGGAAGATCTCGAACACCGCCTTACTGGCCTGCGAGTACGCGCTCATCCGGGGTTCGACGACGATCGCGTCCGGGCAGTGCAGGCGGGCTTCGCGGCCGCTCATCGCGGTGCGTACGCCCCGGGCCTTGGCCTCATAGCTGCACGCGAGGACCACGCCGCCGCCCACGATCACCGGGCGGCCGCGCAAGCGCGGGTTGTCGCGCTGCTCGACCGACGCGTAGAACGCGTCCAGGTCCGCGTGCAGGATCGACGCCGTGTCGCGCATGCTCGGATCATAGAACACCCGTTCGAATCATGGAATCACTTCGCCTCATCTGCCTCGGATCATGCGGCATCTGTCCGGGATCATGCGGCGGGGAGGCACCGCGGTGGCGTGTCAGCGGCGGGCTAGGTGGGTACGGCCGGAGGATGCCGGTCAGCCCCACCCTCATCGGTGACCGCTACCGCCTGACCCAGCAGCTGGGCCAGGGCGGTATGGGCCGCGTATGGCGGGGCCACGACGAGGTGCTCGATCGCGAGGTGGCGGTCAAGGAGCTGGTCGCACCGGCGGGCGTACCCGACGGGGAACGGGAGCTTCTGCGGCAGCGGTCCATGCGGGAGGCCCGCGCCATCGCCCGGCTGAACCATCCCAACGTCATCCGCGTGTTCGACGTCGTGAAGACCGGCGAGGGCGATCCGTGGATCGTCATGGAGTACGTGCGAGGCCGATCGCTCCAGGACGTCTTGCCGGTCTCGCCACAGTGGGCCGCCGAGATCGGTCTCGGCCTGCTCGGCGCGTTACGGGCCGCGCACGAAGCCCGCGTCGTGCACCGCGACGTCAAGCCCAGCAACGTGCTGCTCGCTGACGACGGGCGCGTACTGCTCACCGACTTCGGCCTCGCCACCATACCGGGTGACCCGAACATCACCCAGGCCGGCGTCATGTATGGTTCGCCGGCGTACATGGCCCCCGAGCGGGTCGAGAACAGCCACGCCGGCCCGCTCGCCGACCTCTGGTCGCTCGGAGCCACGTTGTACGCCGCGGTCGAAGGCAAGTCCCCGTTCCACCGTTCGACCTCGATGGCCAGCCTGACCGCGCTGAACTCGGAACCGGTTCCGCCGGCACCGCATGCCGGTTCGCTGGCACCGGTGCTCAACGGCTTGCTGCGCAAGGATCCGGCCCTGCGGATGCGGCCCGACGAGGCCGAACGGCTGCTGAAAGCGGCCCAGAGCGCACCGACGAAGCCGCTGCCGACCGCCGTCCTGCCAGCGCGCGGGTTCCCGCCGGCCAAGCCGCAGTCGCGGCCGCAGCCGCCCGCCCCGGCCCGGTACCTGCCGAAGGCCACCCCACTCCCGCCGGCGCCGTTGAAGCCACCGGCTCGGTCGGGCCCGTCTGCGCTGGTGGTAGCCGTGATACTGCTGGCTCTGATCGCGGTAGCGCTCATTGTCTTGCGGCCCTGGGAGAACCCGATCGATCAATCCACTCGCACGGCTCCGACGTCGACCGCGAAGGCCGTCACCTCGCCCGATACCGCCAGCGCCGAGCCGAGCCCGAGTCCCCTCCCGAGTGCCGCCGCGCCGTCACCGGCCGGATTCCAGCTGCCGCAGGGCTGGAAGATGGTCGAGGACCCGTCCGGCTTCGCCATCCCGATCCCGAACGGCTGGCGATCGGGGCACGACGACGACGGCCGGCCGTTATGGGTGGACCCCCGCAACGGAACCTTCGTCCTCATCGATCAGCGACGCGACCCCCAGCCCGATCCGGTCAAGGACTGGACGACGCAGGAGGCCAACCGCCGCGACGGCTACCGCGACTACGAGCGGATCCGCATCGAGGCCGTCGACTACTGGGACAAGGCCGCCGACTGGGAGTTCACCTACACCAGCAGCAACGGCACGCCGTTGCACGTGCTCAACCGGGGCTTCGTGACCGCGCCGGACCAGGCGTACTCGATCTATTGGAGTACGCGCGCCGGCAACTGGAACGCCGAACTGGACCGGCTGGCCGTCGTCTTCGCGGGCTTCGATCCCGCCCGCAGCTGACCGGGGCCGTAGTGTGCACCGTGTGATCGGCATGCTCAGCGGCATCGCGCTCGAATGCCGCGATCCCCGAAAACTGGCCGCCTTCTACAGCGCCGTGACCGGCTGGCCGATGGTCTTCGAGTCCCGCGACTGGATCTCGCTCGGCCCGCCCGACGCAAGCGGTCCGGCCTGGCACCTGTCGTTCCAGCGCTCGGCCGGCCACCAGCCGCCGACCTGGCCCGACGACGCCTCGTCGATGCAGGTTCACCTGCATTTCCGGGTCGAGAACGCGGACCTCGCCGAGGTGGCCGTCCTCGCGCTGGGGGCCACGAAACTCACCACCAGCCCGGGTTACCGCGTGTACGCCGACCCCGCCGGCCACCCCTTCTGCCTGGTCACCTGATCTGGCCCAGTCACCTGATCC
>Ga0114129_10001243_pt1 | contig 33943 bp, 34 predicted proteins | sample RhiMetdeltSRZDD1_FD_80071 | JGI IMG/M metagenome (GOLD analysis project Ga0114129, IMG submission 80071) | Populus rhizosphere microbial communities from Tennessee, USA - Rhizosphere MetaG P. deltoides SRZDD1 (version 2) (version 2) | ecosystem: Host-associated > Plants > Roots > Rhizosphere >...
GCACGCTGCCGACCAAGGCGCCCTGGGTGATCCAGGGCCCGGGCGAGAACGCCGGCGTGATCGATATCGGCGACGGGCTCGCCGTCGTGTTCAAGATGGAGAGCCACAACCATCCGAGCTACATCGAGCCCTACCAGGGCGCTGCAACCGGCGTCGGCGGCATTTTGCGCGACGTCTTCACCATGGGTGCGCGTCCGATCGCCTGCCTCAACTTCCTGCGCTTCGGCGACCCCGCGCATCCGAAGACGCGCCATCTCGTCGGCGGCGTGGTCGCCGGCATCGGCGGCTATGGCAATTCCTTCGGCGTCCCCACCGTCGGCGGCTCGGTGGGCTTCCACCGGCGCTACGACGGCAATTGCCTCGTCAACGCCATGGCGGTGGGTCTCGCGCGGAAGGACAAGATCTTCTACGCCGCCGCCAGCGGCGTCGGCATGCCGATCGTCTATCTCGGCTCCAAGACCGGCCGCGACGGCATCCACGGCGCCACCATGGCGTCGGCCGAGTTCGGCGAGGATTCCGAGGAGAAGCGCCCGACCGTGCAGGTCGGCGATCCGTTCTCCGAAAAGCTTCTGCTCGAGGCCTGTCTCGAAATCATGGCCAAGGGCTGCGTGATCGCGATCCAGGACATGGGCGCGGCCGGGCTCACCTGCTCGGCGGTGGAGATGGGCGCCAAGGGCGATCTCGGCGTCACCCTCGACCTCGACGAAGTGCCGTGCCGCGAGACCGGCATGAGCGCCTACGAGATGATGCTCTCGGAGAGCCAGGAGCGGATGCTCATGGTGCTCAAGCCGGAGAAGGAAAAGGAGGCCGAGGCGATCTTCCGCAAATGGGGGCTCGATTTCGCCATCGTCGGCAAGACCACGCCGAGCAAGCGCTTCGTCGTGCGCCACGACGGCAAGAAGATGGCCGACCTGCCGATCAAGGAACTCGGCGACGAGGCGCCGGTCTACAACCGTCCCCATGTCGAGACGCCGAAGCAGCCGGTGATCAAGGCCGCCGACATCGTGCCGCCGGTGCGGAACGGCGAGGCGTTGTTGCGGCTCCTCGCTTCGCCCGATCTCTGCAGCAAACGCTGGGTGTGGGAGCAGTACGATCACATCATTCTCGGCAACACGGTGCAGCGGCCGGGCGGTGACGCCGCGGTGGTGCGCGTCAACGACGGGCCGAAGGCGCTCGCGCTCACCACCGACGTGACGCCGCGTTATTGCGAGGCCGACCCGTTCGAGGGCGGCAAGCAGGCGGTGGCGGAAGCCTGGCGCAACCTCACCGCCGTGGGAGCGCGGCCGCTCGCGGTCACCGACAATCTCAATTTCGGCAATCCGGAGCGGCCGGAGATCATGGGGCAGCTCGTCGGCTGCATCCGCGGCATCGCGGAGGCATGCCGGGCGCTCGAGTTCCCGGTCGTGTCGGGGAACGTGTCGCTCTACAACGAGACCAACGGCCGCGCCATCCTGCCGACGCCGACGATCGGCGGCGTCGGACTCATCGACGATTTCACCAAATCCGCGACAATCCCGTTCAAGGCAGAGGACGAAGCCGTCCTGCTCATCGGCGACACCAAGGGGTGGCTCGGCCAGTCGCTTTATCTGCGCGAGCTGTGCGACCGCGAGGAAGGCGCCCCGCCGCCGGTTGATCTCGCCGCCGAGCGCGGAAATGGCGACCTGGTGCGCAGCCTGATCGGCGAGGGCATCGCCACGGCCGTGCACGATGTGTCCGACGGCGGGCTACTGGTCGCGCTCGCCGAGATGGCGCTGGCCTCCGGCATCGGCGTCGAGCTCGAGGCAGCGCCGGTCGTCGCCCATGCCTTCTGGTTCGGCGAGGATCAGGGCCGATACTTGGTCACGGTGAGCGCGAACAACGCCGACCAGGTGGTCGATCGTGCGCGCGCCGCCGGCGTGCCGGTGCGCGTGCTCGGCGCCACTGGGGGGGACGAATTGATGCTGGCCAACGAGCACCCCGTTGCGCTGGTCAAGCTGCGCGAGGCGTTCGAGCGCTGGCTGCCGGCCTACATGGCCGGCGCGCCGTCCTGAGCCTGTGCGGTTGCGCTACAGGTTTAACTGGTAGGTCGCCGGCACCCAGCGATAGCTCGTCCCCGACTTCTCTACGAAGCCGAGCGACGGGAACGGCATGTGATAGCCGACCACCGGAAGCTTGTCCTTCGACACCATGTCGAGGACACGCTTGCGCGTTGCGACCGCGGCGTCCTTGTCGTCGTCGGCGTCGGTGTGCCATTCCGGTTGCTGGATCGAGAGCACATAGTGATTGGCAATGTCTGCCCACACCAGCAGCCGCTGGCCGTTGCTCTCGACATGGTACGACGTGTGGCCCGGCGAATGGCCGAAGGTCGGGATGGCGCGAATCCCGCCGACCACCTCGCCCTCGTTCTTGACGAACGCGGCCTTCTCGCCGAACGGCAGCGCCATTTTCACGAACAGCTCGCGGTTCGCCTTGCGGGCCTCGCGCACATTGTCTCCCTTTTTCCAGAAGTCGAATTCCCGCTCGCCGAAAACATAGCGTGCGTTCGGGTAGACCGCCCTGTCACCGTCCATCAGGCCGCCGATGTGATCCGGATGGCCATGGGTGATCACGACAACGTCGATCTGCTCCGGCTTGTAGCCGGCCGCCGGCAGCAGCTCCGCGAGCTTGCCGATCGTCGGTCCGCGGCCGCGGCCGCTGCCGGTATCGAACAGCGCGAGCTCTCGGCCGGTGTTCACCAGCGTGTTGACGTAGTGGTGCTCCAGCTGCGACGGCAGCCCGTTGGCTTTTGCGAGCGCGTCCACCGCTTCGGCCGATTGATTGGTGCCATAGGTCGGATGTGCGGGACGGTTGACGTAGCCGTCGAAGACGTTCGTGACCTCGAAGGCACCAAGCTTGAACCGATAGACGTTCGGTCGCAAAACGCCCAGCGCGGGAGCGGCCGCATCGACGGCTGCGGGCATGGCGGCGCCGAGCGCCGCCAGTGAGGCGGTGCCGGCAAGTCTCAAGACATCACGCCGGTTGGTCGAAAGCCGATTGGAAGCCATCTGCTGATCTTCCTTTGGGGGTGCCAAAGCATACCACGAGCTTTCGGGGGTGAGCAGGACCGCTTGCACCGGCTCACGAAAAGTCTACCTGATAGCTGTGTCAGCCGCAGAATCGGTCACAGTTTTATGGTTTATGGAGCCCCTTTGCCGACATGATGGCCCGCGGCGTGGCCTGGCGTTTGGAGGTGCAACATGGCGATGGATGCAGGCGAGATCGAGCGGCTGATCAAGGCGCGGGTTCCGGACGCCGAGGTCACGATCCGCGACCTCGCCGGCGACGGCGACCATTACGCCGCCACCGTCATCGCCGAATCGTTCCGCGGCAAGTCGCGGGTGCAGCAGCACCAGATCGTTTACGAGGCGCTCAAGGGCGAGATGGGAGGCAAGCTCCACGCGCTGGCGTTGCAGACCGGCACCCCGGAGAGTAAGTTGGCCTGAATCCGCAGGGGCTTGGCGACAGCGAGCGCATACCTAGATAGGCAGATCATGAGCATCGAAAATTTCATCGACAACGAGGTCAAGGGCAACCAGGTCGTGCTGTTCATGAAGGGCAGCCCGCAGGCGCCGATGTGCGGATTTTCCGCCCAGGTGGTGCAGATCCTCGACTACCTCGGCGTCAGCTACAAAGGCCTCAACGTGCTCGACTCCGAGGAGCTGCGCCAGGGCGTCAAGAGCTACTCCAACTGGCCGACGATCCCGCAGCTCTACGTCAAGGGCGAGTTCGTCGGCGGCTGCGACATCGTGCGTGAAATGTTCCAGGCGGGCGAGCTGCAATCGTTGCTCAAGGAAAAGGGCGTGCCGGTGAAAACGCCGACCCCGGCCTAGGCCCGCGTCTCTCCCTTTCTGACGTGCCCCCATTGACGCCGGCTATGATGCCGATGCCGAATAGCGGCATCGACGATCATCATTTGCCGGGAGACCGCCATGCCGTGGAAGGTGTTTGCATTTCTCGCGGCGGTCGGGTCGGTTTTCGCGGCCAGTGGTGCGCAGGCACGAATCACCGAAGTTCGCATCGACGTCATCGAGCCGTTTGCTGACGGCCACGCCTTTGGCCCCGCCGGCTCCTACGTGCGCATCAAAGGCGTGGCCAAGGGCGAGCTCGATCCTGCCGCGCCACAAAATGCCGTCATCGTCGATCTCGACAAGGCTGCGCGCAACGCGCGTGGGATGGTGGACTACGAGGTCGACATTTTCATTCTGCGGCCGGCCGATCCGGCGAAAGGCAACGGCCTTCTGTTCTACGAGGCGCTCAACCGCGGCAACAAGCAGCTCGGCTATCGGCTGCATGACCTCGTCGGCGGCGGCGCCACCGCATTGAACGATCCGAAAACGGCCGAACATGCCGGCAACGCGCTGTTGTTCGCGCGCGGCTATACGCTGGTGTGGTCGGGCTGGGATCCGGACGTTCCAAAGGCGAATGCCACGATGGGGGCGCGGTTCCCGATTGCCATGGACGGCGGCCAGCCGATCGTGCGCCGCATCCGCGAGGAGCTTCAGGCTGGCAAGCGCCGGCCGGCCGACGCCGAGGTGGCACGGCTGAGCTATCCCGCTGCCTCCACCGACAAGAGCAAAGCCCGCCTTACCCAGCGCACGCGTGAATCCGATGCGCGCGTCGAGATCCCGCACGACCAGTGGGAATTCGCCGACGCGCGTTCGATCAGGCTGCTGCCGAAGGGCACCAAGCTCACTCCCCTCGCGATCTACGAGCTGTGGTACGAGGCGACCGAGCCGAAGGTGGTCGGCATCGGCTTTGCGGCCACCCGCGACGTTGTTTCGTTCCTGCGCTACCAGCCCGCCGACGACAAAGGAACGCCAAACCCGATGCTGGCGCCCGGGCAGGGTGATGGCAGCGCCGCGGTGCGTCACGCGCTCGCCTTCGGCGGCTCACAAAGCGGCCGCTTCCTCCGCCACTACATCGAGCTCGGCATGAACAAGGACGCACAGGGCCGCCGCGTGTTCGATGGCGTCCTGACAATGACCGCCGGCGCCGGCAAGGTGTTCGGCAATCACACGTTCGCCGAGCCCGACCGCACCTTCACCCAGCACGAGGACCATCTCTATCCGGAGAACTGGTTCCCGTTCAGCACCGCGAGCACGGTCGATCCGTTCTCCGGCAAGAGCGGAGCGCTGTTGCGCGGCGACGGCAGCGATCCGCTGGTGATCGAGGCCAACACGTCGACCGAGTACTGGCAGAAGGGAGCGTCGCTGCTCACCGCCGATGCGACCGGGGCGCGGGACCTCCTCCTGCCGGAAACCGCGCGCGTCTTCATGATCGCGGGAACCCAGCACGGCGGCCGTGCCGGATTGCGCCCGGTGCCGGGGGTCTGCGCCAATCCGATCAATCCGAACAATCCCGGCCCGGCCTTGCGCGCGCTCGTGGTCGCGCTGGAGCAATGGGTGACCGAGGGGATTGCGCCGCCGGCGAGCCGCGTGCCGTCCATCGCGGCCGGGACGGCCGTCGAATATGGCGCGGCGCCAGTGCCGAAGATCAAGGATTTCGCGCTCGTGCCCGGCGGCAACCGCATCGGTCCGCCGGTCGACTGGATCGACCCGCCCGGCAGCGCACCGCAGGCCGGTCCGGCGAGCGCAGCCCCGGCCTACGGCACGCGGGTCTCGGCGGTGGACGGCGACGGCAACGAAACAGCGGGCATCCGCCTGCCGCCGATCGCGGCGCCGATTGCGACCTATACCGGCTGGAACGTCTACAAGGCCCAGCCGGGGGAGCTTTGCGACCGCGATGGCTCCTACAGCCCGTTCGCAAGGACCAGGGCCGAACGCGAAGCGCCCGGCGACGCGCGCCCCTCGCTCGAGGAGCGCTACGGGTCGCGTGCAGCCTATGTCGCGAGGGTCAGGGCGGCGGCCGATGAGCTGGTGCGTGAGCGGTTGCTGCTGCCGGCCGACGCCGAAGCCTATGTGCAGGCGGCAGAGGCCAGCGACCGGTTCTGAATCGCGTCAGGAACGCGGCGCCATCCGGTTGGCGAGGAGAAAGACCAGCGCGAGCACGATCGCGAGGCCGACCAGGCTCTGCGTCGGGATGCCGTTTGCGAATTTGAGCACGTTGTCGGCGACCGACGTGACGAACACGCCGGAATTGGCGCCGAGGATCAGATAGATCAGGATGATCGACAGAACGGTGAGAAAGCCGATCTCGACGAAGATCCAGAGATATTGCTTAGCCTTCTCCAGGAAATCCAGCATGGCCCACCCTCCGATCGTTGGGTGGAGGGCACGGCCATCCACCCAACGTTTTCGTCACCGGCCCCCCAGGCGCCGGTGATGCTCCCGCCTGCGAACGGCTAGGCGAGCCGACGGTTTGCAAACAGCCAGAGGATGATGCCCAGCGCGATCAGGCCAACCAGCCCGCCGTCGCCGAGCGTCTTCACGAATGCCATGATGTTGTTGGTGACATTTCCGACGAATGGAAGCTGTGACCCCACCAGAAGCGCGCAGACGATGGCCAGCGCGAGCAACATCAACCCCACTTCAGTCAACGCTCCGATCCAGTTCTTTACCGTGTGCAACGCATCCATGTGCGTTCTCCCTTGCAAGGTTTTCCAGGGACACAATGGTAAAATCGTACTGACACTCGAATAAGATACAAAATCTGGGCATTTTTTTCAAGAGTCGCACTAGAAATAGTCACACTTGCCCACTGATTAGTCACAGGAGGAGTCGCTTCTAAGTGGACCGCCGGCAACGAAAAACCCCGGCAGGCCCGCCGGGGTTTTGCAATTTCGCCGCCGCAGGTGCGGGACGGTCAGCGCGAATAGAACTCGACCACGAGGTGCGGCTCCATCTGCACCGGATAGGGCACCTCGCTGAATTGCGGGACGCGGGTAAGCTTCGCGGTCATCTTCGAGTGGTTGACCTCGATGTAATCGGGCACGTCGCGCTCGCCAAGCTGCGTCGCCTCCAGCACCAGCGCGAGCTGCTTCGACTTCTCCCGCACCTCGACGCTGTCGCCGACCTTCACGCGGAAGCTTGGGATGGTCACGCGCCGGCCGTTCACCGAAACGTGGCCGTGGTTGATGAACTGGCGCGCGGCGAACACGGTGGGCACGAATTTCGCCCGGTAGACGACGGCATCGAGCCGGCGCTCCAGGAGCTCGATCAGGTGGGCGCCGGAATCGCCCTTCATCCGGATCGCTTCCTGGTAGATGCCGCGGAACTGGCGCTCGGAAATGTTGCCGTAATAGCCGCGCAGCTTCTGCTTGGCGCGCAACTGCACGCCGTAGTCGGAGAGCTTGCCCTTGCGGCGCTGGCCGTGCTGGCCGGGGCCGTATTCCCGGCGGTTGACGGGGCTCTTGGGGCGGCCCCACACGTTCTGGCCCATACGGCGGTCGATCTTGTACTTCGCCTGATGGCGCTTGGTCATCGCGTCCTCATGTTGTGTTGCTTTGCGAGGATCGCGCCCTCCTTTGTCCCGGGTTACCGGGACCGACAGGTCCGTGCCGAAGCGCCGGCAGGGACCGCGGGTCGCGAAACGCCGCGCAGGCCTGAAAACCCGCGCGGCGCGCGGTTTTTAAGCGGAAAGGGAGGGGGTGTCAAATCGCCGAAAGCGCCGTTCCGAAGCCGTAGCGGGCAAGTGCAGAGGCGAGCACGGGCGAAGGCGGCTTGCCGGCGGTGAACACGATTTGCGCCGGTGCGGCCTGCTCCCGGCCCGCCGGCCCGAGCAGCTCCAGGACCCGCCGCGCGATCGCAGGTGCCGGGTCGATGAAGTTCACCGGCCAGGGCGCAAGCCGCTCGAACCGATCGAGGATGAGCGGATAATGGGTGCAGGCGAGGACGATGGTGTCGGTGCGCCGGCCGCCGTCGTCGATGAAGCAGGGGGCGATCTCCCGCGCGATCGCGGCGTCCGCGACCGGGGCCCCGGCGAGCTCGGCCTCGGCGTAGCCGGCCAGCTCGGCCGAGCCGACCAGCGTGACCTCGCTGCCGTTGGCGAAATCGCGGATGAGCGCGCGGGTATATTCGCGGCCGACGGTCGCCTCGGTGCCGAGCACCGACACGCGCTTGCTGACCGACGCCGCGCAGGCCGGCTTGATCGCCGGCACAGTGCCGACGAACGGCACCGTGAAGCGCTCGCGCAGATGCCGGAGCACCTGCGTCGAGGCGGTATTGCAGGCAATGACGATCAGGTCCGGATGGTGCGCCTCGATCAGCTCGCCGACGAGGCCGACCACGCGCGCCACCAGCTCGGCTTCGGCGTGGCGGCCATAGGGAAAGAAGGCGTCATCCGCGATGTAGAGGTAGCGCGCGTCGGGCCGCGCCTTGGCCACCTCGCGATAGACCGTCAGCCCGCCGAGGCCGGAGTCGAAAACGATGATGGTGGGCGCGTGCGTCACCGCGGCTTGGTACGAAAACTGCGCCGGCGTCGCAACACCATCCTCGAACGTTACGACGATGCGGCGAGCGCTACGCCGGGCTGGGCTCGATCAGGTCGAGATGCGGCCGGTCGGTCCGCTGCGGGATCTTTGCCTTGCGCTCCGCGCGCTGCGGCTGCCGCGAGCGCGGCGCGACCAGCCCGCTCACCACCGTGAAGGTCGCGAGCAGGATCACTGCCAGGTTGCCGTCCCAATAGTCGTTGAAGGCGACGGCGCCGATCGCATAGGCCCAGAACGGGAATGCGAGCGTGGAGACCAAAGCATTCATGCGCCAGGCGTCGCCCTCCTCGCGCACGTACCAGACGAACAGCGGCACCAGAATGAGTGCGACGAGCAGCGCGCCTTGCGAGACGAGGGCGACCGGCAGGCCGGCCATCACTGCGGCCTTGCCGCCGCTCTTCACCGCCTGTTCGAGGATCGCGTTGATGGAGATGAAGAAGGCCAGCACCTCGAACGGGACATATTTGGCGATCCGCTCGAGATAATTGTCGGGGGCGGGCGCCGGCAGCGCCGGTTCCTCGGCCTGCCCGAAGGTCTTAGCGAACACGTCGTCAAACCCCGTCGCCAGATCAGTGTCGTCGCCCCGCTTGGGAATGCGTACGAGACGCCCCATGTCGGCCTCCGTCCCTGTGATGCGGAGGAGTGTTAGGTCAGCCCTCTGAGTCGGGCAAGGCGTGGGAACAACCGTCGGGAGCGCATTTCCGCTCAAGTTCCAAAGCTCCAGGCGCCGTAGCCAACTACGCGGCTGCGGTCGCCGGCGGTGTCGCCGGAGTTTTGCAGCGCCAACCGATGGGCCGAAAGTCGGTGTGGTTGCGCCGCCGCCAGCAGTCCGGCAATCGCAAGGTAACCGCAGGCATCGCCAGGACGGAGGTCGTCAAACGCGCCGCGCTCGATGGTTTCGGCGGTCGCGGCGTCGAGGCGGCGCGCGGTGTCATAGTCGTGATAGTGTGAGAGGTCGGAACTCACCACGATCAGCGTGTCGCGGCCGCCCCACAGCCGGCGCAGCCCTTCGGCGACCTCCTGCGGCGCCGCATCGCCTACCAGCAGCGGCACCAGCGTGAACGATCCGAGCATCGTCTGCAGGAACGGAAGCTCCACTTCGAGCGCGTGCTCCGGCGCATGCGGAGCATCGGCCTCGGTGACGAACGGCAGGTCGGCGATTGCTTCGAGCGCCGCGCGATCGACCGGCACGCGACCGAGCGGGGTCTCGAACGCGTCGGCGGTCGGCACCGCGATTCCGCGCACCGGCAGGTAATGCGCCGGCCCGATCAGGATCACGCGGGCAATGGCCGGCGCGCCGGCCTTGAGCGTGGCAAAGGCGGTGGCCGCCACCGGGCCGGAATAGACATAACCGGCGTGCGGCGCGATCAGCGCCTTGGGCGAAGCCGGCGGGCCGGCAGGGGCGCGGTGCAACAGGTCCGCCACCTCGGCGGCGAGCCTTTGCGGATGTCGGGTGTAGAATTGACCTGCCACGGCGGGCGGCCGGACCCTGGCGCTGTGAAGTGCTGTCGGCACGGTTGCTCGCTTGCGGGGCGATGCCCAGATACAAGGGGATTCACAGACTACTTAGGCCGGCTCCAGCATGGATCAACAGCCTCCCGAAGGCGCACCAGGCCGCTACTGGCACAGGCTCGACGACGGGCGCATCCAGTGCGACGTGTGTCCGCGGCTGTGCAAGCTCCACGAAGGCCAGCGCGGGCTCTGCTTCGTGCGCGCCCGCGCCGGCGATCGGATCGTGTTGACGACCTATGGCCGCTCCTCCGGCTTCTGCATCGATCCGATCGAGAAGAAGCCGCTCAATCATTTCCTTCCCGGCACGCCGGTTTTGTCTTTTGGCACAGCCGGTTGCAACCTGACCTGCAAGTTCTGCCAGAACTGGGACATCTCCAAGGCGCGCGCGCTCGACCGGGTGCAGGATCTCGCTTCGCCGGCGGCGATCGCGGAAGCGGCGGTGCGCAGCGGCTGCCGCTCGGTCGCCTTCACCTACAACGACCCGGTGATCTTCCTCGAATATGCGGTGGACGTAGCGCAAGCCTGCCGCGAGCGCGGCATCAAGACCGTGGCGGTAAGCGCGGGCTACATCTGCGCGGAGCCGCGCGCCGAGCTCTTCCGCCACATGGACGCCGCCAATATCGACCTCAAGGGGTTCACCGACGGCTTCTACAAGAACCTGTGCACCGGCAAGCTCACGCCGGTGCTCGACACGCTCGAATACCTCAAGCACGACACCGACGTCTGGTTCGAGATCACCACATTGCTGATCCCCGGCGAGAACGACTCGCCGGCCGAGATCGAGGCCGAAAGCCGCTGGGTGATGGATCACCTGGGCCCAGACGTGCCGCTGCACTTCACCGCCTTCCATCCGGACTGGAAGATGCTCGACACGCCGCCAACGCCGCCGGCGACATTGCGCATGGCGCGCGAGATCGCGAGAGGGATCGGGCTGCGTTATGTCTATACCGGCAACATCCACGACCCGGCTGGGCAGGGCACCTATTGCCACGCCTGCGACACGCTGCTGGTCGGGCGCGACTGGTACGACCTGACAGGCTGGACTCTCACCGCCGATGGCCGCTGCCGCGAATGCGGCACGCGCTGCGCCGGCGTGTTCGAGCAGGCGCACGGGCACTGGGGCCGCCGCCGGCAGGCCATCAAGGTGCGTCCGGTCGAGGCCGCCTAAGACTTTCCGTAGCTTACGCTTTCGGCCCGAACACCCGTTTGAATATCGTGTCCACGTGCTTGAGGTGGTAGCCGAGGTCGAAATTGGCCTTCAGCTCCGCCTCGGAGAGGTGCTTGCGGACCTCCTTGTCGGCCTTGAGCAGCGTCAAGAAGTCGCCTTCGCCGTCCCACACCTTCATCGCGTTCTTCTGCACGAGCTGGTAGGCGTCCTCGCGCGCGACGCCCTTCTGCGTGAGCGCGATCAGCACGCGCTGGGAGTGCACGAGCCCGCCGAGCCGGTCGAGGTTGGCCTGCATGGTCTTCGGATAGACCACGAGCTTGTCGACGATGCCGGCGAGCCGGTTGAGCAGGAAATCGAGCGCGGTGGTGGCATCCGGCCCGATCATGCGCTCGGCCGAGGAATGCGAAATGTCGCGCTCGTGCCAGAGCGCCACGTTCTCGAGCGCCGGCGTCACATAGGCGCGCACCATGCGCGCGAGCCCGGTGACGTTCTCCGACAGCACCGGGTTGCGCTTGTGCGGCATGGCCGAGGAGCCCTTCTGGCCCTCGGAGAAGAACTCCTCGGCTTCCAGCACCTCGGTGCGCTGCAGATGGCGGATCTCGGTGGCGAGCCGCTCGGCCGAGGCCGCCACCACGGCGAGCGCGGCGAAATACATCGCATGGCGGTCGCGCGGGATGATCTGGGTCGAGATCGGCTCGATCCTCAATTCCATGGCGTTGGCCACGTGCGCCTCGACCCGCGGGTCCACCTGCGCGAAGGTGCCGACCGCGCCAGAGATCGCGCAGGTCGAGACCTCCTCGCGCGCGGCCACGAGCCGCTCGCGCGCGCGCACGAATTCCGCATAGGCATAGGCGAGCTTGAGCCCGAACGTGGTCGGCTCGGCGTGGATGCCGTGCGAGCGGCCGATCGTCGGCGTCATCTTGTGCTCCAGCGCGCGGCGCTTGAGCGCGGCGAGGAGCCTGTTGACGTCGGCGATCAGGATGTCGGCGGCGCGCTTGAGCTGCACGTTGAAGCAGGTGTCGAGCACGTCGGACGAGGTCATGCCCTGGTGCACGAACCGCGCCTCCGGGCCCACGATCTCGGCGAGGTGGGTGAGGAAGGCGATGACGTCGTGCTTGACCTCGCTCTCGATCGCGTCGATGCGCGCGACGTCGAACACCGCGGTCTTGCCCTTGTCGCGGATCTTGTCGGCGGCCTCCTGCGGGATGGTGCCGAGCTTGGCCATGGCGTCGGCCGCGTGCGCCTCGATCTCGAACCAGATGCGGTAGCGCGTCTGCGGGTCCCAGATCGCGGCCATCTCGGGCCGGGTGTAGCGCGGAATCATCGTCGCCTCGCCGGAAAGCCTGCGCTGTAGCAGATCGGGCGATATTCAACAATTGCGCGCCGTGCGATGCTTAACGGACCTGAGCGAATCAGGGGGACCGTCATGAAGCTTCTCGAGATCGTGCCCCGCGCCGGCACGCGCCTCTTCGGCGCCATGGTCAAGAAACAGGCCGACATCCGGAGGAGCGGGCGCGGCACCTTTTCCCGCGCCGGCGCGAGCCGGCGCAACGCCGCGCGCTGGACGCATGTGCGCTACAAGGGCGCGATCAGCCTCAAGGCCGGATCGGCGGACGCCGTCAGCGCGAAGATCCAGTCGCCCGATCGCGGCGACGAGGCGCGGCTGCTGTCGTCATTCCTGGGCTGGCTCGACCGGCATTTCGGCGGCGAGGTCGCGTCCGTGCATATCGAGTATCAGCGGCGCGGACGCCGGTAGCTCAGGCCGCTTCGCCTCGCGCGAGCGCGGCGGCGTTGCGGATCGCCGCGATATTGGCGCGGTAGCCATCGGCCTTGCCGCCCTTGAAGATGGCGGAGCCCGCGACCAGCACGTTGGCGCCGGCCTGCGCCACCAGCGGCGCCGTCTCCGGCGTGACGCCGCCGTCGACCTCGATGTCGACCGGCCGCGTGCCGCACATGGCGCGCAGCCGCGCGATCTTCTCGACCGCGCCGTCGATGAAGGCCTGCCCGCCGAAGCCGGGATTGACCGACATCACCAGGATCAGATCGACGAGGTCGATCACCGGCTCGATCGTCTCGATCGGCGTGCCGGGATTGAGCGTGACGCCGGCCTTCTTTCCGAGCGCGCGGATCGCCTGCAGCGAGCGGTGGACGTGCGGGCCGGACTCGACATGCACGGTAATGATGTCCGATCCGGCCTTGGCGAAGGCCTCGAGATAGGGGTCACACGGCGCGATCATCAGATGCACGTCGAGCACCTTCTTCGTGTGCGCGCGCAGCGCCTTCACCACGCCCGGCCCGATAGTGATGTTGGGCACGAAATGGCCGTCCATGACGTCGACGTGGATCCAGTCGGCGCCGGCCGCGTCCACGGCGCGCACCTCCTCGCCGAGCTTTGCGAAATCGGCGGCCAGAATCGACGGGGCGACGAGCAGCGGGCGGCGCATCTAGTCCTCCGGTTGGTGCTGTCGCGTAACATGCCTCCGGCTGAGCGGCAACGTCGGTTGTGGGAAGCCGCCGCAGGCCGTATTTCATGGCCGGGTGACCTTCGAGGAACGTTAATCATGGCGCGCAGGGATGTCCTCGTGCTTGGCGCCGGCATCGTCGGCACGTCGATCGCGCTGCATCTCGCCAGGCGCGGGCTCAACGTGGCGCTGATCGACCGGCGCGCGCCGGGCGAGGAGACGTCCTACGGCAACGCCGGCGTCATCGAGAGCAACACGCTGTTCCCGCACCCGTTTCCGCACGGCCTCGCCGGGTTGTTGCGGGTCGCGCTCAAGCGCGCGACCGAGGCCAATTATCATCTGTTCTTTCTGCCGAAAGTCGCGCCCTGGCTGATCGCCTATCGCAGGAATTCGCAGCTCGCGCAGCGGATCGAATTCGCCGAGGTGATGCGTCCGCTGTTCGCGCACGCGGTCGCCGAGCACGAGACGCTGATGATCGAGTCGGGCGCCGAGCGCTATTTGCGACGCGAAGGCTGGCTCAAGATCTACCGCCGGCCGGAAGCGTTCGCCGAAACGATGCGCGAGCGCGACATGGCCGCCAGGTTTGGCCTTCCTTACGTGGTCATGGACGACGAGCGGGCGCTCGCGCTCGAGCCGGCGCTGACGCCGCTGTTTCACCACGCGGTGCACTGGCCGCAGGCCGCCAGCATCACCAATCCGCTGGCGGTGACGCGCGCCTATGCGGCGCGTTTCGCCGCGCTCGGCGGCCTGGTGGCGAGCGGCGACGCGCGCTCGCTGCATCGCGTCGGTCCGAACTGGCGGGTGGAGTCGCTCTCCGGCCCCCAGGATGCGCCCGAAGCGGTGATCGCGCTCGGGCCGTGGGCGCCGGACGTGCTGGAGCGGTTCGACATCAGGCTGCCGCTCGCGGTCAAGCGCGGCTACCACCGGCATTTCCATGCGCGCGGCAATGCGGGCCTGACACGGCCGGTGGTCGACGCCGAGCTTGGCTACTGCGTCGCGCCGATGGAGCAGGGGCTGCGGCTTACCACCGGCGCCGAGTTCGCCGCCCGCGACGCGCGGCCGACGCCGGTGCAGTTCAGGCGGCTGCTTCCGGCGGCGCGCAAGTTGTTTCCGCTCGGCGAGCCGACCGAGCCGAAAGCCTGGATGGGAAGCCGTCCCTGCTTTGCCGATTCGCGCCCGGTGCTTGGCCGCGCCCCCGGGCAGGGCGGGCTCTGGCTCGCCTATGGCCATGCCCATTGGGGGCTGACGCTCGGGCCGGTCACCGGCCGGCTCATGGCTGAGATGATCACCGGCGCGACGCCATTCTGCGATCCGGCGCCTTACCGCGCGGAGCGGTTCGGCACGGCCTGAGCATGGAACACCGTGCCGAGCCATGGGGTTGGTCTTTCCGGAGCCGCCCGGGTCAGGGACCAATCGCGGCAGGCATGGAGGTAATTCGATGACGACCTATTCCAGGCTTCTGGCCGGCGTGGTGATCGCCGGCGGCATTGTGCTCGCGGCCAGGCCATCGGCCGCGGCGCCGATATCGCAATCGCTGGCGCTCAAGAGCGGCGATGTCTCGATAGTCGAGACCGTGAAAAAGAAGAAGAAGCAATATCACGCGCGCGGGCGCGCATATCCGCCCGCGTATTACGGCGGCTCCTATGGCCCCGGCTATGCCCGTGGCTTGCCGACCGGACGCTATGCCTGCCCGCCGGGCGGTGGCGGCGATCCCCGCTGGGCGAGCGGCTTCCCGAGCTGGTCCTGCGAATTCCAGACCGGCCACTGGTAAGCGCAAGCGCACGCGCCGGCGCGCTGCGCCGGCTCGACCGCCCCGATACCAAGCTTGAAGTCTACTCGCTGATCGTGCGCACCACGCTCGAGGTGGGGCGGTCGCTGACGGTTGGCAGCTTCTGATCCTTGAGGATCATCTCGTCATAGGACGCGATGGTCTTCACCGGGTCCCTCGGTTTCATGAACACGATCTTGTAGCCGTTGGCCTTCAGGTCGTTGAGGATATCGGCCGTGGCTTCGGCGGTCGCGTGCTGGAAATCATGCAGCAGCACAATGCCTTTGCCGAATTTCTTCAACTTGGTCAGCACCGCCTGCCGCACCTGCTCGGGCCGGCGCATCTTGAAATCGAACGAGTCCATGTCGGTCGAGAAGATGCCGATCCCGCGCTCGCCCAGGTAGGTGACGAGCTCCGGCGGATGCTTGAGCGCCGGGAAGCGGAAGTAGGGCGCGGTCGGCCCGCCGACCGCCCAGCGAACCGCGCTGACGCCCTTCTCGATCTCGTCCTTGGCCATCTCGAAGGTCATGCCCTTCTTCGACAGATCGACGTGCGACCAGGTGTGGCTGCCGATCGCGTGACCGGCGGCGGCAACCTGCTTGAGGATGCTCGGCTCCCACATCGCGTGCTTGCCGATCGGGAAGAAGATCGCCTTGGTGCAATGCGCGGCCAGTGCAGCGAGCACGGCCGGCGTGTTCTTCGGCCACGGGCCGTCATCGAAGGTCAGCACCACTTCGTTCGGGCGCAGGAAGTCGTGGCTCTTGAAATGCTCGAAGCCGAAGCCCGGACCGCCGGTGGTATCGATTTCCACCACCCGCGCGATCCCAAGCGCGTTGGGATTGCCGGCGCAGCTTGTCGTGGTGGAGACGGACGGGACAGGAATGGCGGTCGGCACGGTCGAGGCGGTCGCCGCGCTCGGCACCGCCGGAGCGACCACCGGTGCCTGGGCAACCACGGTGACGCCGGACGATGGGGCCCGTTGCGCGGCCGGCGCTGCGGGAGCCGGCGTAACGGCTGCCGCCCCGACCGTGGACACGGGCGTCGTGTTCGTGAGCATCGCTTTTTGCGCGAGGACGGCCCCGAAGACCGCCACCGTAACCACACCCGCGAGCGCGCAGGCCGCCGCTGCTAGACGCATCGGTCCCTCCAACCCCTTCCGAAAGCCACCCAGCCTGACCCCGAAGGATCATACGGGAAGCGGTCGGTCCGCGACAAGGACAAACGATTCAGAGCCTTAACCGCGTGCTGATGTGGGGAAACGGTCATGCCAGCTCGGCAACCCACCCGGGTAGGGAAGCCGTTTCGCCTCGTAAACCCCGCGCGCCACGGCCCGCGCCAGCACGTCCGCGGCGGCGGCGCCGAGTTCCGCAAGATCGCCGATCGGATCGGTCGGCCTCCGAGTGCCGGTGGCGGCGGCGAATACCAGGTCACCGTCGAGCGGCGTGTGAACGGGCCGAATCGCGCGCGCGAGGCCGTCTTGGGCTGCGACGGCTAGGCGCTTGGCCTCGGATTTGGTCAGCGCCGCATCGCAGGCGACCAGGGCCAGCGTGGTGCTTTCTCCAGTCCGGCCCTTGGCGCGGAAGGCCTGGGCATCCGCGGGAAGCGGGCAGGGCAGGCCGCGTCCGCCGAACTCGCCGTCGCGCTCGAACGGCGCTGCCCAGAACCACGGGCCGTCGCCGGCGGTGACGCTGCCGACGGCGTTGACCGCGACCACGGCGCCGACGGTGAAGCCCAACACCGTTGCCGAGGCGGAGCCAAGACCGCCTTTGAGGTTCACGGTGGTGGCGCCGAGCCCGGCACCGGCGCTGCCGAGCGCGAACGTGTCGCCGGCCGCTGCGGCCGCCGCGTATCCGAGCTCCCGATAGGGCGGGTAGCGACCCCACTTTTTGTCGCCGCCGTTGAGCAGATCGAACAGGACGGCGCCGGCCACGATCGGCACCCGCGCCGGGCCGATCGCGAAGCCGCGACCTTGCTCGGCGAGCCACGCCTGCAGGCCGGAGCAGGCGTCGAGCCCGAAGGCGGAGCCGCCGGAGAGCGCCACCGCATCGATGCGCTCGACCGTCGTGCCGGGTTCGAGCAACGCACTTTCGCGCGTGCCCGGCCCGCCGCCGCGCACGTCGATGCTCGCGACCGCGGGAGCATCGAAGACGATGGCGGTCACGCCGGACGCCGCGCGCGTGTCCTCGGCGTGTCCGACCCGCACTCCGGCAACGTCGGTGATCAGGTTTTTCACGTCATCGTTCCGGCAACATGCGGCTCCGCCGCAAGGCGTTGGAGTGATCTTTGCTTCGCTCGCGGATATCGCGGGCGCGCGATGATTATAGCTTGAGCTCCCAGGTCTCGCCCACGACGTCGGTTCCGAATTCCCGGTGCGACCTGGACGAGATCAGCTGAAAGCCGGCCTGCTGGTAGATGCGGCGCGCGGCATGCAGGATATCGTGCGTCCACAGCGTGATCTTGCGGTATCCGGCCTGCCGCGCGAAGCGAATGCATTCCCCCACCAGGCGGGCGCCGATCCCGAGACCGCGTGCTTTCGGCTCGACCAGCAGCAGGCGCAGTCGCGCCACGCGCGGCGACTGCCGGACCAGGAACACGCAGCCGACATTCTCCCCGTCGCGTTCGGCCATCCAGCAGCGCTCGCGCTTGGGGTCGTGTTTGCGCACGAACGCGGCCACGATCTCGGCGACGAGGCCTTCGAGGTGCTCGTCCCAGCCCTGCTCGTCGGCATAGAGCGCGCCATGGCGGCTGACGATCCAGCCCATGTCGCCGGGCGCCGGCGGCCGCAGCACATAAGGCACGTTGGATTTGGGCGCGGCATCGAGCAGGCCGGCGATGGTCTGCATGGCGTTGGACAGCCGCTGCTGATCGGCCCGCGACAGGCGGTCCAGCATGGCGGCGATCTCGGCGCGGGTGCGCGCCTCGATCGGGGCAAAGGTCCGGCGGCCGCGGGCGGTCAGGGACAGATGGCTCTGGCGGCCGTCGGAGCGTGACGCGCGCCGCGTGATCAGGCCGCGCTTCTGGAAGCCCTGCAGGATGCGGCTGAGATAGCCGGCATCCAATCCGAGCTCCTTGGAGATGTCGCTCGCCGTCTGCCGGTCGCGCCGGAACAGCTCGTAGAGAACGCGCGCCTCCGCCAGCGAGAACGCGCTTTTCGCCCAGCCCTCCTGCAGAAGGCCGATGCGCTGGGTGTAGAAGCGGTTGAAGCGCCGGACCGCGGCGATGCGTTGTTCGACGTCCGTATCGGGCATGCGGGCCCCCGGGATTTGATAATGTCAAACAAATTAGTTGACGTTGTCAATAATCTGCCCGCCGATGGAAAAAGCAGGCGTGCGGCCACCTCCTCGCATCACGGCCGATCACTTCGCTGTTGACGGTTGCGCGCGGGCTTGCCTGAAGCGTCGATTGCGGCGCATCTAGCGGCCATGGCTGCCGACGTCTCCGTATTCGCCGCATTGCTTGCCGGGCTGATCAGCTTCCTGTCGCCCTGCGTGCTGCCGCTGGTGCCCCCTTATGTCGCCTACCTTGCGGGCTCCTCGCTCGAGCGGCTCGCGGATGCGGAAACGCGCGTGCAGGTGAGGGGCGAGACGATCGTCGCCGCGATCCTGTTCGTCGCCGGATTCTCGACCGTGTTCGTGGCGCTGGGCGCGGGCGCGAGCGCGGTCGGCTCGCTGCTGCGCTACTATTCGCACGAGCTTGCGATCGTGGCCGGGCTCGCCATCATCGTGATGGGCCTGCACTTCCTCGGGCTGACGCCGATCGCGCTGCTGCACCGGGAAGCGCGGGTCACGGTGCAGAAGCCGGTCGGGCTGTGGGGCGCCTATGTGATGGGGCTCGCCTTCGCGCTCGGCTGGACGCCCTGCATCGGGCCGATCCTGGCGACCATCCTGGCGGTCGCGGCCTCGGAGGCGACGGTGATGAAAGGCGCCGGCCTGCTTGCGGTCTATTCGCTCGGGCTGGGGCTGCCGTTCATCGCCGCGGCTTTTGCGGTCGAGCCATTCGCGGAATTCCTCACGCGCTTTCGCGCCCATCTCGCCCATGTCGAGAAGGTGATGGGAGGGCTGCTGGTGCTGACCGGGATCGCGTTCCTGTTCGGATTTTTCACCCAGCTCAACAACTGGCTGATCGAAGCGTTTCCAGTGCTGCAGAACATCGGGTGACAAATGACCTTGCCCGGCACGAGGCCGGGCAAGGCACGCCGCCAAACCGGCGATTGGCGCTTATTCGTTCTCGACGTAGGTGATCTTGCCGTCCGGGCCCTTCTTCCAGACATAGAGCACATAGCGCTCTTTCTTCTTGCCGCCGACGATATAGCCGTCACCCGCGATGTCGCCTTTCTTGTCGAAGGTGAGATCGCCGAGCACGGTCTTGAACACGCGGCCGGAGTGCATCACTTCGGCGACCTTCTTCGGGTCGAGCGATTTCGCCTCTTCGGCTGCCTGCTTGATGATCTGCACCGCGGCATAGCTGTAGAGCGTATAGGCCTGCGGCTCGAAGCCGCGCTTCTTGCGGAAGACCTCGATCAGGTCCTTGTTCTGCGGGTTGGTGCGCGGATCCGGCGAAAAGGTCATCAGCGTGCCTTCGGCGCCCGGGCCGGCAATCGCGGCGAACTCGTCGTCGGTAATGCCGTCGCCGCCCATCATCGGCGCGCGTACCCCCTGCGCGCGCATCTGTCGCAGGATGATGCCGCCGGTGTCGTGCAGGCCGCCCCAGTACACGAGATCCGGGTTGGCGGCCTTGAGCTTGGACACGAGCGCGGTGAAATCCTTGTCGTCCTTGTTGACGCCTTCGTAAAGCACGTCGCGCAGTCCCTTCGCCCGCATCGCCTTGCGTGTCTCGTCGGCAAGCCCCTGACCGTAGGTGGTCTTGTCGTGCACGATGGCGACGCGCTTGCCCTTGAACCTCTCGGCGATGATGGCGCCTGCGACGCTGCCCTGCTGGTCGTCGCGGCCGCACACGCGGAAGACGTTCCACATGTTGCGGTCGGTCACCTTCGGATTGGTGGCCGCCGGCGTGATCACCAGCATGCCGTTCTCCTGGTAGACCTCGGAGGCCGGGATGGTGACGCCGGAATTGAAATGGCCGATCACGAATTTCACCCCGTCGCCGACGAACTTGTTGGCGACCGATACGCCTTCCTTCGGGTCGGCGCGGTCGTCGCCGACCGCCAGCGTCAGCCGCTGGCCGAGGATGCCGCCGGCTGCGTTGATGTCCTCTACGGCCTGTTCCACGCCGTGCTTGAGCTGTGCGCCGAAGGCGGCGCTGCCGCCGGTGATCGGCCCCCCGACGCCCAATTTGATCTGAGCCGCGGCGGTGCCCGCGAATGCGATTGCAACGCCGGCCGCGAGGCCGAGCGTGATGAGCTTCTTCATGGATGTCTCCTCCGACGCAAAGGTGCGAGGCCGGGCTGCGGCCGTCCCTGGGGCGTGGATCGCCCTTATGCCGGGGATTCAAGCGGCAAACGCGGCAAATGTCATCCGGATTCGGGCCCCTGTGCGACACTTGGCGGCGTGCGGCGGCGCCACGCCAGGAAGCCGGAGCGTTCGTTGATCCAGCCGTAGCGGGTGACCATCTGGCGGATCCGCATCGCCCGGAATCCGGCGAATGCGAAGACCAGACATACCGCGGTGTCGACCAGATAATAATGCGGTGAGAGGAGGATGCTCTCGAACAAGGCAAAGTGGATGAAGCGCACCGCCGCCCCGAGCACCAGCATATAGAACACCACGTGCCACCACGGCCGCCAGGTCGCGGCGATGGCGCGGCCGGCAAGCCAGGCGGCGCCGCCGCCCATCGCGACGGTGACCAGGAAGAAGACGCCGAGCGAGCCTTCCTCGGCGAGCAATGCGGGAATATTCATCTAATGCCTCCCGCCTTCGAGATAGGCGGCCTTCACCTCGGGACGCTCGAGCAGCTCGCGACCGCCGCCCGAGAGCGTGATGCGGCCGTTGACCATCACGTAGCCGCGGTGAGCGAGCTTGAGCGCGTGGAACGCGTTCTGCTCGACCAGGAAGACGGTGAGCTTCTCGTCGGCGTTGAGCTTGCGGATCGCGTCGAAGATCTGCCGGGCGACCAGCGGCGCGAGCCCGAGCGACGGCTCGTCGAGCAGAAGCAGGCGCGGACGGCTCATCAGCGCGCGCGCGATCGCGAGCATCTGCTGCTCGCCGCCGGAAAGCGTGCCGCCGCGCTGGTTGAGGCGCTCGCGCAGGCGCGGAAACAGCGAAAACACGCGCACGAGATCGGCGTCGAAATGGGCAGGATTCGAGATCGCCGCGCCCATCTGCAGATTCTCCAGCACACTCATGCGCACGAAGATGCGGCGTCCTTCCGGCGCCTGCGCGATCTTCAGGCGCGCGATCTCGTGGGTCGGGAGCCCGGTGATGTCGCGGCCGTCGAAGGTGATCGAGCCTTCGCGCGCGCGCGGATCGCCGCAGATCGTCATCATCAGCGTCGACTTGCCGGCGCCGTTGGCGCCGATCAGCGCCACGATCTCGCCGTCGCCGACCTCGACGTCGACGCCTTTCAGCGCGGCGATGCTGCCGTAATAGGCTTTGACGCCGCGGACGGAGAGGAGCGGGGAGGTCACAGCCCGACCTCCGCTTCCGCCGCGCTCACCTCCCGGTCCTCGACGCCCAGATAGGCGGCGATCACCTTCTGGTCGTTGCGCACGTCGGCCGGCAGACCGTCGGCGATCTTGACGCCGTGGTCGAGCACGATGACGTGGTCGGAGATTTCCATCACCACCGACATGTCGTGTTCGATGAGGAGGATCGAGGTCCGGTTCTGGTCGCGGATCGTCTGCAGATAGCGGCCGAGCTCGGCGCTCTCGCGCGGATTGAGGCCGGCGGCCGGTTCGTCGAGGCAAAGCAGCACCGGGTCCGTGCACATCGCGCGCGCGATCTCGAGGCGGCGCTGCGCGCCGTAGGGAAGCGCGCCGGCCGGATCGTCGGCGCGGTCGATCAATCCGATCTGCCCGAGCCAGTCCCGCGCCTTGTCGATGGCGGCGCGCTCGGCGCGCGCATAGGAGGGCAGCCCGATCGCGCCCAGCACGGTCCAGCCGGACGCGCGCATCAGCGGGTTGTGCTGCGCGACGAGTAGATTCTCCAGCACCGTCATGCCGGGGAACAGGCGGACGTTCTGGAACGTGCGCGCGACCCGCGCCTTCTGCGCCACCAGGTAATCCGGCATGCGCTCGAGCAGGAACAGCGCGCCGTCGGCGCGCTCGTGGCTGCGGCCGCCGCGGTCGGTCAGCGTCTCGAGCTCGCTCCACACGGCGGGGTCGCCGAACTGCAGCGCGATCCGCCCCTCGCTCGGCTTGTAGAAGCCGGTGATGCAGTTGAACACGGTGGTCTTGCCGGCACCGTTCGGCCCGATCAGCGCGGTGATGTGGCCGCGCTCGGCGGTAAACGACAGGTCGTTGACGGCGATGAGACCGCCGAAGCGCATCGACAGGTGCTCGACGCGCAGCACGGGCGCGGCCGCGGTCATCCGTGGCCCTCCCGCACCAGCGCTCGCGACACCGCCTTGCGCTCCTCGAGGAACACGGACGGCTCGCGCGTCGCGATCAGCCCGCGCGGCTTCCAGATCATGATCAGCACCATGGCGAAGCCGAACAGCAGCATCCGGTACTGGGTCGGATCGAAGTCGGCGCCGAACACCGCCTTGAGCACGTCGAGCTCGCGCATGATCTCGGTGCCGCCGATCATGATCACGGCGGCGATGGCGACGCCGATCTGGCTGCCCATGCCGCCGAGCACCACCATCGCCACGATCACCGCCGATTCCATGAAGGTGAAGCTTTCCGGCGAGATGAATCCCTGCCGGGTGGCGAAGAACGAGCCGGCGAAGCCGGCGAACATCGCGCCCATCGCGAAGGCGGTGAGCTTGGTATTGGTGGTGTTGATGCCGAGCGCGCGGCAGGCGATCTCGTCCTCGCGCAGCGCCTCCCAGGCGCGGCCGACCGGCAGCCGGCGCAGCCGCACCGTGATCGCGGCCGTGAACAGCGCCAGCCCGAGGATCAGGTAATAGAGGAAGATCAGCCGGTGGATCGGGCTGAACTCGACCCCGAGCGTCGCGGCAAAGCCGTCGTCGGCCGCGGTGAACGGAAGACCGAAGAAGGTCGGGCGCGGGATGCCGGAAATCCCGGCATAGCCGTTGGTCAGCGACACCCAGTTGATCAGGACGAGCCGCATGATCTCGCCGAACGCCATGGTGACGATGGCGAGATAGTCGCCGCGCAGGCGCAGCACCGGGAAGCCGAGCAGGATGCCCCAGAACGCCGCGAGGCAGCCGGCGAGCGGCAGCAGGATCCAGAACGACAGGCCGAAGGTCTTGGCGAGCAGCGCATAGGCGTAGGCGCCGACCGCGTAGAAGGCGACATAGCCGAGGTCGAGCAGCCCGGCGAGGCCGACCACGATGTTCAGCCCCCAGGCCAGCATCACATAGATGAGAATCTGGATGCCGAAATTGTCGATCCATTTCGCCGCGCCCTGCGGCCCGGCGAGCGCGAGCGCCAGCACCGGATAGACGATCACGAAGCCGAGCAGGAACGGCCGCGCCCACGGCGAGATTTTTTCGACAGCGCGCGCGGCGGCGCCGGGCTCGCGCGCGGGCCGCAGCGCGCGGCGCGCGCGCCAGGGCGCGATCACGAGCTCATGCACGAAGCGCACGGCGGCGACGATGCCGACCAGCGTGAACAAGAGCGGCCAGCGCGTTTCGAGGATCAGCTCGCCGCGGATGTCCTGCACGGTGCGGAACGCGATCAGCGGCAGGAACAGGCCGAAGGCGAGCAGCGCGGTGAGCGCGGTCGCGCGCAAGGCGCGAACGAGATCGACACGCGAGGCGGATGCCGGCGCCTCGTCCGCCATCTCACACCTTCTCGACTTCCGGCCGGCCGAGGATGCCCTGCGGCAGGAAGATCATGGTGATGACGAGGATCGAGAAGGCGGCGACGTCCTTGTAGTCGATCGAGAAATAGGCCGACCACATGGTCTCGACGAGACCGATGAGAAGTCCGCCGATCACCGCGCCCGGCAGCGAGCCGATGCCGCCGAGCACCGCGGCGGTGAACGCCTTGACGCCGGGCGTGAACCCGTCGGCGAAGCTCACCACGCCGTAATATACGAGGTACATGGTGCCGGCGACGGCGGCGAGCGCAGCCGCGATCACGAAGGTGATCGAGATGGTGCGGTCGACGTCGATGCCGACCAGCGCCGCCATCTTCTGGTCCTGCTCGCAGGCGCGCTGGGCGCGGCCGAGCGCGGTCTTCGACACCAGGAACCAGAACGCGCCGAGCAGCACCGCGGTCACGATCCAGATCGCGATCTGATTGTAGGAGAGGGTGACGTCGTAGCCGTTGCCCGACATCACGGTGATCACCTCGCCGAACAGCGGCGGGATCGACTTGTTGCGCGGCCCCTGCGCGACCTGCACGAAATTCGACAGGAAGATCGACATGCCGATCGCGGAGATCAGCGGCGCCAGCCGGAACGAGCCGCGCAGCGGCCGGTAGGCGACGCGCTCGATGGTCCAGTTCACCAGCGCCGTGAACGTCATCGAAACGATCAGCACGATCAGCAGCGCGAGCACGATCGAGCCGATGCCGATCCAGGTGGTGAGGATGAGGAGCGCGACCAGCGCGATGAATGCCGACACCATGAACACGTCGCCGTGCGCGAAGTTCACCATGCCGATGATGCCGAACACCATCGTGTAGCCGATGGCGATCAGCCCGTAGATCGAGCCGAGGGTGATGCCGTTGATGAGCTGCTGGACGAAGACTTCCATGCCTCAGCGCCTCGTTGCGAGGCTCCCCCGCGGCGGCATGCGACAAGCTCTATCAGGGTGCCGGAACAGCGGCAACGGCGCACCGCCGCCGAAGCGCCTGCGCCGTTGCCGCGGGCCGGTGAATGGAACCTGGCGCCCGTGCTCGCGTTATGGAGGCAAGGACTTTGGAGGCCATGATGGGCCGCTATCTATTGCTTTGGCTGCTCGGCGTGCCGATCCCGATCCTGCTCCTGATCTGGGCTTTCGGCGGGCTGAACTAGTGTGAGGAGTACGCCCGCGGCGTTTCGCCGGGCCAGTCGGCTGGTTGTTTTTCTTCGCTCGGGCGATAAATGAGGAGACCGCAATTATGTGCGGTCTCCTCATTGCGTCTGGCCTGGCCCGATGTATCCGTCCGTCGAACTTGCCGTTCGTCTCTTGGCCTTCGCCGTCGTCTTCGGCGGCATGGCGCTGTGGGAGATCGGCAGCCCCAAGCGCAAGCTCTTCGCCGGCCGCCTGGCGCGCTGGCCCAGCAATTTCGGCATCGTGATCGTCGACGTGCTGGCGGTGCGCCTGCTGATTCCGGCCGCGGCGGTGGGCGCCGCGGTGTTCGCCGCCGGCAACGGCTGGGGCCTGTTTCATCTCCTCAACCTGCGGCTCTCGGTCGCGGCGCTGCTCGGCTTCCTCGCGCTCGATCTCGTGATCTACGCGCAGCACGTCGTCTTCCACAAGGTGCCGTGGCTGTGGCGGCTGCACCGCATGCACCACGCCGATCTCGACATCGACGTGAGCACGGGCTTGCGCTTCCACCCGTTCGAGATCCTCATTTCGCTCGTCATCAAGATCGCGGTGGTGCTGGCGCTCGGCATTCCGGCGGTCGGCGTGCTCGCCTTCGAGGTCGTGCTCAACGCCACCTCGATGTTCAACCATTCGAACGTGGCGATGCCGGCCTGGCTCGACCGCGTGCTGCGGCTCGTGGTGGTGACGCCGGACATGCATCGCGTGCATCATTCGATCGTGCGCCGCGAGACCGACAGCAATTTCGGCTTCAATGTGCCGTGGTGGGACTGGCTGTTTCGCACCTACCGGCCGCAGCCCGAGGCTGGGCATGGCGGCATGACCATCGGGCTGCCGATCTTCCGCGACCTGCGCGAGCTGCGGCTCGACCGGCTGCTGACGCAGCCGTTCCGCAACGACCGCGGGCAGCCGCCGATTCCGCCGTCGCGATGACAGCCGTGCGGGGAGCGCCTACGCACGCGAGCTGTCGATGATCTCGCGCAGACGTACTGAGGTCGAGCCCAAGGACGGTCCGGTCTAGCGTATTTGGTTCGGAAGCGACCCACTGTCCCGCGCCGGCGAGGCGATCAGCTCGCTGATGACCGACGTGACCTTGGCGCTCACCGCATGGCCCGTCTGGCAGTGCGGGCACCACAGCGAAAGCTTCATGGCACGAAGCTGGCGAAGTTTGCTCTCTGTGGTTTCGATGGCGGTTTCGACGATGCGGTGTGTTACCGGGCACACATACGTCAACACGGCACGCTCCCCTATGCGACCACGACACGTCAGAATGCGCCGCCTGGGCGGACGGGGTGAGGGGCATTTCGACTCATCAACAGCTTTCTTGACGCGCTCCGGTGGTCCGGCCGCGGGTCTCCCCATACCGGAGGTTTCGGAGACCCCGCAGGACAACGATACGTTTTGTAGATTTCGGACCAATTGCGGATGGTGCCGGGCATGACGCGCGTCGCCAGCGGCGGCCGCAGCTACTGAACTTTCGGAACAGGCCGTCATCGCGGAGCGCAACGCGCGCCGTCACGCACGCGAGCTGTCGAGGATCTCGCGCAGATAGGCGACGTGCCCGGCGAAGGCGCGGCGGCCGGCCGGGCTCATGCGCACCCGCGTCTGCGGCCGGCGGTTCTCGAAGCGTTTTTCGATCAGCACATAGCCGGCCTTCTCGAGCGTATCGAGGTGCGCCCCGAGATTGCCGTCGGTCGCCCCAACCAGCGCCTTGAGCCGGGTGAACTCGATCGCACCCCGCCCGGGCGCGAGCGCGTTGAGCGCGGCCATGATCTTCAATCGCAGGGCCTGGTGGATGATCTCGTCGCCGCCGCTCATCGCGAGACGCCGTACCTGCGCAGCCAGAGTCCGCCGAGGATGAAGGTGCCGCTCTGCACCGCCGCCATCCAGAATCGCAGCCACGGCTCGGGCTGCAGATAGCCGACAACGATCAGGGCCAATCCCGCGAGCCCGAGGATCACGAAGAAGCGGCCGAGCCACAGCCCGAGCAGGATGATGCCAAGCAGCGCGAGCGACGGCTGGAACGCGTACATCATCGGCCGCGGCACCACCGGACCGAGAAGATAGGCCCAGGCGGCGCCGAAAACGGCGAAGGCGGCCATGGCCCAGATGATCCGCCAGTCCCGGGACTCGCCCGGATGCGCCCGCATCCGCAGCGCCACGATCGCGGCGGTCGCGGCGCAGCCGAGCCCGGTGACGGCGAGCCACGTGGTTGCCGCCGAGCGCGGATAGAGCTCGGTGGCGCCGTAGCCGCACGCCACCAGCACGCCCCACATGATGAAGATGGTGCTGCTGCCGGCGTAGAAGACCGCTTCGCGGGTGCGGCGCTCGACGGCGGCGATGTCGCGCAGGGAGCTTGCCGCCTCGCCCGGATCGATGGTCATGGGAGTTCTCCCGGCTGGGGCCTAATGACAGGTCAGGCAGTTGAGCGGCCGCGGGTCGCCCGGGTCGGCGAGCTTGGCCGCCGCGCGCTCGGCGTAGGGCGAGCCCGGAAGCTCGGCGAGGATGCGCCGCAGATAGGCGTCGGCCTTGTCCGGATGGCCGGCGCGCAGCCAGCTTTCGGCGAGGCCGGAGAGATATTCGCCGCGATTGTGCTGGCCGAGCCGGTCGAAGGCCGATTGGCGGATCGCCAGCGCGGTTTCCAGATCGGCGGCCGCGCGGGCGGCCAGATCGCGCCCGCGGGCGGGGTCGCGCTGGCCGCGCGCCGCCGCCAAGAGCACGCCCGCGCGCGGGACCAGCACGCCGACGTCGTGCGGCCGCAGCGCGATGGCGCGGTCGAGGTCGGCCATGGCGTCGCGGGCCAGCGCCCGGGCGCCGTCGATGTCGCCGGCGCGGAATGCCTGGCCGGCCTGCCAGTAGCGGCCGGCGCCGCGCCAGACCAGCGCCTCGGCATGGTCGGGATCGTCCGCAAGCGTCTGCTCGATCGTCGCCATCGCGTCCTTGAACGCCGCCGCGTTGCCGGCGAAGGCGCGGAACATGGTGTCGCGCACCCGATAATCGAACCGCTCCTGCGCGAGGCCTGCGGCGACGCCGATTGCAACAGCGGCGACCGCGATGCCGAAAACCGTGCGCCAGCTCATGACGGGCTCCAACAATGTCTCGCCTGCTTAATTAGCTCTGTAGTACAGAGTACTCTGCGAGTCAAGGCGGCGATACGCTTTGGTATGCGGCACGCCTGTTCCCCGGGGAACAGCGCCGCGCGTCTGCCGGTGCCATGAAACCGGCATTGGACCAGGGAGGACATGACCATGGCTATCGTGACGGGAACATTCCAATCCGAAACCCTCGATGCGGCCGACGGCGTCACCGACCAGGCCGACACCATCTCGGGCCTCGGCGGCGACGACATCATCTTTGGCCTCGGCGGCAATGATGTCATCAGTGGCGGCTTCGGCAGCGACACGATCGATGGCGGCTCCGGCAACGACACGATCGATGGTGGCTCCGGCAACGACACGATCAACGGCGGCTCCGGCAACGACGTGATCGACGGCGGCGCCGGCGCCGACAAGATCGACGGCTTCAACGGCTTCGATCGGGCCACTTACGCCAGTTCCACCGCGGGCGTTTCGGTCAGCCTGCTGCTGGGAATCGGGTCGGGCGGGTTTGCGGAAGGCGACACGCTCGTCAACATCGATGATGTCACCGGCTCGGCGTTCAACGACATTCTCATTGGCAATGCCGGTACCAACCAGCTGTTCGGCGGCAACGGCGCCGACTTGCTGGCGGGCGGCGACAACAACGACCTGCTGTTCGGCGAGGCGGGCGACGACACCCTGGTCGGCGGCGACGGCAACGACCGCCTGGTCGGCGGCGCGGGGGCCGACGACCTGATCGGCGGCGAGGGCCACGATACGGTGGTCTACGACCAATCCAACGCGGGAGTTACGGTCGATCTGAGTACCGGAAGCGGCAGCGGCGGCGACGCGGCGGGCGACACGTTCGACAGCTGCGACAATGTGATCGGCTCGAACTTCGACGATGCCCTGGTCGGCACCGACGTCACCAACCTGCTCAACGGGCTGGCGGGCAACGACCTCCTGAAAGGCGGAGGCGGCAGCGACACGCTGTTCGGCGACATCGGCAATGACACGCTCAAGGGCGGCGGTGGTTCCGACCTCATCTTCGGCGAAGAGGGCACCGACGCCTTGGCCGGCAACGAGGGCGACGACCTGCTGGATGGCGGTGCGGACGCCGACACGATGGCGGGCGGCACCGGCAATGACTCCTTCGTCGTTGACAATGTCGGCGACGTCGTGAACGAAAAGGCAGGCGAAGGCGTCGACACGGTCAGAACCTCGGCCACCTTCGCGCTCAGCGCCAACGTCGAGAACCTCACCCTGGTGGAGAATGGCGGCGCGATCGCCGGCACCGGCAGCAATGATGACAACCTCATTCTTGGCAATTCAAGCGACAACAATCTGTCGGGCGCCGGCGGCGGAGACACGATGCTCGGCGGGGCCGGCAATGACATCATTGCGGGCGGAGCCGGCACCGACATCCTCGTCGGCGGCGCCGGCGCCGACATCATGTTCGGCGACACCGAGAGCGACCATTTCGTCTACAACGACGTCAGCGACAGCCTCGTCGCCGCCCCGGACCAGATCGGCGACTTCAGCACCGCGGACGGCGACCTGATCGATCTCTCGCTGATCGATGCCAACGCCAATGTCGGCGGCAACCAGGCGTTCAGCTTCATCGGCGCCAATGCCTTCACCAGCACTGCCGGCGAGCTCAACTTCCTCAACGGCTTCGTGGAAGGCGACGTCAACGGCGATGCGGTGGCGGATTTCCGCATCCAGCTGTTCGTCGGCAACCTCGCCGCGACCGATTTCTTGCTCTGACGAAGAGCGACCGCCGATTTGGATTCGGCAAGTCGAGATCGGGATTCAAAAAGGCCGAAGCCGGGCGGCGCCAGGCTTCGGCCACGAGCACCTGCTTTCGCTCAGGCAATGTTGCCCGGCGAGTGGCGCGAACCGGAGATCTCGCCAGGTCCGGGCAGCGTCCGACAATCTTGCTGGCGAAATCCGTCATTTCGACGAAGTGTGTCGCTCTCGTCCGGCGGCTCTAGGCGGAAACGTCTCTACACAAAACTTATGGATTATCCGATAGTTACGGCCCCCGAAACTTCCTGCCTTGTTTCCCCTTCCGTAACATGCTAGGAATTAAGTCCCGGGGGTCCGGCCGAGTCCAGGGCCTCCCGGCTTTAGCGGCCCGCAGCGCTGCGGGCGGAAAAGGCATGTGACATGAGCATTGAAATTGGCAGTTGGGACTTGCCCCGCCCGGAGGGCGCGCCGCCGGAGCCGGCGCGCAAGGTCTACGCTTCGCCCGCGACCGAGCTAGCGACCGAGAAAGTGGATTGGCTCTGGCCCGGCCGCTTCGCGATGGGCAAGCTGAGCCTGCTGGTCGGCCATTCCGGCACCGGCAAGTCGCAGGTGGCGCTTGCCATGGCGGCGGCGGTATCGAGCGGCGGCGCCTGGCCGTGCGGCGAGGGCAGGGCTGCGCCCGGCAATGTGCTCATCCTCTCCACCGAGGACGCCAAGCCCGACACGGTCAAGCCGCGCCTCGCCGCGGCGGGCGCCGATCTCGGGCGCGTCTATTTCGTCTCCGAGGTGATGGACGAGCAATACGGCCGGCGCAGCGTGAGCCTCACCTACGATCTCGACCTGCTCGACCTGACGATCGAGCGCGTCGGCGACGTGCGGCTCGTCATTCTCGATCCGGTCACGAGCTATCTCGCCGGCGCGCCGTCGAGCAACGCCGCCACTCGCAGCAGCGTACTCGATCCGATCGCGCGGATGGCCTGTCGGCGGCAGGCGGCCGTGCTCGGCACCTCGCATTTCGGCCGCAGCCTCGGGCCGCGCGCGCTCGATCGCGTCATCGGCGCAGTCGCGTTCCCGGCGGCGGCGCGCGCGGTCTCCATGGTCGTCGCCGATCCGGACGATGACGAACGCCGGCTATTGGTGGAGATCAAGAACAATCTCGGCCCCGCCACGAGCGCCTTGCGCTTCCGCATCGAGGAGGTGGCGCTGCCTAACGAGGTGTCGGCCTCCACCGTCCGCTGGGAGGACGAGCCGGTGTCGATCAGCGCCGACGAAGCGATCATGGCCGCGACGCGCGCGGAAGAGAGGTGGACCAAGGACGCCGCCGCCGATTTTCTCCGGACGGTGCTGGCCAAGGGAGCGGTGGCGGTCGAGCAGATCGAGTTGCAGGCGTGCGATGCCGGTCTCCTCGAAGAGGACCAATACATCTGCGCCAGCAAGCCGTTCCGGATGGCGCGGCACATGCTCGGGATCAGGACCAGGCGCCTGTCCGGCCCGCAGGACGAGGGGCGCGGCAACTGGGCCTGGGTGTTGCCGGATGCGGCGTCGCCGCCGGCGCCGCGGCCAGTGAGGGCAAGCAGGGCAAGGAGGGCAACTTCGTGATTGGAGGCGGAAAAATTGATGTGCGCTCCGAGGGTTGCGCCGACGCCTTAACTTGCCTTCTTGCTTGCCCTCGCTGCGGCACGGAGGGCAGGTTGGGAGGCCGCGGGCGGCCGGGGGGATCGTTGACTTGCATGGCCCCCGGTGCCTTTGCTGGCGCCGGGACTGCCTGGAAGGAGCGCCCCCGATGACCCGCATGAAATCCGAGGACGCGATCGGCGCGCGCGGACGGCCGTTCACCGGCGCGGAATATCTCGAAAGCCTGCGCGACGGGCGCGAGGTCTACATCTACGGCGAGCGGGTCGCCGACGTCACCACGCATCCGGCGTTCCGCAACACCGCGCGCTCGCTGGCGCGGCTCTACGACGCGCTGCACGATCCCAAGCGCAAGGACGTGCTCACGAGCCCGACCGACACCGGCTCCGGCGGCTACACCCACAAATTCTTCCGGGTGGCGCGCTCGCGCGAGGAGGTGGTGGCCCAGCGCAACGCCATCGCCGAATGGGCGCGCATGTCCTACGGCCTGATGGGGCGCTCGCCCGACTACAAGGCGGCGCTGATGAACACGCTCGGCGCCAACCATCAGTTCTACGGAAAGTTCGCCGCCAACGCCAAGGCCTGGCACAAGCGCGCGCAGGACCACGTGCTGTTCATGAACCACGCCATTGTCAATCCGCCGGTCGACCGCTCGAAGCCGGCGGACCAGGTGAAGGACGTGTTCATCACCATCCAGAAGGAGACCGACGCCGGCATCTACGTGTCGGGCGCCAAGGTGGTGGCGACCTCGTCGGCGCTCACGCATTACAACTTCCTCGGCCAGAACGCGGCGGTGCCGGTCAACGATTCCGATCTTGCGGTGATGTTCATCGCGCCGATGAACGCGCCGGGCGTGAAGCTGATCTGCCGCACCTCCTACGAGATGACGGCGAGCGTGATGGGCACGCCGTTCGACTATCCGCTGTCGTCGCGCTTCGACGAGAACGACGCGATCTTCGTGTTCGACAACGCGTTCATCCCGTGGGAGGACGTGCTGCTGCACCGCGACCTCGAGCGGCTCAAGATCTTCTTCCCGCAGTCGGGCTTCCTTGCCGGCTACCAGTTCCAGGGCTGCACGCGGCTCGCCGTGAAGCTCGATTTCCTGGTCGGGCTGATCGCCAAGGCGCTGCGCACCACCGGCGGCGACGAGTTCCGCGGCAACCAGGCGATGCTGGGCGAGATCATCGCCTGGCGAAACCTGTTCTGGGGGCTGACCGACGCGATGGCGATGAATCCGACGCCGTGGGTGGACGGCGCGGTGCTGCCGAACGCGCAGTCGGGGGCGAGCTACCGGGTGTTCGCCGGCGAGGCCTATGGCCGCGTCAAGGAGATCGTCGAGAAGATCGTCGCTTCGGCGCTGATCTATCTGCCGTCGTCGGCCAAGGATTTCCGCAATCCGGACATCGACAAATATCTCGCGCGCTACGTCCGCGGCTCGCACGGCATCGGCTACAAGGAGCGCATCAAGGTGCTCAAGCTCCTGTGGGACGCGATCGGCACCGAGTTCGGCGGCCGCCACGAGCTCTACGAGATGAACTACGCCGGCAACCACGAGGACATCCGCATCCAGGCGATGTGGAACGCGCGCAGCTCCGGCACGCTCGACGGCATGATCGGGCTCGCCGAGCAATGCCTCGCCGAATACGACGAGAACGGCTGGACCGGCGACACCTGGCTCGATCCCGACGACGTCGCCTATCCGGGCGTCGGCGGCGTCAAGCGCGCGGCGGAGTGATCCATGATGGCTCGTCTTGTGCAGACGGTGCAGCAAACTCCACCTCTCCCCGCGTGCGGGGAGAGGTCGACGCGCGAAGCGCGTCGGGTGAGGGGGCATTGCCGCAGGCCCGAGCGTTTCTTCAACGCCCCCTCACCCCGACCCTCTCCCCGCAAGCGGGGAGAGGGAGCGCGCCGAATTCGCGGCGCACTTGGGTCGCTACAAAAATTGGCTAAACTGGCGCCATGAGCTGGATCGACCAGCGCCCCGACGATGCGATGGACGGCGCCTTCACGGCGCTCGGTCCGGAAGAGGTGCGCACGGTCGAGCCGGCGGCGTTCCGCGAAGCGATGAGCCGGCTCGGCGCCGCCGTGCACGTGATCACCACCGCCGGTCCGGGC
>Ga0114129_10001245_pt1 | contig 33926 bp, 25 predicted proteins | sample RhiMetdeltSRZDD1_FD_80071 | JGI IMG/M metagenome (GOLD analysis project Ga0114129, IMG submission 80071) | Populus rhizosphere microbial communities from Tennessee, USA - Rhizosphere MetaG P. deltoides SRZDD1 (version 2) (version 2) | ecosystem: Host-associated > Plants > Roots > Rhizosphere >...
ACGTCGAGACGGATGACGCGAGCGTCGCCAAGAACCCACTCGATCTGCTGTCCACCGAGGTGGAGCAGCGGGCGATGGCGCGGCCGCCGATCGTGACCACCCCGCCGAAGCCGACGCCGACCGGGGCCGAGAAGCCGGAGCCGGCAACGGAGACGCCGGTCGAGAACGAGACGCCGGACTCGCCGACGGAGCCGGAGACGATGTCGGCGGTTCCGGAGCAGACGCAGGAGCCCACGGCCCCGGCGCAGCCGGAGACCCCGCCGTCGGAGCCGACCCAGCCGGCCGAGGCCATCACACCGACCGAGCAGACCGCCACGGGTGGTTCGGCGGAGACCGGTGGCAGCGACTCGGCGGAGCCCCAGCCGGGCGACCAGCTCGGTGACCAGGGCAGCGACAGGGCCGCGGGCACCCCCGGCGATCAGGCCGATGACCATGCCGCCCAGCAGTCGCAGGACAAGGGTGACAACGGCGCTGCCGAGCAGTCCCAGGGCGCCGGCGACAGGGCCGACCGGGCTGACGAGGCCGAGGCGAGCCAGGAGCAGTCGGGCGACGAGTCCGTTCCGGACATCAGCGACCCGGCGCTGCTGGCGGCCGTGACCAGCGACGTGCTGTCCGCGGGCACGGGAGGCTGAGTCACGAGCAAGTACGACGACGGGCCGGACGCGCGACGTCCGGCCCGTCGTCGTTGTGCGGGGGTAGCGGACCGTCGTACCGGATCGTAGGCGGGCGGGCACTACGATGGTGCTTCGAGTCCTCGCCTCGGAAAAGGGTGCACCCCAGTCTCATGGACATCACACCAGCCGGAGTTCCCGACAAGTTCGCCGTACTCGGACTGACCTTCGACGACGTCTTGCTGCAGCCGGTCGAGTCGGACGTGATCCCGTCCGAAGTCAGCACCCGGACCCGGGTCAGCCGCAATATCGAGGTGAACATCCCGCTGGTCTCCAGCGCGATGGACACCGTCACCGAGGCCCGGATGGCGATCGCGATGGCGCGCCAGGGCGGGCTCGGCGTCCTGCACCGCAACCTGTCGATCGAGGACCAGGCGCAGCAGGTCGACCTGGTGAAGCGGTCCGAGGCGGGCATGGTCGCGCAGCCGATCACGATCGGCCCGGACGCCACCATCGCCGAGGCGGACGCGATGTGCGGGCACTACCGGATCTCCGGTGTCCCGGTGGTGGACGACACCGGCGTGCTGGTCGGCATCGTGACGAACCGGGACATGCGGTTCGAGACCGACCGGTCCCGGCTGGTCCGGGACGTGATGACGCCGCAGCCGCTGGTCACCGGACCGCAGGGCATCTCCGCCGACGACGCGATGGCGCTGCTGCGCCAGCACAAGGTGGAGAAGCTGCCGCTGGTGGACGATGCCGGCCGGCTGACCGGGCTGATCACGCTGAAGGACTTCGTCAAGCGCGACCAGTTCCCGCTCGCCACCAAGGACGCCCGCGGCCGGCTCGTCGTCGGTGCCGCCATCGGCTTCTTCGGCGAGGCATGGAAGCGGGCGATGACGCTGATCGAGGCCGGTGCCGACGTCCTCGTGGTGGACACCGCGCACGGCCACTCGCGGGCCCAGCTCGAGATGATCCGCAGACTCAAGGCGGACCCGGCGGCCCGGGACGTGGACGTGGTCGGCGGCAACGTCGCCACCCGCGCCGGTGCGGCCGCGCTGGTCGAGGCCGGCGTCGACGGCGTCAAGGTCGGTGTCGGACCGGGCAGCATCTGTACGACGCGCGTGGTCGCCGGGGTCGGCGTACCGCAGGTGACCGCGATATACGACGCCGCGCTGGCGTGCAAGCCGGCCGGCGTACCGGTGATCGGCGACGGCGGGCTGCAGTACTCGGGTGACATCGCGAAGGCGATCGTCGCCGGCGCGGACACCGTGATGCTCGGGTCGCTGCTGGCCGGGTGCGAGGAGTCGCCGGGCGAGCTGGTGTTCATCAACGGCAAGCAGTTCAAGACGTACCGCGGGATGGGCTCGCTGGGCGCGATGCAGTCCGGCGGCCTGCGCAAGTCGTACTCGAAGGACCGGTACTTCCAGTCCGACGTCGGCGCCGACGAGAAGCTCATCGCCGAGGGCGTCGAGGGCCAGGTCCCGTACCGCGGCCCGCTCGCCGCGGTCGCGCACCAGCTGATCGGCGGGCTGCGCCAGTCGATGTTCTACTGCGGTTCGCGGACCATCGGTGAGCTGCAGGACAAGGGCAGCTTCGTCCGGATCACCTCGGCCGGTCTGCAGGAGTCGCACCCGCACGACATCCAGATGACCGTCGAGGCGCCGAACTACTCCGGGCACTGACATCACCGCGAGGTGCCGATCCCGGCCTCGCCCTGGCCGCGCCGAGCGGCGCGGCGCGTCACGGCACCGATAACCTGAGCGGATGAACGAGATCGAGATCGGCCGGGCCAAGCGTGGCCGCCGGGCGTACGCCTTCGACGACATCGCGATCGTGCCGTCGCGGCGGACCCGGGACCCCGAGGAGGTCTCGGTCGCCTGGCAGATCGACGCGTACCGGTTCGAGCTGCCGATCATGGCCGCGCCGATGGACTCGGTGATGTCGCCTGCGACCGCGATCGCGCTGGGCAAGGCCGGCGGGCTCGGCGTGCTCAACCTCGAGGGCCTGTGGACCCGGTACGACGACCCGTCGCCGCTGCTGCACGAGATCGTCTCGCTGGGCAAGCAGGCGGCCACCGCCCGGCTGCAGGAGATCTACTCCGCGCCGATCAAGCCAGAGCTGATCTCGCAACGGGTGCAGGAGATCCGCGACTCCGGCGTCACCGTCGCGGGCGCACTGTCGCCGCAGCGCACCAAGCAGTTCGCCAAGCACGTGGTGGACGCTGGCGTGGACCTGTTCGTGATCCGGGGTACGACGGTCTCGGCCGAGCATGTGTCCGGCCAGGCCGAGCCGCTCAACCTGAAGCAGTTCATCTACGACCTCGACGTCCCGGTGATCGTCGGCGGCTGCGCCACCCACCAGGCCGCGCTGCACCTGATGCGCACCGGCGCCGCCGGCGTACTGGTCGGGTTCGGCGGCGGCGCCGCCCACACCACCCGGACCGTGCTGGGCGTCGCGGTGCCGATGGCGTCCGCGGTGGCGGACGTGGCCGCGGCCCGGCGGGACTACATGGACGAGTCCGGCGGGCGGTACGTGCACGTGATCGCGGACGGCTCGGTCGGCCGCTCCGGCGACCTGACCAAGGCGATCGCCTGCGGCGCGGACGCGGTGATGGTCGGTTCGCCGCTGGCCCGGGCGTCGGACGCGCCGGGCGGCGGGTTCCACTGGGGCGCCGAGGCGTGGCACGCGGACCTGCCCCGCGGCGAGCGGGTCGAGGTCGGTGTCACCGGGACGATGGAGGAGATCCTGTTCGGGCCGTCCCGGGTACCCGACGGCACGATGAACCTGGTCGGCGCGCTGCGCCGGGCGATGGCCACGACCGGGTACACCGAGCTCAAGGAGTTCCAGCGCGTCGAGGTCGTCATCGGCTGACCGCTGCCAGTCAGGGCGCGAACCCGCCGGGTGATCGGGCGAAACATTTCCGCCCATCCCTCTTGCTGCGCGCCTCTCCAGCACTACAGACTCGACTCGGGGTGGGTCACGCGACAGGCGTGAATTGACGGGGTGGGGGATGGTGCAATGACGCGTCGCAACGGTGCGGGCATGGTGATGGTGCGTGGAGCAACGATCTTGCTCGCGGTCGCGGCGATCGCGGCGAGCCTGGTGTCAGTGGCCGGTCCGGCCGAGGCGGCGACTCCAGCGCACGTCCAGAGCCGCGCCAAGGAGATCACCACCGGGACACTGAACAGCCTGAAGTTCACCAACGGCAATGCGGCCGGCAACCTGATCGTCATCTATGTTGCCTGGAGCAACACATCGGCCGCCACCATCACCGACACCAAGAACAACACGTACGCCGCAGCCGCGCCGGCGACGAGATGGAACAACAACACCTGGAGCTCCCAGGTCTTCTACGCCAAGAACGTTGCTGCGGGCACCAATACCGTCCGGGTGACGTTCGGCAGCGCCATCACCTCGTTCGGTGACCTGTACATCCACGAGTACTCCGGCATGGACAAGGCGGCTCCGCTCGACGTCGCGGCCGCTGCCGTGGGAACGGGCGGCGCCATGAACAGCGGTACGGCGACCACGACCAACGCCAGCGACCTGATCTTCGGCGCCGGGGCCTCGACCAGCACCGTGACGGCAGCCGGGACCGGTTTCACCACCCGCCGCAGCAACTTCGGCAACCGGACCGAGGACAAGCTGGTCGGCAGCACCGGTGCGTACAACGCGACTGCCACCCAGAACGGGACGGCCTGGGTCATGCACATGGTGGCGTTCAAGGCCGATTCCACACCGGTCGACAGCACGCCGCCGGCGGTTGCAATCACTGCGCCGGTCAATAATGCCGACGTCAACGACATCGTCGCCGTGGCGGCGGACGCCGGCGACAACGTCGGCGTGGCGGGCGTGCAGTTCCTGGTCGACGGCGCCGCGAGCGGTCCCGAGGACACGGTCGCGCCCTACGCGTTGAGCTGGGACAGCCGCACTGTCACGAATGGCGCCCACGTGCTGTCGGCCCGGGCGCGTGACGCCGCCGGGAATACAACCACGTCGGCACTCGTCAACGTCAACGTCACCAACAACAACTACTTCCAGAACGAGATCCTGGCGACCGGATTCGACCTGCCGACCACCTTCGAGTTCCTGCCCGACGGCCGCATGCTCGTCGGCGAGCTCCAGGGGAGGATCAAGGTGCTGCCTCCGCCGTACACCCAGGCGATTCCCGGCCTGTTCCTGCAGATCACCAACATCGGCTCGGCCGGTGTGCAGCAGGGCATCTACGACATCGTCCTCGATCCAGGCTTCAGCACCAATCACTTCTATTACGTGTTCTACACACTCGGATCGCCCAACCACGATCGCGTTTCGCGTTTCACGGCGAATGCCGCGCTCAGCGGCACCGTGGCCGGGAGCGAGCTCGTGCTCTACGAGGATCCGCAGGACGCCCACGCGGAACATCACGGCGGCGCGCTCAACTTCGCCAACGACGGAAAGCTGCTGTTCACCACCGGTGAGCACTTCGTTCCCGCGGCTGCGCAGTCGCTCACGAACCCGCGCGGCAAGGTGCACCGCATCAACCCGGACGGGACCGTGCCGACCGACAACCCGTTCTACGACGGCGCCGGGCCGAACGTCGACACCATCTGGGCGCGTGGCCTGCGCAACCCCTTCCGGGCCTACTACGACGCGCCCACTGGCCGGCTCTTCATCGGTGACGTCGGCGGCAACGATCCGGCGACCTCGAAGGAGGAGGTCAACGTCGGCGCACGCGGAGCGGACTTCGGCTGGCCCAACAGTGAGGGGCCGTGCACGGCGCCGTGCACCAGCCCGCTGCTCAACTACCCGCACGCCGGCCGTGACGCGTCCGTCACCGGTGGCTTCGTCTACCGCGGGTCGGCCTTCCCGGCGGCGTACCAGGGTGCGTACTTCTACGCCGACTACACGCAAAACTGGATCCGGGGAGTCACCCTGGACGCGGGCGGCGCCGTCAGCGGCACCTTCAACTTCGAGCCCGCAGATGGGTCGGTCGACGGCCCGTACGGCGACATCGTCTACCTGGCCCAGGGGCCCGACGGCGCCTTGTACTACGCGGATCTCGGCTACTCCGACGAGAGCGGCACCTTGGGCGTCAGCAAGATCCGCCGCATCAAGTACGTGCAGAACAACCAGGCGCCGGTGGTGCGAGCCACGGCATCACCCACGTCCGGTCCGACGCCTCTGAACGTCACGTTCTCGAGTGGCGGCTCGTCCGACCCTGAGGGCCAGCCGCTGACCTACGCCTGGGCGTTCGGCGACGGTACGACGTCCACACAGGCCGAGCCGACACACACCTACACAACGGCCGGCGCCTACCAGGCGCGGCTGACGGTCTCGGACGGCGTGAACAGCTCCATCTCCACGCCGATCGCCATCAGCGCGGGCAGCGTCCCCACGGCAACCATTCTGGCGCCCACCGACGGTGCCCAGTTCCAGGCCGGCGACGTCATCACATACAGCGGCGATGGCACCGATCCGGACGACGGCGCGTTGCCGGCGAGCGCCTACACCTGGAACATCGACTTCCTGCACGACGGCCATGTCCATCCCGGTACGCCGATCAGCGGGGTCACGGGTGGCAGCTTCACGATTCCGACCTCGGGCCACGACTTCAGCGGCAACACCCGCTACCGCATCACGCTGACCGTTCACGACTCGACCGGCTTGAGCTCGACCCGGTCGGTGACCGTCCATCCGCAGAAGGTGAACCTGTCCTTCGACACCGTGCCCAGCGGGCGCACGTTGTACTTCGACGGCATCGCCAAGGCGACTCCCTTCGTCGCCGACACACTGGTGGGCTTCAACCACACGATCGAGGCGCGCAACCAGGTTGCCGGCAGCACGTCGTACACCTTCGCGTCGTGGTCGGATGGTGGCGGGCAGCAACACACCATCACGGTCCCGCCGACCCCGCAGAGCTACGCGGCGACCTTCACCGCTACGCAGCTGCCGACCGGACTGGCGGGCGCCTGGGGCTTCAACGAGGGCGCCGGGACGAGCGTCGGTGACTCGTCGGGGAACGGGAACAACGGCACCCTGGCCGGCGCCGGCGCGACGTGGAACGCTGCCGGCAAGTACGGCGGGGCGCTGTCGTTCAACGGCTCGTCCGGCAACGTGAACGTGCCGCACTCGACCTCGCTCAGCCTGAGCTCCAGCTACACGTTCGAGGCGTGGGTCAGACCGACGGCGCTCGGCGGCTACCAGACGGTCCTCATCAAAGAGGTCACCGGCGGATGCGGCTACTGGCTGCAGACGACGGGCAACACGATCGCGAGTGGCTTCAACAACGGCGGCTGCCGCGAATATGTCAGCAGCATGCCGACCATTCCGCTGAACCAGTGGTCACACCTGGCTGCCGTCTTCAACGACTCGGCCAACACGTACACGCTCTACCTCAACGGCGTGGCGATCCTGACGGCCAACGAGACCACGGCGCCGGGGCCCAACACCCAGGCGCTCGTCTTCGGTCAGTCGGCCTGCAGCAGCTGTGGCAATGAACGCTGGCGCGGCCTGATCGACGACATCCGGATCTACAGCCGGGCGCTCACCACCGGCGAGATCCAGACCGACATGAACACCGGTATCAGCTGACTTGACAGCTAACTCAGCACCTCTCCGCAGAGCTGGTAAGTGGCAAATATTCCACGGTTCGTGAGTGGTGATCGTAACAACTGTTCATGATCCCGCTCGGGCCACCGGCGTGCCACGCTGGGTGCATGACCGAGCCGACCACGATCGTCCTGTACGGCGCGACCGGTGACCTGTCCCGTCGCAAGTTGCTGCCCGGCCTGTTGCACCTGCACCTGGCCGGCCTGCTCGGCGACGCCCGGGTGGTCGGGACCTCGGTGGACGAGCTGGACCGCGAGGGTTTCGTCGAGCTCGCCGAGAAGGCGATCCGAGAGTTCTCCCGTGGTGAGGTCTCCGCCGCCGATTGGGCCCAGTTCGCCGAACGCCTGGACTGGGCACCCCACTCGAGTGGCCCGGAGGCGCTGCGGGAAGCGGTGCTGCGGGCCGAGAAGACTCTCGGTGGCGAGTCGCTGCGGTTGCACTACCTGAGCGTTCCGCCAGCGGCGGCGCTCTCCGTCGTACACCGGATCGCCGAGGCCGGGCTGGTCGAGCGCAGCCGGATCATCATGGAGAAGCCGTTCGGCACCGACCTGAGGTCCGCGAAGGAGCTGAACGCCCGGCTGCACGAGGTGTTCGACGAGCAGCAGATCTTCCGGATCGACCACTTCCTCGGCAAGGAGGCGGCGCAGAACATCCTGGCGTTCCGGTTCGCCAACGGGTTGTTCGAGCCGATCTGGCACCGCAACCACATCGACCACATCCAGATCGACGTCCCGGAGACGCTCGGGATCGAGCAGCGCGCCGACTTCTACGAGGCGACCGGGGCGTACCGGGACATGGTGGTCACACACCTGTTCCAGATCCTGGCGTTCACCGCGATGGAACCGCCGGCCGCCCTGGAGCCGGCCTCGATCAGCGAGGAGAAGGACAAGGTCTTCCGCTCGATGAAGCCGATCGACCCGGCGGACGTGGTCCGCGGCCAGTACATCGGCTATCGCGACGATCCCGGTGTCCACCCGGAGTCGGAGACCGAGACGTTCGTCGCGCTGGCGGCGTACGTCGACAACTGGCGCTGGGCCGAGGTGCCGTTCTACCTGCGCACCGGCAAGCGCATGGCCGAGAGCGCCCGGATCATCTCGATCGCGTTCAAGGAGCCGCCACGGTCGATGTTCCCGCCCCGCTCCGGCGTCGGCGACCACGGGCCGGACCACCTGACCTTCGACCTGTCCGACACCCCGCGGATGTCGCTGTCGTTCTACGGCAAGCGGCCCGGGCCGGGGATGCGGCTGGACAAGCTGTCGATGCAGTTCTCGATCCAGGAGACCGACTGGGCCGGTGCGGTGCTGGAGGCGTACGAGCGGCTGATCTACGACGCGATCCGTGGTGACCGGACGCTGTTCACCACCGCGCTGGGCATCGAGCGGCTGTGGGAGGTGTCCGTGCCGGTCCTGGAGAACCCGCCGGTGGTCCGCCCGTACCAGCCAGGCTCCTGGGGCCCGAACCAGATCCACCAGCTGATCGCACCGCGCACCTGGCGGCTGCCGTTCGAGCGCGGCTGGCGCGAGGCCAAGCACACGTGAGTCTCAGCCTTTGACGTAGGACAGCTTCTCGGCGATCTTGCCGCCGCGGAGCCGGATCACGTCCACGCCACGGACATGTCCGGGCTGGCCCTCGGGCCCGCGCCAGGTGAACCGCCACCGCACCACCGCGCGGTCGCCCCGGACCACCGACTCCTCGGTATGGAACTCGGCCTCCGCGGTCTGGTCGAACAGCTTCCGCCACTGCTCCCGGACTGCGTACGCGCCCTCGAACCGTTCCCCGTCCGGCGCGGGGCCGGTCGACTCGAACACGCAGTCGTCGGTCATCAGGGCCATGATCGCGTCCACGTCGCGGCGTCCGAAGGCCTCCCCGAACTCGGCCACCACCGTGTGCTCCGGCGTCCACCGCGGGTCCCGGCCGAAGGCCGCGAGCAACTCGTCCTGCGGGTCGCCGAACGCCTCGGCCGGTCGTGGACCGACGGCGCCGGAGGACCGGTACAGCTCCTCCCGGTCGGCGAACCAGTCGGCCACCGCGGCGACCACCTGCGGGTCGAGCCGGCGGTCCGAGCCGATCGCCACCGCCAGGTCCCAGCCGTGGATCAGGTGGTCCGCGACCAGCTGGTTGATGTACTCGGCCGCGTCCTCCTCGCCGTACGACAGCTGCACGGTGGACCGCAGCAGCACCGGCTCCACGACGGCGATCTGTGCCGCCCGGGCGGCGTGGGCGGCCGCGGAGGCCGGCTCGTCACCGAGCAGGTCGCCGTCCAGCATCGTGCCGACGTCGGCGATCGTGCGGCCCGCGAGCAGTGGTACCGCCCAGCGCTCCTCGCCGACGACATGGTTCACCAGCGTTCGCACGTCCCAGCCGACACACGGTGTGGGCGCATGCCACTGGTCGTCCTTCACCGCGGCCACCAAGGCCACGAAGTCCTCGGTCGCACGACGGTGCAGCTCGACGACGTCCATAGGTCCCCCCTCGGACTATCTCCCGCGAGACCAGACTCCTCCCCGGTGGTTGCCGCCGTCAACGGTCAGCTGCGGACGTCGCGCGCCGCAGTGAACGCGTCACGCGCGCGGTCCGACTCGCCCGCCGCGGCGAGCAGCGCACCGTGCCGCTCGATACAGTCCGCGACCAGCGACCGCAAGCCCTGGTCGCTCACGGTGAACGCGAGCAAGCTGTTCGCCAGCCCGCCGCCCCACGCTGCCATGTCCATCGCCAGCCCGGACTCGCCGGCCGCCTCGAACGCCCGGGACAGGTCGATCAGCAGGTCCGCCCAGACCGGGCCGAACTCGCCCAGCCGGAACCGCATCGCCTGAGCGCCGTTCCGCGAGCTGAGCGCGAACAGGTAGTGCGCCTCGAGCCCGAGCCGCAACCCGGCCTCGGGGTCGGTGCCGAGCATCGGTCGGGCCAGCCCGGCCAGCTCCCTGGCCCGCACCGGCGCGGCCTCCAGGTCGCACCGGCCGGACGTGGTCGCCAGCGTGGCGTGCGGCGCCGGGATGGTGAGCGAGATCAGGTCGTCGTACGACGGCGGCCGGCCGAGCCGTTCCGTGGCGGACGCGAGTGCCTGAGCCAGGGTCGGCGGCGGGTCCGCCGCCAGCTGCTCGGACACCGCCTGGGCGGCGTCGTAGTCGGCGTCCAGCGCGGACCGGAACAGCGGCCGGGCCTCGTCCATCCGGCCCGCGTCTCGTAGCCGGAGCGCCTTGCGGGTCATTGCCTCGACCAGCAGCCGCTCGTCGTCCGGCCGGTCGGAGTCGGCCAGCCGGTCCGCGGTCCGGACCGCGATGTCGTCGGCCTGCAGAGCGATCTCGAGGCGGCCGGACACCGCGTGCACGTCACCGGAGACTCGGGCGGCCAGGCAGAGGTGGTGGCTGTTCGTGGCCTCGGGCGGACCGTCGTCGAGCCGGTCGGTGTGCTGCAGGAACAGCCGGATCGCGGCGTCCGCCGAGCCTGCCGCCAGCTCCGGGTCGCCGAACAGCTGCAGCACCGACGCGTTCAGCGCGAGCGCCTTGGCTAATGCCAGCTGCGCGTCCCGGTCGCCGTTGGCGGCCAGGTCGCCGTGGCTGCTCACGCCGGCGTCCAGGTCGAGTACCGCCGATCCGCCGTACCCGCGCCGGTACTGGGCCATCCCGCGCAGCACCCACAGGTCCGCGAGGAAGGCGGCGTCACCGGTGCCGTGGCTGCTCGCGACGTACTCCTGCTCGGCCTGCAGCAGGGCCGCGATCGACTCGTCGAACCGGCCGTCAGTGGCCAGTGTGCGGGCCCGGTCGAGCATCTCGTCGAGCCGCCTGCGCTGCGTCGCGTCTGCCACCACGTCAGGCGCCACTGCACCCCATCCCTCGTCCCGGGCCCCGTACGGAATCGTCACGCTACTGCACGACGGGGTTGTATCCGAGAGGGTGAGCAAGGTCACCTGCGTGACGACGTGCTGACACAGCGGTTACCCGCAGGTAGCCTGGCGGAGTGAGCGAGCAGACCTCGATTCCCGCGGATCCCGAGCTCGACCCGACCGCCTCGTACGCGACCGACTCGGCGGTGATCCGCCGGCTGTCCGGGCTGCTGTGCGCGAGTGGCGAGCCGACGACGACCTATGCTCCCTCGACCGGCCAGCCGGTCGCACCGTTGCCGACCTCGACCACCGACGATGTGGCGCACGCGACGCGTGTCGCCCGCCGCGCCCAGCGGGCCTGGCAGCGCACCACCCCGGTCGAGCGGGCCGAGATCATGTACCGCTACCACGACCTCGTGCTGGACCACCGCCACGAGCTGTGCGACCTGGTCCAGCTGGAGTCCGGCAAGGCCCGCAAGCAGGCGTTCGAGGAGGTCGTGCACGTCGCGCTGACCGCCCGCTACTACGCCCGCAAGGCGGCCGAGCTGCTCGCCCCGCAGGCTCGGCTCGGACTGTTCCCGTTGCTCACCAAGGCCGAGCAGCGGTACGTGCCGAAGGGCGTCGTCGGCGTCATCTCGCCGTGGAACTACCCGCTCAGCATGGCGGTCGCTGACGGGCTGCCGGCGATCGTGGCGGGCAATGCGGTGGTGCACAAGCCGGACGGGCAGACCCCGATGACCGCGCTGCGCGCGATCGAGCTGATGCACGAGGCGGGCCTGCCTGCGGACCTCTGGCAGCTGGTCAACGGACCCGGCCCGGTGGTCGGGACGGCGATCATCCAGGCGGTCGACTACGTCTGCTTCACCGGCTCGACCAGGACCGGCCGGCTGGTCGCGCGGCAGGCGGGCGAGCGGCTGATCGGCTGCTCGCTCGAGCTCGGCGGCAAGAACCCGATGCTGGTACTGCGGGACGCGGACGTGGCGCGCGCCGCCGAGGGCGCGGTCCGGGCCTGCTTCAACAGCGCCGGCCAGCTGTGCGTCTCGATGGAACGGATGTACGTCGCCGACCAGGTGTACGACGCGTTCGTCGCCGCGTTCGTGGACCGGGTGAACAGGATGCGGCTGTCCGCCGGCACCGGCTGGGACGTCGACATGGGGCCGCTGATCTCGGCCACGCAGCTGGAGACCGTGACCCGGCACGTGGAGGACGCGAAGGCGCACGGAGCCGTGGTACTCACCGGCGGGCGGGCCAGGCCCGACCTCGGTCCGCTGTTCTACGAGCCGACCGTGCTCGAGGGCGTCACGCCGCAGATGGAGTGCTTCGACAACGAGACCTTCGGCCCGGTGGTCGCGCTGTACCGGTTCTCCGACGAGAACGAGGCGATCCAGCGCGCCAACGAGGGCGAGTACGGGCTGAACGCCAGCGTGTGGACCCGCGACACCCGGCGTGGCCGTGCGATCGCCGCGCAGCTGGTCGCCGGCACCGTGAACGTCAACGAGGCGTACGGCGCCACCTTCGGCTCGATCGACACCCCGATGGGCGGGATGCGGGCCTCCGGGCTCGGTCGCCGGCAGGGCGTCGAGGGTATCCGCCGTTACCAGAACAGCCAAGCGGTGGCGACCCAGCGGCTGCTGCCACTCGCCGCCAGCCACGGGATCAGCGATCAGTCCTATGCCGAGCTGATGACCTCGGCCCTACGGTTGCTGAAGAAGCTGGGCCGCGCGTGACCTCCTTCGACTACGACGTCGTCGTGATCGGGTCGGGGTTCGGCGGCAGTGTCAGCGCGCTGCGGCTGACCGAGAAGGGGTACCGGGTCGCGGTGCTCGAGGCCGGTGCGCGGTTCGACGACGCGTCGTACGCGAAGACCTCCTGGGACAAGTCCCGCTTTCTGTTCGCGCCCCGGCTCGGCTGGTACGGGATCCAGCGGATCAGCGCGGTCCGGGACGTGATCATCCTGGCCGGCGCGGGCGTCGGCGGCGGCAGCCTCGTGTACGCGAACACGCTGTACGAGCCGCTGCCGGCGTTCTACACCGACCGGCAGTGGGCGCACATCACCGACTGGCGCGACGAGCTGGCGCCGTACTACGACCAGGCGAAGCGGATGCTCGGCGTCACGACGTACCCGCACACCACGCCCGCCGACCGGGTGATGCAGCAGGTTGCGGACGAGATGGGCGTCGGCGAGACCTTCCACCCGACCCCGGTCGGGGTGTTCTTCGGCGAGCCGGGGGTCGAGGTCGCGGACCCGTACTTCGGCGGGGCCGGGCCACGCCGGAAGGGCTGCATCAACTGCGGCGAGTGCATGACGGGCTGCCGGCACAACGCGAAGAACACGCTGACCAAGAACTACCTGTATCTGGCCGAGTCCGCGGGCGCCGACGTGTTCCCGATGACCACGGTGACGTCGCTGGAGCCGCTGCCCGGCGGCGGGTACGCGGTCGACACCCGCCGCACGAACAGCAAGCGCATCACGCGCCGGTTCACCGCCGAGCAGGTGGTGGTGGCAGCCGCGGCACTCGGCACCCAGAAGCTGCTGCACCGGATGAAGGAGGACGGCAAGCTGCCCGGCCTCTCGGACCGGCTAGGCGTGCTGACCCGGACCAACTCGGAGTCGCTGCTCGGGGCGATCGCGCGCGACGGCGCCGTCGACTACACCCGCGGGGTGGCGATCACGTCGTCGTTCCACCCCGACGAGATCACCCACATCGAGCCGGTCCGGTACGGCCGCGGCAGCAACGCGATGTCGCTGCTGCAAACGGTGCTGGTGGACGGCGACGAGCCCGGCCCGGGCTGGCGGAAGTGGCTGCGCGAGGTCGTAGCCCAGCGCAAGAACCTCCGCAAGCTGTACGACCTGAGGCACTGGTCGGAGCGGACCGTGATCGCGTTGGTGATGCAGACCGCGGACAACTCGATCACGACGTTCGGGAAGCGGGACCGGTTCGGCCGCTGGAAGCTGACGTCGAAGCAAGGTCACGGTGCGCCGAACCCGTCCTGGATCCCGGTCGCGCACGAGGCAGTGCGCCGGATGGCGAAGGTGATGAACGGTACCGCCGGCGGCACGATCGGGGAGCCGTTCAACGTGCCGATGACCGCACACTTCATCGGCGGCTGTGCGATCGGTGACTCGGCAGCGACCGGCGTGGTGGACCCGTACCACCGGGTCTTCGGTCAGCCGGGCCTGCACATCATCGACGGCTCGACGATCTCGGCGAACCTCGGCGTGAACCCGTCCCTGACCATCACGGCCCAGGCCGAGCGGGCTGCCGCGTTCTGGCCGAACAAGGGTGAGGCCGACAAGCGGCCCGAACTGGGCTCGGCGTACCTGCGGATCGATCCGGTGCAGCCGGCCAACCCGGTGGTCCCGGCCGCCGCGCCCGGAGCGCTGCGGCTCCCGCTGGCATAAAGGAACCCCCCGGCGACGCTTCCGCCCAAACCATCGCCGGGGGGCTCACTCAGCCGGGGTGAGGCTCCCGGCGTCCGTGGAGGTAGTTCTTGGCTACCTAGGGTGCTCCCAGAATATCGGATCCAGTGGCCAAATCCACGAGGGTGGGAGCCGTCACCAGCCGCAGGCCGCCGGCGCGTACGGGACCGCGGGCTGGCGCATTTCCGGCGCAGGCGGTTCGCCCTGGCCGGTCGGCACCGAGGCACCGACCCTGGGGTCCGGACGGCCGGTCCGGGTTGGTGGTGGCGTCGGCGATGCGTCCGAGCCGGACGCCGAGACACCAGCCGTGGCGTTTGCGAAAGCGAAACCGCATCACGAAGTCCTTTCGGGGGACGGCGGCCGGGACAGCGGCGGGCAATTCTACGTCTGCCGGGTGAACGAGTGGACGAGACGAAGGTCACGATGTGAGTCTCGCCCGCGGCGCCATGGGGGCCATCGCTTACAGTCCAGGGTCATGGGCGACATCCTGGCGGTGGCACGCGAGCAGGTGCTGGAGCGCGGTGAGGGGCTGACCGAGGACCAGCTGGTCGAGGTTCTCCGGCTGCCGGACGCGGTGCTGCACCAGCTGCTGGCGCTCGCCCACGAGGTCCGGGTGAAGTGGTGCGGCGAGGAGGTCGAGGTCGAGGGAATCATCTCGCTGAAGACCGGCGGTTGCCCCGAGGACTGCCACTTCTGCTCGCAGTCCGGCCAGTTCACCTCGCCGGTGCGGTCGGTCTGGCTCAACATCCCGGAGCTGGTCGCGGCCGCGCAACAGACCGCGAAGACCGGCGCGACCGAGTTCTGCATCGTCGCCGCCGTCCGCGGCCCGGACGAGCGGCTGATGGCGCAGGTGCGGGCCGGGATCGAGGCGATCAACGCAGCGGTGGACATCAACATCGCCTGCTCGCTCGGCATGCTGACCCAGGACCAGGTCGACGACCTCAGGGCGATGGGCGTGCACCGGTACAACCACAACCTGGAGTCCGCCCGGTCGTACTTCGGCGACGTGGTCACCACGCACTCGTTCGAGGAGCGCTGGGACACCTGCCTGATGGTCAAGGAGTCCAGCATGGAGCTGTGCTGCGGCGGCCTGGTCGGGATGGGCGAGACGCTGGAGCAGCGCGCCGAGCTGGCCGTGCAGCTGGCCGAGCTGGACCCGCACGAGGTGCCGCTGAACTTCCTCAACCCGCGGCCGGGCACACCGTTCGGCGACCTGCCGTTGATGGACGGCCGGGACGCGCTGCGTACCATCGCGGCGTTCCGGCTGGCGATGCCGCGCACGATCCTGCGGTACGCCGGCGGCCGCGAGCTGACGCTGGGCGACCTCGGCACCCGCGACGGGCTGCTGGGCGGGATCAACGCGGTGATCGTCGGCAACTACCTGACCACTCTCGGCCGCAGGCCCGAGGAGGACCTGGACCTGCTGCACGAGCTCAAGATGCCGGTGAAGGAACTGCAGAAGACACTCTGATGGACGTCGAGTACTGCGGCCGCTGCGGCGAGCCAGTTGCTGTGGGCAGTCACCAGGGTTGCGAGCAGGCGCTCAGGCTGGAGCCGCCGCGGTACTGCGCGCGCTGCCGGCGCCGGATGGTCGTCCAGGTGACACCGACCGGGTGGAGCGCTCAGTGCTCGCGGCACGGTGAGGTGCGCGGTGTCCCGGGCTGAGGACCTGCTCCGGCAGGACGCGGAGCTGCTCTGGCACCCGTACTCATCGCTCGCCGACCCGTCGCCGGCCCGGCTGGTCTCCGGTGCCGAGGGAGTCCGGCTGCGGTTCGCGGACGGCAGCACGGCGATCGACGCGATGGCGTCGTGGTGGTGCATGATCCACGGCTACCGGCACCCGGTGCTGGACGCCGCGATGCACGAGCAGGTGGACCGCTTCAGCCACGTGATGTTCGGCGGCCTGACGCACGAACCCGCGATCCGGCTCGCCGAGCGGCTGGTGCAGATCACGCCGGACGCGCTGCGGCACGTGTTCTTCTGCGACTCCGGCTCGGTCTCGGTCGAGGTCGCGATCAAGCTCGCGCTGCAGTACCAGGTCGCGCGCGGGCGGACCGGCCGGACCCGGCTGCTGACCACCCGGGGCGGATACCACGGCGACACGTTCGCGCCGATGAGCATCTGCGACCCGGTGAACGGGATGCACTCGCTGTTCACCGGCGCGTTGAAGGAGCAGGTGTTCGGGCCGCGGCCACCGGCCGGGTACGACCGGGGTCCGGACGACCCCGAGGTCGTGGGGTGGGCGGCCCGGATGGCCGAGGTCGCGGCAGTCCACCGGGATGAGATCGCGGCGATCGTGGTGGAGCCGGTGCTGCAGGGCGCGGGCGGCATGTACCCGTACAGCCCGGAGTGCCTGCGGGTGCTCCGGGCGCTGGCCGACGAGCACGGCTTCCTGCTGGTACTGGACGAGATCGCGACCGGGTTCGGCCGGACCGGCCCGCTGTTCGCCACCGAGCACGCGGCGGTCGAGCCGGACATCGTCTGCCTCGGCAAGGCGCTCACCGGCGGCTACCTGTCGCTGGCGGCCACCCTGTGTACGACGGAGGTGGCGCACACCGTGTCCTCCGGCCCGGGCGGTGCGTTGATGCACGGGCCCACCTTCATGGCCAACCCGCTGGCGTGTGCGGTCGCACTGGCCAGTATCGACCTGCTGCTGGCAGCCGACTGGTCCGCGAACGTGGCACGGATCTCGGCCGGGCTGGCCGCCGGGCTGGCGCCGGCCGCGGAGCTGCCTGGAGTGAAGGACGTACGCGTGCTCGGCGCCGTCGGCGTCGTACAGCTGGCTGGACCGGTCGACGTACCGCGGGCGACCGCCGCGGCGCTCGAGCACGGGGTGTGGGTGCGGCCGTTCCGAGATCTCGTCTACACGATGCCGCCGTACATCTGCACCGACGACGAGATCGCCGCGATCGGGCGAGCGGTCGTCGCCGCGGCGGACCCGCCGTGAGCCTCGACGACTGGCTCGCCGGGCAGGCCGCGGACCGGGAGGCGCAGGGTCTGACCCGCCGGCTGCGGCCGCGCGAGGCGGCCCGCCCGGGGACCGACGCGCCGATCGACCTGGCCGGCAACGACTACCTCGGCCTTGCCACCGACCCGCGGATCGCCGACGCCGCGGCCACCGCGGTACGTACCTGGGGTGCCGGGGCGACCGGGTCGCGGCTGGTCAGCGGTACCACCCGGCTGCATGCGGAGCTGGAGGGGGCGCTCGCCGACTTCTGCCGGCAGCCGGCCGCACTGGTGTTCTCGTCCGGCTACCTGGCCAACCTCGGCGTGGTCACCGCACTCGCCGGACCCGGCACCCTGCTGGTGTCCGACGCGCACGTGCACGCCTCGCTCGTCGACGCCTGCAGGCTGGCCCGATCCCGGGTCGAGATCGTGCCGCACAACGACGTCGACGCGGTCGAGCGGGCCCTGGCCGGGCGCGAGGAGCCCCGCGCGCTGGTGCTTGCCGAGTCGGTGTACAGCGTGCTCGGCGACGCCGCCCCGCTGGACCGGCTGGCGCAGGTCTGCGCCGAGCGGGACGCCGTACTGCTCGTGGACGAGGCGCACGGGGTGGGAGTCACCGGCGCGGGCCGTGGCTCGGTGGCGGCGGCCGGCCTGGCCGGTGCGGAGCACGTCGTGGTGACCATGACGCTGTCCAAGGCGCTCGGCGCTCAGGGTGGCGCGGTGCTCGGGTCGGCACGGCTCCAGCAGCACCTGGTCAACCGGGCGCGGACGTTCATCTTCGACACCGGTCTGGCGCCCGCGGCGACGGCGGCCGCGCTGGCGGCGGTCGACGTGGTCCGGGCCGAGCCCGACCGGGTGGTCGCCGTGCACACGGTCGCGGACCGGCTGGCCCGGGCGGCCGGCGTGCTGCCCGTTCCGGGCGCGGTGCTGTCGGTGCCGGTGCCGGGACCGCGGGAGGCGGTGGCCGCGGCGGAGACCTGCGCGGCGCACGGCGTACGGGTCGGGGCGTTCCGGCCGCCGTCGGTGCCGGACGGTGTCAGCAGGCTGCGGATCACTGCTCGCGCAACGCTCGCCGGGGACGCACTGGATCGGGCCTGTGAGGTCCTCGAGCATGCGGTGGAGAGTGTCCGATGACCCTGCCGGGCGTGGTGCTGGTGACCGGTACGGACACCGGCGTCGGCAAGACCGTCGTTACCGCCGCCCTCGCGGTCGCACTGTCCGCGCACGGCTCGGTGGCCGTGCTGAAACCGGTGCAGGCCGGTCTACCCGCGGACATCGACGAGGTACGACGCCTGGCCGGGCTTGATCAGGTGTACGAGGGCGCGCGGCTCGACGATCCGTTGAACCCGACCACCGCGGCCCGGATCCGGGGGGTCACGCTGCCGTCGTACGCGGACCACGCGGCGACCGTTCACAAGCTGGCGGCGCAGTACGACACGGTGGTCGTAGAGGGCGCCGGCGGTGTCCTGGTCGGCCTGGACAACGACGGCGGCACGCTGCTCGACCTGGCCGACGAGCTGGACGAACCGTGCGCGGCGGTGGTCGTCACCCGGGCCGCGCTCGGCACGCTGAACCACACCCGGCTGACCTGTGCCGCACTGCGGGCCGCGCGTGTCCCGGTCGCCGGTCTGGTGATCGGCTCCTGGCCAGATCAGCCGGGCCTGGCCGAGCGGTGCAACCTGGAGGACCTGCCGGCCGTGACCGGGTTGCCGCTACTCGGCCGGGTGCCGGCCGGTGCCGGTGGGCTGGCGACAGATGAGTTCCGGGCGGCGGCGCCCTCGTGGTTGAGTCTGTCGGTGTGAAGGAACTGATCCAGCCTGTTCGCGGTGGGTGGAATCACGTCGATACGCTGTGCCGGTGAGCGCCGTCGAGCATGAGCTGGTCCTTGTCGTCGACTTCGGAGCCCAGTACGCGCAGCTGATCGCGCGCCGCGTCCGCGAGGCGAAGGTGTACTCCGAGATCGTGCCGCACTCGATGCCGGTCGAGCAGATGCTGGCCCGGAAGCCGAAGGCGCTCGTGCTGTCCGGCGGTCCGCAGTCGGTGTACGCCGAGGGCGCGCCGCGGGTCGACTCGGCGCTGTTCGAGTCCGGCGTCCCGGTGTTCGGGATCTGCTACGGGTTCCAGGCGATGGCTCAGTCGCTCGGCGGCGAGGTCCGTCGTACCGGGCTGCGCGAGTTCGGCCGCACCGCGGTCACCGTGACGTCCGCCGGCATCCTGCTGGCCGGTGTCCCCGAGGACCTCAACGTGTGGATGTCCCACGGCGACGCCGTACATGCCCCGCCGAGCGGGTTCGCCGTGCTCGCCGGTTCCGAGGGCGCCCCGGTCGCGGCCTTCGAGAACCTGGACAGCCGGCTCGCCGGTGTGCAGTGGCACCCGGAGGTGCTCCACTCGCAGGCCGGTCAACAGGTGCTGGAGCACTTCCTGTACGAGATCGCCGGCTGTTCGGCGGACTGGACCACCAGCAACGTGGTCGACGAACAGGTCGCACAGATCCGCGAGCAGGTCGGCGACAAGCAGGTGCTGTGCGCGCTGTCCGGCGGTGTCGACTCCGCCGTCGCCGCGGCCCTGGTGCACAAGGCGATCGGCGACCAGCTCACCTGCGTGTACGTCGACCACGGTCTGCAGCGCGCCGGCGAGTCCGAGCAGGTGGAGAAGGACTACGTCGCCGCGACCGGGATCCGGCTGAAGGTCGTCGACGCGGCGGACCGCTTCCTCGGCGCGCTGTCCGGCATCACCGACCCGGAGCAGAAGCGCAAGATCATCGGCCGCGAGTTCATCCGCACCTTCGAGGCCGCCGCCCGCGAGCTGGACGCCGAACGGCACATCGAGTTCCTGGTCCAGGGCACGCTCTACCCGGACGTGGTCGAGTCCGGCGGGGGGACCGGCACCGCGAACATCAAGTCGCACCACAATGTCGGAGGCCTCCCGGACGACCTGCAGTTCGACCTGATCGAGCCGCTGCGCACGCTGTTCAAGGACGAGGTCCGCGAGCTCGGCCTGGCCCTCGGGCTGCCCGAGGCGATGGTCTACCGGCACCCGTTCCCCGGCCCGGGTCTGGGCATCCGGATCGTCGGCGAGGTCACCCGCGAACGCCTCGACGTGCTGCGTGCCGCCGACCTGATCGCCCGTACGGAGCTCACCGCCGCCGGCCTGGACCGCGACATCTGGCAGTTCCCGGTCGTGCTGCTGGCCGACGTACGCTCCGTCGGCGTGCAGGGCGACGGCCGCACCTACGGCCACCCGATCGTGCTCCGCCCGGTCACCAGTGAGGACGCGATGACCGCGGATTGGGCCCGGCTGCCGTACGACGTGCTGGAGAAGATCTCCACCCGGATCACCAACGAGGTCGCCGAGGTGAACCGGGTCGTGGTCGACATCACGAGCAAGCCGCCCGGCACCATCGAGTGGGAGTAGCTGGTCACAGCTCGCCATAGATGTCCTCAATGGGCGCGACCCGCACCTGCCGTCCGTCGTACTCGACCTCGATCGACCGCCGCGCCTCCCGCACCAGCTCGAGCGCGATCCGGCGCCCGCCGTGGTCGAACGCGACGTGCGGCCGCACACCGCCGCCGCGTTTCGTCGTCACAGCCCGGTTCCGGTCGGCGATAGCGGCCGCGAACTCGTCCAGCCGTTCGGGATCGCCCTCGACACTGACGTAGATGAGCTCGACCCGCTCGCCGGTGCCGAGCAGGTGCGCCGCGGTCGCCTGCTCGAACCGGTACCCGCGGTCGCCGACGATCAGCAGCACCAGGTCAACGTCCTCGCTGATCGATCGTGGCAGCAGGCTGATCGGTTCGAGTGGTTCGGTGCGGATCACCGGCCGGCGGTCCATCGCCGCCAGGACCTTCACGAACACCCCCCAGCTCGGTGTCAGCCGGCCGCGCTCGTACGCCGACAGCTTAGGTTGCGTGATCCCGCTCGCCGCGGCGACGGTCCGCTGCAACCGCAGCTGCCGGAACCGCTCGTCCGCCAGTACCTGGCCCAGGCCCGGCTCGTCGTACTCGTGGCTCTCCCACCGTGCTGTCGCCTCGTTGAACGCCATGGACCAGGCATAGCCGATCTGCCACCCGGCGCGTGCCGGAGAGGGCGCAGCCTGTGGACATCGCGGCGGAGCCACACGGAGAGCGGGTCGAGACGCATACCGATTTCGGTAAGACATACCGCTATCGATATGCGCCACGGGGGTTGCTCCCTGGCGCCCGACCGCTGTATCGCCGAGTGGTGTGCTCGATGGGTGGGCGGCGTACCGTTGAGCATGACGTGGCCTGGGGTGGGCCGCGTCTCCCGGAGGGGCTCGGAGGGGGAGGGCAACATGCTCACGGTGGGGACGTTCAACCTGAACAACCTGTTCGACCGGTGGAACTTCGCGGGCGCGCTCGATGCGCTCGCGGGCGGCGGCGAGACGGTGCCGGCGACGTTCGTGTTCGAGAGCGAGCACCGGCGCAAGCTGCAGCTGGACTCGCGCGGCAAGCTGCTGGTCGCGAAGCCGCCGGAGGACACGGCGCGGATCGCGGAGCGGTTGCTCGCGGCGGACGCGGACGTGTGGATCGTGCAGGAGATCGAGAACGTGGACGCGCTGCGCGAGTTCAATCGCGACCAGCTCGGCGGGGCGTACCAGCACGTAATGGTGATCGACGGCAACGACTCGACCCGTTTCATCGACGTCGGGGTGCTGTCGAAGCGGCCGCTGGGCGGGGTGACAAGCTGGCAGCGGACGTTCCATCCGGACGACCCGAGCCGGCCGGTGTTCTCCCGGGACCTGGTCGAGGTCGACGTGCTGGACAGCAAGCGCCGCAAGGTGCTGACGATCTTCGGTACGCACCTGAAGTCCAAGTTCGTCGACTTCCGCGAGCCCGACCCGGTCCAGGCCGCTGCCGACGCCGACCTGCTCCGCGGCCGGCAGGCAGAGATGATCGCGCAGATCATCGCGGCGCGGACGTCCACCCGCCAGCGGTACATGCTCTGCGGCGACATGAACGACACCCCGGGCTCGGTCCCGCTCAAGTCGATCGCGGGCTCCGGCATGGTCGACGCGCTGACCGCTCCTACCGAGGTCGGCACAGTGAAGACCTCGGTCCAGCTGCCCGCCAGCGCGGCCTGGACGTCGACCCACAAGGCGTCCGGGCAACCGCGGACATTCGACCTGATCGACCAGATCTGGCTCAGCCCGGCGCTCGCGACCAGGCTGACCGGTTCGTTCATCGGGCGCCGCCGGAAGTTGTCTCGCGACGGTACCGACCACGACCCCGCCTGGGTGACCTTCGACCTCTGACTTGATTCCAGATCGAACATATGTTCGACTGACTTCATGCGGTGGGAAGGGCAGTCGACGGAGATGGACGACGCGGCGGCGCTGCCGGGTCTGGGCCGGATCGCCAACCTGGTGCGCAGTGTCACGACGCCCGAGTTCCGCGACGTCACCTTCCACGAGGTGGTGGCCAAGTCGGCGCTGAACCGCGTCCCGGGCAACGCGCTGCCGTTCACCTGGACCGTGAACCCGTACCGCGGCTGCAGTCATGCCTGCCGCTTCTGCTTCGCCCGTCCGACGCACAGCTACCTGGATCTGGACATGGGGGAGGACTTCGATCGTCAGATCGTGGTGAAGACCAATGTGGTGGAGGTCTTGCGACGCGAGCTGGGCCGGCCGTCCTGGACCCACGAGACCGTTGCCCTCGGCACCAACACCGACCCGTACCAGCGTGCGGAGGGGCGGTATCGCCTGATGCCGGGGATCATCGACGCGCTGACCGCATCGGGTACACCGTTCTCGATCCTCACCAAGGGCACCTTGCTGCGTCGTGATCTCGGCCTGCTGGAGTCGGCTGCTCAGCGGGTCCGGGTCGGCGTCGCGGTCTCGATCGACATGACCGACGCGCAGCTGCAGGAATCGCTGGAGCCTGGAGCGCCCGGTACCAGGGCGCGGATCGAGCTGGTGCGGGCGATCCGGTCCGCCGGGCTGGAGTGCGGGGTGATGGTGGCGCCGGTGCTGCCGTGGCTGACCGACTCCGACGAACAGCTCGACGACCTGCTCGGACGGCTCGCCGACGCGGGTGCGTCCGGCGCGACCTTGCTCACGCTCCATCTGCGACCAGGGACGAAGGAGTGGTTCATGAGCTGGCTGGAGCGCGAGCATCCCGGCCTGGTGAAGCGGTACGTGCAGCTGTACGGGCGCGGTGCGTATGTGCCGGCAAGCTACCAGCGAGCCTTCACCGAACGGGTCCGACCGTTGCTGGCCAAGCACGGGTTCGACCGCGGTTCGCGGCATCGCCGGCCGGACCGGGCCGAGCCGCGTCGTACCGGTGTCCCGGTGTTCGAGCAGCAGTCGCTGTTCTAGGAGGGTCTCAGAGGACGGTCAGGATGACCGGGCCGTCGGCGGTGATCGCGACGGTGTGCTCGGCATGTGCGCCGCGGCTGCCGTCGCTGGAGCGCAGCGTCCAGCCGTCGTCCCCGATCACGTACCGCGTGGTGGGGCCGCGCCAGAACCACGGCTCGATCGCGATCACCAGACCCGGCTGCAGCGGCAGGCCCCGGCCGGGGCGGCCGCCGTTCGGGACGTGCGGCTCCTCGTGCATGGTGCGGCCAATGCCGTGACCGCCGAAGTCCAGGTTGGTGCCCAGGCCGTCACGGTTGCCGATCATCGCGATCGCCCGGCCGATGTCGCCGAGCCGGTTGCCGGGCTGGGCCGCCCCGATCCCGGCGGCCAGTGCCTCCTCGGTGCTGGCGATCAGCTCCCGGTCGCCGTCGCGCGGCTCACCGACCACGAACGTGGTCGCGGCATCGGCCGCCCAGCCGTCGACGGTCACGCCGCAGTCGACGCTGAGCAGGTCGCCGTCGGCGAGCTTGGTCTTGTCCGGCAGGCCGTGCAGCACCGCGTCGTTGACCGACGTGCAGATGACGCCGGCGAACGGCATCGGCGCGAACCGCGGGTGGTACCCATCGAAGGTCGACACCGCGCCCGCCTCGTCGATCACGTCACGGGCGATCCGGTCCAGCTCGAACAGCGTGCTGCCGACCCCGGCCTGCTCGCGGACGGTGGCCAGCACACGCGCGACGACACGGCCGGCCTCGCGCATCGTCGCGATCTCCTGCGCCGTCTTCAGCTCGACCATGTCCGCCCCTCCGTCGTTGTACCGCCGCGAGAATACCCGCTGCGACGATCCAGAATTCTCGAGAGATATCTCTCGACAACTATGTTTCGAGAGATTACTCTCGACGCATGGCACCGAAGCGACCCGACGAACCGGCGCAGACCACGCGCACCTTGACCGACCCGCGCACGCTGCGCGCAATGAGCCACCCGGTGCGGCTGGCTCTTCTCGATGCCCTGCTCTCCGGGCCGCTCACCGCGACCGAGGCCGGTGAGCTGATCGGCGAGACCCCGACCACGTGCTCGTTCCACCTCCGCCAGCTCGCCAAGTACGGGTTCGTCGAGGAGGTCGGTGGCGGCAAGGGCCGGGCCCGGCCGTGGCGTCGGGTCGACACCGGATGGAGCGCGCCGGCGCGGCCGAACGACCCCGAGTTCACCCGGGCGTCGCAGGCGCTCGACGAGGTTCTGCTGGAGCGGTACTTCGAGCGGCTGCGCCGGGTCGTGCTGACCGCGCCGAGCTACCCGCGCGACTGGTACGAGGCGATGAGCAGCTCGCAGAACATCCTGCACATCACCGCGGGCGAGCCGCTTGCGCTGGTCGAGGCGTACCGGGCGTTGGCGTCCGAGTTCCGTGAGCGCTGGGGAGACCGCACGCAGCAAAGCGACCTGCGTCCAGAAGGCGCCCGTGCGGTCGAGACGCTGTTCTTCGCCGCGCCAGTCGACCTGCCCGAGAAGGCGAACCTGCCCGAGAAGGCGAAGGAGTCATGAGCTACCGACGGCTGCTGTCGCGGTCGGACGCCCGGCGGTATCTCGCGGGCCAGACCTTGTCGCTGCTCGGCGATAGCTCGATGTGGATGGCGTGCGGCATCTGGGTGAAGTCCCTCACCGGCAGCAACGGTGCCGCGGGCCTGGTGTTCTTCTTCTTCCTCGCGCCGGCCGTCGCCGCGCCACTGGCGGGGCTCGTCGTCGACCGGGTACGACGCCGGCCGCTGCTGGTGACGCTGAACCTGCTCGGCGCGCTGATCCTGGTACCACTGTTCGCGGTGCAGGACGCCGGCGACGTCTGGATCGCGTACGTCGTGATGCTGCTGTACGGCATCGTGAACATCGCGATCGCGCCGGCCCAGTCGGCCCTGCTGCACCGGATGCTGCCCGACGACCTGCTGGCCAGCGCGAACAGTGCGCTGCGGACCGCGCAGGAAAGCCTGCGGATCCTCGCGCCGCTGGCCGGGGCCGGACTGTACGCGGCGTTCGGTGGACGAGCCGTGGTGATCCTCGACATCATCACGTTCCTGGCTGCAGCCGCGTTCATCGTGAGCCTGTCGGTCCGCGAGCCGCGGCCGGGGCGCGCCGACGGCCACGTGCTCGCCGGCGTCTTCGACGGCCTGCGGTTCATCCGGAACAGCCCGGTGTTGCGTCCGGCAACGATCGCCGGCATCGTCCTCACCGCTGTGATCGGCTTCAGCGAGTCCACGACCTGGGCGGTGATCTCCGACGGGCTGCATCGGCCGCCGGAGTTCGCCGGGATCCTGCAACTCGCGCAGGGCGTCGGTGCGATCACCGCCGGGCTATTCGCCGCGGCCGCGGTGACCAGGTACGGCGAGACCCGGGTCGCGGGCTTCGGAACCGCGGTGTTCGCGCTCGGCGAGGCCTTCCTCGTCGTACCCGGTCTAGTGCCGGTATTGGTGGGCAAGGTACTGATCGGCGGAGGGCTGCCGATGCTGATCATCGCCGTGATCACGCTGCTGCAACGTTCCGCGCCGGACCATCTGCAGGGCCGGGTGTACGCCGGGTTCGAGGTGGTCACCACCGTGCCGCAGACCTGTTCGGTAGCGCTCGGCGCCTGGATGGTCGGGGTGCTCGACTACCGGCTCGTGATCGGCCTCGCGGCGATCGTGTCGGCGACCTCCGCGCTGATGATGATCCGGATCCGCCGCCCGGCCGAACCAGGCGAGCAGGAGCGGAGCTCTGCGCCCGAAAACCGTTTGCTCGCTCACAGTCGCACGACCTAGGTTCAACGGCATGGCGATGAACGTCTTCGTGATGGTGCGTCGTGCCCGGCTCCGGGCAGCGCACGTGGGGTTGGCACCCGCTCGATAACCGTTGGGCCGAGCGGATCGTCGACGCCGCCCAGATCCGTCCCGGCGAGCTCGTCCTCGACATCGGCGCAGGACACGGCGCACTCACCGCGCCACTGGTCCGTGCCGGCGCGAGGGTGATCGCCGTGGAGCTGCACCCCGTACGTGCCGACCGGCTTCGCCGCCGGTTCGCCGACGACCCTGTCACCGTGGTCCGTGCCGACGCGGCCGACCTGCGACTGCCGATCCGCTCGTTCCGCGTCGTCGCCAACCCGCCGTTCGGGATCTCGTCGGCACTGCTGCGAAGGCTGCTGGCCAGCGGTTCCCGGATGACCTCGGCCGACCTCGTGCTGCAGCGTGCCGTTGTGAACCGCTACGTGTACGGCGCCGCGCCCGGCGCGAACCGCTGGGCCCGCCAGTACCACGCTGCCGAGGGCCTCCGCCTACCCCGCAAGGCCTTCACCCCGCCCCCGCGCGTCGACAGCGCCATCCTCCGCCTCCGCCGCCGCTGACCAGACGGGACCACGCGGCTCTGCGATCACACTTGGTGTGTCGCGAGTTTGGTGACGTTACCGCGGAAACGTCACCGCCCTGTGGGCATACCCAGCGCGCATACGACGCGGCCGTTCGGGCGGGACGGATTTGGGACGTCCGGTTCGGGGATCTGCGGAGAGATTCCCCAGTGTGACCGTCCCGCGGGAACGTCCTGGCTCGCCGAGCAGGACTCACGGATCCGACAAGAGAGCCCTTCATCAATTCCTGCGGATAGCGCGGCCGTGCAGGCGTGCACCTGACCGGTTATCCACAGAAATTGGGAAGGTGACCGATGATCTCCTGGTTGCGGGGTTGGCGACCTGCATCATGGTTGGCCGGTGGGCCCAGGGCGGGTTATCCCTGCCAGGAGTGCCAGAGGGCAGCGTAGGAACCCTGGCGGGCGACGAGCTCGTCGTGGGTGCCGAGCTCGGAGATGCGGCCGTCCTCGACCACGGCGACGCGGTCGGCGTCGTGGGCGGTGTAGAGCCGGTGCGCGATCGCGATCACGGTCCGGCCCTGCAGTACCGCGGCCAGCGAACGCTCCAGGTGCCGGGCCGCCCGCGGGTCGATGAGTGAGGTCGCCTCGTCCAATACCAGCGTGTGGGGATCGGCCAGCACCAGCCGTGCCAGCGCGAGCTGCTGCGCCTGCGCCGGCGTCAGCGACAACCGTCCGGAACCGACCTGGGTGTCCAGGCCCACGGGCAGCGCCTCCACCCACTCCCGGGCGTCGACCGCGTCGAGCGCGTCCAGCAGTTCGGTGTCGGTCGAGCCCTGCCGCGCCATCGCCAGGTTGTCCCGCAGCGTGCCGACGAACACGTGGTGCTCCTGGGTGACCAGCGCGACCCGGCGGCGCAGGTCGGCCAGCTCCAACTCGGTCATCCCGACCCCGCCGACCGTGACGTGCCCGGTCCGCGGCGGGTGGATGCCCGCGACCAGCCGCCCGAGGGTGGACTTGCCGGCGCCGGACGGTCCCACCATCGCGAGCCGCTCGCCGGGCTGCACGACCAGGTCCACACCGTGCAGCACGTCGCGCCCGTCGACGTACGAGAACCGCACGTCGCGCGCCTCGATCAGCTCGCCGGACGGCGTCCGCCCGGTCGGGTCGCGGTCGTCGGTCACGCTGGTGATACCGAGCAGCCGGGCCAGTGACGCGGCGCCGACCTGCAGCTCGTCCATCCAGGAGATCAGCCGGTCGACCGGGTCGATCAGCTGCTGCACGTACAGCGCTCCGGCGGTCACCGCGGCCAGCGACACGTGGCCGTGGATGTGCAGCCAGCCGCCGAACAGCAGCGTGCCGACGATCGGCACCAGGTACCCGACCTCGACCACCGGGAACCACACCGTGCGGAGGAACAGCGTGTACCGCTCCGCGTCGTACGAGCCCTTGATGTCGCGGTCGCCGGTGCGCACCCGGCGCCCGGTCAGCCGCAGCGCCTCGATCGTCCGGGCGCCCTCGACGGTCTCGGCGAGCGACGACGTCATCTGCGCGTACGCCGCGTTCTCGCGCAGGTACCCGGCTTTGGCGCGGCGCAGGTACCACCGGGTGCTGACGGCCAGCACCGGCACCATCGCGAGGAGCGGGACCAGCACCCACACCCCGACCAGCAGCGTGGCCACCACGGTGAACAGCGTGGTGATGAACGCGACGATCGTCTCGGGTACGGCGAACCGTACCGTGCGCGACAGCGCGTCCACGTCGCGCGAGGTCCGGGACAGCAGGTCGCCGGTACCGGCTCGCTCGACGGTACCGATCGGCAGCGCCAGCGCGTTGTCGACGAACTCCTCGCGCAGTTCGGCCAGCACCTGCTCGCCGAGCGCGAAGGACCGGAACCTGGCCCAGCGGACCAGCAGCGACTGCGCCACCACGAACACCGCGATCACTGCGATCACCCTGTTCACCGTGGACTGGGTGGTGCCCTGCTGGACGTCCTCGACCAGCCCACCGATCAGCCACGGCGCGACCAGGCCGGTGGACGCGGCCAGCGCGTGCAGCCCCATCGTGACCGCCAGCTCGCGCGGGTGCCGCCGCGCCAGCCGGCGGGCATAGCGGACGACGGCCGGCGTGTCCGCCACCGGCAGTGTCTGCCTCATGCCGTCGCTCCTTCCAGCTCGTCCTCTGTCTCACGGGTCACGGTCGCGCGGTAGCGCGGGTCGCTCAGCAGCAGGTCGCGGTGCATACCCGTGGCGACAACGCGTCCGTCGGCCACGAACGCGACCAGGTCCACCCGGTCCAGCAGCAGCGGGCTCGACGTCACCACGACAGTCGTCCGCCCGGCCCGCTGTGCCCGCAGCCGGTCCGCGATCCGGGCCTCGGTGTGCGCGTCCACCGCGGAGGTCGGCTCCACCAGCACCAGGACGGCGGGGTCGGCCAGCAGCGCTCGCACCAGCATCAGCCGTTGCCGCTGGCCACCGGAGAACGACCGTCCCTTCTCCTCCACGTCGGCGTCCAGTCCGTCCGGAAGCGCCACCAGCACGTCCTCGGCGGACGCGGTGTGGATCGCCGCCATCAGCTGCTCATCGGTGCTCGTCCCGGCCGGGTCGAGTTCCTCGCGCAGCACACCGGTGAACAGCTGGGCACCGGTGTCGCTGACCAGGATCCGCTCCCGGACCGCTTCACGGCTCGCGGCCGCGAGCGTCACGCCGCCGAAGCTGACCTGCCCGTCGGCGTACCGGCCGAGCCGGTCCGCGAGCTCCGCGCCGCGCTCGGCCTCGGTCGTGACGACCGCGGTCAGCAGGCCGTCGCGGACCACCAGGCCGGATCCGACGTCGACCAGGTCGCCTCGATCCGGCAGCGCGACCGGCTGCCGCGGGTCCGCGATCTCCGGCTCGAGCGACAGCACCCGGTTCACCCGGCGGCCGGCGACCAATCCGCGCATCAGCTTGTCGGCGAACTCGGTCGCGGTGCGCAGCGGCATCACCAGGAACGTCGCGTATCCGTAGAACGCGACCAGGCTGCCCGCACTCAGGTCGCCGCGCAGCGCGAAGTGCGCGCCGAGCCAGACCACGATCACGACGAACACACCGGGCAGCAGGATCTGGGCCGCGTCCAGCACCGACTGGATCCGGGCGACCTTCACGCCGGCGGCACGGACCTGCTGGGACTCGCCCCGGTACCGCCGGGAGAACGCGTCCTCGCCGCCGATACCGCGCAGCACTCGCAGCCCGGCGACGATGTCGGACCCGAGTGAGTTCAGCTCGCCGACCGCGTCGCGGTGCGCGAACTGCCTGCGCTGCAGCGGCTTCAGCATCGGCCCGAGCAGGAACAGCATCACCGGTACGCCGATCAGCACCACCAGGCCGAGCGTGGTCGACGAGGTCAGCAGGATCACCGCGACGGTCACGAACGCGGCGATCGCACCGGCGAACCTGGCGCTCACCTCGAGGATGTTGCCGATGTGGGCGAGGTCGCTGGCACCGACGCTGACCACCTCGCCGGTGGCCAGGTTCTTCGGCAGCGTGGCGCCGAGCTTCGCCGAGTGCCGGGTGACGACCTGGACGGTGCGGTACGCGCCGGTCAGCCAGTTCACCACGGCGTACCGGTGCCGCATGATCCCGGCGCCGGCCTGGACGACGCCGACCGCGAACAATACCGCGGTCCACTCCAGCAGCCGGCGACTGTTGCCCGCGGCAACGCCCTCGTCGATCGCGAGGCCGAGGATGGCGGGCACGAACGCCTGCGCCGTCATCCAGAGCACGCCGAAGACCATCCCGCCGAGGAGCGTGGCCTTCTGCCCGCTGGCGACCCAGAGCAGGTACCGGGCGGGCGAGCGGTGATCGGGGGTGCCGGGATCGGCAAGTGGAAGTTGGCGCATAACCTGTCCAGGCTAGGTTCGCGGACCGACACCCGCACCGGGTTTTCCCCAGCCTCAACAGTCGTGACGGTTTCACCTCGCGTTCCGCGTGGGGTTGCCGAGACGCCACCTGCCGCCGCTGCCCTGGAGGGGTGCTGGTGATCGCGCATCGGGGAGCGAGTGGCTACCGACCGGAACACACGCTCGCGGCCTACCGGCTGGCCGCCGAGCTGGGCGCCGACTATCTCGAACCGGACCTGGTCGCCACGCTGGACGGCGTCCTGGTCGCGCGGCACGAGAACGAGATGTCCACCACGACCGACGTCGCCGACCACCCGGTCTTCGCCGACCGTCGGATCACCAAGATCGTCGGTGGCACCGCGGTCACCGGCTGGTTCGTCGAGGACTTCACCTACGACGAGCTGCGCACCCTGCGTGCCCGGGAGCGGATGCCCGGCCTGCGCGCCTCGAACACCGCGTACGACGGCCGCGAGCGCATCCCGACCTTCGACGAGATCGTCGCGGTCTCCCGCGAGGAGTCGGCCCGGCAGGGCCGCCCGATCGGCGTCTATCCCGAGCTCAAGCACCCGACGCACTTCCGGCGGCTCGGCCTGCCGCTGGAGGAGCTGCTCGCCGAACGGCTGATCGCGCTCGGGCTGAACTCGGCCGACGGGCAGGTGCTGGTGCAGTCGTTCGAGCCGAGCAGCCTGCGCCGGCTCGCTGTGATGACCGGCGTACCGCTGGTCCAGCTGGTCGACGACGGCGGGGCGCCGTACGACTTCATCTGCACCGGGGACCAGCGCCGGTACGCCGACCTGGTCACGCCGCACGGGCTGCGGGAGATCTCGACGTACGCGCAGATCGTCGGCGCACACAAGGAGCTGGTGATCCCGCGCCGCCCGGACGGCTGCCTCGGCGAGCCGGCAGACCTGGTCGGGCGGGCCCGCCAGGCCGGCCTCGCCGTGCACGCCTGGAGCTTCCGGGCCGAGCAGCGCTACCTGCCGGCCGGGCTGAGCCTGGCCGCCGAGCTGGACCGGTACGCCGCGGCCGGCGTCGACGCCGTATTCGCCGACCAGCCGGACCTCGCGGTCGACGCCCTGCGGCGCCACCTCACCCGTCGTACCGCGCGCGTCTGAGGCCTACAGGTCGCGGCGGACCTGGACCCAGGCGGGGGCGTCGCGGCGTACGACGGTGAAGCCGTGGTCGAGGAAGACCGACAGCGGGCCGCGGTAGAGGTCGGCCGAGCTGATCCGGCCGGTATCGGCCAGATCGACCGCGCAGCCCTCAACGGCGGTCGCGCCGTGCTTCGCGGCCAGCTCGACCGCGCCCTCCAGCAGCGGGCCGGCCAGGCCGCGGCGGCGGTACCCGGTGCGGACCACGAAACAGGTCACCACCCAGGTGTCGCCGTCCGAGCGCCAGTGCGGGGACGCCTGCACCCGCGGGTACGACGTGCGCGGTGCGGTGGCGCACCAGCCGGCCGGCTCGCCGTCGTCGTACCCGATCACACCGGGCGGGATGCGGTCACCGCTCACCTGTTCGCAGAGCGCGTCCCGGTTGGTGTCCGGTGTCGCAGCGGACCAGGCCTTGCCGCGGAGCCGGAAGTACTGGCACCAGCACCGGCTCGGGTCGCCGCGGACACCCATCACGGCCTCGACGTCCGGCCATCGGTCCGCGGTCGCCGGGATCACCTCGATCTGCATGCACAGCAACCTACGACCGCGGGACAGGAAGGTGCCCCGCAGCCGGGGGGATGGCCGCGGGGCACCGGAGGGTGGAGCCGCCTTCTCGGGGTTTGGCTGGGTCAGGCGGCGGGTTTGCCGTTGTCGTTGCTGGTGCCGTTGGCGCCGGTGGTCGCGGGCTCGGAGTAGATCCGGTCCGCGATGTCCTCCTCGGCGCTGCGGGTGTGCTTCTGGTACTGCTCCTGCACCTGCTGGATGGTGCTGGTCCCGTCGGCCTCGGGCATCACGATCCAGGCGATGGCGTAGGCGATCAGGCCAGTACCGCCGGTGAAGACGGTGAGGGCGACGACCCCGAGGCGGACCAGCGTGGGGTCCACGTTCAGGTACTCGCCGAGGCCACCGCAGACGCCGGAGATCATGCGCTTGTCGCGCGAGCGACGGAGGGTCTTGCCGGAGAAGGCGTTCGTGTTCGTCATGTCATCCAGACTGTCCGCCCGGACCCGTCCGGACTATCCGGATCGGTACCGACCGACCCCTGGCGGCACCCTGACGGCGCCTCGGTGCCACCGGCCCCCGGCGGTCAGGGCTGGCTTGCACTCGCTGGTGGCGAGTGCTAATACTTGGTTAGCACTCATCGGTCGAGAGTGATAACACTCACGCCTCGATGGTGTGACCGAAGGGCGGTCTCGATGAGGCCGCGGACCCGGCGGGACGTGACCGCTCGGGCCCGTGGTCGTCCGTCGCGGGCATCGGATCGTCGGTAAACCACTCGACGCGGGAGGACTCGCGGAGAATGCCCAAACTGATTGCTTTCAACGAGGAAGCGCGCCGCGGCCTCGAGCGGGGGATGAACACCCTCGCCGACGCCGTAAAGGTGACCCTTGGCCCCAAGGGCCGCAACGTGGTGCTGGAGAAGAAGTGGGGCGCGCCCACCATCACCAACGATGGTGTGAGCATCGCGAAGGAGATCGAGCTCGAGGACCCGTACGAGAAGATCGGGGCCGAGCTGGTCAAGGAGGTCGCGAAGAAGACCGATGACGTGGCTGGTGACGGAACGACGACCGCCACCGTGCTGGCCCAGGCTCTCGTCCGCGAGGGTCTGCGCAACGTCGCCGCCGGCGCCAACCCGATGTCGCTGAAGAAGGGCATCGAGAAGGCTACCGAGGCCGTCAGCGAGCAGCTGCTGCAGCTGGCCAAGGACGTCGAGACCAAGGAGCAGATCGCCTCCACGGCCTCGATCTCCGCCGCCGACACCCAGGTCGGCGAGATCATCGCCGAGGCGATGGACAAGGTCGGCAAGGAAGGCGTCATCACCGTCGAGGAGAGCAACACCTTCGGCCTCGAGCTGGAGCTCACCGAGGG